>PVBE010978235.1_pt1 | contig 43387 bp, 39 predicted proteins | sample 1631181 | NCBI WGS metagenome assembly PVBE01 (sample SAMN08397723, study PRJNA350692) | Marine metagenome, whole genome shotgun sequencing project. | isolation source: water | place: Pacific Ocean | collected 2012-04
CCTTTCCTTTCCTTTCCTTTCCTTTCCTTTCCTTTCCTTTCCTTTCCTTTCCTTTCCTTTCCTTTCCTTTCCTTTCAACCAATTCACTACGCTCATAGTCGCGAAGCCAAGCCTGGAAAGCATCCATGACCATGTGCCACACCTCCTGAAAACGGGATTCATGGCTTTTGGACAGCTGGGCTTTCAGCTTGAGTTTGATGAAAGGCGCCCGGCAGCGCCCCGATTTCAGATCAACCATGATGTTTGGAAACTCGATGAATATGGGCGGTTCGGGAGGATGAGGCTGCTCGGCGACGGAATCCGTTCACTCGCCGAGTAGAGAATCCAGAAGGCCGGTGAAAAAAGCCGCGGCTCCTCCGCCGAGGATAAGAAGAGCGGCAACGGCGCCGATTATGATCAACTTTTTGCCGCCGCCAGAGGATGTATCTTCCTCCTCGTCCTCGATATCTTCTTCCTCTTCTTCCGGCTCATCTTCATCGTCCAGGTCATCACTCATTTTGTCCTCCCATTTTTTGTTTTGCCATCAGCTCTTTGGCGGGATTTTCGATCAAGCCGACAAAAAGGACGTGGACTTTTTTTGCCATTGTTTCAATCTTGGCTTGCAGGACCGCAAAATCAACGGCGCCGCCGAGCTCGGCCAGGGTCTCCCGCAGGCCCTCGGGCACGGCGGACCCTTCTTGCTTATCGAACCGTCCCTCAATGGCCAGCAGTAACGTGCCTTGGATGGTCTGCCAAAGAGTCAAGGCTTCGGTCAACTGATCAATGGCCGAAGATTCTATAAGGCCGGCATCGCGGATGCGATTCAATACCATCCAGGTGTTCGGCGAGAGAATCTCCGGATGCGCGTGGGCGTATTTGAGTAGCAAATATTGGGCGATGAATTCAACATCGACCAAGCCGCCACGCATATGCTTGACCTCCCAAATTGAATTCGTGTGGTGTTCGCCATCCATGCATTCGCGCATTTCAGCGATATCACGGACAAGTTGATTTTCGTCCCTGGGCTTGGTCAAAACATCGCGGATGACCGTTTTTACCTTTTTGCCTAGGCTGGCGGGACCGTCTATCACCCGGGCGCGGGTCAACGCCATATGCTCCCATGTCCAGGCGGCGTCTCGGTGATATTGAACAAAAGCCTCAAAACTGGAGGCGATGGGCCCCGCCTTGCCGGACGGACGAAGCCGCATGTCGACTTCGTACAGCCTGCCTTCGGCCGTATGCGCCGTGACGGCATTAATCAGCCTCTGGCTCAACCTGGCGAAATACTGGCTCGGTGGCAAAGGCTGCGGGCCTTCCGAGGCGACGTGGCCATCGGGGGTCGTATAGACGAAAATAAGGTCCAGATCGGAGGTCGATGTCATTTCGCGGCCGCCAAGTTTACCCATCGCAATGATGACCATCTCGGAACCGGGTATCCGCCCATGCTTACGGATAAACTCCTCTTCAACGCGTGGAAGCAGGCGCTTCAAAGCGGTCTCAGCGATATTGCTCAAGCCCCGTGACGCCATCGCCGGAGCAATGTGACCGCGTAGTTTCTGTACGCCCATTTGAAAACGACGGTCATTGGCCCAACGGCGGCTGATGTTCAGCACGTCCTCTAAGTTTCCTGCCTGGACCAAATGCCTGTCCAGTTCCACGTCCAGAGTTTCCGGCGATGACGACGGCCCAAAAAAATCAGCGCTCAGAACGCTTTCCAGGATCGAGGGGCGGCGGCTCAGATGTTCAGCCAAACGAGGGGCCAGACCGATAATCTCGGCCAGCAGATCGAGTAATTGAGGGTTGGAATAAAACATTGAGAAGAGCTGCACGCCCGCCGGCAGATTGGCAAGGAACTCGTCGAACTTGAGAAAAGCAGCGTCTGGAACCGGGGTGTTGGCGAGAGCCTTCAGCAATACCGGCATCAGTTCGGTCAAAAGTCCACGAGAGCGGGAGCTGCGTGTGGCGCGGCAGTGCCCGTGGTGCCAGCCGCGCACGGTAGTATCGACAACTTCTGGATTTACGAAACCCAGGCTTTTGATGGTCCGAATGGTGTCGGGATCCGCCTCCGAGCCGGTGAAAACAAGGTTGCCCAAGGTTTCTTCCGAAGCACCCAGTGGTGGGGCGTTTTCGAACAGTTCGGCGTAATGGGCCTCAACCCGCCGCAAATGAGCAAGAAGCTCCGAAACAAACGCATCCTTGCCGTCATACCCCAAAAATGCCGCCAGGTGTGCCAATCCCTGTTCATCCTGGGGCAAAATTTGGGTCTGTTCATCATCGATCATCTGCAAGCGATGCTCGACACGGCGCAGAAAACCGTAGGCATCGATAAGGTCGGTCCCGGTTTCTACGGCGATCTGGCCGCCTTCTGCCAAGGCAAGCAACGCCTCGACCGTGGCGGAAGAGCGCAGTTTGGGTTCCCGTCCCCCCCAGATAAGTTGTTGAGTTTGGGCAAAGAATTCGATTTCGCGGATACCGCCGCGCCCTAGTTTGATGTTATGTCCGGCAAGGGCAATATGGCTTCCACCCCGGTGAGCATTGATTTGGCGCTTGATGGAATGAATATCCTGGATCGCCGCGAAATCCAGATTTTTGCGCCATACGAAGGGTTTGAGATGATCAAGGAAAGCCTCACCGGCAACGCGGTCGCCGGCAACCGGGCGGGCCTTGATCATAGCTGCCCGTTCCCAGTTCTGGCCCAGGCTTTCGTAATAGGTCTCGGCGGCAAGCAACGAAATTGCCAATGGCGTCGCGCTGGGATCAGGGCGCAGCCTCATATCGGTGCGGAAAACGTAACCATCGACGGTGCGCTCATCCATTAAGCGAACCAGATTCCGCGTCATGCGAACCATATGATTTTGCAGGGCTTCCGGGGAATCGGTATGGATTTTTTCATGATCGTAAAGAACGATCAAATCTATATCGCTTGAGTAGTTGAGCTCCCGCGCCCCCAATTTTCCCATACCGATGACCACAAAGCCTGAATTTTTTTCCGGCTGTTCCGAGTCAATCAGGTTGAAAGCCCTCTTGCCGGCGGCATCCTTGAGAATGTACTGAACCGCGCAGCCGAGCGAAGCTTCGGCAAAATCAGAAAGGGCATGGGTAACCCGCTCCAGGGACCAAACGCCGGTGATGTCGGCAACAGCGATAAGCAGGGAAACCCGCCGCTTGGCGATACGCAGGAAACGGCCCAGATCGGATATGCCAATCCCATCCTTGCGGCAATGTTGAAGTCCTACTATGACCTTGGTGTAAAGTGAATCGGGACCCTCGCTGAGAAGCTTTTGGGTGAAACCTGGATCCGAGACCGCCGCATGAGTGAGGAAAGGACTATTACCAAAAATCGCCTCCAACAACCGTCGGCCGACCGGATTATTGAGGACGGAATCGGCAAACGCTTCGATTCCGGCATCCCCGCTCAGCTCGACGGCCTTACGCCAGCGATCAATACCCAGCGCCGCATGTTGGGAACTGGCGGTGATGGGAAGGCCGCTTTGCTCGATTGCAAAGCAAAAATGTTGCATTTTCAATTGCTCCGATTTGACGCAGACTGCGTAAACCCGTGTTGGTGGTCAAGATGAGTTCTGAATGGAGGAGCTTTTGATCTGGCGAACGTTCCGGAAAATCACCCAGCTTCTCGGTGGGTTGGGCGCGGGCTTGGCGATCGTCATGATCTTACTGGCCTGGAAACTATCATCGGGTCCTATCTCACTGGCCTTCCTCTCGCCTTATGTTGAAACCGCGCTAAATCCGGACCCTAGGTCTTTCCGTATCCGTCTCGACAACACCATTTTGACCTGGGCAGGATGGGAAAGAACTCTTGATATACGCGTCGTCAATGTGCGTGCTTTTGGGCAGAATGACGCGCTTGTCGCCTCCATTCCAGAGCTGTCTCTGTCATTGAGCCCGCAAGCCCTGATGCAGGGCATACTGGCACCAAAAAGCATAGAATTGTTTCGTCCAAAACTCAGACTTATTCGCCACCGTAGCGGCGAATTCCAGGTTGATTTCATTGGTGGCTCAGGAGGCTCGGACGTCATGTTCAGACGTTTGATGGCTGATCTGCTGGCAGCCCCCGGCTCCGACCGAGCCATGAGCTATTTGTCGCGTTTCAACATCTTCGACGCCGACCTGACCATCACCGACCAAACCCTCGACACATCTTGGCGGGCGCCGGCGGCGCAAGCAAGGTTCAAGCGCGATGCAGAGGGAATCAAAGGCGAGGTAAGGCTCGGACTGCAAGTTGGAGATCAACAAGCCGACCTGGTCATCCTTGGCGACTATCTGGCGGCCGCCGGCAAGCTGGCTCTTGGCATCAACTTTCGTGAGATCACCCCGGCTTTGTTTTCCGATCTTTTTCCTGAACTGAGATCTTTTGACGCCGCCGATTTGCCGCTGGCGGGGACGGTGAGCTTGACCATGATGGCTGACGGGTCGGTCGATGCCGTCGGTTTTGAGATTGCCGGCGGCCGTGGCCGCATCGGGCTGCCCAAAGAGTTGGTGCACCAACTCGGCTTGGCGCCTTATGCGCAGAAGATCGGCCTGACCAATCTGACCGCCAGGGGATCCTATGACGGGGCCGCGAAACATCTTGAAATCAACGATCTTTCCATCGATTTTGTCGATGACGCAATGCTCTTTCTGGCGCCCCCCACCGACCACGAGATGCCGTTAAAATCCCTTCGCGGCCGGGGCCGCTATCTTGGTCTGGAAAACCGCCTGGAGGTTACCTCTCTGGACCTTGACCTGAAAGGCCCATCGGCCCATTTGAGCGCCGTCATTGATGGCGTCGGCAATGACATGACGGTCGACGCCAAGGGAATACTCAAGAATCTAGCCGTCAATGATTTTTCCCGTTATTGGCCACGCGCCTGGGGAACAAGCGCCCAAGCTTGGAGCGTGAGCCACCTTTCCGAAGGCAACGTCAGCGAAATCAACGCCACCCTTGGCATGCGCTCGAACGGTCAAGGTGGCCTGCGGGTGGAGCGCCTCGATGGCGACATGGATATCGAAGGGATCACGGTAGACTACCTGCCGCCCATGCCGAAAGTAAAAAAGGTTTTCGGCAAGGCCAAGTTCACCAAGAAGCGTTTCGACATCACCATCAGCAGCGGTGAAGTTACCGATTTAACCTTGCATAAAGGGAGCGTTTTTTTTACCGACCTTGACCGGGTCGATCAGTTCGCCGATATCGAGCTATTCATCGGCGGACCGTTAAAAAATGCCCTCAGGTTTCTCGACAGCAAGCCCCTCGGCTTTGCCTCGGCCGTCGGCATCAATCCATCTGAAACCGGTGGCGCATCAGCTACCCATTTGAAACTGCGTTTTATCGTCGAAAACGCCCTCACTTTGGACCAGGTCGAGGTTTCCGCTACCTCGCGGCTGAAGAACGTTTCCATCGCCAAAATCCTGCTTGGTCAGGATATCAAAAACGGCGGGCTGGATTTAAAAGTGGATAAGCGGGGAATGGACGTCACCGGCGAGATTGAATTGGGGTCTTTCCCCGCTTTTCTGGGATGGAGGAGGAACTTTGGCGACAAGGTTCCCTTCCGCAACCTTTACGATGTCAACCTTTACATCAAGGACTTTCACCGTATTAGCGATCTTGGCCTCGACCTCGGGCCGCTAGCGGATGACAATATCAATGGTGACATACTCACCGAGTTGCGCTTGACCGATTATGATGACCATCCAGATAACCTGGAAGTTACCGCCGACCTAACCAGGCTGGCAATGGAATTTCCTGCTTTGGGATGGAGCAAGGGAAAGGGAATCGGCGGCATGGTGGAGGTCGACCTGATATTGGAAGGCGACCTGATCGTTGATGTTCCGCGTTTCGCCCTTAAAGGCGGCGGCATGGTGGTTCAAGGTTCCGCCCTCTACACGGCGGATGGGGGAGAGTTGGCACGGATCAACCTGGATCGAATTTCTTACGACAGGACGGACATATCAGGCGCCATGATTCCGGGAGAAGACGGTGACTGGACAGCCAGTTTCTACGGCGCCAGCTTTAATCTGGCCCCATGTTCGAGGATCTCTTCAATGACGATCCCAAGAATAAGGATTCAACATTGCGTTATAGTCTTTCCGCGGATTTTGACCGCGTATGGCTGGGACCGAACCGCGGCTTGCGAAGGGTTGTGGGGACATTTTCCCGTGACGGCAATAAATGGCGGGGCATTACCCTCGATGCCGAGGGAGATGACGGCAAACGGATAATCTTAAAGCTCGAGCCCAGCGGTAGCGGAAACCGCCGCCTTTCGATCAAGGCCGACAACGCTGGAACAGCACTAAAAACCTTTGGTTTCTATGAAAATATGGTCGGCGGCACTTTAGAAATTTCCGGAGAATTCGACGACAGCGCAGCCGATGTTTCCATGAAGGGGGAATTGATCATCAAGAATTATCGCGTGATCCGGGCTCCGGTCCTTGCCCATTTGGTCAGCATCATGTCGCTGACGGGGATCCCCGAAAGCCTGCAAGCCGAGGGGCTTGCCTTCACTTCCCTCGAATCTCCGTTTTACCTGAATAGCGGCGTTCTGGAGATCAAGGATACCAAAATTACGGGTTTGTCCTTAGGCTTTACTGCCTCCGGAAAGATATACACCAATGCTGAGGTGGTGGACCTGAAAGGAACCGTGGTGCCAGCCTATGCGATCAACGCCGCTTTCGGCGTCATGGGCAAAATTCCTATTTTGGGACCTATTTTCACCGGCGAGGAGAAGGGCGGCGGCGTTTTTGCCGCTACTTACACCCTGACAGGCCCAATCGAGGATCCCGAATTGTCGATGAATCCTTTGACTGTTCTAGCGCCAGGAATCTTCCGTAAACTCTTTGGCCTCATCACACCGGATGGAAACACCTCGGAATTGCCGGAAATGGAACACCTGGGAACCGAAGCTAACTAGCCAAAAAGGTTATACGAATAGGTGTCTCCAAACTCTGATAATAGCGTATTACTCAATTGGTTATGTTGGCAGAGCTCGGAAGATTTGGCAGCGGCGGGTTAAGCTTTTTCAAATTTGGAGTTTCCCGCTTACCGCGCCTGCCGGTGATGCCTCTTACTCTGTGATTGTTTCGTGAGGGGCGGTCATGCCGCAATCTTCGAGATATGCCTGTTAACAAAAAATGGTCCCGGAAGCGTATAAACCAGCCGGCTAGCGAAGCCCGTCCTGGCCTACGTCTGGGTGCGACCCCGAAGAGCCTCATAGCCGATCGCTGATGCCGTGATTGATGCCGCCCGCCGTGACGTGGCGCACCGTCAACCGAGACACCGCCACCGCATTACCATGACCTAAGCTGCCAAGCCTAATCAGCCGCCTACACTGCTATGTCAGAGAGCAATAAAGCCAACGCAGGCCACAAGCGGCACGCGGGCAAAAATCAACAACTTGATTAACGCATGGCGAATCCGGCAGGTACAGGGTTGCACACTGCCGTAATCAGCCGGTCCGCCGGAACACGAGGCGCCAGCGTTTGCTTAACTAGATAAGATTAAAGCTTGACGAAAACCACGGCAACGGTCGCCAACGCGGCGGTAGCCAAGAGAATGGTGATATACCAGGTTATATGGTGTTTCACTGTTCGAGCTCCATTGGTAATAGTCGGACGAAACTGAATTGTTTAGATCGTATCCGACCCATTCCCCGGCTAGATGCGCCGGGATCGAAAATTCCAATCGCCGATCCTGAGATTGGCAACGCCCGATTTGGCGTTGGCATCTCGCGGACCGATCTCCCTTTGAAAGGCCAGAAGGCCGCCTTTATAGCCACCGCTGCATAAAAAAGGGCCGTAGACCGTCTTCTCCTTGGTCCACCACCGGCTCCATATCCGGGCGTTGTACGCCGCGCGGCTGATGCAGATCATCCTTGTTCGCCATTAAAGTATTGCTTTGTAATACCATTAACTAATGTTTCTCAGATAATCGTTAAATCGGTACTAACCTTAACCCAATCCCACCACCAATGGAACTGGTTTCCCTCAGCGGCGGCTTGGTGACCAGCTTGCCTTGATTTCTGCGTGATGACACAGGTCAACAGCTATCTGGTGATGCTTAAGGGAAGGGTAGCGTTGATTTACATAAAAAATATTTGCTTATCTTAAAGGTGTTCCTGGTTCATCGAGACGATAGCCGCTCTAGATGTTGTTCCGGTCGATAAAACTTATTCCCGGAGATGTTCGGCTATGAAACTCTAAAGCTCAATCTCCATCCCCTCGCCGTCAGCAATGCTGTAGTTGAAACCGGCACGGGTATCTCTCAATGCGCGGGATATAGCCTTGGCGCGAAACATGGAAGAACTGGAACTGGTCTTTATCTTATATGGAAGAGGATGAAAAGGGAGGGTTACAAAAAACTCTGTTTTCATCGCCGCCTGGGCGGCTCATGCCCCCGGCCTCGAAAGACCGGGGGCATGTGACCTTCTATCCTCTACTCGGCTAGACCAGGTTTAGAGTGACGCAATGTCGGATCTTCCTGGGCAGCCCAATCTTTCTCGTAGACTGTCCATTCACCTTCCTCGACTTCAACTTCGCGGACAAGCCGCATGCCTCTCGACAAGATGAACCAGATCAGGGGCAACAGGCCTCCAAGCACGAAGACACCGCCACCGATCATGCGGAAGTAAGTCAAGGTCTTCCAAACGGTTCCCATGACGATTTCCGATGAACGGGCGTACCACAGACCTTCCTGGAGAACGATAACCATCTGGTAAACGCCAACCGGGAACAGATCGAGGAACATCATCATCGCGATGCCGATGTTCAACGACCAGAAAGAGGTCCGAACCAGCTTCGGGTTCCAGCTGTTTTTGTGGAACAGATGCTGGCAGCAGAACAGCATTCCGGCCAATGCAATGTTGCCTTTGACGCCAAACATGGCGGCATGTGCGTGATTGCCGGTCATGTAAGTGGCATGCTCAAAGTAGTTGACGATCGGAAGGTTGATCAACGAGCCAAATACGCCCGCGCCAAAGATGTTCCAGAAGTTGACGGCGAGGATAAACATCCAAACCCCTTCCATAACGAACATCTGTTTGCCTTGCGCGCGGTGCTCCTCGGCCCGGTCGCCTTCCTGGCGCATCCGCCAGGCGTCAAGGGTCAGCAACAGCAGCGGCAAGACCTGAAGGGTCGAGAAAACGCTGCCAAGTGCGATGATCCCCGTCGGTTTGGCAATCCAGTAGAAGTTATGCGATATGCCAATCGTCGCGGTGATAAGGAACAGCATCACGGCAAGAAAGATAATCCGCTCCGCCATCAGACGGGTAACTAGGCCCATCTGAACAAGCATGTAGCCGACGATGACCGTCGTGAACACCTCAAAGGTGACCTCAACCCACATATGCACAACCATCCAACGCCAGTAGTCGGCGATCGCGAAGTTGGTCTCCGGGGATACCAAAATCCCGAAGAACAAGAACCCGACCATGATCCCGCTGCCATAAAGAAGCCAGGCGGGAACAGACCACATGTTGCGCTTCGTCAGCCAGGTCTTGACGCCACGGTAAATTATGTAAATCCACAGCGCGAAAGCGACCAGAAGGACAAACTGAAATGCTCGGCCAAGCTCCATGAACTCCCAGCCCTGGCTACCAAACCAGTAAGCCATCTCGCCGGTACCCAAGGCGCCCGTCTGACCAAGATAAATGCCGACCAGCGCGCCGCCGCCCGTGATAACGCACAGAAGGAACAGCAGGTTGATCAGGAATTTCTGGCCACTCGGAACTTTCGAAAGACGGGGCAGGAAAAAGATCGTGTAACCGACCCAGCACATGAAGAACCAGAAAATCTGGAACAGCGCGTGGTAGCTCCGGGCGACGGTGAACGGGATGATGTCGCCTAGGAAAATACCAAACGGCCGGATGAAATCGGTGGCACTGATGATACCCGCCAGTACCTGTAGCCCGAACAGGATCATCGCCAGGGCAAAGAATTTATACGTCGCCCGCTGCGTTGGACGAACGTATTCGTTCTCAAGATCCGACGTGGTCAGCGATGTTCCGTTCTCGACAAACGGCTCGCCGCCGAGAACTTTCATCTGGCCGTAAACATAAAGCACCGCCCCGATACCCAGGAACAGCGCGAAAATCGATAGGAAACTCCAAATGTAAGTCGCCGAAGTCGGGTGGTTGCCCGCATCCGGGTCATAGGGCCAGTTGTGGGTGTAACTGTAGTTCTCGCCCGGCCTGTTCGCCGCTGAGACCCAGCCGCCCCAGAAGAAAAACGCCGACAAGGCCCGGATATTCTCAGGGTCGGTGATATAACCAGTCTGGAAAAGCTCAGGATAGTTAGGATCCATGAACATACTTGTGTAATGCTTGTGCACTTCATCAAACGCAAAAATCTGTGCGTCATTAAGGGTAATGGTGCCGGATTTCTCGTCCCATGTGTTGTTATGGACCTCAAGGCGAACCCGCGCCGCAATCGCTTCCTTGTCATAAGGAGTGACGGCGCGCTCTTTCTTTAACTCGTTTTCATAGAACGTCCGCATGGCGACAACCGTCCGGTGCAGGGCATCGGCCGTGAAGTCCGGGCCGCGCTCCGCTCCGTCACCCCAGAAGGAGCCGTAACTCATCAGGCCCCTGAGATGGAAAACTTCCTCTCCGCGGCTGACCAGTTGACGGGAAAGTACCGTTTTCCCGCTCGATGAGATGAAATTGGCATCCGGCGGAGCTCCCGTGTAGGTCGCCCGGCCAAGATAAATCAATCCAGAAATACTGATCGCGGCGACAATCAGGAAAAGCCCCATCCAATATTTCTTATTAATAAGTATCAGGGCAAAGTCTTCGCCGTGATTATTTTCTGCTGAAACACTCATATTCGACCCCTTTAACACCATTTTCAGCGATAAATCTGCGACGCAAGGGTGCTGCGCGTCATTCCGAGACCAGACTCAATCCGAGCCCTCTCAACGAACTTCTCTTAAATATGTATGAATTATACACCTTTGGTATATAAATAATCTACATAAACCGCTCGCCTTGTCAACCAACAAGTTGCGCCGGCAGCCAATAAAATCCCCTAGCCAAAGGCCGGAATCGGCGGTGCGCGACAGCGCCAGCTTGTGGGTAAAACTCTACTGCCAACATGGCTTTGAACCTATGGGCGAACCGCCCATCGGAAGGTCCTGTCGCCACGAAAAACTCAAGGCATCGCGAACTCCGCAAACTCTTCAATTCGTTAAAACTCGCGGTACCAAAATTCAACATCTTGTGAGGCTCTACACTTCGAGACGCGGCGAATCAGCGAAAACTTTCCGATTCTACTGTTTTTTGGATGGGCGGACGGGATTCGAACGTTTGGAAACGGCGGTCGAAGGCCGCCACTTGTTCGATGATCAGCTCACCAAGACCAGGGTCCGAGCCGATGGCGCCAAGATAATGGATATGATCCTTACCCTTAAGAGCCAACATCCACGGAAGGTCGTGATCCGCGTGTCGGCCACCGCCGGCGAAAAGCCCCATCGCCAAGACCGGGCCGGCAAGCCCTTCGAGGGCGCTGCCAACTCCGGGCTGCTGGTCTATATAGGCTGTCCGTACTTGCTGGAAGCTACATTTTGTCCGAAGACGTGCCGCCTGCTGCTCGGTCGCCTGCCACGACGCCGGGTCACTAGCCGATCCATGGCCGATAAGCAGCAGCGCCGCCTGATCAGGCGCGACACCATGGCCCTCGGCGAAGCGCCGTGCCCGGCCCTCCACCAAATCGGCCAAACCCTCCGCCAAGCCGACCGGCGGGCACAAGTAGAGATGGCGGACGGTAGTTTTGGTCATCAATCCAGCACGACTGAAAGCCAAGGGAACGGTCTCTCGAACGAAGGTCCCGTTGGACATGAACAGCGGTACCAGGTAGGCCGTTTCAGCCGACAGACCGGCAAGTGCCTCCGCCGGTCCGGGACAGCCCTGGAGGGCGGCGGCACGGGTCTCTTGGAACAGGCTCCGCTCGTCGATTTCAGCCGCCTGGCGCCGCAGCTGGGTGTTGGCCGCCTGGCAGCTAGCCGAGCCGTGGCCGACGACGATCAGGGCACTTTCCTCCCACCGGACGGGTTCAGTGGCTGGTTCCCGCCGACAGATGGATCTTGTTGTAGACATTGTACTTTCCCGACGGCTTGCGCATGGGGATGCGTTTGACCTCTTTCAGGGTGGCGGCATCGTAGACGATGATCGCGCCATCCATGTCCCAGATGCTAACCAGCGCATAGCGGCCGTCACGGGTGAACTCCACATGGGCCGCCGTCTTGCCCGCAACCGGCCGCAACGTCTTGACGATCTCGAGGGTACGCTTGTCGATAACATGGATGGCGTCGCGATCCTTGCCGAAAAATACATCAACCCAGGCATAGGGCGTCCGTTCATGGCTGCGCATGAAGAATCCGGGACCCAGCGTTGAGATCCGCTTGCGGGTCTTCCAGGTCCGCATGTCGATGACGCTGACGGTGCCTTCCTTCAAATGTGGGGTGGCGAGAACCGGGCCGCCATCATGGGTGAAAGTTATCCCCGAGCCCAGGTGTGGCATGCCATCCAGGTCGATATCGGCAATCTTGCGCCCGGCATTGAGGTTTACGACCTGTCCATTGCGGGCGTTGCGGGCGGCCCCGATCAGGTGCCGGTATGAAGGGTCGAAGAAGAAGTCGTCCAGGAAGTCGTCGAGCCTGATCCGCCGGATCGGAAACGGGCCGCGGTCAAAGGTGCCTTCCTCATGGCCCGGCTGGTGGTTGTGAATCAGCCCCACCGGAACGGGCTTCGGGTTATCCATATAGGAAATCTCCCAGATTTCCGGGATGTCTTTGAGGGCGGCGACAAAGCTGTTCCTGGGATATGCCGTGTAGACGGCGCTGACCCTGGATGTAACGCTCTTGCCATCGGCGACCGGGGTCACTTTCAGAGGTGAGAGATCGTGGGCATCCAGAATCACGAGAGTATGCGGCAACATGTTGCCGGCCATAACGGTGCGCCCATCGCCGGAAACGGCGATATTGCGGGTATTGATACCGACCCGCGCCTCGGCCACCGGCTTCAGGCCCCAGAGATCGTACTTTCCAACCCATCCGTCGCGCGAGGCCAGATAGACAAAGCGGCCGTCCGGCGAGTACTTGGCGCCGCCGTGAAGGGCGAAGCGGGACGGGAACCGCCAGATCGGCTCGAAACGGTCGCCGTCGAGGATGGTGACATGGTGATCGCCGGTTTCGACCACAGTGAACAGGTTGAGGGGATCGGCGTCGTGCACCGGCCTTGCCGGCAACGTCTGCGGCCAGTTGTGAACGACGTGGCTGGCGCGGATTTTCTCGATCGGCCATTCAGGGACCTCCGCCAGTCCGGTGTAGATGTACGCGACCAGGAGTTTTACCGCAGCTGTGTCGAGGACATCCCCGAAGGCGGGCATCTGGGTGGCCGGGCGGCCGCCAGTAATCATGGCGCCGGCCTTGTCGCGACGGAGGCGGCGGAGGGTCTCCGGCAAAAGGGGCGGCCCGATGCCCCCGAGACGGCCAACGCCGTGACAGGTGGCGCAGTGCTTTTGGTAAAGGAGATGGGCCGGGGAGTCGGCGGCCGAGGCCATGACGGCCATGAGGACGGCAGCGGCAACCGGCAACGCGACCTTAAGCCGCCGCATGTCCCCCCCTTCGGCGGGGCGCGCCCGTCGGCTCGACGCCGATCTCCTCATCGCTCAGATAGCAGGCCGGATCCTCGGCCCACGGGTCGCCAGTCACCTGTAAGGCGCGAACCCGGGTGTTGCCGCCGCAGATATCGAAATAAGCGCAAACGCCGCAGCGGCCGCCGATATGTCTAGGCTGGCGCCTGAGGCCGACCATCAGCGAGTCCCGGCCGTTCTCCCAGATTTCCGAGAACGGCTGCTCCCGTACGTTACCCAGGTCATGGTGCCACCACATGGTGTCCGGATGAACGGCACCGCTGTTATCTATATTGGCGATGTTGACGCCGGATGCGTTGCCGCCCCACTGGACCAGCTTGGCCCGTATGTGAGTCTCCAACCGGGGAAAATGGCGGCGCACCCAATAGAGCAAGTAGACTCCGTCGGCGTCGTTGTTGCCGGTGACGATCTCCGTCTTGCGGCCGGCCCGGGCATCGCTCCAAGCGGTGTCGAACAGAAGGTCCACCGCCCGGCGCGTGGTGTCGAGATGGGTGTCATCAGTGCGGTTGCGGTTGCCGCGCCCGGCGTAGTTGAGGTGTGAGAGATAGAAGCGGTCGATCCCCTCAATGTTGCAGAGCTGCAAGAGATCAGGCAACTCGGCCGCATTATCGATGGTAAGGGTGAACCGAAGCCCGACTTTGATGCCGGCATCACGGCACCGCCGAGCCGCCGCCAGCGAGCTATCGAAAGCGCCGGCCTTGCGGCGGAAGCGGTCATGGGTTGGACCGATGCCATCGAGGCTGATGCCGAGGTAATCGTAGCCGGCGGCAGCGATGGCGCCGATGTTGCCGTCGTCGATCAGGGTGCCGTTGGTGGACAGGGCGACAAAGAATCCGAGTTCCTTGGCGCGTGCCGTTATCTCGAAGATATCGGGCCTGAGCAAGGGCTCGCCGCCGGAAAGGATGAGCGCCGGCACGCCAAATGCTTTCAGGTCTTCCAATACGGCGAAAACTTCGTTGGTGGTCAATTCGCCCTGAAAGTCGGTGTCGGCGGACATCGAGTAGCAATGCCGGCAGTTGAGGTTGCAACGCCGGATCAGATTCCAGATCACCACCGGGCCGGCGGGACCAGGCATCGGTTCCAGGGGCGTCGGCTCGGCGATTTCGCGCATGAACTGGCTGATTCTGAACATTCGGCGCTTTCCCTCTAGGCCGCGAGCCTGAACCCGGTTTTCTTCAGAATCCGGGTGCTGTAGAGAATCTCGTGACGACCCGTCCGCGGGCCGAGAATATCAGCGATGCGGCGAACCTTTTCCTCGACCTCGTCGCGGCACCGGCCATGGACCATGGCAAACAGGTTATAGGGCCATTGAGGCTGGTGCCGGGGCCTGAGGTAGCAATGCGAGACGAAATCAAGCGCCCCGACCGCACGGCCAGCGGTGGTTACATCGCTATCGGCTATGTCCCAGACCGACATGCCGTTGGCCTTGAAGCCGAGCCGGTAATGGTTAGGAACGGCACCGATGCGGCGGATAATCCCGGCGGCCAACATCCGCTTCATCCGGGCGATTATCTCTTCGGGCTCGAGGCCGAGGGAGAGCGCGACGGCGTGATAAGGCCGCGCCGTCAGGGGCAGCCCTTCTTGGGTCGCCGCGATGATGCGGCGGTCCGTGTCGTCGATGGCGGCAGGGGCGGGGCGGGCACTCATGGCTCTAACCTTAAGCCGATGAAAAACTCCTCCGTCTTCGGCAAGTTGAGCACGGTGAGGCCGGTTTCCGCTTCGATTGCGTCGATAACCCGGGCGATGCGCCCCGGACGGTCGGTGGCAAGCACGAACCACATATTGAGGCTGTGCTCGCGGGCATAGTTATGGGCGACTTCCGGGTGGGCGTTGACCTGCCGGGCAACCTCGTCGTAGCGATCCTTGGGTACAGCCGTGGCGGCGAGCGTCAACCCGCCGCCGAGCCGCTCAGCATGGTACATCGGGCCGAAGCGGCTCAGCACTCCGTCGTCGCGGAGCCGCGCCAGGCGCGCGATGAGTTCATCCTCGGAGAGGCCCAGGCGTAGGGCAACCTCGGCGTAGGGCCGCTCGCAGAGTGGGAACCCGTCCTGCAACCCACCAACGACGAGGCGGTCGACGGCGTCCATTACGCCGCCCCTTTCAGCGGCTTCGTCTCAAGGGCGTAACGGGCGCCGCGCTGCTTGAACCGGTGGCGGCTGAACAGCGTCACCCTGTCTAGGTCAGAGAGTCCTTCATCGCCGGACAAGGCGTCGATTTGCTCCAACACCGCCTGTTCTTCGGTACCGTGGATCATGCAGTAGATGTTGTAGGGCCAGTCGGGAGGACACCGCCGGCGCTCATAGCAAAGGGTCACGAAGGGGTGCGAGGCAATCTTTCGGCCGAGGCCGGCGACGCGATCGTCGGGAACGTTCCAAGCAACCATTGCGTTGGCCTTGTAGCCGAGCTCCCGGTGGCGGACAATAACTCCGAAACGAACAATAACCTGGTCGGAAATGAGTCGCCGCAGGCGGGACAATACTCGACTCTCGCTCAGCCTCAAGCGCTCGCCAACCGCCGCATAAGGGCGGGGGGTCAGGGGCAGACCATCGGCAATGGCCGCCAGCAGGCGCGCGTCGGTCTCGTCTATCGGCATTTCAGCTCGAACCCCAGGTCGATATGAAAGGCAGTGACGAGGGGCAGGTCGATGACCTGGAGTTCCACCTTATTCTCGATCTCGCGGAGGACTTGGGCCAGGCGATCCCCATCAGGCGCGGTGATCACGAACCACAGGTTGATGGCGTGATCGCGTTCATAATTGTGGTTGACCTCGGGGAAGGCGTTGACTTGGGCGGCCACCTCCTCGAGCCGGTGATCCGGGACCCGTATGGCGGCAAGCGTGCTGGCGCCGACGGTGCCGGGCCGGATGACCGCGCCGACCCGGCTGACCGCGCCGGCCTCGCGGAGCCCGGCGAGACAGGCCAGAACCTCATCCTCGTCGATCCCCAAATCCGCTGCGATCCGCGCGTAGGGCCGGGGCTCGAGAGGAAAGTCCCGTTGATAGTCGTTGAGCAGCCGATATTCGATCGCCGTCGGGTCCATGACCTAAAGTCCGATCCTGTGAGCGCGGGCGGCAAGGAAAATCCCACTCGGCTTCTCGGCCACAAGGCTCGCCGACCGGACGAAGGTGCGGGTGTCGTAAACATCGACCCGGTTGGCATCGCGTACCGATATCCAGACCTGTTCGCCGCGCGGCGTGAATTCCAGGTGCATGATTGCCTTACCCGGCTTGAAGCTGTGAACGACCTTGAGGGTCGGAACATCAATGACCTGCACGGTGTCGTTCAGCGGAAAAGCGAAATTGATCCAAACCTGCCGCCCGTCGGGCCGGGCAACGGCGAAAACCGGCTGACCATGGACGGGGATACGGCCCTCCTCGCGCCAGCTTCGCGGATTGACGACCAGGATCTCGTGGTAGCCGATGGCGGGCAGGAAGATCATACCCCCGGCGCGGGCCCAACCTTCCAGGTGTGGCATCTTGTAGACCGGCAGCTTGCGCTTGCCGCGTCCGTAACCGTCAAGAATGCGGCTGACGCCCCGATCGGGCCGCCACAGGTCGAGCATGGCGAGCCCGTCCTCGCCGAAAAGGCCGGCGATATAGTAGCGGCCGTCGCCGGTAATCAGAGCATCGTAAGGGAGCTTGCCGATACCGGTGAACTTGGTGATCTTGGGGTTTGCACGATCGTTCATATCGGCGATCCATATCTCGCCGGCATCATAGAGGCTGAACACGAACCGCTGGCCTGGCGCGTCGACCAAACCGACAACCTTGGAGCGGGCGCCATCGGCGGCGATTGCCGGTATCTCGGCCACCGGCTCCAAGGTTCGGCTGTCGAACAGGCGGACCCCACCCGGGTCGTAATTGGAAACGGCGACCAAGGCGCCGTCCTGCGAAATGGCGCCACCGATGCTGTTACCCGCCTGGATGATCCTCTTGACCAGACGGCCGGCCAGCAGGTCCACCTTGTTCAAGCCACCGTCGCGCCCGAACACAAAAGCGTGGCGCTGGTCGCGGGAGAATACCGCCGTGGCATGGCTGAGGTCGCCCAAGCCCGCCACCGAGCCGACCCCGGTGCGACCGGTGGTTTCGACGATCTTCAGACTTCCGGCGGCCCGCTTGATGATTATTCCCAGGTCGCCGGTGCCCCTTACCGTGCCAGGGTCGGCGGTGGACGGTTTGGCGGCGACGATGGCGGCGAGCATCGCCACGGCCAAGAGTGCGAACCGGATTACAGGTGTCATCGCCGGCGTCATTGGGGCAGGCCCTCCTTCAGCCGCCTGACCATCCAGGTGGCCTCATCGGGTTCCAGGTGAAAGCGCCAAGGTGGCATCGGCGTGCCCGGCAGACCGTCGAGGATAATCCGGGCCAGCATCTCGTCCGCCTTACCGTCAAGGTTCTCCGGCAATAACGGTGGTCCGAGGCCGCCCTTCATGGTTAGCCCATGGCAAGAGCCGCAGTCCTGCTTCAACAGGTTCATCAGCTCCGAGCGGTGCCCGGCGGTGAAGTGTTCGCCGGTGAAAGGGCCGGCCATGGCCGCGCTGGCGGCAAAAAGCAACGCCGCCGGGAGCCTATGCATGTTCCCGCGCCATGGTCGGTACCGGCTCTTCCGTGTCCGAAGCGGCAACGCCGGGGACATCGGCCAGTTCGACCACGCGGCCGATGACAAACAGCACCGGCCCTCCGAAGTCCGCCTCGGCGACAACGCGGGCTATCTCGCCCAAGGTGGAGATGATATGGCATTGCTCGGGCCGGCTACCGTCACAAATCGCCGCCACCGGGGTTGTAGCCGAGAGCCCGTTAGCTATCAACCTGATCGATATCTGGGAGATATTGGCGAGACCCATGTAAAGGACGAGGGTTGTCGCGGGGTCGGCCAGGCCCGGCCAATCCAGGTCGAGCTCATTCTCAGCGCAGCAATGCCCGGTAATGAAGCGCACACCGTTGGCGTAGCCACGGTGGGTGAGCGGAATGCCTAGGGCGGCGGCGCAGGCGGAAGCCGATGTGACCCCGGAAATGACCGCAACAGCAATGCCGTGACGGCGGAGATGCGCCGCTTCCTCGCTGCCGCGGCCGAACAGGTATGGATCCCCCCCCTTCAGACGCACGACACGGCGGCCCAAGCGGGCGAGATTGAGCAACATATCATTGATCTCGCGTTGGGGAACGGGGTGGAGTCGCGGTTGTTTGCCGACGCTGACCCTGGCCGTTCCCGGCGGAACCAAGTCCATAATCTCTTTCGAGACCAACCGGTCGTAAACGATCACGTCAGCCTCGTCGAGCACCCGCCGGGCCTTCACGGTCAAGAATTCCGGGTCTCCGGGTCCGGCCCCGACCAGATAGACTTTCCCTTGGTTTAACATTTGCAACTCCTTGGAGAATACCGGAAGAGTCGTCAGTAAATACCGTTTTTAATTATTGTCGGCGTTGAGCTTGCCGATCGCTTTGACCAGGCGCTCGCCCGGCCTATTAACTGACAGCGAGGCAGTTTTTTTACTATGTTGCCTGTAATGGGCACTTACACACCGACGCCGGTGACCAGAACTTGATTGTACATTATCTTCACGTCCAATTTGCGAAAATTCAAGAGGATTCTCGACGGACTCTCCGATTACTTGCCGAGGCGCCGACCAGGGCCACCAAGCGCGGTTACGTAAAGGTTGGGTACCAACATCACGCTTTATCTGGTTTTCCCGGCGGGCTCAGGTCGGCCTTGTCGAGGACGCTGTCACGCCTGTCCTTATGGTCCTTGAAACACGTCACCAATTCGGTGCTCAAGTCGGTCATTGATTGCAGCTTTTTGATGGCTTTTTCACTGAGATCATCGGTCTCCGGTTTTTGTAAGTATTGCCCAACCTTGCTTAAATAAAAATCAATGGCGTTGAGATAATCGTCGATGCTTCGCGCCCGTATATAAGGAAGATACCACAGAATCCACACGAAGGGGACAAGCAACACGGCGCCGCCGACGACAACGATGATCAACATCATTTGCGCCAGCCACCGGATGGTATCCAGGCTCTCCGTTACCTGCCGGCGTTTCATGTGGTTCAGTGGCAGGACCTCACGAGTTAGGTGGACCATGCCGCGGAGCGCCGGACCATCGTCGACCACGACTAGCCTGTCGATCTCTTCGGGCAACACTCTCTTTTTGGAAGCAAACGTCCGCGCCTTTTTCAGGTTCGCCTTGTAGGCGGCGATGACGCCCTCAATCGCGGCAAGGGAAACTTCCTCTTTGTCGTTTAACTCTTTTCGTCTGTATCGGGCTATGGTGGTGCTTGCCTGCTGAAGATTCTTCGCGACCTTGGCGGAATAGGGGGGCTTTTTGCGTAGAATGTAGTTCTTGAAGTTGTGGACCATGCCGCCAAAGCCAAGAGCAATCCGCAGATCGGCAAGGATCTGGGTTTTTGTTTGGCCCATCTCCTCGGACTGCCGGTTGGCGGCCACCCCCGCGATCAGGGTTGCTACCCCCTTGAGCGCCGGTTCATTGTTAATGCGTACGAACTCGTCGATTTGGCTGGCAGAGCTTCCCTCACTAACCATTACCCGGGCAATGACAATGCTTTTCGCATAAGCGTCGATGGCCTCCCGGATTTTCCAGATGGCGCGTTTTTCCGCATCGCTGATCTTTACCTGATCATACTGCGACAAAGCCTCCTTGGCGGCGCCCACGGCGTCCTGGAAGCGGAGAATACTGGAGTCGTCCCTATGCAGGATGTAGTCCTTGTAATTGTGGATCATGCCGCCATAACCCATATGCTTTACCAGGGCATTGATGGCGCGAGCCCGCTCGTCATTAACGTCCTGGAATTCCTGCCAGGCGACCTCGGCATCGCGGGCACGGGTGTTGATAAGCCAGAACTCAACGATCAGGTGGATTCCAGAAGCGACGAGGAGGGCGGTCAATATCCACCCCATGGTTTGGATTCTCATGTTTTTCATGATCATTACCCCAAATAAACAACAATTCCACCATTGCTAGAGGTAGCTAATTATTGGTAATAGTTAAGCAATAAACCTATGCCTAACAGTTAAAAAATAATAGTTTCCCTATTTTTTTATTTTAGACCATTTTACGTCTTTATGAACGAGATTATAGTGGCATTGGACGCAAGTCTTTTCGCCACTTTGATGACGCTCTATTTTCTTAAACCATTTGCTCTCGGTCTTGTGACAGACCCGGCATTTAGCGCCCCTGTCTTCGATCATCCGTTTGCGTACGCGCCCCGCCAGCGTGATCCGCAAATTCTCCCATGCCTGTACGTCACGTAGAGAGTTCGATATGGCATGGAAGGGACTCTCGCCAAGTTCCCCCTTATTCACGTAAAAGAATTTCCAGAGGAGGACATCCATGACGCTATGCGAATCGTGACAGCCAACACAACCTGGCTTGACGCCCCGATTGTTCTCGTAATGAGCCGATTCCCGATACTCCTCGAATGGATAGGCGTGACACTCCGCGCAGCCCACAGTCACGTCGTAAAACCCCGGATCAAACTCCTTGGAAGGGTTATAGTCTTCCGTAGACACGCTCAGCCTACCCACTGGTTTGTAGTCCTTGAAATCAACGAAAACCTCATGGCAGGTCGTACAAACGCTGATCCTGGTGAAACGATTGCTGCTCCAACTCACCAGCCCGACGATGACCAAGATCGTTAGCAGACCAAAAAACGCGCTGACAGCAACGCCAACGGTGAAACGAGACTCGGATATGCGGTATCTTAATTTCAATCCACTTCCTCCGTCACTTTGACTGCCCGGAAACCATTCCTATCCCAGCAATTTTTTGTAAATGGCGAAGTGTTTGGCGTTGTCCACCTTGATATCGCCATACTTGTCGCCAGATTTGGCCGGGGAAACCGTCACCACGGTATCATTCCAAGTTTGGGCACCGCTTTCCGGGTCGATAGCAAGCGGGATAATGTCGTTGGGATTGATGCCTGCGTCCCGCCACCAGAGATTTTCATCGATGTCCAGATCCTCTTGTCCTTCGTGGGCGAAAGGGGCATTTGCATCGGGGTCGGCCTGAGCCACACGGCCGTAGGCGGAGCGCCCAACCGAGGTGGAAACGCCGACGACCCGCGGGTGAATTCCTTGCGTCACCCAGGCTTTGGTCACCATATGCCCGACATCGCTGCGGACCCTCACCAGGTCATTTCCCCCAATCCCTAGTTTCTTCGCCACATCGGCATTAATCCAGAGCGGATTGGAGTGCCAAATTTCCGAAAGATATTTGAGGTTGGACGTCATGGAAAGGGTGTGGTAGGCGATCTTGAAGGTGGTCAAGACAAACTCGTGCGGCTTCATATCGGCATGGCGGGGATTCTCTCTCCAGGACGGGACGCGGAATTCGATTTTCCCGGAGGGAGTAGAAAAACCTGATTCCTTGAAGGTCGCGTATTTGGCCTCGACAGGTTTCCTCTTTTTGACGATCTTCCTCGTTGTCAGGTCAATCTTGCCGTAATTTGGCCAGACGCCTTTGGTTTTCAACTTCTTATAGCTCTTCTTTCCCAGCCCGGCGGTCGCCATGACCTGCTTTTGGACCCATTGTCCGGCATCCGCGAATTCCCAGTATTGCTTCATTCCACGGCTGCCGTCCGGGTCAATGGCCTCGATAATATTCTTCAACGTCATCCGTACGTCCTGGGCCAAACCGCGAGGTTCGGCAGCGGGCACGGTCATGCTCGCCCACGGCAAAAGAGCGGTTGGACTGCTGGCCAGATCATGCCGCTCGACGGCCACCACATCCGGCAGAATGATGTCGGCCAAAGCGGCGGTTTCACTCATGAAGGGACTAAAGTCGATGAAGAACGGAATAAGCTTCTCGTCTTTCAGGACTTGACGCCAGACGCTCGCCGCCGGGGCCGAATAGACGGGGTTGCTCATATGGTTGAAAAGTACCTGAACCCGTCGTTTGCCCGCCTTTACCTCGAAAGGGAAGGCATGGTTATAAATCAATCGTGCGTCTGGGCCCGCCGCCGGCTTCGGCACCGGTTGCGGCGCCGAGATATCGAATTGCCGTGGCAGGCAATAGCCGCCTTCATTGTCGATGTTACCGGTGATCACGGCGAGAACCAAACAGGCCATTTCTCCATCGATGCCGTTCCGATGCCAATCGATACCGTTATGGCTGAAGATCGTCGCCGGCTTTGACTTGCCAAACTCGACGGCAATCCTTGAGATAGTTTTTGTCGGCACCCCGCTTGCCTTTTCCGCCATTTCAGGGGTGAATTTGCCGAGCTCCTTTGCCAATCCGTCGCTGGAATAGTTGGTCCAGGAATTGATAAACTGCGTATCGGCCAACCCCTTGTGCATGATTACATTGGCCATCGCCAGCGCGATGATGCCGTCACTACCGGGAAAGACGGGGATCCACTCGTCGCTTCTGCCAGCGGTATTGGACATACGCACGTCAAAGGTAACCAGCTTCAATCTGTTGTTTACGATACCGTCGGTTAACCGTTGCGCCAGCGGAAGTGCGGTTTCCAAAATATTGGTGCCAAAATTCAGAACATATTTAGTATTTTCAAAGTCGGGGAGGGCAAAATCGACGCCCATCATCCGTTTGTGGGCGATTTGCTTGGCGGCGCCGCTTATAAAGGGATAACGGCTGCGAATGACCGAGTTTGAGCCGATGGTATCCATAAAGCGGAGACTGCCCCCGTCCTTGAAACCGCCCTCGTTGAGGTAGATACCCTCGACGTCGTCCAGGGCGCCCTGCACTTTCTCCGCCACCCGATCAATGGCGTCGTCCCATTCGATCTCCTGCCACAGACCGGAACCGCGCACCCCCAATCGCCTCATCGGGGAAAGTATCCGATCAGGATCAGAGGTGCCAAAGAAAGAAGCCAATCCTTTAGAGCAGAACTTGCCCCTTGTGGCGATGTGATCGGGATTGCCCTCGGTCTTAAGGACCTTCCCGTTTTCCCCATAGGTAAAGCCGCCGTCGAAATAGGAACACATGGTGCACAGATAGGGATTTCTCTGTCGCGGGTGGAAGGTTCTTATCTGGTGGAAGTCTTTGCCCCCGAGCTTGAGCTCCATGGCATCGGTAATAGCCGGGTAAGCGGCGGCCGTCGCAGCCGCCGCGCTCAGCTTCATGAAATCACGTCGATAAAATTTTTTCATTGCTTAGACACTCAATAGAATGACTGCAGAAACTGGCCGCCCATAACCCACCAGACCCTCATGCCATAAACACCGATACAGACCAGGAGCGCGGATAAAAGCACCCCGGATTTCAGTCTCTTCAGAGGCGAAACGAGGATGATAAACGGGATGGCCAGACCGACGACAGTTTCCAGCCAAAGGTAGGGGAACTTGAACACCCCCATAAGCACCGCCTCATGCCCCAGCATCTCGTTAAGATTGCCATAAAGGGTCTGCAAAAAATGCAAGAAGAGGAGAAAGACGTCGAAGACGATACCGTACATCATGTATTGGGCCATCTCCTCGATCAACGCCCAATTGATCCTTTTTCGCTCGGCAACGATCATATTCTGGACCCAGAGAATCAGTATCAACAGACCGATGCCGGATATGAAGGCGCCGGTGAGGAAGAGCAGTGGAGCAAGCGCGGTATGGTTAAGGAACCGTCCCGGATTGAGTTCCATGACCACACCCGTGTACCAGTGGGTGGATAAGGCCAGAACGATGGCGATGATGCCGATAGTCCTTGCCCAGAACGCGTTGTTCTTTATCACGAAATAAGTGTAAAGGATCATGGCAATCGGATAAGAGAAGATCAGCGCTGACCCCCAAGACATGGGCCCGGTCGCATGCCAATAGCCAGGCAGCATGAGATAAATGAAACGTAACGGCTTGCCCAAGTCCCATATCAGCAGGATGGGGACGAGCAACAGTATGGTAATCGCCGTTACCGACGCCGTTAAGGCCAGAGGTTTATACCGTTTGATTCCAAAGACCCAGCCGAAGCTTGAAATAACGAACGAACCCGCGCTGGCGCCGACGAGCCAGAAGTAGACCGAGACCGTCGTTCCCCACGCCACGTGGTGGAAAACATTGTAAGTGATGACACTCTCATCCATTGGCGACGCCCCTGCCTATCCGAAAAAGAGATTCATAAACGCATCCAATACGTCTTTAGCCTTGTGCGGTATTGTCTTCAAAAAACCGACCATGTGCTGACCGACTTGAGGCATTGTCGACTCGCCTTCGACGATATCGGCGAAGGTGTCGCCCTCATGGTTCTTCTTGAAGGTGTTGAATTCTTCCCGAAGCTGGGCGGACCGGTTTGTATAGCTGTGCGGCTCGTCCATGATTTCCCAATCACCCCCGATGTAGGAAACGGACGGGCTGGTGCCCACCTCCGGCTTCAGCACCGTTAGCGTCTCTTTTGATGCCAACTTGAAAACTTCGCTATTGGGGTCGTTCATATCGCCAAATATTCGCGCCCCTCCCACACAGGCCTGCACACAAGCGGGAACGAGCCCTTTTTTTACCCGGTGGAAACAAAAGGTGCACTTGTCGACCACCATAGCGGGAAGGTTCTTGTCGGTCCGTTTCGCCGGCAGGAGATGCCTTGCGTTATAGGGGCAGGCGACCATGCAGGTGCGGCAACCAATACATCTGTTGTAACGTTGCAGGACAAAGCCGTCTTTGTGCTTGAAGGTGGCCTGGGTTGGGCAGTTGCGCACACAGACGGGATAGTCGCAGTGATTGCAGAGACGGGGCATGAAAACCCGTTTGGTATTTGGGTACTTGCCTTTGTCACCGACCTTTACCCATGTCCGCCAGGAACCCAAGGGAACGCCGAACTCCGTTTTGCAGGCGGTCACGCAGGACATGCATCCAATGCATTTCCTGAGGTCGATTACCATTGAATACCGTTTCGTTCCGACGACCCCCTTTGTTCCAGGTGTCTGGAGCCCGTAGGAACGACGCTTCTTGCTCATGATCCCTGCTTTTTAATTCCCAGTCATAGTGATTCCACCAGCTCCAGGCCACGGCATAAACAACTATTCTGCACCTAACGTAGGGAAGCTTTCTTCTCCGCCGGGTCTTACCGGGTAAAACGATGGCGTATGAAAGCAATGAGTTGCCACAACTCTTCCTCGGAGAGGTTAACATCGGTGCCGGGACCGTATGCCTTCATTTCGGTGTTTGCACTCCCCTTTTCCAAAATCCAGTAAAGCTGCCCGTCCACCCTGCTCTTGAGATAGCCTGGAGCCGTGAACGCAGTGGGTTCAATCTCCATGTCATCAGCGGCAGACCCCTTCCCGTCGCCCTCCGTGCCATGGCATTTTTTGCACTTTCTTTTGTAGAGCTTGCCGACTTTTTTAAGAAACCCCTCATCAATGTCATCCACATCGACGGGATTTTCTACATCGATGTATTCCTGTGGAGCGACGGGTATCTGACGCTCCTCGGCACTTGCCATGGAGGGTATAAAAAAAATAATTGCCAAAAAAATGGACAACACAGTCGCTACTTTCATTTTCGTACCTCTCCTCGGTTAGAAAAAAAGAGGCTGTGGGTTCCCACAGCCTCTTTATTGAAAGACTACTTGTTTTAGTAAATGTCCTTCATCGTGTTATAAACATTGAACTTACCAGTTGGTGTGAAAAGGCCCTTGATCCGCGCTTTTTCCTTCAAGGTCTTGTCGTCCAGGATGACGAGTTCTCCTTTTTTGTCCCAGAGGGAAATCCAGACCTCATCGCCCGCCTTGTTGAATTCCATGTGAACGACCTTTTTCTTGAAGGCTATTTCCTTGGGCTTGGCTTTCGGGTTGTCGATGTCAAAGATGGTGAGAACGTTGGACTTTTTCTTGTTGATCGTGTTGTCGCAATAAACACGTCTGCTATTCGGGTGCGTTTTGACGAACAGGGAATTACCGTCAAGTTCCCACTCTCGAACAACCGTCCAGGCATACTTCTTGGACGGGTCGGTGCTGATGATGGATACAAGGCCCTCGCCAAGATGCACCGTCGCCCAAACACGGCCGAATTCCGGATCGACCCAGTTGGCGCCCCGGCCCGGATGCGGCTTCGTTCCCACTTTGATGTTCTTTACAAGCTTCCGATCGACGGTGTCGATAACGGAAATCGTATCGCGGGCATTCGCCGCGACCAGGAAGTACCTCTTGGTCGAATCCCAGCCGCCGTCATGAAGGAAGCGTTCGGCGTTGATCTTGGTCTCGGTAACGGTACCGACATCCAACTTGCTGTAATCGACAAGCAGGACCACGCCAGTCTCCTTGAGGTTGAGAACCCACTCCGGCGCCACGTGCGAGGAGACGATGGAGGCAACCCTCGGCTCGGGATGATATTCATTGGTGTCATAGGTATAGCCCCGGGTTCCCACAACCTTGATGGGTTCAAGCGTGTCGCCCTTCAAGATAACGTAATGGGGCGGCCAGTAATCGCCGACAACCGCGTACTTATCCTCAAAGCCCTTGAATTTGCTGGTGTCGATGGATCGGGCATCAAGGCCGGTCCTGACTTCGGCAACGAGATCGGGTGGGTCGGCCCACATGTCCATCATGGTGGCTTTGCCGTCACGCCCGATGGCAAACATATAGCGTCCAGAGGCGGACGCCCTGAGGATGTGGGTCGCGAAACCGGAAGGGATTTGGTTTAGTATTTTTTTGGTATCGCCGTCGATGATGGAGATCTGGCCTTTGTCCCTCTCAACCACACCGAAGTAGTTTTGCCAGTTCTTGCCCTTGGGCGGGCTTTTCGGCCTTTTGCTAACCGGCACATGAACCTTCCAGGATTTTTTCATATCCTTCATGCCCCATTCGGGGGGCATCGGGGGCTTTATCTGGACGTATTTCGCCATGAGCTTGGTCTGCTCACGCGTCATGAATCCGTCTTTCCCCCAACCGGGCATGCCGCCATCGGTGCCTTCAAAGAGAATCTTTTCCAGTTTGGGCAGGGTCTTGAGACGGGTCTTGGCCGGCGTAATGTTGGCCCCCGTCGCACCCTTTCTCAGGGCACCGTGGCAGCCTGAACAGCGATCAAAGTAAATAAATTGCGCCTCCTTGAACTCTTTTTCGGTCAAGCTGGGCACAGGCTGCAATTTGGGTTTTTTGGGACTTGCCGCCAAGACACCACCAGCCATTAAAAGACTGGCCATGACAGGCATTGAAACGCCTAGTAGCTTTTTCATAAAAACAACCCCTTAAATTGACGTTATTGTTAAACCAATTACTCTAAGAGGACTTAACACTGTCAAAGCCGCGGCTAGAGGTATGCTTGGTAGACGTGTTCTATCAAGAATTTCTAGTGTTCCGTTTTATATGTATACTACAAAAATATTGATATCAGAGATTCATAGTATCAGGAGAATTATTAGCTGAATTTTTCTTATGATATTTTTTAGGCTAGCGGAATATTACATCTTTCTTCATTCTCCTAAAAGTATATCCGGTCCGTGATCCGTTGTAAAATACATAAAATAGATCAATCCCATCAAAAATACGTATGTATTGCTTATCAATGATCAGAATACCCTGCTTGGCCGATATTTCCCAAGTAACCGTGGGTCTCACGGCACCGCAACTTCGGCCAGCGGCAGCGCATTACTTGCCAGCGGGTCGGGTAAATTTTTTACGCATATAAACAATGAGGCTCCACAGTTCCTCTTTGGAAAAATTTTCACGGCTGCCGGGACCTTTCGGCTCCATCTCAGTGCCTTCGCTGCCGTTCATCAAAATCCAGAAAAGCTGTCCGTCCTTTCTTCCCTTGAGATAACCGGGGTCACTGAAGGCGGCGGGCTTAATTTCGAAAAATTCGGCCTTGGATCCCTTTCCGTCGCCATCTTTACCGTGGCAATTTTTGCATTTTCTTTTGTAAAGCTTGCCGGCTTTTTTAAGAAAACCCTCGTCAGCCCGATCAACATCGAAGGGATTTTCCATCTTTAGGTAGTCCGCCGGAGCAACTGGAATCCGACGCTCCTCGGCACCCGCCATGCCGACAACCAAAAGAACGATTGCGCCACCGCTTCCAAGCGCAATACCGCGTTCTCCTCCTATGAATCGCGACAGCAACTTCTTAAAAGCCGAAAGACCAGACATATCCCTGCCCAGGGTGAATTTTGTTATGTGGGGATAGGATCACATTTCGGCCCTATTGGGAATCCCTCTGTCGAATCGGGAGGGTATGAGCGCCGGAATTGCGCCATGTATATGGTAGCGGAGGAGGGACTCGAACCCCCGACACGCGGATTATGATTCCGCTGCTCTAAACCAGCTGAGCTACCCCGCCACCGCTCGTGGGAGAACCCTCCCGCGCGGCCCTGGCGTATACGCCCAAACGCCGAAGCACGTCAAGAGAACCGGACACTTCCCCCGCCACCTCCTCAGCCGCCGCCCGCCGTGCCGCCCAGGTGCCGGCGCGCCATCGCCTTGGCCTTTTCGATGTCGGCCGCCGGCATGTCGGCGGCGAGGCCTTCGCGGAACCCCTCGTACCCGCCGAGTCCGCCGGCCGCCGCCACGTCCAGCCACATCAAGGCGCGCACCGGATCATGTGCCAAGCCCTCTCCCTTGGCGCAAAGGGCGCTCAGGCCAAGCGCGGCACGCGCTAGGCCGCCATCTGCGGCTTTCTTGAAGAAGTGCGCCGCGCGCACCGCGTCGCGCGCCATGCCGATTCCACGCTCGGCCATCAGCGCCAGATTGTATTGGGCCTCGGCGGATCCACCCTTGGCCGCCTTCTCGTACCAGCCGGCGGCGGCAGCGTGGTCGCGCGCCGCTCCCCTGCCTTCGTAGTAAAGCAGGCCCAGCTTGAACTGGGCGTCCACATGGCCCTGGCGCGCCGCCTTCTCATACCAGCCAGCGGCGGCGGATACGTCGGGCGGGCCGCGCACGCCCGTTTCCATCATGGCACCAAGATAAAATTGGGCGCGCGCGTTACCGGCCTCGGCGGCGTGCCCGTACCAGTCCATGGCCTGGCCATAATTTTCGGGGACCGGGACCTGGGCGGCGGCGGCCGCAGTACACAGGCCCCCGCACAATCCCACGACGACGGCAAAACGTGTCACTCATCCCTCCCAGACCACGCAGGAGCGAAGTTTAGCGCGAGGCGCGCCATAATTGGACGGTAATTACACAGATGCGCTAGCGGCGCGTCCAAACCGGCCCTGAAGACCTCGACTCGGCTCAGATACTGACGAAGCGTCGAGGCCTCCACTGGCTCATGTCCATCGCGGCCCACCTTGCAGGCCTTCAGCCAGATCTGCCCAGCCTCGGCCACCGTCTTGCTGACGCTGTCGGGGGTGTGGGTTCCGGCCTGGAGTTCACCCTCGATGCCGATCTTGTACTCGACGGCCTCCGCCCTGGTGGGGAACGTCTTCCGACGCTTCGCCCCGCTGCGGTCACGGTATTCGCAAACCCACTTCGATCTCTTCTCGTCGCCGTGGACCCATGTTCTCTTTCTTACACTCGCCATTGGTTAGCCTCCTTTGCTGGCATTCTGGATGCCCTCTTGCAGGCACCCTTCTCTACAGATCAACAAAGATTTTGACCTGTTCAGTTTCGACGCCATAAGCATCGGCTATCTCGCCACGGGCGCGCTCAAGAACTGCCTTTGGCGTGTTGTCTATTTCCGCTAGTGAGGTGCTGCCGATACGGTATTGCTCCCACTCTTCGGCCATGTTGTCGCCGTAGTAGCTGTTCTTCGTCTCGTTGAACCTCAAGACCCATGTAGTGGAAACACGGCCCGGTTTCTGTTCGCTCCATTCACAGTTATTGCGGCGGTACGCTGCGTAGAACACATCTCGCGGGATTAGATAGGCCGTGACGGTTTCATCACCAGGTAACCGGACCGACGCCAGGACATGGCTCACATCAGCGTTGGAACCGATGATCTCAGCATCATTGTCCGTTGATAGGGTCTTGATCATGAGGCCACCCTTGCCAGCCGTTTTCAGGTTGGCCGTGGTGCCGTCAGCCATCTCGACCAGCCACTGCTGACCCTTGTTGAAACGCTTTGCAGGGTTTCCCGCTGTTTCCATGATACGGAAGGCTGCTTCCCGAAGGTCTTTGCTTGTGTAGTCCATGATCGCTAATTCTCCATTTTATACCTGAACGAGACCTTTTATAGGTTAATCGTAGGTTAAAGCTAAGACTATAATGAGAGCATTGATATATCTCGGTGGTCACTTAAAGACAACGAGCCTCCAACCGCCCTACTCCCCACACGGAAATAGATGCGAAACTCGCTCCGCTGCAACTCGTGGGGAGGCAACCATGAGGCAGGTTTTCTTGGTCACGGTGTTGTGCGCGGGGGTGCTAAGCGCCTGTGGGGGAATAGGCACTCACAAGAGTTCGGACGGAACAACTGTTATCTACCCCAATGACAGAAACTGTCCCCCCATCCTGTCTGATTACGGTTCTTTGACTTTTGCTTCTGGAGTATTGCGAAACACGGTGGGCCTTGGCCGTTACGGTGGCGTGACGGCTTCTCCAGAGACCTCGTCGCCCCGGCCCACAGGCGCAGCAGCAGCCGCCTTGGCCTCCACCACGGCACCGGCTTCGGGCAGCGGCTTTGGCGACGGCAAACCGGCGGCCTTCATGGGCACCGCCGGACTAGGAACCGTCTCGGCATCACGCACGTAGAAGTCCACCGGCGGTGGCGGCGACAGTCGCGGCGGCGGCTTGAGCCGCTCGTAGCGGCTCGGATGGGGACCGAAGTAGTTGACCAACCGCCTCTCGTCTCGGTGGTTGGGGATCTCGTAGCACTGCACCCCGGCCAGGGATTTGTAGCAGTAGGCGGGCTCGTAGTCGTAGACGGCCTTTTAGTACTCGGACTCATAACCGCAAGCACCCAACAAGGCGGCGGCGGCGATCGTCATCAGAGGCTTTAACATTTTTTTCTCCCGTTCCAGCCGGCGGCTCATTTAGCGCCTCGTTGAAGCCTTCAAAAACAAGAGACGGCAAGAAAGGGGCCACTTGGTTCTTTTTCGCGAAAAATTTTTTTATTCCATAATTTCTATCACTTAGAAGGCACGCATCAAGCGTTGACGTCAACAACCATGCGCCCTTTCACTTGGCCCTGGAGAATCTTGCCGGCCAAATCCGGAACCGCGGCCAACGACACCTCGGCGGTCATTTTCTCGAGCTTGGCGATCGGCAATTCGCGGGCCAGCCGCCGCCAAGCCGTGACCCGGGGTTCCATGGGACAGGTGTTGGAATCGATCCCCAGCAGGTTAAGGCCGCGAAGCAGAAAGGGCATGACCGAGGTATTCAACTCGTGGCCGGCGGCGAGGCCAATAGCGGCGCAACTGCTCCATGGGGCCAGGGTAGCGAGGATGGTGGCCAGCGTGGTGCCGCCGACCGAGTCGATGGCAGCGGCCCAGCGCGCTGAGCCGAGGGGACCCTTGGGGGGCGTTTCCAGATCGGCGCGCTCGATTATCGTTGCGGCCCCCAGGTCGCGGAGGTAGTCATGGGTCTCAGCCCGGCCCGTCGACGCGGAAACCCGGTAGCCCAGGTTGGCGAGGATGGCGACCGCGATGCTTCCCACCCCGCCGGCGGCGCCGGTCACCAGGACCTCCCCCTCTCCGTCCGGGACAAGGCCATGGTTTTCCAAGGCCATCACCCCCAGCATGGCGGTTAAGCCCGCAGAGCCGATGCCCATCGCCTGGCGCGGGGTCATGCCGTCGGAAAGCGGCACCAGCCAGTCGGCCTGGACCCGCGCCTTGGTGGCCATACCTCCCCAGTGCAGCTCGCCGACGCGATAGCCGTTGAGCACTACCTGATCCCCCGGCCTGAACTTCGGCGATACCGACTCGATGACGCTTCCCGCGAAATCGATGCCGGGGACGTGGGGATAGCTTCGAACGATCCTGCCAAGACCATTGATGATCATGCCGTCCTTGTAGTTGAGGGTGGAATAGTCTACGGCGACAGTCACGTCGCCATCGGGCAGGGCGCTGTCGTCGAGCGGCTCGATGCCCGCGGTGACCTTGCCGTCCGATTCCTTGAGGACGAGGGCGGTAAATCCGTCTTGCGCGATCATTCTCTGATTCTCCTCCGGAAAGAGGCGAACATTCTACCGGCGGCGGCGCCTCCGTCAATCGGCCCTCGGCGAAATCGCCGCGCTTGGTAGTGGAGAATTGGGGGAGGCCTCAGCGGCGCACCATGGAAGCCACCGTTCCGGCATTGTATGTCGAAGACATGCACAAAAGCTTCGGCGCCCTCGAGGTGCTGAAAGGGGTGAGTCTGGCCGCCCACGACGGCGATGTGATTTTGATCATCGGCTCCAGTGGATCGGGCAAGAAAACGCTCCTGCGCTGTATAAACCCTCTTGAAAACCCAGACCGCGGCTCCGTGGCCGGCGAGGCAGTCGACCTCAAGCTTGGCCCGGGCGCCGTTCGCTGTGCCTCGCTGCCTCGCATCACGCTCCGTTTTCGCTCAACTAGGCGCTGATGACGCGCGCCGCTTCCCGCAACCGTCTTTTGATGATCCCGCCAACCCTTCTTACCGAAGAAGCCTTGACTTTTCCCTTGATTTTATCAACGTCGAGCGCGGCAGGACGTGGCGTTTCGGCAAGCGGTGCCACGGTCGGCGGGGCGCGCGCCGGGAGCGCTGCCGGAAATGCCTTCGCCGGCACGATTGGTGCCGGCTTCTTGGGCCGCGGGATGGCGCCACCGATACCGGGGCCGTTGCTATGGCGCGCCATGTCGAAAGCGCGGGCCACGAACGGCCACCCGACAAGCAAGAGGAGCAGGATGGCGACGATGTTGAGTGCCAAAACCTCGGCCATGGTCTCGCGTCCCGCCAATATCCGAAGTGAATTGTCTCCCGACGGCGGCAGGGATGGGAAACGCCGTGCTCCGCCTTAATGCAGCAGTGGCGCTTTGAAGAAATCCGTCCGGTTCGCCGAGAGCACGGTGATGTCCATCTGCGTGCCGTCACGCAGCACGGTCATGGGAATCCGCGCCCCGGGCGGCCCATGCGCCCATATGGCGCGGTACATTCCCGCCAACTCGCTGACCGGCGTGCCGTCGATTCCGAGGATTAGATCGCCGACCCGGATATCGGCTTCCTCCGCCGGGCCGCCGTTAGCCAACCCCGTGACCACGAGTTTGTTGTCGGCCTCCATGGTCAACAGACCCAGCCAAGGACGCGACGACCGAAGGGTACTACCGTATTGCACCATATCTTCGAGTATCGGTGGGAGGAGGTCGATGGGCACGACCATGTTCCCGTCGAAAGGCTTACCCGCCCTCAGCACCTGCTGAAGAAAGAGGGAACCGACTCCCCGCAGGGTCCCGTCCTCGCCGATGAGCGCCGAGCCGCCCCAAAACGGGTGAGGTGGCGCCGTGAAGATGCCCTCTTCGAGCAGGTACTCCCAGTACCCGGCAAATTCATGCTTGGCGACGACACGGGACATCACGGCGCTCGAGCGTCCACCGTGCCCGGCCAGAATCACCGGATCGCCGGTCTTGAGATCGTCGGAACAACCGATTTCGACGGGCGGCGCATCCAGCGCATCCAATGCCTGAACGAGGCCGAACCCTGTCTCCTGGTTTATCCCGACGACGTGCGCGGAAACGGCCCGTCCTTTGACGTCGACCAGCCATACGGTTCGCGCCTCCATGATCAAGTAGCCGATGGTCACGACCAGACCATCCTGGTTGATGAGGACGCCGTGGCCGGCTCGCTCGGTGCCCAGGGTGGATGCGGTAAATGCGTCCTCGGGTATCTCGGAACGAAGAGAAAGAATGCCCGACAGAACTTTATCGAGGTCGAAGGAGACGTCCTCGGTTTTCGGCCACTGCGACGCGCTTATTTCCGTGTCGAATGGGTCAGACATGACCTGTCCTTCTTACTTTGCCGGCGGGCACTATGGCTTTTGCCTCCGATCGTGGTTTCAAACTCTCCGATGCCGACTTCTGCTCCACCACTTTCCCATGCCTTTACCTTAGCACAAATCACCAGCGGCAACGATCCGAAGAAGACGTTAGGACAGCCCCTGAATCAGCATAATTGCTTGACGGTCCTTGTGGCCAGGGGACGTTACGCTACATACGCACGGACTATATATCCGACCCCTCGCAAGACGTGGCGACCGCGGCCGTGGCGAATGGACAGCATACCTCGCCAGCAAAGGGTACCGGCTACTGGGACTCGGCATGAGCGGCGATGCCGTCACCAAGCTCCAAGCGGTGGCACGCAAATCCGAAGATTAGGGCCGCGCCGCCAGCGTCTCGAACACGTCCCCCGCGGGCACGCCACCCAGGATATGGCATCTATGCCAAAGGGCTAAAAAGAGGAGGTGCCAGGCCGCCTTGCCTTGCTTCTTTCCACGAGTCGCGAACAATTTCTCGACGGCATCAGGGCGGCAAATTTCATTGATGCCCGGTTGCGCCGCCACCAGCGGTCCGAGTTCGCCGTCGCGCCGCGCCATCCACTCGCTGACGGGAACCGTGAAGCCGCGTTTTCGGGAAAACGGTTTCGATGCCGGCAAACCGGTACGCAGCCACTTGCGCAGCAGGAACTTGCCGAGCGAGCGCCGCACCTTCAGGCGGTCGGGCAGGCGGAAGGCGAAATTGGCGATTTCGCGGTCGAGAAACGGCACGCGTCCTTCCACTCCATGGGCCATTAGGCAGCGGTCCAGCTTGGTCAGCAGATCGTTGGGCAGCCAGTCGACGCAATCCACGGCCTGTGCCACCTGGAGCGCCGAGCGGCCGTTTCCAGCCTCGACGGTCTCGGCCGCACCGATGGCGGCACGCCAGGCCTTCCCAGCGCCGCCTTCCGGCTCACGCAGAATTCCCAACCCCTCGAACGCCCCCCGCGCCCGCATGGGTCCGCCGCCCAGCAGACGCAGACGCATTGCTTTTCTATAGCGTCCATAGCCGCCGAACATCTCGTCCCCGCCTTCGCCGGTCAGGATGACCTTGAGCCCCGCCTCCTTGGCGGCAGCCGCCAACTTGTAGGAAGGCAGCACGGCGTAGTCGGCCACCGGGTCGTCCATCGCCCGCGCGATGGCGGGAAGGAGCCCCCAGAAGTCCTCCTCGCCGAAATCCACCTCCTGGTGATCGGCACCGGCGGCGGCGGCAACCGCGCGGGCGTGCTGGCGCTCGTCGTGCGCGGCGGTCCCGGTGAAGCCCGCCGTGAACGTCCTTACCGGCCGTTCGTTGAGACGCGCCATCTGGGCCAGCACCGCCGACGAATCGACGCCGCCCGACAGAAACATTCCGTAGGGCACGTCGGAACGCTGGTGAATTTCGACGCTGTTGCGCAGAACCTCATCGAGGCCGCGCAGGGCTTCGGCAGCGGTCTCCAGGCGCGGCCCCCCTTTGGGGAGAGCGCCGAGGCGGCGGCGCGCCACGATGCGGCCCCCTTTGACGACCAGAGTTTCGCCGGGCAGCACGCGGCGGATACCTTCGAAAACGGTCTCCCTTCCGGTGGTAAACTGGAGCTGCAGGAGTTGCTCGCGGCTTTCCGGTCTCAGTTCGCGCTTCGCCAATCCCGCGCCGAGCAATGCCTGGGGCTCGGAAGCGAAGGCTAGAGCGCCGAACAACTCCACATAATAAAGGGGCTTGATGCCGAAGGGATCGCGGGCCAGCACCAACCGGCCTTCGGCTTGGTCGTGGATAGCGATGGCGTACATGCCCCTCAGGCGTTCGGCGAAATTCACGCCAAGGCTTAGATAAAGGTGGAGAGCCGGCTCACAGTCAGACGCGGTGGCGAAGGTGACGTCCGGCATGCCGGCGCGCAGCTCGATATAGTTATAGATCTCCGCGTTGGCGACAAGGGCCGCCTTCACGGCCTCGTTCGACGGACCGTAGATGGGCTGGTCCCCGGTCTCCAGATCGATGATGGCGAGCCTCGTCTGAACCAAGCCGACGTCGCCGGCTACGTGTCTGCCCTGACCGTCCGGTCCGCGGTGGACCAGCGCATCACCGAGGCGCCGCAAGGTCGCCGCGTCCGGCGACGACCCGTCGGCGGTCATGATGCCGGCAATCCCGCACATCAGCTCAGAATCTCCTTGAAGAACGCCATGTAGCGCTCGACCACGGCCGCCTTGGTGAAGCCCTCCTCGTAGGTACGGTGCCCGGCGGCGGCAAAGCGGCGCCCGAGATTGGCATTCCCGAGGAGGAAATTTATGGCCTGAGCAAGGGCTTTGGCATCGTCCACCGGCACCAGGATCCCGTTTTCCATGTCCTCGATAAGGGTTCCCGGACCCAGGCTGCTAGCGGCAATCACCGGGGCTTCCTGTGCCCAAGCCTCGATCACCACGTTCCCCAAAGGCTCGCGCCGCGAAGGGCAGACGAATATATCGCACGCGGCGAATAGTGCCGCGACGTCCTCGCGCCAACCGAGGAACCGCACCCGGGGCTTGATGGCAAGATGCTCGGCCAAACCCTCGAGTTCCCGGCGCAACGGCCCCTCGCCGGCGATCCACAGATACGCCGAGGGCACTCGGGTCAGTGCGCGCAGTAGAACGTCGAAAGCCTTGTTGCGGTGGAGTCTGCCCAAGGCCAGGAGAAGAGGCGTGCGGTCCGGAGTGTAAAATTCCCGCCGTGGTATCGGCGGTGCCCGCCGATCGCTGACGAAATTGGGAAGGTAGTGAGCGCGCTCCTCGGACCATCCACCATCAACCAGGTGTTGGACGATGTCCTCGGTGTTGCCGATCAAGTGGTCGCATCCCTGGTAGTATTTCAGGTCGTAGTAGCCGCCGAGTCGAGCCGCCCATACGAAGTCGCCTTTCCGACACAAGCGCGTCGCCCGGTTCATCCAGGTCAGCACGATGTCAGGCCGGAAGTCGCCAATCTCGCGCTTCAACGCCAACGGCGTGCGCAGATCGAAGAGACCGCCGAAAGGCAGTTGCACGAGATCGATGCCGCCCGCCGCCAGGGCCGCGGCGCGGCGCTCGTTCCGGCGGATCACGACCCGCTGCTCGAGGCCGGCGTCGTCGAGTGCCAGCACCAGCCGGGTGAAGAAGACTTCCGCGCCGCCAAACTCGGCACCCGCCATCACTTGCATCACGCGCATCAGGGAATGAGCCCTTCAAAGGCCGCCGCCGCCTCGGGCCAGCCCCAAGCGCGTTGCTTGTCGAGCGCCGCGGCATGATGGCGGCGCCAAAGAGCATCGTCGGTGAGCAGTCTTATGGCAGCTTCGGCGAAGGCGTCATCGTCGTCCGCAACGATGCCGGTCTCGCCGTCAATGACGCGCTCGACAACCGAGCCCAGCCTTTGTACGACCGCGGGGACGCCCATGGCCTGCGCCTCGCCAACAGCGAGGCAGAACGTCTCGTTGAGATCGCCGCGGTACAGCATGACGCGGGAGGCGCGCAGCTCCTCGACAAGTTCGGCTTTGGGCACAGGCGCCCGCATGACGACACCGTGCCCCGTCGCCTTGCGCACCTCCTCCAATACCGCCAACATCTCCCGCGCCTTGGCATCGCCGACGGTGCCGTAAGTCGCTGCCCCCGTAAACAGGTGAAGCTCGGCCCCCGGCACACGCGGGCGCACACGTTCCGCCCACACCTTAAGAAGCCAGTCCAGGGACCTGAGCGGATTGGAAGTGAAGATGGCACGCGGCGGCGGTGCATCCGCCGCCACCGCGGCGCCGCGAATCATTTCGGGAATGCCATAAGGAATGACCACCCGGCCGCCGTCCGGCGCCCACCAGGGGTAGGTTGTGGCGTGATAGGCACCGATGAAGACGATGACGGGCCGCTTGTGCCACAGCTTTGAGAGATAGCGCCACTTCAGCAGGTAGCGGGCCGGATTGTGTATCCAAAAGACGGTCCGCCGCGCCTTTGGCATCAAGTTGAGGAGCTTGTCCCCGCGGTTGGCGATATAGAGGTCGGTGTCTTCGGGTAGGCCCTGATTACGATCCGCGGTCCCGATCGGCGCCCAATCCACGCCCTCGTGCCTCACGGGGGCGGCGCACTTATTGCGCACATGGACATCGTGGCCGCGTTTCGCCAATTCCTGGACAAGGAAAACGACCGACGATTCGGCGCCACCGAGCGGCCGCTTTTGCGGTGTCGCGCCGTCGAACTCTATCCCGTCGTCGGCCAAAACAATACGTGCCATCTATGGCCCCTCTGAGCCGTCCGGCTCAAGCCTGGCCTTGAGGTGGGAAAGAAGTGGGTACAATCCGGCAAAGAGGGCGATGAGAAAGCCGTAGCCCCCTTCCCGATATCCCTTGCGCAGCACATAGCACTTGAAGAAGCGCGAAAACAGCCGGCGCAGGTTGTGGGCGAAGGATCCGATCTCGCCCGTCTCGCACATATCCTTGGCGCGCGCCGTCGAGTAGCTGTCGAGCCGGCGGATCATGTCGGAAACGTTGCGGTCGACGTAATGATCGAGGCGGCATTTCAACATGGCTCCCTTGCGCCCCGACCATTGCAGGCGTGGGTGGACCCGCTGATCGCCCCACATCTTGACCCCTTTCCTGAATAGCCCCGGATAGGCGGCCTTGCCATAGGACGCCCCCCAGCCCCAGCGCACCAGCTTTCCGCCGATATAGTTATCCACCGGTATCTCGTGCCAATCGCAGGGCGAGGCCTCGATGACACGACAGATTTCCTCGGCCAACGCCGCGGGCACCCGTTCGTCGGCATCGACCTCGAATATCCATAGGCCACGGCACATATCAATACCGGTGTTGCGGCGCGTTCCTTCCCGCTCCCATGTGCCCTCGACGATGTGTTCGGTGTAGCGAAGCGCTATATCCTTGGAGGCGTCTTTGCAGTCATCCAGCAGCACGACGATTTCGTCCGCGAAGGCGAGACAGTCCAAGCACTCGGCGAGCTTGTCTTCCTCGTCGTGGACGGTAATCAGTGCGGAAAGGACTGGCGCCGTCATTGCGCCGCCTCGGCCGCTTGTTTCCAGAGATCGCGGGCCGCTTCCTCGGCGGCGTCGACGCTCAAGGAATCCATGAGGGTGTCCGAAGCGCGGTGGTCGAAGTCCGCGGGAAAAATTTCATCGTAGGAGACGCTCGTCCTGACCACCCGTGTGAGGCGTCCCCAGGGCGCGTAATGGGCGTCCGGGCTGGGTCCGAACAGGCCAAGCGTCAGAACACCCGAAGCCGCCGCCAAATGCATCAACCCCGAATCGTTTCCCACGTAAAGGGCGCACCTCCGAAGACACGCGTAGGCGGCCAGCAGGTCGACCCGCCCCACCAGATCGATGCACTGGTCCGCCGGGACGGTCTCGATAAGACGATGCGCCATTGGCCGCTCGTCGTCACGGCCGAACACGGCGACACGGCCCCCCGGCAAAATGCCGTTGGGCGCCGTCAAGCGCCGGATCAGTTCGTCGAAGTATTCGGCGCGCCACGTCTTGGCGCGCCAGTTCGCCGTCGGTCCCACGGCCAATGTGGGCGCTCCCTCGGGAATGAGGCGGGCCGCTTCCGCCTCGTGCTCCGGGGCGGTCCACAACCGTGGTGATGGCGGCGTCTCCGCCAAGCCGAGCACGGTGGCCAATTGTTCGACCCGGTGCACGCGTTCGCGGCCGCGAACCATGCGTTGCCGGATTTTTGCCGCCAGAGAAAATGGCATGGGTGAGCTGCGCAGATCGACAAGGATGTCCCACACGGTTCCCGCGCACTTCGCCCACAGCATCACCCAGTGGAGTGAAAAGACCATTTTGTCGAGGACGATGATTCCATCGAGATTGGGAACCGCCTCGAACAACGGCGCCGCCGCCGGCCCACAGGCGATGGTGATCCGCGCTTGCGGGTGCTTCGCGATCAGATGATCGAGAAGGCCCGTAGACAGAATGGCGTCGCCGACCCGGGTCGACGTGATGAACAGTATCCTCATTGCCAAAGCTCTTCGAATTCCACCGCCGCCGCGTCCCAACCGCGCTTTCCCCGCAAGGACTTGGCCTCGCGGTTCAGGGCGTTGTATGTCTCGTCATCGAGCAGGATATCCACCGCTACATTGACGAAGGCATCTTCGTCGGGGGCCACGTAGCCGGTCAGCCCCTCGACGATGCGCTCGGCCACGGCACCGCCGGGACGAGCCACAGCAGGCAGGCCACAGGCTTGGGATTCCGCCAAGGTTGCACAATACATTTCGGTCTCCATCGCCGGGTAGAGGTGGACCCGGGCGGCACGATAGTCCCCGGCCATCTCGAAATCCGCCTTGGGCCGCTCGATCTCGACTCCCTGGCCTTTCAGCGCCAGCGCGGCGTCGAGAACGGGCCGAACGCCGTCCGGGACGTCGCCACCCAGCCGTCCCCGGTCCAGGACGCTTGAATATACTCTGAGCCGGGCCTCTGGAACCTCCGAATGAATCCTCTTGGCCCATGTCGCTAACAACCGGTCCAACCCGCGCACGGGATGAGTGGTGACAACGGCGGTCGGCGGGCTTGCCGGCACGCTTTCTTCGTCGTGGGAGCGATAGGCCTCGCGCACACCGGGCTGGATGACGGCACACGCCAGTTCGGAGGCACCGTTCCACGTCGCGCGGTGGGTATCGCCCATGAAAACGAGCTTCGGCCGATGGTATTCCAGCACCTCCCGATTGGCGCGCTTGTTCAGGTATCCGGCCGGGGCGGAAAGCCACAAGATCCTGTACTCGGCGGGCAGCGCGCCCAACAAGGTGGGCTTACGGAAGGCAATGAGGACGTCGGTTTCCGATGGTCTCGGGGCGTCCCACGGCATCCAGGACACGCCCTCGGCGGTGAGGTGGGTTTGACAACGGTTTATGACGGTGACCGTGTGGCCCCGGCGAAACAGCGCTAGCGGCAGGCTGGCGAAGGCCTTCTCCGACCCGCCGAGCGGACGGTGCGATGGACTGTAGCCGTCAAATGCGATGGAGTCGTCTATAAGCGTGACGTGCATGTGAACGTTTATACGTCCGGCTAAATGGCCATGCAAAGGGTCACCCTTTCCAAGGGTGCCCAAAAAAACCACCTCATAGGCGAAAATCGGGGGTAAGTTCATCCCCTATCCTAAGGTGATCGATCATGTCGGAAAGGTCCTATGCGCTGCTTGAGGATCGCGGCTTCATCGCCGTCGAGGGAGAGGACGCGCACTCCTTTTTGCAGGGGTTGATTTCCAACGACGTCGAAAAAGCTGGCGCCGGCCGCGCCATCCACGCGGCATTCCTGACACCACAAGGAAAGTATCTACACGACTTCTTTGTCGTTCAGATGGAGGACGCGCTTTATCTGGATTGCGAGGCGGCCCGCCTCGACGATCTGAAACGCCGCCTGTCGATGTGCCGGCTACGCGCCAAAGTGACCCTCGACGATGCCAGCGGCGCGTTTGCCGCGGCGGCCTTGTTCGGCGAGAACGCCGGCGCCGCTTTCGGTTTTGGCGCTGAGCCGGGCACCGTGCTCGCCTTCGCCGGTGGCGTGATTTATGTGGACCCCCGTCTGGCGGCGGCAGGGGCACGCGCCGTACTGCCCGCCGCCGCGGCACGCCAAGTACTTGCCGACACCGGCTTCGAGGACGCCGGCCGCGAATCCTATGATGAAATCCGCCTGCGCCTTGGCCTTCCCGACGGCAGCCGCGACATGGCGGTGGAAAAGGCCCTGCTTCTGGAGAGCGGCTTCGAGGAGCTCAACGGAGTCGATTTCGAAAAGGGATGCTATATGGGCCAGGAATTGACTGCCCGCACCAAGCACCGGGGCCTCGTTAAGAAGCGGTTGATGCCGGTGGATATCGACGGCCCGTTGCCGGCGACGGGAACGCCGATCCTCTGCGGCGGCAAGGAGGCCGGGGAGATGCGCTCGAGCCACGGCACCAGAGGGCTGGCGCTGATGCGCCTCGAATGCCTGGACAAGGCTTCCGGCGCCGGCCACGACTTCACCGCGGACGGGGCGCAGCTGACGCCGAGAAAACCGGACTGGGCGGCGTTCTAGGCATGGGCGGACGTTCGTTCGGCCGGCCGCGGCCCACGCCCGTGACCCCGGGGCTCCTGAGCGACGCGCCGAAGCTACTGGCACCTGTCGCCACCGTCTACGACCTACAATTGGATCACCACGGCATCGAGGCGCGCGGCGTCCTGTGGCGCAACGAAGAAAACCAACGCATGCGTTTCGAGGTGCTTGCCGGCATCATCGAGGCCGAAGACGACAAGGGCGGCATCACCGTCAACGACCTGGGCTGCGGCTACGGCGCCTTTTTCACGTTTCTCGAAGACCGGCCCGCCATGACCGACGGCCGCTATTACGGATATGACATCAGCGAGGATATGGTGAAGGCGGCGCGCCAAAGCATCCAGGACCGACGCGTCACTTTCAGCCACAGCCTGGTCGCCACCCATTACGCGGATTACTCCTTCGCGTCCGGCACCTACAACCTCAAACTCGACAACGACGAGGCGGCCTGGAAGAAGTACGTAAAAGAAAGCCTGATCCATCTATGGGCGAGAACGCAACGCGCCCTGGCCTTCAACATGCTGAGCATTTACGGCAGCGAGAGGCAGGGTGGCCTGCTCTACGCCGACCCGGGAGAGTTTTTCGACTTCTGCATCCGCGAGATTTCCCCCAACGTCGTCCTCTTCCACGACTACTCGCCGATCGACTGGACCATCTGGCTCAGGAAGTAATACCAACGGTCCTCGATATTGACCCCTTGTGACGGCCTTCCGAGGTCTCCGGCTAGAAGTGTGCCGCGCCGTGATGCTGGAGCACCACAAGCCGGTGCGCGACGACGTCCGGAGGCCTCGGAAGGCTGCCCTCCGGGTCGCATTTTCCACCCCCCCGGAGCGTCGGGAAGGCTTGACGATGCGCTGGCATCGCCTGCACCTCCCCTCTTGCCGAGAGAACGGGAAAAGCGATTACAAGGGATCAATATCAAGGACCGTTGGTATAAACAGGCGGCAGCGGCCGGGAACGCGCTAA
>PVBE011879008.1_pt1 | contig 43361 bp, 33 predicted proteins | sample 1631181 | NCBI WGS metagenome assembly PVBE01 (sample SAMN08397723, study PRJNA350692) | Marine metagenome, whole genome shotgun sequencing project. | isolation source: water | place: Pacific Ocean | collected 2012-04
CAATGGAGAAAACACGCTTGAGTCGCTGTGCCCAGGTCTGGCCGTAGCCACTCGACTGGCCTGCAGGTTTGCCCTTAGTCGGCGCTGATGGCACCACTTTCTTACGGAGTTTGCTATTTGGCGAGAACACGCCATGGAATCATGTCAAGTTCACGCGAGGCTTGGGTACTAGCGCGACCAGTCGGCCGTCAGAAGGCACTTTGATTCGAGTGATTTCAGCCAGGGATATGCACCAAAGAGAGAGACGGGCTTATGAGCAATCTTAAGAAGATACCCAAGTTCAAATCTGAGGCACAAGAACGTGCATTCTGGGAGAAACATGATTCGAGTGATTATGTAGACTGGAATAAAGCCAAAACGGCTTCCTTGCCAAACCTTAAACCTTCCACCAAAACAATCTCTCTCCGACTACCTGAAACGTTACTTGATCGAATCAAGGTTGCAGCTAACAAGCGTGATATGCCGTATCAGTCATTAATCAAAGCTTGGCTTATGGAAGATGTCGATCAAGATAGAAAGACCGGTTAGGTTACTCGATCGTCCGGGTTCAGTGCCGCGCCGAGAACGAAAGCTAGAGCCTTTATGCTCGTTTGCCGGAAAGGCCTGAGATGAAAAAACCCTAGGCCATAGTTATCTCACGTCGGTGGTGCACTGTGGATCTTGGCCCGCTCGGGTAGCTTCTCCACTTTGCCGCGGGTGATGTCGAGCGCCTCGATGATCTTCTTCCTGACGTCCCCAGGGAGGATGATCTCGTCGATGATCTGCGCCGTGAATGTGAGCCCCACCTCGAACGCATCGAGTTTTTCCCGGGAACGGTTCATGTAGGCCTCAGGCGCGTCCTCCTCGATACCCTTACCGTACACCTCCCGGTAATCGAGCTCCGACGCCTCCACCCCGAACTGTGCAATCGGCAGTGCATAGACGATATCCGCACCCATGCTCTTAAGCGCACCCAGCACCATGGACCCGGCATCGGCATACGCCTCGCGCAGCACCACGCTGATCTTCGGCACAGTCGCCGTGGTGTAAACATCCACCACCTTGCCCATGTGTCGCAGCAATCCCACGGCTTCCTCATCCTCGCCCGGCACAAACGGCGGCGTGTCCACCAGGTTGACGAGGGGGATATTGTACGCGTCGAGCACCTGCAGAAAGCGGTAATACTTGTCGGAGGAATTGATCTCGAGAATACTGCCCGGATACTTGGGATTGTTGGCTGCGATCCCCACCACCTCACCATTGAAACGGGCAAAACAGGTAATCAGGTTCTTGGCATATTCATCCTTGATTTCCAGATAGTCACCGTCGTCCACCAGCACCGAGATGACTTCGTGCATATCGTAGGTCTCAGTGAAGTCGTCAGGAAGCAGCTCGGTCAACTCGTCAGTGGTACGCTCCGGATCATCGGTCTGTTCCCAGTTGGGTACCTTCTCCCGGTAATTCTGGGGCAGGTACCTGATCAACTCGCGACATTGCCTGATGCTGATTTCGTCATCATCACCCACCATGTCGGCACTGCCGGAATATCTCATGTGATAATCAGGCCCACCAATATTACGGTCGATCTTTTCCGACGTGGCTGCCGCGGTCTGGCGGGGCCCGCCGAGCCACATATTTCCGGATATCCGGCTCATCAGCAGGAAATCACAAAGCGTCGGCAGGTACGCACCACCGGCGATGCAGGGACCCATCAGAACGGTAATCTGCGGCACGATCCCGGAATACATGGATTCCATGCGGAATTGCCACTCGACTCCTGCGGTGATTACGTCAGAATAGCCAAGTCGGCCACCAGACGAATCCAACAGATTGACGATGGGGATGCCCATTCTGGCTGCCAGTTCAAGCATCTTGATGTACTTGTGACTGTGCTGGGCCCCGGTCGAGCCACCAAGGACCGTGAAGTCGGGTGCATAGATGGACACCAACCGGCCATGTACCTTGCCCGTACCGACTACCGCGCCATCACAGGGGGCAACGGCGACCCTGCCGTCCTGGCGCGCACCCGTGGTATTGACGCTCGATCCCATCTCGTTGAACGTCCCCGGATCCACCAGGACATCGATCCGTTCGCGGCATGTCAGTTTTCCGCGGTTATGCTGGCGCTCGATGTGCTGGATGCCACCTCCCACCAGGTTCTTCTCCTGGATGTCCTGGTACCTGGCGATCGCCTCTTCCATTCGTTTACCCATGCCGAATTCCTCTACTCATGTTGGTTTCCTCTCGATCCTTCAAGCCGGCTTGACGTAACGTCTACGTGGCAGCGACGTCTCTTTCTTGTTGGCCGAAGCATGCAGCGACCTGACGATGTTGGCCCTCGTGTCCCGTGGATCTATGACCGCATGAACGGTATAGAATGTCGTGTAGACCCTGGACATATTGAGTACGCTGAAACCCTCTTTCAGAGGTCTCAGGTAGCCCTGGTAAGCTTCTTCATACCTGCCCTCCTCTTTGGCAACAGCAAGTTCCTTGTGAAAAATGGCCTCAACGATGGACTCCGGTCCTGTGGGGGCGAACTCGACCGTCGGCCAGGCAAAAATGAAGTCGGGGCCCATCTTGGCACACCCCATGGTGATATTGGATCCGCCGTAGGAACGCCGCAGCACCACCGTGACTTTGGGATTGGTCAGGTTGGAGTAGCCATGCAGATTCTTGGCACCGTGCCGGATGACTCCCATCCGTTCCCACTTGTCGCCGGGAGGATAGGCTGTCGTATCTGACATGGTAAGTAAGGGGATGTTGAATGTATCGAGAAACATCATGAACTTATCGTATTTGTCTGAGGAGTCCGGTTCCATGACGCCACTCAGTTCGTCGGGGTTGCTGGCGGTGATGCCGCAGACCATCCCATCGAATCGCGCCAAGCCGATGATGATATTGGGGGCGAATTCCTCCTTCAATTCGAAGAACTCACCGTCATCGACGATTAATTCGATGACCTCGTGCATGTCATAGGTGAACTTCGGATTGTCCGGCATCACGGTGAGCAGGGATTCCTCCCGCCTGTCGGGATCGTCGTCCGATTCTATGGAAGTCGGTTTTTCCCAACAATTCTGGGGAATAAAGGTGAAGACCTGTTTTGCCAGCGCGATGGCTTCCTCATCGTCGCCAGCGATCAGGTCGCACTGACCGGATCTGGTCATATGAAAGTCAGCCGTTCCCGCTTCCTCTGTCTCGATCTTGCCACCCAGCCACAAAAAGCCGGTTGCCTCGTTCATGATCAGCACATCCGAAAGGGTCGCAATCTGGGCCATGGGACCTGTGCATGGCCCAAGGATCATGGTGATCTGGGGAATGATGCCGGAATAAAGGCAGTAGTTTCTGAGCAATTGGCCCATTCCGTTCAGTCCTGCCGAACCGCGTTTGAAGCTGAGCCTGGAGCCGGCCGAATCGATCATGCCGAAAAGGGGTACCTGCTCCTGACCGGCCATCTGCACCAGTTCCGCGATTTTCCACACGCCCTGGTCACCAATCGTGCCGGACATCACCGTGAAGTCGATGGAGTACACCATGATCCGTCGGCCGGACACCGTCGCCGTTCCCACCACCACGCCATCGCAGGCACTTGGTTTTCGGATGGTGCTGGCCCATCCCGACGGGTCCCGCACGTTGGAACCGAACTCCTTGAAGCTGCCGGAGTCCACCAGCGTGTCTATACGCTCCCGCGCCGTCAGCTTGCCCAGTCCGTGCTGAACTTCCACGCGTTCTTTGCCACCACCGGCCAGCGCCTCCTTGTCCTGGGCTTCCATTCTTGCTACGAAGCCATCCATCCATTGTCCCATCTCAGTCTCCTCCCGGTTCAGCCTTTCAGTACCATCAGCAAATCGCCATCCAGCACCGGGGTCTCGTTCTCGATCAGAATTTCCGCGACGGTTCCGGCAGCGGGCGACTTGACCTTTTGAAACACTTTCATTGTTTCAAGAAGTGCCAGGGTCTGCTTCTTCTTGACGGTGTCGCCGACCTCAGAATAAGACGGGTCTTCCGGTGAGGGTCGTCTGTAGAACACACCCGACATGGCGGCCTTTACTTCAATTCGTCTTCCTTCATCGCTCATTTGGATCCTCCTGCATATGTCAACTTCAATCTAATCACCCAGACGTCAATCACTGCTTATTCCCATCGCACATTCATGGGGAAACGATCCACGCTGCGAAGATACTTCTGCTTCGGGTAGCCCAGGATCAAAACGCTGCCTATGGTGCGGTCGTCGGGAAGATTCACTTCCTCGCGGACCTCTTCAGAGTTATGCCAGGCATACTCGAGAAAGCCGATGTAGCACGTGCCCAGTCTGAGAGTCATGGCTGCCAGGACCACGGTTTGGGCCGCAATAACGGAATCCGTCTTGCCGGAGTTCTTCGGCTGATGGAATATCATGACTGCCGGCGCCTTATAGAATATCGGATCCGGTCGTGGCGGCGGCGCACTTTCTCCGGGGTCCGCTTTTGGTGGCGGATAGAGCTCGGCAATAAAAGCTGCAGTCAGCTTGGATATTCTGGCGTTGCGCTCCTCGTCTTCTATGACCAGGATTTCGACATCCTGCTTGTTGCCACCAGTCGGCGCGTAACGACACAGATCCACCAATCGCGCCAGGTCTTGGCGCGGAATCTTCTTTTTCTTGTAGGATCGTATGCTCCGGCGTCCGCGAACGAATTCTTCGAACTGGTCTGGGTCGAATTTGAGTTTGCGATCCAGCGCTGGAAAGTTATACATGTCCATCTGGTGGTGTACGATCACGTCGGTCGGACACAGCGCTACGCAATGCCCACACAGAGCACAGGTATCCTCACGGGCGGTGGCTGTGATTTCGTCCGCGCTCTGGAGGAAGTTGTTGGCGCAGCGCTCCACACAGATACCACACAGATTGCAATTCTCAGTTTCGATCGATATCAGGCTCATTATCTTTCCTTGTTGAACACGCGCCATTCACAGCACGGGCTATTACGTTGTTTCGAGTCGCGGGGTGCTCAATTTGGTGTCACGATTCTTGAACCAGCAAATAAACCATGCTCATGTCAGAATGTCAAAGTACGCCGATGGGAGAGCTTCCCTGGCACTATCTGGACGGGACTCATACATGTCGCTGTGGTAAGGTTGAAATGGCTGACAAAGCTGAGAATATGGTCGCGCTACAAGCGTACAGAGGATGACTAAAGATACCCAAATTCACGAAGTCGAAGACGATCTCCTGGCGGCTATCGACTACTGCTACGAGCAAGGCTGGACGGACGGCCTACCGGTGGTGCCGCCGGAGGCGAGTCGTGTAGACAGCATGCTCTCGTTAGAGGGACGCCCGCCTGAAACCGTGTTGGCATCACACCCGGCTACCGGGTTGGATTGCACGATCCATGCTGCTGCCGTAAATGCCGTGATGGCTGGTTGTCTGCCGGAATATTTTCCCATCATCGTCGCCGCATTTGAGGCGATGAATGAGCAACCATTCAACTTCCATGGCAGCACGGCAAGTACCGGCGGCTCTGCGCCGCTTCTCATCGTCAGCGGTCCGATTGTAGATGAGATCGGCATGAATAGCGGCGTAAACCTTTTTGGTCCCGGAAATCGAGCCAATGCAACGATCGGCCGTGCGGTGCGATTGATCCTGCTAAACGTCTTTAAGATGGTGCCCGGAATCTCTGACAAGTCAACCCAGGGACATCCCGGCAAATACAGTTTCTGCATTGGCGAACGATGCGATAAGAATCCTTGGCCGGCTCTGTGTGAGGAACTTGGCTACCCGGACGGGGTGAGTTCAGTAACCGTATACGCGGGTTCCGGTTTCGTGAATGTAGAAAACCACGGCGGCAACACGCCACAAGCGATTCTAACAACCGTCGCAGATGCCATGGCCAACTACGGCTGTATCAGTGCGGGTCAATCAGTGGTCGTGCTGTCACCGGAGCACGCGGATATCGTAGCCGGCACAGGCTGGAGCAAGGCACAGGTGCAGCAGTATCTCTATGAACATGCCAATCGACCCATTGACGGAATGCAGCAGATCGGCAAGTTCAGGGAGGAGGAACATGGCCGCGGGGCTAGGGCGCCCCCGGCAAGCCACCAGGTGCATCGAGGCTTGAACTCGGAAGATATTCTGGTAACCGTGGGCGGTGGCGATGCAGGAGGGCACTCAGCTTTCATCCCCTCCTGGAGTCGATCGAGGGGATCTATTATGCAATCCAAACCGATTGGAGTTTGTCTGGATTGCGATTAGGGATAACTTGAAGAGGATGAACAGCATACTATGAAACTCATCGATCCAACTGTGCAGGGACCCAATACGATTCATAAACGCGCTCCGAGGTTAGCGAGCGTGAATGGACTCACCGTCGGCCTGCTCGCCAACGGCAAGGCCAACGCCGATATTCTGCTGCGCGAAACTGCGGCGCTGTTTGCAGACCGCAACGGTTGTAAGGTGGCAGAGATGGCATGGAAGCGCAACGCCAGCGCTCCGGCCGAACCGGCTACCCTTGAGGACGTGGCGACTAAGTGCGATTTCATGTTGACGGCGATGGGGGATTGAGGGAGCTGTTCAACGTGCAGTTTGCATGACGGCATCTCCTTCGAACAACTGGGTAAACGGGCCGTGGTGCTCTGTACCCATCCCTTTGAAGTAACCGCAAAGAATATCGCCCGAATTATGGGACTACCCGACTATCCGTTCGTGCTGGTCGAACACCCGATCGGCAGTCGCACACTCGCTGAAATAAAGGCACGTGCCGAGGATGCGTACCAGCAGGCTTTGGCGATTCTTGGCGCGAATTAAGGAGTGCTGCAACGTCGTGTGGATCTGGAACGGCAGCGCCTGAGTGGCCTCTGAAAGTCGTGCGATGATAACGGCCCCACCGTTGAACCAGATCCGGTTTCCACGATTCGTCACATTGTTGTCTAATCCGGTGCAAGTGGTTACTCTTGGTCAATCAACGCCACAACAATTAAGAGGGAACCCATGGTTGAGCAAACTCGCAGCGATCCGACAATTGGCAAAGAGCTTTCGCCTCACCCTTTTCGAGTGACCGACACAATGGTCCAGGACTACCAGGAGGGTCTGACTCTGGATTATGATTCAGCGGGACCCCTCCCATCCATGCTGGCGGGATGGGCGGATAGCTTTCACGAGGCGGCTCGGTTCACTCAGGACAAGGGCCATCTCTGGATGCGCCAGGAATGGGAGCTCAGGGCCCCACTCGTGAAAGATGATGATTATTTGGCGCATGCGGTCATCAAGGACATCTACCGGCGACGTGACAGGACCGTCGTCAATACGGCAATGGACCTGAAGAACTCAGCCGATGAGACTGTGGTGAAGTCGTGGCATCATCAGTCCTTCCTGTTGGACGCACCGGTGGAGATGGTACAGTTTCGCGACCCCAACAAGAAGGAAGGAGCGCGTAAATTCATCGTGCCGGAAGGCGCTCCGCTGGATGAAATCGACAAGGTAATCGATTTGGAGATGTGCGGACAGTTCTTCCATGGCAACAAGAATTATCACACGGATCTTCAAGCGTCTCAGGAACTGGGCTTCCATGACGTTGTGGTCGGTGGGCACATGTCCATGTCCTGTATGGGAAGGTTGATGGAGCAGCACTTTGGGGCGTCCTGGTGGACCGGTGGGAAGCTGGACATCAAGTTCACCAATCCGCTGTGGCCGGATGACCACATTCGCATCAGGGGTGTGGCGACGGGCCCGGCAGAGGATGACGCCAGTCGTGACGCCGTGTTCGCCTGGATCGAGAAGGGCGACGGCACCATTGTGCTGATAGCCAATGCCAGCGCACCCAACGACTAGATTACGCTTTTTGTTTCTGTTTGGAGTCTCTATACCGAGGATGTCCTGCAGCATCAGGCATGGTGTAAGAATTGACGCATCTGGGCGGCGACAATTTCGTAATACTCACGGATGACAAGGGAAGGGGAGTTTGAATGAGACTGGAAAATCGGGTAGCGATCGTAACGGGAGGAGCACGTGGTATCGGTGAAGGCATCTCCCGTTGTCTGGCCGAAGAGGGTGCGCGCATTGCCATTCTCGACATAGATGGGGATGCCGCCCAGAAGATGGCTGCGGAATTGGGATCCGGGCATATCGGTCTGGCCGCGGACATCTCCGATGAGAAGGAAGCCGGTGCTGCTATCGACCAGGTCGTCAAAGACTGTGGTCATCTCGATATCCTGGTCAACAATGCCGGCGGTGGCAACCGCAAGGCAGCCAAGGCTGCAGGTCCTCCCTTCACCCGTGTCGAGCAGGAGGGTTGGGACGAACAGATGGCGCTGAACCTGCGCACCACATTCGCTGCAACCAAGGGTGCCCTGCCCCACCTGAAAGAACGGGATCAGGGGGTCATCGTGAATATCTCTTCGGTGGCCGGTCTGGAGCCCTCTCCTTCCATGCCCGCCTATGCAGCGGCAAAGGCTGCCGTGATATCCCTTACCAAAACCCTCGCGGTGGAGCTGGGCCGGAACGATATTCGCGTCAACGCGATCTGCCCGGGATTACTCTACACCCGCGCCTGGCAGGTGATGGCCGCCAACATGCAGAAGCAGAATCCACGTCATGCAGACAAAACTGGCCATGAAGTTTTTATGGAGATCGTCCGGTCGTCGACTCCCCTCGGGCGCGAACAGACGCCTGAAGACGTGGGCAAGCTCGCTAGCTTCCTGTGCAGCGATGATGCCCGCAACATCACCGGACAGGTGATCGCTCTGGATGGTGGCAGCTCGGTCTAACGCAGCAGCTTCTGGTTATCCACAGCAACACTGGATGAACGAACTGCAGGTAAGCTGCAACTCATTAGAAGCATGTTCGAACCCCTTACAGACCAGACCTGGCCAGAGGTCGACTTGGACGCCTGGGTCAAAGCGGACCATCTTGTCTCTGACGGAGGAGCAGATATTCCATGAGTAATCACAAGGAACAGAACCGCGCCTCTTCGATTACGCGTCGCAACTTTATGACAACGACCGCAACATCTGCTCTAACAGCCGCATTCAGTCCATCCCTGATCTCCAATGCCCTCGCCGAGGGAAAACAGGCCGGCGAGGCTGTTCGTGAGGTGCTGACAGGATCACACTGGGGAGCGATGCATGCCACAGTAAAGAATGGCCGCCTAGTTTCAGCGCTGCCTTTCAGGAAAGATCCATTTCCCAATCCATTGGTTAACCACACGCCGGAGCACGTCTATTCAGACAGTCGGGTGAAGTACCCCATGGTGCGAGCAGGATTCCTCGAAAAAAAACATCTAAGCGATACCAGCCAACGAGGCAGAGATGAATTCGTACGGGTAAGTTGGGACAGCGCTCTGGATCTGGTTGCTGACGAGCTGCAACGGGTTAAGCAGAAACATGGCCCCACTGCAATTTATGCCGGAAACCAGAACTGGAAAAGCTCCGGTCGGTTTCATAATTGTGGCGCCGCCCTCACTCGATTGCTAAATCTGCTCGGCGGCTATAGCCCCTCTTACACAAATTACAGTACCGGTGCCATGTCTGTCATCCTCCCGTATGTATTGGGCAGCTGGGATCCAATTTCCCGCCCCACTGCTTGGCCGGTGGTGATCGAAAGCTCCGAGTTGGTAATTCTGTGGGGTTCTGACCCAAAGAAGAGCCTCAAGGTGGGTTGGCTGATTCCCTCCCATTCCGGTCTCGAAGGATTGCAGCAACTGAAGGCAAGCGGTAAACGGGTGGTGGTCATCGACCCGTTTCGATCGGACTCAGCAGAATACTTAAGTGCTGAGTGGGTTGCGCCGCGGCCCGGAACGGACGTAGCACTCATGTTGGGAATTGGACACACGCTGTTTGAATCAAAGCTATTCGACCGGGCATTCATCGACCGCTATACAGTCGGTTTCGACAGGTTTAGATCCTACCTGACCGGGGAATCGGACGGTGTCCCGAAATCCGCCCAGTGGGCCGCTGACATTTGCCATGTGGACGCGGCACTGATCAGGGGCCTCGCCGCCAGCATGGCAGAAAACCGCACTATGCTGATCGCTGGGTGGTCCCTGCAAAGGGCCGACCATGGCGAACAGGTGCCCTGGATGCTGATCACGCTGGCGTCGATGCTCGGCCAGATCGGTCTCCCCGGCGGGGGTTTCTCTCTCAACTATCACTATGGCAGCGCAGGCTCAGTGATCGCAGACGGTGCTAACCTGGGTGGATTGTCCAGTGACTCAGCTCCCCCGGGCATGCCAGCCCCGATGCCCGGCACTCGCATCAGCGATGCGCTCCTAAATCCGGGTCAGACCATCGACTTTCGTGGTGAGAAGGTCACCTATCCACATATCAAACTGATCTATTGGGCTGGCGGCAACCCGTTCAGTCACCACCAGGACATCAATAAGCTTCTGCGTGGGTGGAGAAAGCCGGAGACCGTGATCGTCAACGAGCAATTCTGGACAGCGACCGCAAAGCACGCAGATATCGTGCTGCCGGCAACCACTTCCTTCGAGCGCAATGACCTGGAACAGGCAGGACAGTTTTCCGGACAGTTCATCATCCCCATGCACAAGGTCATCGAGCCACTGTTTGAAGCACGCAACGATTTCGATATCTTCGCGGAGATCGCTTATCGGCTGGGCGTGGGGGATGCTTATACCGAGGGCAAGAGCGAGATGGAGTGGCTCGAATCCTTCTACATCCTGGCCCTGCGCCAGGCCAGGTTCAAGGAACTCAGAATGCCCAGCTTTCACCAATTCTGGCAATCCGGGCGTCATCTGGAGTTTGCCGTTCCAAAAAATGCCAGCAGTTGGGTTTGTATGGCAGACTACCGCGAAGATCCCGCGTACGAAGCTCTGGCTACTGCATCGGGCAAGATCGAGATCTACTCGAAGGCGATCGAGAAACTCGGATACGAAGATCTTCCAGCTCATCCCACCTGGATCGAGCCGGCTGAATGGATGGGAAGCGGGAAAGCAGAGAAATATCCGTTGCACCTTTTGAGCCCCCATCCCACAGCAAGGGTACACTCCCAAATGGCACATATACCGCAGCGCCGCGACTATACCATCGCTGAGCGCGAACCGATTTGGATCAACAGCGAGGATGCCAAGGATAGGGGTATCAGGCAGGGAGATCTGGTACGCGTATTTAACGAGCGTGGACAGGTGCTGGGCGGAGCCAATGTCAGTGAGCGGATGCGAGCCGGCGTAGTGCAGATGCAGGAGGGGGGTTGGTACGATCCTCAGGATCCGACCGAGCCCGGCAGCCTTTGCCAGTATGGTACCGCCAATGTACTCACCCTCGACAAGGGCACCTCCCAATTGGCACAGGCGACCTCGGCAAATAGCACTTTGGTGAATATCGAGAAATACGCTGGCGACCCAAGCCCGGTGACGGCATTTCAGCCGCCCAAAGAACGTAAACCTAGGTAGTTTCATCCTGCGACAGTTCAAAATCACAGCGGAGCCATCGATCTATGGGCACCGGTTGCCAGCCCAGGAAGGAGAAATTGAGATGTCCGTAGCCCCCGGAAAAGCCGTTCCATTTAACCATGCCCGGTTCGATTTCATTAGCCCCGTTCCAACCCTTGTATTGTAAAGGTTCCCAACCGTTATACGACACAATCTGCCCTGGCTTAACATTGGGCGCTATCTTGGCCCGGCAACTGAATTCACTGATGTCATTGAAGATGCGGATCAGGTCATCATCCCCGACGCCTCTGGCTTTGGCATCAATAGGGTTGATCATGACGTTTGGCGACCCTCGATGCGTTCCCAGGACCGTTTTGTTCATATGATTCATCGAGTGCACTGACCAACGGCTGTGGCCCGACGTCAGCCCCAATGGATAGTCACCACCCATGGCGGGATTGGGTTTATGCATTGGCAGTTGCTCGCTCGACTCCAGAAACCACTCGTGGTCGATGTAAAACTGTGCCCGTCTGGCATAGGAGGGGAACGGATCACCGGCCTCTACGTGATTGCGGAAAGGCGTGTGGGTATCATTGCTCTCAAACGGTGAAGCCTGCATCAGGGCACCGGGCATCTTTCCCCAATCGGTAAAGCGAATAAAGCCGGTTTTCCTAAGGGTGTCGAGGGTGGTACCTTGCGGCAGCGTGCCGGCCAGTACGCAATCCCGAATCTGCTCGTCAGCCACTATCTCCTCGTTAGCATAGTAACCATCCATCGAGAACTTGTTAACCAGGTCCGCATAGCGCCGAACTCTCCCTTCCGGGTCCGTATACTCGACCAAACCGCGTTCTTCAGCCAGATTCGACACGGCCGCCAGCAGTTGCATAAAGATCTGCCACTCAGCTTTTGACTCGCCAGCAGGTTCGACAACCTTATCTGCCAATGTCAGGTTCATCACCTGCGGCCCGGTGACGGCGAATGCGACCTTCTCATAGAACTGTGCTGCGGGCAGGAAATAGTCTGAAAAGCTTGCTGTAGTGGACATGCGGAAGTCAATGGTAACGATCGTCTTTAGCTTCGGCCACAGACTGTCCATCAGCTTCTTCCTGCCCCCCCTGGCGCGCCTGAGCATATTGCCGCCGCACTCGATCAATACCTGAGGGACTTCATCCTGTCTCGGATGGTCCAAACCAGCCCACCAACCCTTGTCCAGTGCTTCCTGTAAGTACTCATCGAACGTTCTCTGCAGCGAAGCATCACCCCACTCTTTGGTATTCCAACGATCGCTATACTCGGATTGGTAGTACCACCAGAATGCAGGAATCGTGTGTGGGGCAGCAGGTACTTCAGCGCCCGGCTGCAGCTGTTTCAAGGTGCCCAATAGACCGCGTGGACCCTTGGTCAATTCCAGCATGGCCAGTTCGTCGTTCATGGTCGGGTCAAGCTTCTTGATGCTTTCGAGGCCACTCTCCCTTCCCTGCAATACCTGCTCGGCGGCCACGAGCCCCGGTTTGTTTTTCCCCATGGCCATCTGCGAACCATCCATCAATCCAGCGGCCCAACCTCAAATCCCGGTTCCCTTTCTGCCCCAGTTGCCGCTCACGGCCAATACCAGACTCATGGCCCGTTCGATCAGATCGCCGTGATAGATCTTGCAGGCGTTGAATCCCAACATCATGTTAGTGCGCTTGGATGCGATCTTGCGGGCAAGCATACGCACCGTATCGGCATGTACCCCTGTAATGGACTGTTGTAACTCAGGCGTATAGGAAGTGTTCAACTGCTCACGCAGCAAATCACAGACCGGTCTGACAGTTACCTTCGAGCCGCCGGCTAGAGCCACTTCATAGTTGCCGAATAGAGCAATCTCGAGCCCATTCAGCAGAATATTGCCCCGGTCTGCCTGCCGCAATCCGACCGCCGGGTCCCATTGATAGAGCTGATCCTCCCGGCCATCCGAGTCCAGATCTGTTTCACGCAGGTAACGCCCGGTATCTGATCTCACCAGCAATCCGAGGTCAGTCTGCTCGCGCATAAACTGCCAGTTAGCAATATCCTCCGCCATCATCACTTGAACTAACGAGAGTGCAAAGGCTGCGTCGGTAATACCATTGACGTTGATCTGATAATCGGCGTGAGTGTGTGATGCGTTGACATCAGGCGAGATATTGACAATCTCTGCACCGTTGTAACGCGCTTCCGCAATGAAGTGGTAGAAGGGAATGGAGGTATAGACAGGGTTCCGATGCCAGAAGAGAATCAGTTCCGAACAGAACCAGTCATCCGCCGAACTTTCGATTTGCATCTTGCCGAACGTCAGATAAACACCGGGATTGAAGTCACCGATGGAACCGTTCATATCCATGCCAAAGCCACCGATGGTGTCAAAGAAACGACCGGTGGGACCGACCGTCGCCGACTCGGGATTACCGTCCCGTACGATCGACCTTGGACCGTGTTCCTCAATGGCATGCACCAGCCTGTCAGCTATTTCGGTGAGAGCGTCATCCCACGAGATCCGTTGCCACTTACCCTCTCCTCTATCACCACTTCGCTTGAGGGGATAAGCGGCCCGATCCGGTCCGTGCAGAGATTGATTCCAACAAACGCCCTGCATACACCCCATGGGATTGTAATCCGGTACCCCCTCTTTGATTACGGGCATCGATCCGGATTGTTCCTCTCTGACCACCTTGCCTTCTTTTACAAATACCCGCATCGGACAGTTGCCTGGATAGCAGTCAGTACAGTGGGTGGCCCACTTAACGTCGTCTGCTGCAATTCTGTTCCAATACCGATCGTTTGCCATGTGCGCATCTACGTGAGGACTCAGGATTACCCAGTATGTATACAAAGGGTAGGGGAATAAAGGGGTGGCAGGGACTAAAGGCCGATCAGTTGATCTATGCGACTTAATTGGTTAAAAAGAATCCCTCATCCCAGCCAAACAGTCACGGTCCATCTTCAGGAGGTATCCATGCTATGAATGGCGCAGAAAGCATGCTGCAAACGTTGATGAACAACGGCGTTGAAGTTTGTTTCACGAACCCGGGCACCAGCGAGATGCATATGGTTGCCGCCATCGGCGAGTCGGACGGTATGCGTTCCATACTCTGTCTGTTCGAAGGGGTATGCTCAGGTGCAGCCGACGGTTACGCCCGTATGCTGGCGAAACCTGCATGCACGCTACTGCATCTGGGACCTGGCCTGTCCAATGCCTCTGCCAATCTGCACAACGCACGCAAGGCGAACTCGTCGGTCATCAACCTCATCGGCGATCATGCAACCTACCACAAGAAACTTGACGCTCCCCTCAATTCGGATGTGATCGGTCTGTCGGGACCCATTTCACACTGGGTACGCAGCGTGACCAATGCTGCGAGCTTGCCCTCTGATGCGGCCGATGCAGTGCTGGCAGCCAACGTCAAACCGGGCCAGATCGCAACCTTGATCGTGCCCGCAGACTCTGCATGGAACGAATCCGTGGACCCGGTGACCGCTCGCGACATGCCCTCAGCTCCACTTGTCGGTGATGAATCTGTAAAGACCGCTGCGGAACTGCTGACCAACGGCAAGACCACCATTCTGCTCATGTCCAACCTGGCCTTGTCCGAACGCTGCCTTGATCTGGCCGACCAGATCTCCCAGGCAACCGGCGCAAAGATCTTCTGCGACACGTTCGTAACAAGACTACCGAGGGGCGAAGGACGATGCTCAGTGGCGCGCTTAGGTTACTTCGCCGAGCAGGCAACCGAGCAGATCAAGGATGCCGAGCAACTCATCATGGTGTACACCAAAGCTCCGGTGAGTTTCTTCGCCTATCCCGGCAAAGTCAGCGAATTTTCACCCCAAAACAGCACCCAACACACCCTTGCACAAGTATCGGAAGACGCAGAGGATGCGCTGCAGAAACTGGTGACCGAACTGAATGCCGGAAACCACCATCCGCGCAAACGATCGCTCCAGAAACCCGGTCTGGGTAGCGGCGAACTATCGTCAAAAAACCTAGCCCTCACGTTTGCAGAGTTGCTCCCTGTCGATTCCGTCGTGGTCGACGAAGGCGGCACGGCAGGCGCACTCTGTTTCCCCATCAGTGAAAACGCTCAACCGCACGATTGGTTGACCATAACGGGCGGATCCATCGGTTACGGCCTGCCGGTGGCCGTCGGTGCCGCGGTAGCTTGTCCCGACCGCAAGATAATCTGCCTACAGGGCGACGGCGGCGCCATGTACACCATTCAGGCCTTGTGGACCATGGCCAGGGAAAACCTGGATGTTTGCATCGTCATTCTAGCCAATCGCAAATACCAAATACTCCAGGTCGAGCTGGCCAGGGTAGGCGCACAATCCATGAACAAGAAGACCCTCGACATGATGGACCTCACCAATCCCAATCTCGACTTCGTCAAGATGTCCGAGTCAATGGGAGTCAAGGCTGCCCGCGCACACAACGCAGACGAATTCAATAAGCTGTTCGCCCAAGGAATGGAAGAGCCGGGCCCAATGCTAATTGAAGCATTGCTGACCTAGAGACCAGCCAGTTCTCACCAAGTGTACCGTTGGTCGAGACATGTCCCCGGGCATGTTGTTACCATACAATTAAGTAAACTGTCCCCCCAATTCCTAAACAAGAAACAACACTGAAACCTGAGTTTCAATGTGTCACCACGATTGATGGTATCGGTGACATCCTGGGGATGACCATCATGCTGGAAACAGGTGATATTTCACGATTCAAGAAAGTAGGTAACTTCTCCTCCTATGCGCGTTGCGTGGATAGTAAGCGCCACAGCAACGACAAAAAGAAAGGGAGCAACAATCGCAAAAATGGCAACAAGTACCTTGCCTGGGCGTTTGTGGAGGCAGCGCACAGTATTATTCGGCATAACAAAACAACGCATCGCTTTTACCAGCGAAAACGCGCGCAAAAGAATGGCGCGCTTGCCACTAAGGCGTTAGCCCACAAACTGGCAAGAGCGGCCTATTATGTGATGCGCGACCAAACACAGTTTGTGCCAGAACGACTGTTTAGTTGAAAGTTTGAATGATAGAGAGAGAGCTGTGCGGGGACTGGTTTGCAACCACTAAACTGAATGCCCTCTCTATCTCCAATACAATGGATTAGCTGATACGCCTCAGTCGTGAACCACTTGGAGACTGGACCTTCGGGAACCACTTAATCTGTTACAAATCCTTTGGACACGGCTGGGAACCAATGATCTTCTGGGCCTCAAATGAGGCAGGGGCTTCACTTCAACCCATCTACAGATTTATGAGTGAATGCCTTGATCCTGATCGGTGTCTGGCGCGGATCAGATCCGTAGCCACAAAAAAGAAACGTATTGGGCGCTGACTCAGTAATCTGTTGATCCAATTCTTGTGCTAGACGCGCAACAAAACTTTATTGCTTATTGACACCTGCTGGCTAATGGGTGTCCCCGCAATTCCACCCGGCGTGTTATAACCATGCAATTAAGTAAACTGTCCCCACAATTCTCAAGCATTGCTGACCTAGAGACCAGCCAGTTCTCACCAAGTGTACCGTTGGTCGAGACATGTCCCCGGGCATGTTGTTACCATACAATTAAGTAAACTGTCCCCCCAATTCTAGAAACTAGTCAGTACTCACCAAGCGTGCAGTTGGTTGAGACATGGCATGGGGGTGTTCCTGGAGCGCCTTCGGAGCGCGGTGGAGCCAAGGATGGCGGAACCGTGATCCAGGTGTCTTAGGCCATGGATGGCCTAAGACAAGTAGCGTAAGGAACACCCCCATGCCATGTCTCAGGGACCCGCAGACACGAGCAAATCTGAATTCGCATTCACCGTCTAAGGGATTTCATGTCGACATCCTCAAGCCCGAACAATTGCCATCCGGGTCGCTGATTGCGCAATTCTTCGCCACCTGCCGACAGTCCACTGCCCGGCTTCGTCACCAGCGCCTGTTCGATTCCCCAACGGGACAGGCCCTGCACGGCTTCCATCTCAGCCATTTCATCAAGTGAAAAGAATCCTGCGTCCGCTATCTCATCACCATCGAACTTCGGTTCCCCGTTCAAATAATTGAGGCGAAAGATCATATAGATATTGGTGCTTGGTCCGCCGGTCGTGCCGGCCAGCGAATGGCGGAACGCGACCACATCATTGACCTTGGCAACAACGCCCGCCTCCTCTTCGACTTCTCGCTCGACAGCCACTGAAAGAAGTTCGTCATGCTCAGCATAGCCGCCTGGAAGCTGCCAGGATCCTGCAAACGGATTCTGACCCCGCTGCACCAGCAACGCTTTTACCATGCCGGACTCCTGGCGCAACACGACGCCGGCACAACCGATTGAAAAGTCGCCAAAGTGCACAAAGCCACATGCTCCATCAGGGCAGGCCTGACGGTCACGCCCACCATCGTTCTTTATCGTCAATTCGCTCGCACAACGCGGGCAGAAGTTCATTGTTGCCATGAATTCTCCGTTAGCACTTGTGTGCGTTAGTAAGCCAAGAAATTAGTAGTTGCCAAGCGATGCACGTCTGGCTCATTGAAAGCGGTGTTGGATCGTAACGGTAATGCGTCTCTGCCGGTAATCCTCTTCGTCGATCCCCAGGTTTTCAAAGTCCTCGCCAGACGTGTACTGATACTTGCCGCTCACAAACCAGCGTTTCTCAAACCGCCAGCGTACGCTGGCAGTCACGCGTTCCTGAGTCTCTTCACTTGTATAGTGATCGACGTCAAACGGATTGTCGCTTGAAAAGTCAGACTGTCGCCGGCGATACTCGAGCCGGGCCCGCCAATTGCTGTTGAAATCCCAGGTTGACTCGATTCTAAACGTGTCTCTGATCCGAGACCGGTCTACGATGGTCAACAAAGGTGCGTTTTTCTTGATCGCACCATCGCCATTAATATCCAGATCAAATCCGGACGGGCTTTCATCGAGCAGCAGCACCTCACGTCTCCCCGGGCTGGTAATATCGTCACGCCGATATGCGAACTCCAAAGTGAGCATCGAGTTAACCTCGAGGTCCAACCGGATTTCGCCATACATTCCTCGGCGGTCACGATTGTGGAACGGCTCGTCATAACCCCGATAGAGCCTGCCAACGGCAACGTGAAGGTCGACATCCCGAGCCGGTGACGTCTCCGTTTTCTCACGCCGGCGAATTCGATGTCGATAGGCCAGTGATGCTTCTACGTCATCGTAGATGCCCGCAGCGTAGCGTCGTTCGCCGAGGGAAATATTACCATTGGCATTTGCGTCGGTGGCTTCACTGAGGTAGTTCTTGCGAAAACGATCGATGGTGAATTCGCTCCTGGCCTGCAGACGGCTGCTCTTGCCAAAACCCTTAGTCAGCGCCAGTTCACCTGCAAAGTAGCTTGCTTCATCGTTATCTTGGAAGCGAAGGTATGCCAACTCTCCAACAACACTGCTCTTGCGCCCCAGGAGCCTCTCATTTTCGTAATCGAGCTGGACGTTGGCTGAGAGCATCATATCTGAAGATGCCTCCATGTCAGCAAAACGGCCGCTTGCAGTGTCTCGGGGATCGGGAGACGACAGCCTCGATCGCCGATCAGAGGTCAGGCGGAACACATTGTCATTGTGTTCGATGCTGACATCGCTCCTGATCTGCAGACTGGACTGCTTGACTTCAGCGGCCGTAACATCCTCGAAGGGGAATAGAAACGGGACGAGCAGCAAAACGGGCCAGATTGCTGAACCTGCCGTCTCGCTATAGTAGACCTTAAGGCGTGTGGAATTGGTGACGAAGCTAATGCTGACTACTTCGACCTTCTGCACGTTCAAACCGGTCCGCTCTTTGAGATCCTCAAGTAGCAAGTCATGTTTGTCCGGCCTTATCAGCTCCATCTTCTCATATCTGATTTCTTTGACAGGATAGCGCTGCAAAAACCAGTTGTACTCCAACACGAATATGCTGCCCACGATAACCAGATCGCTGAATGCCGTTTCCATGAGGCTGACGGACTCATGTGTTAGCGCATTGATGACTGCCACTATGATGACGATGAAAAGATAGGTCATTTCACGAATGGGTATCTGTTCGGTTCGGTACCGGAGAATGGCGAAAACAGCAAACAGCCCGAACGCAAAGCCAATCTGCAGTTGCATATTGCTCAACAGGATGCAGACCAGAAACACGCAAATGTTGACTAGAAAATAGGAGAACTGGTAGTCGATGTCGTCCTGATGTCTATAGAATATCTTTCGCACAATGACATAGACAACCAGAATATTGATGCTAAACCGCATGACCAGTTCACCAAGGTCAGCGACGTTGACGAGCTGATTGCCAAACAACTGCATCTCTGCAATGTCTTCAAAAGACATAGTTAACTCCTGATACGTGTAGGAACACTGGATCCGCTATCCGTGAAAGCCGCTTACGTAGTTTCTTGCGTGAATTGCGCAGACCGGATTCGTGAATGGAGGACTGGGATTGACTGAGTTTTACAGTGGTACACTGTTAGTTCGTTCATAGAGGTGCTGATCGATACCATAACGGATGCATCAGGGGGAAGCAATGTTGAGCGGCGCTGGCCTGGCCTGTCTTCCTGCCTGGTCAGTCAATAGAGGGTGCAACAGAAAGGCGCCCCCGGTGACGATTGGATATACTGGTCCTGGTCCATCACAACGGAGTTCGAAGCAATGGAAGACACCAGCGTGCAAGGGTTCTTACTGGTAGCGGGACTGGTATTCGGCGTCGTGTCCCTCATTCATCTCGTTCGCGCAATCAACTCCTGGGAATTCGTCATCGGTCCGCTCGATCTACCGGTGACGGCCTCGTGGGTAGGCTTTCTGGTGACTCTGGGGCTCTGTCTTTGGGCGTTTTGGTTATTGCTGTGACCTCGGCAACCTTTGATCGCTGAACCGCCGGGCTGATTCAATCACGTCGGCTTCTGACTCATCGAGCACTCAGGCGCCTGCTGGTGGAGCAACCACTTCGGTACTGATTCCGATTCCACCATCCCTTCGCCATGCAACGAAGCGCGTCTTTTTTCTCTTTTCCTCTCGCCAGCTATGGGTTTTTCTGACATCCTCCGTACACATATCTTAGTAAGGACACGGAGAAACAGAAATGGCAGCAGTAAGCGACGAACTGGTAGCTTTTCGCGCGGAGGCGCGGGCGTGGCTGGACGAGAATTTCCCTCCATCCCTGTCGGGCAAAGCCAACGCCGTGCTTGGAGTGGGCGAGAGCCGCAATCAGCTTGAAGGCGATGCACTCACCTGGCGCAAGCGCCTCGGCGAGAAGGGCTGGGGCACGCCGACCTGGCCGAGCGAGTATGGCGGCGGCGGTCTCAATCACTACGAGGCCAGGGTACTGCAAGAGGAAATGAATGCCGCTGGCGCCTTCAACCCGATTGCCGCCCTCGCCGGCATGGGCGTCACCATGGTCGGCCCGACCATACTGGAGTACGGTACGGAGGATCAAAAGCAGCGCCATATTCGCCCTCTTTGTCGTGGCGAAGTTTGCTGGTGCGTGGGTTACTCCGAACCGAATGCCGGATCTGACCTGGCATCGCTGACAACCAAAGCTGAAGACAACGGCGACTACTGGATTGTCAACGGCCAAAAAACCTGGACATCCGGTGCAGATATCTCACAGTGGTGCGGCGCGCTGGTGCGTACCGATCCCAGCGCCAAGAAGCGTGATGGCATCAGCTTCATGATGATCAAGATGGATCAGCCCGGCATACAGACACGTCTGATCAAACTCATCGCAGGTGCCTCGCCATTTTGCGAGACCTTCCTCACGGACGCACGTGCCGAGAAAAACGACCTGCTTGGTCCGCTGAACGATGGCTGGACCGTGGGCAAACGACTGCTGCAACACGAGCGCGCCAGTCAGACAGGCACCGGCAACGAAAGAAATGCCGGTCCCAGAGAGTCCTTTCAGGAATTGGCCAAGCGCTACGTGGGTACAGATGCCGACGGATGCCTGGCGGATGCGGATCTGCGATCACGGCTGTCCGGTCATCTAATGGATGCCAAAGCGCACGCCCTCACCCTACAGCGGATTGCAGCTGAAGCACGGGGCAACATTCAGGTAACCGCCACTGCATCGATTCTGAAGAACTCCGCAACGAACGTTGCACAGATGCGATCTGAATTGACCGTGGAAATGATGGGCTATCAAGGTGTCGGATGGGAAGGTGATGGTTTCAATGGGGAAGAGCTGGCAACGGTGCGTGGTTGGCTTAGCGGCAAAGCCATGTCCATCTACGGTGGCTCCTTTGAAATACAGAACAACATCATTTCCAAAAACATCCTCGGTCTGCCCGAAACGACACAGCGTGGCTGACTAAGCGTGGCTGACCAAGCGTGGCTAAAGAACGTGGCTGACTAAGCGTGGCTGATTACACAATCCTAAGGAAGTAAAGACAATGGCAGCATTTACCGAAGAACAATCCATGATTAAGGACCAGGCTAAATCCTGGGTTACCGAGCAGACACCGGTACAAAAATTCCGCGAACTGCGTGACGATGGTAAATCCAGTGGTCTCACCGCGGAGACATGGTCGGCGATGGTCGATATGGGCTGGACGGGTATCATCATTCCTGAGCAATACGGCGGGTCCAACCTTGGCAACCTGACGTTTGGGGTGGTGCTCGAGGAAACCGGTCGACAGCTGACTGCATCGCCGCTACTCGCATCTGCACTGGTGGGCGCTTCAGCGATCCTGTTGGGAGGCAACGATGCACAGAAGCAGAGTTGGCTTCCAAGAATCGTTGACGGCACCTCCATCCTGACGCTGGCCGTTGATGAAAGTCCGCGCCATGCACCGGAAGATACTGCGCTCTCGGCGGAGAAAACCAGTGACGTGTTTACATTGACCGGCACCAAGGCGTTTGTACTTGAAGGCGCCGTGGCCACGGCGTTGATCGTGGCTGCGCGCACCAGCGGTTCCCCCGGTGACGCCGCCGGCATCACGCTCTTTGTCGTCCCGGCAGATGCGCAGGGCATCAGCCGCGCTCCCCTCAAGACCGTTGACAGCCGCGGTTATGCGAATATCGAGTTCGATAGCGTTAAGGTCGATAGCGACGCTGTGCTTGGCCAGGTGGATCAAGGGTACGCCTTGCTGGATGCCACGCTCGATCGCGCTCGAGCGGGTCTTGCTGCAGAGATGCTGGGAACAGCCGCCCAGGCGTTTGACATGACCATCGAATATCTCAAGACCCGCAAGCAATTCGGTCAGGTTATCGGTTCGTTTCAAGCACTGGGACATCGTGCCGCGGAACTGTTCACCGAAATGGAACTGGCCCGCTCCTGCGTAGAAGCAGCCTTGACAGCGATCGACGAGGGGGCTGAAGACATCGATCGATTGTGTTCTCTATCCAAGTGCAAGGCCGGTGATTTTATGCATCACACGTCGAACGAATTGATTCAGATGCACGGCGGCATCGGCATGACCGATGAGTTCGATGCCGGTTTCTACCTGAAGCGGGCCCGGGTCGTAGAAGCCACTTTTGGTAACCAGGCCTTCCACCGAAATCGTTACGCCAAGCTAATGGGTTTTTGACCGGCGTCAGGGCCCTCTGTCCAAGCCGTGCGTCTAGTACGCCAAGCGACCCTTCAGTTCGTCAAAGGGGCGCATGATGTGGTCCTGAAAGGCAACTCGCTCGCTGAGGCGTTCATACCACGCGGCCACGTTCTCCGGTAGATCCCCCGTAACATCAAGATGTACGTAACGGTACATCAGTGCCCCGGCAGGAATGTCTGCCAGGGTCAGTTCGTTCCCGGCCACATAATCGAATTCAGACAGTTGGCCATCCAGAATGTGCGTCAGCCGCTGGCATTGGCTAACGCGACGTTGGTTCTCCGCTGCATTGCGGCGCTCCTGCGGCGTTCGATAATATCCCCAGAAAAGTCCCATAAACGCTGCGTCGAACTGGGCCTGGGACCAGTCCATCCAGCGATCCATGCGACTTCGCGCGACCGGATCCTGGGGCCAGTATTTCTTCGCACCGTAGGTGGCAGCCAAGTAGCGAAGTATGCTGTGAGACTCCCACACCGGAAGATCGTCATCCAGAATAAGGGGTACGGTTCCGTTTGGATTCATCGCCAGATACTCCGGTGCATCCAAACCCCCCGCGGCACCTCCTGTATCGATAAACTCGTACTCCAATTCCAGTTCACCCAGGAACCAGAGAACCTTCTGGGAATTCGAGGAACTGCGACGGGCATAGAGTTTCATTTGCGCGCTTCCCACCATATAGATTTGCTGTCACTGACGCACCAGGCGACCATTCTAATCGTCTCCTGCAATCAGATCGAGAGGGTGAGTAATGCTGCTCAGACAATTGAGCAGATGGATACAAACGCATACACACCGGTCACTTAAACGAGATCAGATCGTCTGTATCGATGGGCAGGTTGGTGCGCATGCTGAGATTGGCTGCAATACCGGTCAAGATGGAATTTGCAGCGTCGATGTGATCCGCAGCTCTTCCTAACGGATCGTCTCTGCCCGGCGCGAACAGATCTTCAAGCAGACGGGCATCGCCGCCGCCATGTCCACCTTCGCTCTGACTTTCCAGTGTTGCCTCATAGGGTTTACTCCAGTGCGGTCTCACCAGAATTCTGGCGGGTTCATGAATATCTGCGTGATCCCGCATGTCCGGCTGATTGGCATCGTCGTCTCCGCCGGAGATGTAACTATTCTCATGGACTTCGTATTCGAGCCTGCCTTCCGTACCGTTAAAGGCAACCCGGTAACCCTCCCAAGGCGAGTACGCAGTGAGATGGTAGCTCATGGTGGCGCCACTGTGGTATCGCACCATTACAGCCATGTCATCTTCAATGGAGATGCCATCGGAGAAAACACTTTGATCGCGTCGATACCCATCGGCGTGTTCGGCGTCGTAGTAGATCTGTTTGAGCCGCTTAGAATCCTTGAGATTGAGCGCAAATGGATCACCTTCGGCAATCTTGTCATCGGTACCGCGCGCGTAGAATTTGGTTACGCCACGGGACTCGGCGTTGGCCCGGCCATAAAACACCAGGTCACCGAAGGCGAAGACCTGCTTGGGCCTGCTGTCGATCCACCAATTCACCAGATCGAAGTGGTGCGTTGCCTTGTGCACTATCAGGCCTCCGGAATTGAGTTTGTCCCTATGCCAACGTCGGAAATAATCCGCCCCATGCCTCGTATCCAGCAACCACTCAAAGTGAACTGACTTGATCTCGCCGACGATGTTCTTCATCAGCAACTCTTTGACCTTGCTGTTACGCGGCGCATAACGGTAGTTGAAGGTAATGGTGAGCTTGCGACCCGTCCTCTCGATGGCATCCAGGATCGCCTGGCATTTCTCTGCATCGATGGTCAGTGGTTTTTCGCAGATGACGTTCCTGCCCATGTCCATGGCCGCCACGATGTATCGATGATGGCTGCGATCGATGCAGGTCACGATGACACAGTCCGGCGAGGTCGCTTCGATCATCCGCTCAAACTCGTCAGCGGCAAACGTAGGCACAGTTGATCCACCATACTTGACAGCCAGTTCAGCGGCTACTTGAAGTCGATGGCTGTTGCTGTCACATAGTCCAACCACCTCAGCACGGTCGTTGTAGTCTTTGATGATCGATCGCAGATACATGGCGTACCTGCCGCCCGTGCCAACGATCACATATCTCCTTCTACCCATATTCCTTGCCTTGAACCCCGCTGTCCGATCGACCCTAAATTGATGAGCAAGATACCACGTTTGAGCTTGGCTTTGTCCAGGCTTCAAGCCGCACCGATGCGCTCTTGTTTTTCAGGTGAAGCGGCATTCACCCTACGGTAGATCCATACCGTTCACTCCATCGCTTTTGCGTTTGGGTCCGGATTTTGCTTCAATTGGAAGACACCCGGATGCATCAGTCGCCCGCACGAAGCCAGGAGGGCCTCGTCAATCAACCGTGACAAAGGAGGACATCCGCCTGATCGCTAAATCAGGCATCGTCATCATATGGCCCAGTTTGGTCAATACACAGCCCCTGTTTATCGTCGTCAACGCATCGTGCGGGCCCGACCCTCTCTCAAACACCTGGCCCATCTAAAACGTCTTCTTCCTTACGCTTTTACCTACCGCTCCTGGATCATCCTCGGGATTACCGGGATTTTGGCCTCCCGCCTGTGTGAGGCGCAGGTTCCCATGTTTATGAGGAGCGCCATCGATTCCCTGGCGTTGGGGGACCCTGACATCCTGCTGCCGGTGATGGGAATTCTTGGCGTGGTGCTGGTCAGATCGGTCATCTCGATCTTCTCCAGTCGCTTGTTGCGGCGGGTCGCGATCGCTACCTCCTACGACATCCGCAAGCGTTACTTCAGCCATGTTCAGACCATGGGATCCGCCTTCTTCAATCAGTTTGAAACCGGCGATGTGATGGCCAGGTCCTCGGGCGACATCGCCATGGTACGGAGCGTTGTGGCCTATGGCTGGGTGCAGGTGCTGACCTTCGCGTTCTCTATCCTGGTGGGACTGTGCTACATGCTGTTCCTGTCGCCGAAGCTGACCCTGCTGGTATTGATACCCACACCCCTGGTCGCCTATCTCGGCATCACCATGTCACGCAGATTGTTTCCCCTCGTCAGAGAACAGCGCCAGGCTATGGATGACGTCACCTCCTTTACCTCGGAAAACCTCAACGGCATCCGCACGGTACAGGCCATGGCCCAGGAGAAGCAGGAAATCGAGCGGTTCGAAGATATCAGTACCCGTTATGCGAGCTTGATTTACCGAACGGCCAAATACCGCGCCAAAATGAACCTGGTGATGCCGTTCGTAACCATCTCTTCCACGTTGATAATCCTCGGTTACGGTGGTCAGCAGGTCCTCACCGGGCAGATTGGCGTCGGCACGTTTGTCGCTTTCTTCGCATACATGCATATGGTCACAGGTCCCATCGGTAGCCTCGGTGGGTGGCTGTCGTCGTTTACCAGTGCCGCAGCGGCCACCCAACGTCTGTTCGAGGTCTTGGATTACCAGCCTGAGATCCAAAGCAACCCGGTTGCCCACGCGCCCACGAAGATGATCGGTGAGATCGCCTTCAAGCACTTCACCTATCGGTATCCCGGCGCGGGCGAAGACGTGGTCAGCGATATCTCATTGTCCATCGCTGCCGGGGAGGTGGTGGCGTTCCTCGGCCGTATCGGCTGCGGCAAGTCGACCGTGCTCAAGTCTCTGGTGCGGTTCAATGACCCACAACCGGGAACGCTATTTATCGACAATGTCGACATTCGTGGTTACCCGCTGGAGCAACTGCGATCCCAGATCGCGTTGATCCCTCAGGACCCGTTCCTGTTCTCGCTCTCGATTCGTGACAATCTTACCTACGACAATCCGGAGCGGGATCAACCGCCGATCGACACAGCGGCACAACTGGCGGAACTGGTGGAAGCCATCGAAGAATTTCCCGATGGCATGGGCACCATCGTCGGCGAACGGGGCATCACCCTGTCCGGCGGGCAAAAACAGAGAGCCACCCTTGCCCGGGGGCTGATACGGGACGCTGCGGTTCTGGCCATGGATGACTGTTTCTCGAGCGTGGACACGAGGACCGAGGAACGCATACTCAGGCGCCTGAAGAGTATTCGCAAGGGACGAACGACGCTCTTGATTTCCCATCGCGTATCCACCGCGAGGCACGCGGATCGTATCTTCGTGATGGACAGGGGCAGGATTGTCGAGTCGGGTAACCACGCCGAACTCATGGCACACAACGGCTACTACGCCAATCTGGAGGCCGTGCAGAGCAATCAGGATCAGGATCGCAAACGCAAGGCCGCCTTGCTGAGGGATCTCGACATCGAAGTCGAGGTGGTGTCCGGATGAACGATCCGGCAATCAAAGAATCAGGCAAGCCACAGCGGGACTATTCCGCATTCGACGCGCAGCTGACACATCAGGCATTGAACGTGAGCATGTTCATGCGCCTGTTCGGATGGCTTAAGCCCTACAAGTTCACGCTGACAATCGCCATCATTCTGACCCTTGCCGCAGCGGCCGTTGGCGTACTCCAACCAGTGGTGACGGGCCGTGTCGTCATCGACACCATATTGCTGCCGGACCCTAAATCAGAGGAACTACCCGATTTCGGCATGGGAGAGTTGGTCTACGGTGTGTCCAGTTTGACCGGTGCATCGCCATTACTTTCTGCGGTATTTGTGTATGCCTTCCTGGTACTTTCAACCGCTCTGGCCCGGTATGCACATCGATTGCTGTTGTCACGTTCGACACTGCAGGCACTTAGGGATTTGCGCAGCGAACTGTTTCGCAAACTCGAAACCAAACCCATGTCCTTCTATGACCATGTTTCGGTGGGCAGGGTCATGACACGTTTGACCAACGACGTCGAAGCCCTGATCGAATTGCTCACCGGAGTGCTGGTGCTGGCCGGTGAGTTCGTACCTTTCTTTCTGGCACTGTACCTGATGTGGGCGATCAGCCCGGCACTGACCGGCATAACCATATTGTTCCTCCCCGTCGTTGCCGTGGCCACCTCCTATTTTCGTCGGGTACTTGGCGACACCTATCGCAACGTTCGAAATGCAGTCTCCAATATCAACCAGTATATGCAGGAGAACCTGATTGGCATGGAAGTGGTGCAACTGTCAGGCCGGGAAGACTTGAACGCCGAACAATTCGGTGAGCGCAACCTGGCGCACCGTGATTATCAAATCCATGCCATGAATCTGGAGACCGTTTACAACGCTTTCAACAACAGCCTCATTGGACTGGCTACTGCCTTGATCATCTGGTACGGCGGGGGCCAGGTTATTCAGGACGAGATTTCTCTCGGCTCCGTGGTTGTCTTTACGCAGCTGATCGGCATGATGATCGGCCCGGTACAGGCGGTGGGCGCTCAGTTCAATACCCTGTTTCGTGCCATGGCTTCCGGCGAGCGCATTTTTCAGGCCATCGATTGGGATGAGAGCACCAAGGAGCCTGCCGACCCGATCCCACTACCGGACAGTATCCACGGGGAACTGGAGTTCCGTGACGTGTCCTTTGGGTACTACATGGGTAACGAGGTGCTGCATGATGTATCGTTCAAGGTGAAGGCTGGAGAAAAACTTGCCATCGTCGGCCCAACCGGCTCCGGCAAGAGCACCTTGATCAAATTGTTGGCGAGATTCTATGACTTTGACGACGGCAACGTGTTTCTGGACGACGTCGACGTTAACCACGTGGCTTCCGCCGATCTCAGACAACGCATCGGCATCGTGCTGCAGGATTTCCATATCTTCTCCGGCACGGTGATGGATAACATTACGCTTAACAATCCCCTTATCACTGAAGAGACGGCCAGGGAAGCCGCCCGAATGGTCAATGCGGATCGATTCATTCGAGAGCTGCCCGAGGGATTTGAGACCTACCTGTCGGAACGTGGTCAGAACCTGTCCCAGGGACAGAGACAGCTGCTGGCGTTTGCCCGGGTCCTCGCCGTGGACCCGGAGATTCTGGTTCTGGATGAAGCCACCGCGAGTATCGATACGGCCACGGAATTGGTGATTCAGGAAGCCCTGCACCGCATCATGCAAGGGCGTACCTCCATCGTGATCGCACACAGATTGCAGACCATTCAGGAATGCGACACGATACTTGTCCTGCACCATGGCAAGGTCCGCGAATACGGAACCCACGACGAGCTGATTGCGTTGCAGGGCATCTACTACACGCTGCACGAATTGCAGTTTCAGGACAGTCGCATCGCAGCGGAACTCTCGGGCGAAATGCTCGACGACAAGGTGCTTGCAGAGGTGGCGGCGTCGGACGAAGACGACGAACTCCAAGACGAGGAAGAACCTGGAATAGACACGGATAGCGATCAATTCCAGTAGTCAGCCGTCCACCCCTATCCCCCGCAGAATGTGCAGGTTTTGGCCCTGCAGAGGTCTCGTTTTGCTCCGCTAAGCAGCGCAAATTTGCTAAAATAGGAGCAGGGAAGTAGCTGAAGGATTAGACGATGAATGGCCATGCAAGTACGTCAGAACCGGCAAAGGATTTGCACCAGTTAAAGGAGAAAATCTACCGATCCTACCTTGTCCCTGAAGAGAGCTCGATCCAAAGTTTCATCGATGAAGTCAAGCCGACCGAAACTGAAGACATGCAGATTCGCGCTACCAGCGCGGATCTGATTGAGCAGGTCAGATCCCATCCAGACTTCAACCGCGGTTTTGAAGCATTTATGGCAGAATACCGCCTGGATACCCTCGAAGGCGTGCGACTCATGACGTTGACCGAGGCCCTCGCCCGAATCCCGGATGAAGAGACCAAGGAAGCGCTGATCAGGTCCAAACTATCGGGCGTGGACTGGAGCAATCATATCGGTCACAGCTTGTCGCCCCTTGTCAATTCTTCCACCAGAGCACTGCTATTCACAACGTCGATGCTGGATACCAAGAGCAAGACGGCAGCTCCCTGGCTTTCCGAACTCATTGAGAAAATCGGCGAACCTGCAATTCGGATCGCCCTCGATATCGGTTTGAATGTCTTTAGCCAACACTTTGTCTTGGGGGAAAACCTGAAGGAAGCGGATGCAAGAGCGGGCAAAGAGAAACTCGACTACTCCTACTCATACGACATGCTGGGAGAAGCAGCTCTCTCCATGGAAGATGCGGATCGCTTTTTTGAAATTTACAAGGACGTGATACGACATGTTGGACAAGCAGATAAAGGTGCGATCTCCATCAAATTGTCCGCACTACACCCCAGATACGATGTGTTACAGCAGGACCGGATTATGGATGAACTTCTGCCGCGCCTGTGTGAATTACTGGAAATGGCACGGCAGAGAAATGTGAGCGTCACGATAGACTCGGAAGAGATCGACCGACTTGAGCTTTCGCTGCTACTCGTCGAAAGGATCATCAAAGACGGCGTGTGCAGAGGATGGCAGGACTTTGGGCTGGCTGTGCAGACGTATTCCTGCAGAGCCATCGCCGTCTTGGAATATCTAAAGGCCCTTGCCGAGCTTAACGGTGGTCGTATGGGAATCAGACTGGTTAAAGGAGCCTATTGGGACGCAGAGATCAAACACGCACAAAGTCTGGGCTTGTCAGAATATCCGGTTTACACCAGAAAACCGTATACCGACATCGCCTATTTAGCCGGCGCGAAATTTCTGCTCAATAACACGGATGTGTTCTACCCACAATTTGCCACCCACAATGTACACGCAGTGGCCAGTATATTGCACTGGGTGCAGCAGGATCCAAACCCGGTCTCGTTTGAATTCCAGCGACTGCACGGTATGGGACAGCTTCTGTACGACTGCATACTGCAGAAATTTCCCGACATCAATTGCTGTATATACGCACCAATAGGACATCAAAAGGAGTTGCTGCCTTACCTGATCAGGCGGTTGCTGGAGAATGCTTCCAACGCTTCGTTTGTCAATCAGCTCGCTTCATCCACCCCGGTAAAACAGTTAGTCGTCCACCCAACCGAGCTGGCGAATGACGAAAGCAAGCCCATCCCACTGCCGGTCCATCTCTATCGGCCGGATCGAATCAACTCCTCCGGCATAAATCTCAGATCGGTTTGCCAGCGGGATAAGCTACTCGCTGAATTACGCAGCGAATGGCAGCGTGAGTGGCATGCATCCCCCTACATCAAGTCCACACCTTTTGAAGGTTTGCGCTCAGTCCTTGACGACAGTATCAAACAGCGAGCGATCCATCCTCCACATGGTGGCGGACAGAGCATCGGCACCGTCGTCGATACGCCCGCCGACATGCTGGCGGACGCGATCGAGGATGCCGGCAAAGCCTTCCCGGCATGGCGGAGTGAATCGGTTGCGGAGCGCTGCCGGATTATCGACAGATTAGCCGACCTTCTCGAGGCCAACAGGGCGGAGCTGATTGCTCTGACCTGTCTGGAAGCGGGAAAAACGCTGCCGGATTGCATATCCGAAATCCGAGAAGCCGTTGACTTCTGCCGGTACTACGCAGCTCAGGCAAGACGGTTGGGTGAAGTCGGGCTGCTTCCCGGTCCAACAGGAGAGAAGAACGAACTCTACTTTCAAAGCCGCGGCGTTTTTCTCTGCATCAGTCCCTGGAACTTCCCGATTGCTATCTACCTGGGGCAGATAGCAGCCGCACTGGTCACGGGAAACACTGTGATCGCCAAGCCGGCTGAACAGACCTCACTGGTCGCCTATCGTATCTTGCAGCTCATGTACGAAGCGGGGATTCCCACCAGCGTGGTCCAATTCGTTCCTGGCGATGGTGAAAAACTTGGACCGGATTTACTGGCTCACCCGGATATTGCCGGCGTGGTCTTTACAGGATCTTGCCACACGGCACAGGTCATAAACAGACAGTTGGCAGCGAGAAGCGGAGCGCTGATCCCGTTAATTGCAGAGACTGGTGGACAGAATGTTCTGATCGCCGACAGTTCCGCTCTGCCGGAACAGCTGGTTAAGGACGTACTCCATTCCGCCTTCAACAGCGCCGGGCAGAGGTGTTCTTCACTGCGGGTGCTGTACCTGCAGGACAGCAGTGCAGATACTGTCATAGAACTGCTGGCAGGCGGCATAAGGGAGTTGTCGGTAGGTGACCCTAGCAAGCTCGCCACCGACGTTGGGCCGGTGATCGATGCGGACGCCGAGGCATCGCTCTTAGCTCACATCAGCCATCTGGACGAAATCGGCACGTTGGTGGCGAGGGCGGACCGCCATCACACTGCCCGCCTCACCGACGGCTATTTCGTCGAGCCCTGTGCATATGAAATCGACAGCATTTCCAAGCTCAAGGATGAGCACTTCGGTCCGATCCTGCACATAATTCGTTACCGGCCGGAGGAGATCACGAGAGTGATTAGCGAGATCAATCAAACAGGATTTGCCTTGACTCTCGGCGTGCACAGTCGCAATGAGCATTTCTGTCAACTGATTGAGCAGGAGGTGAATGCCGGCAATGTCTACGTGAACAGAAATATGATCGGCGCCGTGGTGGGCACTCAGCCATTCGGCGGATTTGGATTGTCAGGAACCGGGCCAAAAGCAGGCGGGCCCAACTATCTGCAGCGCTTTATGGTCGAGATCAGCCGTTCGATTAATATCGCCGCCGTGGGCGGCGATTACAAACTACTCAGTCGTTGAGGGGCCGTCGCGAACTCGATTCCCTTGAGTCGGTTGTCCTTTGATGAGAGAGAAGAGGAGATGACTTCATGACGGAATTCAGCGCAGATAAGCGGGCCAACCGGGGTTCCGATCAGGCTGTGCCATCCTGACCAATGTTCAGGACTCAATCATCAATCTCTCGAACAACCTGGTGAAGTAACGAGCAGCACACGGCTCCCAACGGGTGCGACGAGGCGAGTCTGTAACAGAAAGGAACGGGATAGTGCCTGAGCCACAAGAAAACCACATAGAAAAGGATCTACGATATCTTGACCCGCTTTGCACGCAGGCCTCGCGGCCAAGAGTGCAGACAGGTTATCCGCCAAGACTACCAGGCGATAGCCGCGGCCGGAATCCTCTTTGACAACCCAGCCACGGTTCTTAACGACATGCTCGACCATTTCTTTGCTGATGTATGACCCAACGAATCTACTGGGGTTCAATATGGATGGGTCATCTTTTTTCACCACGACCTGTGTCAACAGTGGCTGAATGCCTTCCTTCTTCAGTTTGTTCTGTAGGCACTGCTGAATCATGTACCCCATGCCGTGCTGCAGATCGGCCACTACGATCCGGAGCGGTAAGGGAATCACCATATGTCTTGTTTCCTCGACACGGATGAGCGCGTTACCTACCTGGGCCCGTTGCCGTGGATTGCAACCCGAAACCCAGCCTTAATAAGATCTATGGTACTTTTGAGACTGCGACGGGTATTGGCGAATTGTTAAGAAAGTTCCCCTCTTCAAATTCGCGCGTGATGGAATTGCCGCCTAGCGCGATTACAGCAACAGAGTCTGCGACCGCTTTGGTCCTCATAGTCGTATACCGCAGTATCTAGCTTCTTTACTGGAATCTCTGGAGCACATCCCTTAAGTCTGGTTTGCCAATTTCCTGGATCTCATAGGTCACCCGCACTACCGGCTTGTTGATGGTGATGAGTTTGCGCAGATCAATCGGTGTTCCAATGATGACTGCATCGCACTCTGTGTCGTTGATGGTCCTTTCGAGATCCGCAATCTGTTGATCACTGTATCCCACAGCAGGTAACAGAATGCCAATGCCTTTGTAGCGTTCGAATGTTTCCTTCAAGGTGCCGACCAGATAGGGTCGGGGATCTACCAATTGTGCTGCGCCATGTCTCTCGGCGGCGAGTACAGCGACACCGTACTGCATCTCCCCGTGCGTCAACGTCGGCCCGTCTTCCACGGCCAATACACGCTTTCCTGTAATAACGCTCGGATCTTCCACATGTAACGGTGAGGAAGCATCGATGGTCACAGCGTCCGGGTTGGCACTGCGTATGTTCTCCTTTACTGTCTCTATATCTTCAATGTTGGCACTGAACTCTTTATTGATCAGGATGACGTCCGCCATGCGCAGATTGGTTTCACCCGGGCAGTAACTCAGCTCGTGCCCGGGACGTAGCGGATCAACCACGACAATGTGCAGATCGGGTTCAAAAAACGGCGTGTCATTGTTGCCGCCGTCCCAGATGATCACGTCTGCCTCCTGCTCAGCTGCAGAGAGGATCTCCTGATAGTCAACTCCCGCATAGACGACCGAGTTCATCGCCAGATGCGGTTCAGACTCCTCACGTTCCTCGATGGTGCAGCCATGCCGTGACAGGTCTTGGTATGTTTCAAACCGCTGGCACTTCTGAGCCAGGAGGTCGCCGTACGGCATCGGGTGACGCACCACCACAAGCTTCTTGCCCATGGATTTTAGAATCGCTGCTACACGCATGGCAGCCTGGCTTTTGCCGCAACCGGTACGCACCGAACAGAGAGCAACGACTGGTTTAGTGCTCGATAGCATGGTCCTATTCACACCCGGTAGGACAAAGGACGCACCGGCGGCGTTCACTATGGCAGCCTTATGCATGACGGTCTCATAGGAGACGTCGCTATATGAGAATACGACCTCATCGACCTTGTGTTCCTTGACCAGGTTCACCAGATCGGCCTCGTGGAAGATTGGAATGCCCTCGGGATAGAGCTGCCCGGTGAGTTGCCTCGGGTATACCCGGTCTTCAATATCGGGTATCTGTGTTGCTGTAAAGGCTACCACTTCCGAGGTCGCGTCCTGCCTGAAGAGCAGGTTGAAATTGTGGAAATCCCTGCCCGCTGCACCCATGATGATAATGCGTTTGCGTTTCATATCACCTCCAAGCCGTGTCGCTTCTCACTCATCTATTCCAATAGGAGTATACCCTTCTCGCGGCACATGCTCTTCAGTATTTGAGGTCACACAGTCACGCTCACCTCACCCAGATGAGCTTTCTTGAGCAGTGTCATGTAGGTACGTGACTGCCCTATTCCGCCGCCAATGCTATAGCTGTATCACAGCTGTTGATGACATGAAATCAACGCTTCACGATCCGGATACTTGTTCACAGCTCTTACGCCGCGATGTCTGGTAAGAGGATTTTCAGACAGTTGAGGGGTAGGACAGTAACCGTCCAATAGGGGTACAATTCAGTCACCTCCACATTGCCGTAGAGGAGAATGGAATCACCTTTGACATTCGTGACGCATTGGCCGGCGACTCAATTTCCAAACCAGAGTAGGAGTACATATGGTACTAACAGACACTAACGACTACATCAGAGTCTTGACTCTCAACAGACCTGATTCACTGAATGCGTTCAATCAGGCGATCTGGGAAGGGCTGAGCGATGCACTTACCGATGCCTGCGATGACAATTCCGTTAAGGTGATTGTGATCACCGGAGCGGGACGAGCGTTTTCCGCGGGCGCGGACCTTAGCCAGAAGGCCCAGCAAGCGGCCAGGTGGATCTGTCGGTGTCAGACAGTTTGTCGATCAGATGATCGAATTCCCGAAACCGATCATCGTCGCCGTAAATGGTCTTGGCGTGGAGATCGGCGCCACGATTTGCGGTCTGGCCGACATCTCTTACATGGCTGAGAGCGCTCGTCTGCGATGTCCCTTTTCAACTCTTGGAATTACCGCCGAGGGAGCAAGCACCTATACGTTCGGCCATATCATGGGTCGCCAAGCCGCCAGTTGGTTCTTGCTCGGCGCCGAGTGGATGAGTGCGGCCGAGGGCAAGGACGCCGGCCTGGTCCTGGAACTGTTCCCGGACGACGAGTTCATGGACAGCGTCATGCAACGGGCGGCAACGTTGGCCAAGATGCCTCTGGCATCGCTATTGGAAACCAAAGTGCTGATGATGGCGCCGCATCGTGAAGGAATGCACGCTGCCAATACTCGAGAGACCGAGGCGTTGGCCAGATTGTCCGGCGGCCCCGCCAATCGTGAAGCAATCAGTGCTTTTCTCGAGAAGCGTGATCCGGACTTCTCGCATCTTGAGCAGTAATTCTCCTTAGGACGCCAATGCCAGCATCCCATGCCGGTTTACCCGTGTGCGGGCAAGCTTCAAAACAAGCTGCCCGGTATCGTTTGGCCTACCTCTCAATCACTGCAGTGGCTTCAATTTCCAACAGGAGTTCTTCCATGATCAGGGCAGACACACCCACCATGGTAGACGCGGGCTGATCGTCCTGAGTAAAGTATTTGTCTTTTGCCTTTCTGATAGCTTTGCTTTTGTCGCGATTCAGATCGACCACATAGGTGTTTATTTTCACCACATCTTCAACATTGGCACCTGCAGCGTGCAATTCTCTGACCAGATTATCGTAGGTAACCCGAGCCTGTTCTTCGAAGGACTCGGCAACTTTTCCGTCGGCGTAACCTACCTGACCTGAAATAAAGATAGTCTTGATCCCGTTGCTGCTGCAGGCAACGGTGTTGGTGAAACCCAGAGGATGAGGATTGATGAACTCTTTTTCTAACATTGAATGATTACCTGTTTAGATGATTCGGAGATATTGAGAGTGACGAATTACTACTACCCTAATTTAACTCAAAATCCGCTGTTGAGCACCCTTCTGGCTGAGCAAAACGTTGGTACAGCAAGTCATGACTCTAAAAGTCCTGGCTGCCACCCTGAATCAAGGGGTCAGAGTCGTTGATCTCAGCCAGGTGGTCACATCTCCCGTTTCCATCCTGCCGCATCGGAGAATTCCAGCGAATCTTGGGGACAGTTCACTTAATTGTCTGGCAAGCGAATTAGGTAGACTGTCCCCTTAATTCTGAATCTTGGGGACAGTTCACTTAATTGTCTGGCAAGCGAATTAGGTAGACCGTCCCCTTAATTCCCATACCGTAACGCGATATCGAGGGCCGCTTACTGGATGTGCTGCCGCCGTTCTCCTGGCCCACGGAAATGTAACGGACTGGGAAGTGGGCAGGCATGCCTCACGTCCATATGGAGGCCATTTCGTGTAGATCAAAGTTGTCGACAGTCTGTTCACCATCGTAGGATTGCAGGACCAAGGGATCAACGTAGCCGTTCGGGAGAAAACAGAAGGACGCGGATATCAGGCCCTGATTGATGAACACCTCGACCGATGTGGTGTCAATCAGCAACCGGACCGACAGGCCTGGGTCGTCAGGCAGCATCACGTGAAGCCGGTCGGGCATTACTTTATGAGATGGACTGTTCGTGAATCTGAGTTCTTTTGAAGACCAGTCGAACACCAAGGGTTGGCCACGTACCATGACATATAAGGCGTTCGCATCCTGTCTGCTGACGGTAAAGGAAACATCAAGGAGTTTCGCATCCGTCGCCGCAACCAGGGGACTGCCAGCCGTAATCGACTGCCGTTCAAGTCTGATGGTTCGCTGACGCAGGGCATCCAGTTCCCTCACCGGCCAGCGTACCAGAGTGACCTCGTTGCCAGAGCCGGCCAGCGTAAGCTCCACCGGAATCGACATCTGCTGGTTGAATGGCATCTCTGGATACTGACCACCGGCCATCCAGGAAATCTGGATGCATCGGCCATCAGGCGCATCGCTCCAAGTCTGTGCAGCATAGCCGTTACGGCCCCGCTCGCAGATCAGCGCCGCGGTTTCAGGACTGAACTGTCTGCCATCGAAGCTGCCGACCAGGTAAACCCCCTTGGCGCCCCAGAATACCCAACGCTCAGTGCCGGATTCATCCGTCAATGGAAAGAAGTCAGGGCACTCACTGACGCCTTCGAGGCGCAGCTCCTGAAACCTGGTCCACGTCCTTGCATCGGATGAGTTCAGCAGGCAGTACCGGTCGCCCGCAAGGTATAGCGCCATGATCCACTGCCGGGTACCCGAGCGCCATACCACCTTGGGATCCCGGTTGGCTGCTTCGATCCACGGGATGATCGGATTTCCGGCATACTTGGTCCATCGCCTGCCGTTGTCAACGCTGTAAGCCAGGCACTGGGTATAGGGTCGCTTCGGTTTCGCGTACTCACCAGCCGCGGTATAGAAAGCAAGCAGAACGCCCTTGCCAAAGCCCGCTGTGTTCTCGTGGTCGACAACTGCGGAACCGGAAAACATGGTGCCATGCTCATCGGGGTAAAGGGCGTGCTCAAGCTGGCGCCAGTGCATGAGATCGTCGCTCACCGCATGGCCCCAGGTCATGTTCCCCCATACAGTTGCCTCAGGGTTGTGCTGAAAAAAGAGGTGCCAGACACCGTTCTGGTAGACCAGACCATTCGGGTCGTTGGTCCAGTTTTCCCGGGGCGAAAAGTGGAACTGTGGCCGGTGCAGCTCACGATAGAGAACCATCTTCAATGACTCCTGGCTTTGCCTCTGTGGTATATACCAGATCGCGACCCTAATTACTTTGTTTGCCCTTCACTAGACCGAAGGACCAGCCTGGTTTCGGCCATCCGTTCGCGAATGGCTGTGATATCAGAAACGCTACGCAGATTCCAGATATTGCTCACACAAGATAGCCAATCACATAGCGCATCTTGCGGTTACGATGAGTCGTCCTCAACAACCTTGCGAGTGCGACAAAGTTGTGACAAATCATGGAGTGCGCCCGGTATCTCCAGTTCACACTACCGCTGTGTAGAATTCACCAAAGAATGCATTTGCCGGGTTGTTTGCATGATATTATCCGGGTTATTTCTGTTACACATTCCCGGTCACAATTGTTACAATTCCCGGGTCAACGAGGGGAAACAGCTGTGTATCATCCCAGAATTGCCGATTTGGAATTGGAGGAACGTTTACAGGCCACAGGGGCAGTAGTCGTTGAGGGCCCCAGAGCCTGTGGCAAGACAGAACTGGCCCGACAGATAGCCGCAAGCGAAGTATTACTTGACGTGGACGAAGATGCCAGACGTGCAATTGCCGTTGATCCAACACTCGTGCTTGAGGGAGACTCCCCTCGGTTGATTGATGAATGGCAAATCGAACCGGTTATTTGGAATCATATTCGGCGCGCTGTCGATCAGCGACAAAATGTTGGTCAGTTCATACTGACTGGTTCGGCCGTACCGGCGGATGACATCACACGTCATACAGGTGCGGGCAGAATCTCCCGCCTACGTCTACAGACGATGAGCCTGAAGGAGTCTGGCTATTCATCTGGCGAAGTTTCTCTGCGTGATTTAATCGAAGGTCGATTTTCAGCCAGTATAGATCCCGGTCTCAGTATTCACGCGATTGTCGAGTGCCTGTGCAACGGTGGCTGGCCCGGTTATCTCGATCTGCCACATCAAGCAGCACTAAATGCTCAGAGAGATTACCTTGAAGAAATCCAAAGAGTTGACATTGTTCGCGTGGATGGCGTGCGCCGTGATCCCAACAATGTGGCAAGGGTGATTCGCTCTCTGGCTCGAAACCTGGCGACTACCGTCACTGCCAGAACGTTGGCAGCCGACGCTGGTGGTGCAGATGGACCATTGGATGATGATACTGTGCGGGACTATCTATCTGCACTCCGCAGACTGATGATTCTCGAAGAACAGTCCGCCTGGTCACCTCATTTACGATCCAGGTCTATCCTTCGAAAAAGCCCAAAGCGCCACTTCACTGACCCGTCTCTTGCGGTCGCAGCCCTCGGGACCAATTCGGAACGTCTGCTCAAGGATTTCAAATTGCTTGGATCTTTGTTCGAGTCGCTGGTGTTTCGGGATTTATCCGTATATGCGCGCGCCATAGATGGCACCGTATTTCATTACCGTGACAACACCAATCTTGAAGTGGATGCCATCGTAGAGATCAGGGACGGCTCATGGTGTGCGTTTGAAGTGAAACTGGGGGTCGGTCAGGTGGATGAAGCTGCATCAACACTGCTGAAATTTCGGGACCGCATTGACCTGAGTAAGTGCGGCGAACCTCGGACTCTCGGGGTGATTGTGAGCACCGGTTACGGCTACAAGCGCAGTGATGGGGTCGCGGTGATACCGATAGGTGCCCTTGGACCCTGAAGTTTGATTTGCGCGTGCGATCTGGCTTGCTTCAGATGCCTCGTCATTCTGCGTCGGCCACGCCCTGGCGCTGGACGGTGGTCAGACGATCGGTTTATGGCGCAAGGACGTTTGAGTTCGGCTGGGAATTCTAGTTGCCGCGTGGTGGCGCAAGACGCTTCGTCGGCTTCATCTCCCTCGTATGCCGGAAGCGGTCTGTCAGTCATTGGCTGATCTCATAGTGATGTCGTGAGTCTACACCTCGCGAATTGCAGGCGCATCTCGGCTCAGGGCAACGCAAACGCCATCAATTGCGATGGCTCTCCCCCGCCGCCTGTTGCCAACACCACGTACTGCTTGCCATGGTGCACGTAGGTCATAGGCGTGCCGTAGGGCGCCAATTTCAGCTTTTTCTCCCACAACACGTCACCGTTGCTCTTGTCGAAGGCACGCACGAACCGTTCGGTTCGTGACAGTCTCCAACCCCCGGCACCCACCTGTGCCTGATTGATGAACAGCAACGTGCTGGTTATCAACGGACCGCCGCTCGACAGATAAGTGTGACTGGATGCGCCCAGAGGCGGCAGATTCAAGTCTTTGAGCAGGGGGTGATCGGTGGGACCTTGACCGTGAGCAACCTGCCAGGCGATGGTCCCCTTGTTTAGATCGATCGCCGTCACCGTGCCATAGGGGGGCTTAGTGATGGGCAGACCATCCGGGCCCTGCAGAGCTGCGCCACCGGACATGGAATAGCGAACTTCACCCTCTTTGCCAGGGCGAACTGCTGCCACCATATACATATTGGCGGCCTGCAGATAGAGCAGGCCGGATTGCGGATCCACGCCTGCACCTCCCCAATTGGCACCGCCCGCCGCCGAAGGAATCTGTACCGTGCCACCACGACCATTCTCATCCAGCAGAGTCGGCGGACTGAAAATGGGTCCCATCTTAAAGTCTTTCATGATCTCAATTGCTTGAGCCCTCAATTCAGGGGTGAAATCGATCAGGTCGTCTTCGGTCATGCCGTGACGGACGAAAGGCGGCGGCTTGGTCGGAAAGGGTTGCGTGGCAGAGGTCTGCTCGCCGGGCACGGTAGACTGAGGTACCGGTCGTTCGACGATCGGCCACACCGGTTCACCGGTGATCCGATCGAATACGTAGGTAAAGCCCTGCTTGCTCACTTGGGCCACCGCTTTGATCGGCTTGCCGTCGACCTCGATATCAGCGAGGGTCGGTGCTGCAGGAAAGTCATAATCCCAGAGACCGTGATGCACCGCCTGAAAACTCCACACCAACTTGCCCGTCAGGACATCGATGCAGAGCAGGCTCTCTGCGTGGCGCGTATCTCCTTTGCGATGCCCCCCATACCAATCGTTATTGGGCGTACCCGTGGGCACGTACACATAACCCAGTTCCGGATCTGCGCTAAACGTTGCCCAGGCGTTGGCGGCGCCGGCATACTTCCAGGACCCCTCTTCCCAGGTCTCGACTCCGGCTTCTCCTGCCTTGGGCAAGGTATTGAATGACCACTTGAGCTCACCAGTTCTTACATCCCAGCCACGCACCGGACAGGTCGCCCAATCGATGGAGCGCGTGCCATCGGTGATCGTACAGCCGGTCACCACGGTGTCCCTAACGATCATGGTGGCGGCGTTGTAGCCGATGCGCTTGCGATCGTCTTGGTTGCGAATGATATGCGCCTGCAGGTCGACGCTGCCGTTCACTCCAAAGGTAGGGATTGGTTTGCCCGTTGCAGCATCAACTGCCACCAGTTCTCCTGTACCGGTGGCGATCACGATACGGCGATCGGATCCGTCCTCCCAGTAGCCCACGCCTCGATGTTGCCAGCCTGAATTGGCGGGCCGGCCTTTCACATATGCCTTTGGATCATGAATCCAGATCGTCTTGCCGGTACCTGCATCCACTGCTGCGACCAGGCTGAAGCTGGTGCTTAGATACAACACGCCACCAACCATGAGTGGCGTCGCCTTGAAGTATCCGGCGGGCGCTCGAATGCTGCGCGCCAGTTCATCGTCGGGGCTGCTCCAGGTCCAGGCCACCTTAAGGGAGTTGACGTTGCCCGCATGAATCTGACCGGCTGATGAGTATTTGCTTCCCCCAGCATCGTTGCCATAGGAGCGCCACTCCACGTCCTCGGCAGCACCCTTATGCGCATCGGCGAACAGCGATGTGCAGAGCGATAAGCAGGCAATTTGCACACCGAGCTGCATGGATAGTATTTTCATTGTGCCTCCTAGTACTCAGTTTGCCTGGAATAGATCGGTCGTGAGCTTACCAGATGATCCAGCACAAGGCACAACCAACATCCATTCGAATAACACGTTTGGGAACGGCAGAAAAGAGGTATGGAGCGACCCTTCCGAGCCTACGAACAGCCTTACTCTGAATTTCCTCCCTGGGTGTATTTTTCTCTGAATCGTTCATGCAGTTCCTCCTGCATGCCTTTGAGCACAATGCCTCTGCCACGCACAAATGCGTGGGTGAGATTGTTCGAGCGCATGTCCAGGGCGTCACCAGGTGAGACAAACAAGGTGGCATCCTTGCCAACAGCCAATGTACCCACCCGGTCAGCGATCCCCAGGATTTCGGTGTTGTTGCGGGTAATCAGTTGCAGCGCTGAGTCGGGATCTAATCCGTGTGCTGCAGCGGTACCTGCCACGAAGGGCAGGTTGCGACCGGAGATATTGAATGTAATGGTCAGCCCCACCTTTACACCGGCCGCGACTAGCCGGGCCGGGAGCCGGTACGGATCATCGTAGCCGCTGTGGCTTGCGGATGGTAAACGATGGATGGAATTGAGAATGACCGGTACCTTCTCCTTGACCAGGATGTCACTGACCTGCAACGCGTCAAGGCCGCCTATGATCACTAATCGATGGATGCCATAGCCTTTGGCAAAGTTGATACTGTCTACGATATCCCGTGCGCGGTTGGTGTGAATGAAGAGCTGCTGGGAGCCTGCGAAAAGCTTCGCCATGCTCTTCAGTTTGATATTGACCGGCACATCGGCATCGGTTTGATAACCTCTCGCTTCATCGAACAAGCCGCGCATGGCTTTCAGGGCCTGCTGGCGATTCTTGTTGTCGACCAACTCCACCGTGAGAGTACTGCGATTGAACTCGAACTGTTTGTGCGTTGGCCAATTGATATGCATTCCGTCATCGATCTTGTAGGCGGCGTCTTCCCAGTTCCAGGCATCCAGTTCCACAATGGAGGACTGGCCAGCCACCAGTCCGCCCGACGGCGTGATCTGCGCAAGCAACACGCCGTTGAATCGCAGCGTAGGCGTTATTTCGGAATCCGTATTGTAGGCAACCAGGGAACGCACATTTGGGTTGAGGCTCCCTCGTTCCCGCTGATCCACTGACGCTCTGAGAGCACTCACCTCCACCAGGCCAAGGTTGCTGGCCGGCAGAATGAACCCGGGATAGACGTGCTGACCGGTTGCCTCGACGATCCGATGGCCCTTGACATCAGCATCCGCCATCGCGCCTACATAGAGTCTGCTCATAAAGTTGTTAAGAAGGTTAAGACCCCATCGCCCAGCCAGCCAACCCGGAAGCTGGGTTCTTCCTGCACCAACCTGACAATATAGCAAGGGTGTGTTTCAGACAATTCAGAAACAATATGC
>PVBE011675766.1_pt1 | contig 43355 bp, 41 predicted proteins | sample 1631181 | NCBI WGS metagenome assembly PVBE01 (sample SAMN08397723, study PRJNA350692) | Marine metagenome, whole genome shotgun sequencing project. | isolation source: water | place: Pacific Ocean | collected 2012-04
CAAACGCGCCAAGCAGGCAGGCAGCACGCCGCGACCGTGGCTTGCGGCGCTGCTGGCACGGCGACCGACGAAGGTCGCAGCCATCGCGCTGGCCAACAAGATCGCCCGCATCGCCTGGGCCATGATGGTCCGCGGCACACGATACAGCGAACCTGCAGTTCGGGCCGCTTGAGATCTGCGCGGGCCAGGCTCGCGCACCCGAGGTTGGAAAGGGCAACGGACAGATAATGCACCCAGCCGGTCGATCCGGAGATCGGGACACCCCACCTTAGCCATTGCAGCATCGAGACTGCGTGCTTTTGACCGGGACCCGATCTGCGGAGAGCATTATGGCCAGCGGCCATGTGAAAGTGCCGCATCAACAGGCCGAACACATGGCAGCACCGACCAGCACTGCATCAACGTCCAAAAAATCCCTTGCCAACAGGGAGCCGTCCACACATGGCTATTCGCGACGGTCTGGCCCAGTCTCCGTCACCACCGCTCTTACCCAGCAAGCTGACCTCCCGACCCTCTTCTCGGTTCGCCAATTGGCGGCAGCGGCGGAGGTGATTCGGAGCCTGGGGTTCTTTACCCGCCCGCCTTACGCACGTAAACCGCGCTAAACGTCGCCACCGTGTCCTTGCAGCCGTCGCAGGCGTCGCACAAGAGGTCGGTGTTGACCGGCACCAGACGCACCTCGAAGCCGAGCTCGCGGTAGGTGTCGACCATGTCGCGGGCCTTGGTGGCATCGGTGTTGCAGCGCCACTCCCAGCCCTCGTCGACCAGGCCCTGCTCGGGCGGCAGGTTGCAGCCGTCGAAGCCCGATTGCGTATTGAGGTCGCTCATGCCGCGGCCCGGCCCTCGTCCGGTTTCTGCTGGGCCAGCTTGTTCAGCCGGATGTGGCCCAATATGGCGCAGCCCAGCGCCGCCACGTACTGCGGCATGTCGTCGTCGGCGACGTTGACCTCGGTCTTGATCAGCTCCTCGATGGCCTTGACCAGGCTACCCCAGCGCAAGATGCCGCCGACCAGGGTGACCTCGCTCTCGATCTTGATGCGCTTCAAGAGCTGCACCGAACGCTGGGTCAGCGACATGCCGGCGCCCAACATGATGTCCTCGGGCGGCACGCTGTTGGAAAGGTGGTTGATGACCTCGGATTCGGCAAACACCGTGCAGACGCCGGAGATCGGCACGGCCTCGTTGGCGCGCTCCAAAAGATCGCCGATGTCTTCGGTCTCGTAGCCCATGTAGCGCACGGTCTTTTCCAGGAACATGCCGGTGCCCGAGGCGCACTTGTCGTTGAGGCGGAAGGTGCGCACCTTGCGGCTCTCGTCGACGCGGCTGGCCTTCATGGTCTGGCCGCCGATGTCGAGCACGGTACGGGTGCCGGGAAACAAAAACGCCGAACCCCGGGCCGTGGCCGTCAGGTCGGTGACCTGCAGGTCGGTGTCGTCGTACTGGTGGCGGCCGTAGCCGGTGGCGATGGCGTAATCGAGGTCGGCCCGGCCGAGCCCGGCCAGCTTGGCCGCCTCGCCGCTGGTCTGGGCCGCCGCCTCCTGCAGTTTCGATCCCGTGGGCTGCATGTAGCGGGCGACGATTTGGTGGTCCCCGTCCAGCACCACGGCTTTGGTGTAGGTCGAGCCGATGTCCAGTCCGATGGTATGGGCCATGGTCAGGCTACCTCCTTCTCGAGCTTGCGGGGCTCGCCGGCCTTGACGCTGTCGAGCGCGTAGAGCGCCGCCCCCAGCGCCCCCATGTAGTGCGATTCCCCGCTGACGTTGAGGCTGCGCTCGAGCTTTTCCTCCATCGCCTTGATCATGCCGACGTTGAGCGCCACGCCGCCCGAGAAGGTGATCTCGTCCTCGATGCCGACGCGGCGCAAGAGCCCGAAGGAGCGCGCCGCGATGGACTGGTGCACGCCCCAGAGGATGTCCTCGATTTTCTTGCCCTTGCCCAGCCAGCTCAGCACCTCGGCCTCGGCGAAGACGGTGCAGGTGGTGCTGATTCGCACCGGCTTTTCCGAATTAAGCGCCGTCGGCCCGAGGTCGTCGAGCGGGATCTCGAGGGCGTCGGAAGCGGCGCCCAGGAAACGCCCGGTGCCGGCGGCGCACTTGTCGTTCATGCAGAAATCGACGATCTCGCCGTTGGGCTGGATGCGGATGGCCTTCGAGTCCTGGCCGCCCATGTCGAGCACCGTCTTGGTGCCCGGGAACATGTGGGCGGCGCCGCGGCCGTGGCACGAGATCTCGGTCACCTGGCGATCGCCGAAGGTCACCTTGTAGCGTCCGTAGCCGGTGCCGATGACGTAGCCCACGTCTGCGTCCTCGGCGATCGATTCGGCCAGCGCCAGCTGGTATGCCACTTCCGCCGCCTTGGTCACGTCGGCGCCGGTTTCGATCAACGAGCGCCCGACGATGGTGCCGTCGTCGTCGACGATCACCGCCTTGGTTTGCGTCGATCCGACGTCGACGCCGCCTGCATGGCTCATGCCGTTCTCCTCGTTCCTAGTCGAACAGGATGTTTTCGACGAAGGTCTCCAACTGGATGGCGAGATGGTCGAAGGTGGTCTGGTTTTCCTCGAACTCGCTGATGAAGTAGGGGATCTCGTGCTCGTCGAGCTCCTTGGAATAGGCCACCTGTTCATCGAGGCCGGGCTCGCACATCTTGGCGGCGGCCAGGATCACGGCCTCGGCGTCGGCGCCCCGGACGCGCTCCAGCAGCATCTTTTCCTTGGGCTTGCGCAGGTCGTGCTGCACCGGGCTGTAGGATGAATTCTCGATATAGGCATGCGCCAGGTTGTCCCAGGGATCGCCGGCGGTGGGCACAGGGTCGAGGATGAAGCGCAGCCCGATGTAAAGGTCGTCGTCGACCACGTAGCAGGACCGCGACACGGTCTGCAAAAGATCAAACGGCGGCACCTCGCAGAAGCCGCCCTCGAAGACCACGCGCATCTTGTCCTGCTGCTTGGCCGGGCGTTCCTTGACCAGGCCGAGCACCGTCTTCAGCAATTCGTTGAACTCTTCCCGCGGCAGGATGCCGGCCAGTGCCGTCAGCGCCATGGCCTCATCCGAGGCGATCAGCCAGGGCCGTTCGCGGCGAAGCGCATAGAGCTCGGCGAACAGTTCTCGGGTCTTGTTATAAAGCTCTATCGAGGCCCGTAGCGCCTCGTCGCTGATGGGCTGGCCGGTGAGCTCGCTGATGTCGCGGCCCAGGCGGGCATATTCGTTGCGCAGGTATTCCTGGGAATGCCGCGAGTTGGGGTTCTGCGGCAGATAAAGGATCTGGCACTTGTAATCGAAATTGCGCCCCCAGACGCCGCCCAGGTTGCGCGCCGCGTCGCAGATCGGGTGGGTGACGAAGAGGTCGAGCTCGATGTTGCCGCTAAGGGCTATGTCGAGCGAGGTCTTGATGACCGAGCAGAGGTAGGAACCGAAGTGCGATTCGGCCTCCATGCCGTCGGTCTGGGCGCCGCGCATCTTGACCGGCAAGAGGCCGGCGGCGTGGGCGATCTCTTCCGGGAAATAGACCTGGAAGTGGCCGATCACCTTGCCACCCTGTTGGCGCCAGGCCTTGACGGTGGGGTATTCGGGATCTTCGGCCAGCTCGCGGCAAAGCTGGAAAATGCGCTCCAGCGATTTGCCTTGCCATTCCCTGAAGTAGTGGCCGTTGGCTGCCATGTTCAGGCCGCTCCTCGTTGTTCGCGCGCCACCAGGCCCTCGAAGAAGGCGTCGACGCGGTTGCGCATCTGGGCCTCGGAGACCACACGCGGGTCCATCATGTCGGATTCCATGAACAGCGTCGCCAGGCCCATGTCCTCGGCCGCATGGTGGCGCCTATCCGCCATGCCTGTGGAGACCGTGCGGCAGCTCTTGATGGGATGATAGACGATGCCGTCGAGATTGTATTCGGAATCCACGGTCTCGATGTCCCGGGACTGATGGAACATGGCATCCATGGCCTCGCGCACCGAAATCAGCGTGCCCTCGGCCAGGGCGTCGATGGGATCCTCGAGGTCGTAGACGTGGCCCAGATCCGCACCGCCGGCGGCAAACGACATGTAGGTCGAGTTGACGAAGACGCCGCCCTGGTTGGCGAAGAGGTCGTTGAAACGGCGGAAGATGGGATAGCAGGGGACGCCGATGAAGCCCAGGCGGTAGCGCTGCTCGAGCACCACTTCCCGGTCGTCCACGCGGCCCAGCACGCCGATGCCGTTCTGCGCCCGGTAGGCCATCTCCTCGACCAGTTCCTGGAAGTAGCGGCTGCCCTCCTCGCTGCCCCGGAAGCAGTTGGCCATGCCGAGATAGATGGTGCCGTCGGTCAGTGCGTTGAAGACGGCCGGCGAGTTCTTGTTGATCTCCAGGGCGCGGCTGTAGGCAACACTGAGGTCGTTGGCCCAGGCCATGTGCTCACGGAACTTGTCGATGTCGAACTTCTTGCCGGTGATCTTTTCGCAGATCGCGATGAGTTCCTTGATCTGGCCCGCCACGTAGCGCTTTTCGTATTCGAAGTCCTCGTCGCCGGGCTGGCTCTGGTCGCCCCAGGTGCGGGTGCCGGGAATGTCGATGACGACGGTGGGCGTGTCGTAGAAGCGTTCCCAGATCTCGGCCCATTTGATGTAGGTGTTGCAGGCGTTGGTCAGCACCGCGATCGAGGGCTTGGGGATGGTGCCCATGGGGTGCTCGCCGCCGCGCAACTGCATGGCCACGTCGGCCTTGACGTAGCCGCAGATGTCGGGCGAGTAGCCATAATCCTCGGCTTCGTTGAGGTAGGTGTCCGAGGTGCGGCGGATGGCCGTTTGCAGGGCGTTGACCTCGGGGAAGACCACCGGCATGTCGAAGCTCTTGAGGATCTCGTTCATGCTGCCCATGACGAAGACGTAGGCCGCCCCGCCCTGATCGCCGGCCACCCCGGTGAGCTCGCCGAACCAGTCGCGAAAGAGGCGCGCGCCGTCGCGGGCGCCGCGGCCGACCAGGTCCTTGTCCCAGGTCTCGGGCGTGTTCTGCAAATTCGTCATGGTGCGGAAATCCCCTGCCGGCGCAAATATGCAAATGCATATATAATCCCTAAAAAACATGAGGGCATGAACTTGTCAACGGAAACATGCATTTTCATATTCTCCGAAATCGGGTAATTGAGGGATCGGCGCTGAATTCCCCGGGGGGCAGGGAGAAGGCATGGCGGAGACGTTTCGCGAGGGGCTGGTATCCTATCTTTTGGCGCGGGCCAGCTTTGCCGTCAGCGGGCCCTTCGCGGCGGCGCTGAAGGAACACCGCATCACCCAGCGGCAATGGCGCATTCTGGGCACGCTGTGGGACAGCGAGGGCATGCGGCTCGGCGAATTGGCCGCTGCCGTGATGTGCGAACAATCGACGGCCACCCGGCTGGTCGACCGCCTGGTGGCCGATGGCTTGGTCGACAAGCGCCCCGCCAGCGATGACCGGCGCAAGGTGCAACTAGTGCTGACGCCCAAGGGGCGGGCAGAAACCCGGCAGCTGGTGGCTCTTTCGGATGAATTGGAGCGGGACTTCGCGGCCAGCTACGGCGAACAGAATACCGAGGCCTTGAAGGCCGAACTCAGGGACCTGATCGGGCGCTATTCCTGAAGGGGGCTCGCGCCTTAATCTTCCTCGAATTCCGCCAAGCCCGCCAGCAGGTCCTGGCCGCGGGGCTCGGCGGCCTCGCGAACGCCTTCGCGGAGAGCCGTTTCCATGACCTCGAGGTGGGCCTGGACGGCGGCCCGGTCGGCCCGGCCAAGCTCGGCGCGGTCTCTCAGCAGATGCTGTAGCGCATTGCCGATCTCACTCATCAAGGGCCAGCCGAAGATGCTGCCCTGGCCGGCCAATTCGTGGGCCAGGCGGGCCAACCCGGCGATCTCGCCCCGGCTTTGCTCGGCCCGTGGCGGCAGCGCATCAAAGGCCTGGCGTAGCGCCGCGAGTTGCTCTCCGGCCTCGACCAGATAGCTCTCGCCAAGCTTTGCCACGGCGGCTTCGGCGCGCTGCCTGGCGGCGGCCTCAATGCCGCCGCCGGGCGCCGTGGAATCGCTATCGTTCGGGTCTTTTTCGTTCATCTGGGGAGCGCTCATAAAGCCAGCCGGCAATCTTCCGCCCTTCCAGGCGGCGGTGCAAGCGCCCGGCCGCCCGCAGACTTGCCGAGAAGGCTATTGACTCGCCTCCCGCCAGACACGAACATCGCCTCAACAACGGGCGGGTGGCCACTTTCGGACCTGCCGCCCGCGTTCATTTGGGAAACTTTCGGCCCCATGTGGACACGCTTGCCGGCGCGCAAGACCGGCCTCACACGGAGGGAGACATCGAGACATGCGTGTGAAATTTTTGCTCTCGGCGCTGGCCGTCGCGGCCGTGGCCGTTCTGCCGGCGCAAGCCAAGGAACTCAAGTTCGCCTTTCAAGGCACCTTGAATTCGCTTGACCCCTATAATCTCAACGAGACCTTTCACCTGGGCTTCCAGGGCAACATCTACGAGGGCCTGGTTCGCCGTGGCGGCGACCTCAAGATCGAGCCTGCCCTGGCCACCAGTTGGGAGGTCATGGAGCCCACGCGCTGGCGCTTTCATTTGCGCAAGGCCGTCAAGTTCCACGACGGCTCGGCCTTCACGGCCGATGACGTGATCTTTTCGGCCGATCGCTCGCGGGCCGAAGGGTCTGACGTGAAAACCCGCATCGCCGCCGATACCAAAGTGGTCAAGGTCGACGACTACACCGTCGATTTCGTCACCTCCAAGCCCAACCCGATCATCTTTTTCGAGTGGGGCACCTGGTACATCATGTCCAAGTCCTGGGCCGAGAAGAACAAGGCCGTCAAGCCGCAGGCCATGAGCGGGGACGAGGAAAACTACGCCACCCGCCATGCCAACGGCACCGGCCCCTTCATGTTGGTGAGCCACCAATCGGGCGTCAAGACGGTGGCCGAGGTCAATCCCAATTGGTGGGACAACGCCAACAAGGAACACAACCTCACCAAGGTCACCTTCACGCCGATCAGCTCCGACGCCACGCGGGTGGCGGCGCTGTTGTCGGGTAATGTGGACATGGCCTATCCGGTGCCGGTGCAGGACCAGAAGCGGGTCGATGCCAACAGCGGCACCCGCATGCTGGTGGGACCGGAGCTGCGTACCATCTTCCTGGGCTTCGATCAGCACTCGGACGAGCTTTTGTACTCCAACGTCAAGGGCAAGAACCCCTTCAAGGACAAGCGCGTGCGCGAGGCTTTCTTCCGGGCCATCGACATCAACGCCATCAAGAAAAAGGTCATGCGGGGGCTTTCCGATCCTTCGGCCCTGATGATCTCGCCGGCGCTTACGGCGGCGCCCAAGGGACATTACAAACGCCGCTCCTTTGATCTGGCCAAGGCCAAGAAGCTGCTGGCCGATGCCGGCTATCCCAATGGCTTCGAGACCGCCATGGACTGCCCCAACGACCGCTACGTCAACGACGAAGCGATCTGCCAGGCCGTCGTCTCGATGCTGGCCAAGGCCGGCGTCAAGGTGGCCCTCAATGCCCAGCCCAAGGCCAAGTACTTCCCCAAGGTGCTGGCACCCAACTTGGACGTCAGCTTCTACCTGCTGGGCTGGACGCCGGGTAGTTTCGATTCCTGGAACGTGCTGGCCAACATCCACGGCTGCCCGCGCATGGACGACAACTCGCCGGTCTGGAACAAGCCTGATCGCGGCAAGATCAGCAATGGCAAGTTCAACATCGGCGGCTACTGCAACCCCAAGGTTGATGCCCTGACGTCCAAGATCCTCAGTGAGACCGACCAGGACAAACGCAACGAGATGATCATGCAGGCCTGGACCATGACCATCGACGATGTGGCCTACATCCCGCTGCATCAGCAGGCCTTGGCCTGGGGCGTCAAGGACAGCGTCAACTTGGCGCAACGCCAGGACAACCAGTTCGCCTGGCGTCACGTGATGGTGAAGTAGTCACCAGGCTTTGAGCGTCACTACCACCCGGACCCCGGTATCATCCCGGGGTTCGGGTTTCCTTTTGTCGCCAGGTTTTGATTTGAGAGGGGGCTGACAGCGGCATGCTGGCGCTCATCATCCGGCGTTTCATCCAGTCCATCGTCGTCATGCTGGTGGTGGCACTGATCGCCTTCACGCTGTTTCGCTACGTTGGCGATCCGGTGGCCATGATGGTGGGCCAGGAAACCTCGCTGATCGAACGCGCCGAAATGCGCGACCGCTTGGGCCTCAACGATCCGGTGCCGGTGCAGTTCGCCACCTTCGTGCTCAACACGCTCCAGGGCAAATTCGGCATTTCCTTCCAGATCGGCCGGCCGGTGGCCGAGCTGCTCGCCGAACGCCTGCCAGCGACGCTCGAGCTAAGCTTCGTGGCGGCGCTGTTTTCGCTGTTTGCCGGCATTCCCATGGGTGTCTACACGGCGCTCTTTCCCGAACGCTGGCTGAGCAATATCTTGCTTACCGTTTCCCTGCTCGGCATTGCGCTGCCGACCTTCCTGATCGGCATTCTGCTGATCTTGCTGTTCGGTGTGGTGCTGGGCTGGTTACCGACTTTCGGCCGTGGCGAGGTGGTGCAACTGGGCTGGTGGTCGACCGGCTTTTTGTCGGCCAGCGGCTGGCAGTCGATCATCATGCCGGCCTTCACGCTGGGCATGTTCCAGCTCACCCTGATCATGCGCCTGGTGCGCTCCGAGATGCTGGAGGTGCTGCGCACCGACTACATAAAGTTCGCCCGAGCCCGTGGCCTGACCAATCGGGCCGTCCATTTCGGCCATGCCCTGAAGAACACGCTGGTGCCGGTAATGACCATCACCGGGCTGCAACTGGGCTCGATCATCGCCTTCGCCATCATCACCGAGACGGTCTTCCAGTGGCCCGGCATGGGGCTTTTGTTCATCCAGGCCATCCAGTTCGTCGACATTCCCATCATGTCGGCCTATCTGGTGCTGATCGCCTTCTTTTTCGTCGTCATCAACCTGATCGTCGATATTCTTTACCATGTCGTCGATCCGCGGCTGCGGCTCGAGACGCCGGCCGCCCACGGCGGCTGAGACGATGAATGTGTCCGCCCGCCTGAGGGACAATATCGAGCGCTTCTTCGACAGCGACATCTATTTCAGCTTCCGCTCGTCCAAGGTCACCATGATCGCCGGCGCCGTCACCGCGGCGATGCTGTTCGGCGCGCTGTTTGCTTCCTGGCTGTCACCGCAGAACCCCTTCGATCCGGCGGCGCTGGACCTGATGGACGCCTTCACGCCGCCGGTCTGGTACGAGGAGGGAAACTGGACCTACATGCTGGGCACCGACGACCAGGGCCGCGACATGCTGTCGGCGCTGCTCTACGGCTCACGGGTGTCGCTGCTGGTGGGCTTTGCCTCGATCGTCTTTGCGATGGTCCTGGGCATCGGGCTGGGGCTGGTTTCGGGCTATATCGGCGGCACCACCGACGCCATCATCATGCGCGTCGCCGACGTCCAGATCAGCTTTCCCGCCATCCTCATAGCCCTGCTGGTCGACGGCGTACTGCGCGGCCTCTTGCCCCGCAACCAGCATGACGAACTGGCGGTCTACGTGCTGGTGTTCTCCATCGGCATCAGCTATTGGGTGCATTTCGCCCGCACCGTGCGGGGCACCACCATGGTCGAGAAGAACAAGGAATACGTCCAGGCGGCGCGCGTCATCGGCGTGCATCCCTGGCTGATCATGCTGCGCCACGTGCTGCCCAACGTCATGGGCCCGGTGCTGGTCATCGCCACGGTGGGCTTGGCCGTCTCGGTGCTGCTCGAGGCCACGCTCTCGTTCCTCGGCGTCGGCGTACCGCCCACTGAGCCCTCGCTGGGCACCCTGGTGCGCATCGGCAACGATTTTCTGTTCTCCGGCGAATGGTGGATCGTCATCTTCCCCGGCGTCGTGCTGGCGACGCTGGTGCTGGCCGTCAATCTGCTGGGCGACTGGCTGCGCGACGCCTTGAACCCAAGGCTGCGCTAGAGATGTCCGAGGCTCTCCTCAGCATCGAAAACCTGCGCGTCGAATTTCCCACCCGGCGCGGTACCCTGGTGGCCGTCGATGGCGTCTCGCTGCACATCGATCCCGGCGAGATCCTGGGCGTGGTGGGCGAGTCGGGGGCCGGCAAGTCGATGACCGGCAATGCCGTGATCGGTCTGCTGGAGCCGCCCGGACGGGTGGCCGGTGGCAGCATTCGGCTGGCTGGCGAGCGCATTGACGATTTGCCCTACGAGAAGATGCGCCGGATCCGCGGCCGCCACATCGGTGCCATCTTCCAGGACCCGTTGACCAGCCTCAATCCGCTCTACACCGTCAGCCGCCAGCTCGTCGAAACCATCACCACGCATCTGGACGTCAGCGACAAGGAAGCCCGCGACCAGGCGCTCTCGCTGCTCGAAGAAGTCGGCATTCCCAGCGCCGCCGAGCGCATCGACCACTACCCCCACCAGTTCTCCGGTGGCATGCGTCAGCGCGTGGTCATCGCGCTCGCGCTCTGCGCCAATCCCCGGCTGATCATCGCCGACGAGCCGACCACGGCGCTCGACGTCTCGATTCAGGCCCAGATCATCGCGCTGCTGAAACGGCTGTGCCAGGAACACGGCACCGCCGTCATGCTGGTTACCCACGACATGGGCGTGATCGCCGAGGCGGCCGACCGGGTGGCCGTGATGTACGCCGGCCGTTTGGTCGAGGTCGGCGCCGTGCGCGAGGTCGTGAAAAACGCCCGCCACCCCTACACCCGGGGCCTGATGGGCTCGATCCCTGCCATCGGCCACGACGTCGAACGGTTGACCCAGATCGACGGCGCCATGCCGCGGCTGACCCAGATCCCGCCCGGCTGCGCCTTCAATCCGCGTTGCTCCGAGGCGCAGGAGCGCTGCCGAAGCGAGCGTCCCGAGCTGGTGCCGGTGGAAGCCTCGCAGGTCTCGTGCTGGCTGTTTGCCGAAACCGGAGCAACCGTCGATGCCTGAGGCGCCAATCCTGCAGGTCAGCGGCCTGGCACGCTATTTCGACGTCTCGCCACCGCTGCTGAACCGCCTCATCGAGGGCCGCGGGTGCCAGGTCGTCAAGGCTGTCGACGGCGTCGATTTCGAAATCCGCAAGGGCCGCACCTTCTCGCTAGTCGGTGAATCGGGCTGCGGCAAGTCGACCGTGGCCCGCCTCATCGTCGGGCTCTACCAACCGACCCAGGGCCGCATCACCTTCGAGGGCGCCGATCTGGGCGCCATCGCCCGGGCCAAGGAGCTGGCGGCCGTGCGCAGCCGCATGCAGATGATCTTCCAGGACCCCTTCGCCTCGCTCAATCCACGCTGGCGGGTGGCCGACATCGTGGCCGAGCCGATCCGCCACCGCCGCCTGCTCAGTGGCCAGCGCGCCATCAGCGGCCGCGTCGGCGAACTCTTGTTGCAGGTCGGGCTCGCGACCGAGGACGGCGAAAAGTACCCGCACGAATTTTCCGGCGGCCAGCGCCAGCGCATCTCCATCGCCCGGGCGCTGGCCGGCGATCCCGATTTCCTGGTCTGCGACGAGCCGACCTCGGCGCTCGACGTCTCGGTGCAGGCCCAGATCCTTAATCTCATGAAGGATCTGCAACGCCAGTTCGACCTCACCTATCTCTTTATCAGCCACGATCTGGCGGTGGTCTACCATATCTCCGACGAGGTCGGCGTGATGTACCTGGGAAGGCTTTGCGAATGGGCCGACACGAGTACGCTCTTTGGCCGGCCGCAACACCCCTATACGCGCTTTCTGCTCGACGCCATTCCCGACCTCGACATGACCGGCCGCCAGCGCATTCCGGTGGCCGGCGAGGTGCCGAGCCCGATCAATCCGCCGTCGGGCTGCGCCTTTCACCCGCGCTGCCCCTTCGCCGACCAGCGCTGCCGCAGCCAACGGCCCGAGGCGCTGCCCTCGGGCCAGGCCATGGTGGCCTGCCATGGCGTGGAGGAGGGCAGGCTGCCCGAGGATCACAGGGCGGCACCGGATCAGCCATTAGTCTAAGGGAGTAACATAGATGTCGACACTTTTTGCCGGGGGCTTGGTTTTCGACGGCAGCGGAACGCTTCTCGATGACCACGGGGTGATGATCGCCGAGGGCCGGGTGCAGCGCCTGGCGCCGCTGGCGGAATTCGAGGGCTTCGCCGGTGAACGCGTCGACACCACGGGCGCCACTTTGATGCCCGGGCTTTTCGATTGCCACGTCCACCTCTGCTTTGGCGGCGAGCCCGATCCCTTCAAGACCCTGACCGAGCTCTCCGACGGCGCCGTCGCGCTAAAGGTTCTGGATAACGCCCAGAAGGCCTTGCGCGGCGGGGTCACGGCGTTGCGCGACTGCGGCGGCAAGGATTACCTCGAGTTCGCCGCCCGCGACGCCTGCAACGCCGGCACCTTCGCCGGCCCCACCATCCGCGCCTCGGGCCGCGTGATTTGCATGACCGGTGGCCACGGCAACCGCATCGGCCGCGTCGCCGACGGCGTCGACGAGGTGGTCAAGGCGGCGCGCGAGCAGATCCACGCCGGCTGCGACCTGGTCAAGATCATGGCCACCGGCGGCGTCATGACGCCCGGCGTCAACCCCGAGGACGCCCACTACAGCGCCGAGGAAATGGCTGCCGGTATCAGTGAGGCCCAGCGCTTCCACAAACCCACGGCAACCCACGCCCAGGGCCGCGACGGCATCCTCAATGCCGTGCGCGGCGGCATCAGCTCGGTCGAGCACGGCATCTACCTGGACGAGCGCTGTGTCGAGGAAATGGTCGAGCGCGGCACCTACCTGGTGGCGACGCTGGGGGCGATCAACAATATTCTCGTCAATACCGACCAGGGCATCCCCGACTACGCCATCGAAAAATCCCAACGGGTGGCGGAAATCCACCGCCAGGCCATCCGGCTGTTCTACAAGGCCGGCGGCAAGCTGGCGGCCGGCACCGATGCCGGCACGCCCTTCAACCTGCACGGCGACAACGCCCGCGAGCTGGGTTACCTGGTCGACGTCGGCGTCTCGCCCAGCGACGCCCTGGTGGCTGCCACCGGCAATGCGGCTGCCCTCAACCGCATCGAAGACGAAGGCCGCATCGCCGAGGGCAACCGTGCCGATCTGCTGCTGGTCGCTGGCAACCCGGTGGCCGACATCCAGGCGGCTGCCGACAAGGCCAACCACCGCGCCGTGATCAAGCGCGGCAACGTCGTCGCCGGCAGCCTGGACGCCCAGTAACCGCGGCCACGGGCCGTTTTCAATTCGCGTCCGGCTTCCAGCCGCTTCTGGCCCGGAAGGCCAGCGAGAGGATCGAGACCAGGATCGCCGTAAACAGGAACGAGGTCACGAGCTGCACGAAGGGCAGCAGTGCCAATAGGGCCGGCAACTCGCCGAGCTCGATGACCAGGGCCCGGAGCAACTGATCCACGACACCCAGCGGAATGGCGCCCAGCATGGTGGCGGCGAAGATGCGCCAGCCCGAGCCGCTGGTCTCGGCCCAGGCCGTCTCCAGACCGCCCGTTCTGTCCACCGAGATCGAGGGCAGGATGAAAGAGAATCGCACGCTGCAAAAGAAGCCGCCGGCGAAGATCGCCAGCATGACCAGGCCGACCCCGGCCATGGCGCCGGCCTGCACGGTCCAGTGGCTCTTCTGCAATAGCGGCGGCACGATGAAAAGCGGCAGGAAAGCCACCACGAAAGGCAGCGCCAACAAAAGCGCGTAGAAGAAGAACCGAGCCTCCCGGCGCCCAAATCGGAATCCCAGCCAGCGCCGGTCCTGGGGCCGGCCCAGCAGCACGTAACGGTGCCAGGCGACGGCGAAGGCGATCCAGAAGAGCCAGCGCAGGGGCTGCTCGAGCAACAGCCTGACCAGGGTGTGGAGCTCGAGGCGGGCGGCCAGGCCATCGCCGGCCAGCAGCACCAGATAGCTCAGCCCCAGCGGCAGCGCCGCCAGGGCGGCAAAGGCCGTGATGTTGGCAAAGACCAGGCGGTAGGCCCGGCCGATGGTCGACCACACCGGTAGTTTGCCGCCTTCCCCTGTCGTCATCGCTGTGCCCGGATCCAGCCTCGTTGCCATGATGACACAAACGCCGGCAAATGATTCCGCCTGTGATCCGTCGGGAAAGCCTGGCGCTTCCGGGCAAGAATCGGATTCAATATATTTTTCAATGGGTTAAAACGCTACTCCCGAAATTTTTTCATCTGGCACACGGGTTGCGAGGGACCCTGACGAGGCGGCATGAGCCGGGCCTCAGCGCAACGGGAGAACACCGATGTACATGACTTTCGAGAACTACAACGAGTTTCGCGACCTTTTGGGTGCCGACGCCGACGACATCATGGGCATGCAGAGCCGCCACGACCGTCATCTCGCCGCCGCCAGCAAGGAGCTGGAAACGCTGGGCGACGACCTCAGCCTGGATGAGCTCTGGGACGAGACCGAAGACTTCGCGGTCCACTAAACACCACTATCTTCAGCTTGCCGGGGGGGGGGCCTCAGCGGCCACCCCGCGGCAGCTCTTTTGCGCGAATCGTTCAAGATCATCGCGCAATATATTGATCCCAAAAGAAAAAATTGACAATATCTGGTGCCTCAGTCAATATGTAGGAGCCTGATAGAGATTTATATACCAGATGGGGGTTTTCCTCAGGCACAGCCCCCCGCGGAGTGGGACGCAGGGATCATGCACGACAACGGCTTCCGTTCGATCGCCCGGGTCATCCTGGGCTTTTCCTTTCTGGCGCTGTGGGTGATCGCCAGCGCCGTATTCGCCGGTTTTTTCGAGGCCGTCTGCCAGGCCTGCCTGCCGGCGGAACTGAAGGCCATGCTGTTCGCAGTCGTCGGTTTGGCGGTGGCCGGCAGCGGCAGCTTGGTGATCTGGCACCGCCATCGCAACCTTTTCGAGGATCCCCAGGCCGGGCCACACCACCCTTGACCGTAAGATCTTGCCCGGTCTGGGCCTGACGGCGCCGGGGCGCGAGGTCGGCCGTGACCGGATTGGAAATGCGGGCTAGGTTCGGCCATGCTGCTGCGCCCGCTTGCTTTCCTTGGCCGCCATGCCACCACGGCCATGGCGCTTTGCCTGTTGATCGGCATCGTGGCCCAGCCCCTGGCGGCTCTGCTCAGGCCGACGTTGACGCCGGCGGTGGCGGCGCTGTTGCTGTTCACCATGATCCGCATCGAATGGCGCGACGTGCTGGGCTATCGCCACCGCCCCTTCCTGGTGCTGGGCCTGCTGGGCTGGATGCTGGTGCTGTCGCCGCTGCTGGCGGCCGGATTGCTGGCGTTCTTGCCCTTGGGCCCAGGGCTGACGACGGCACTCATTCTGATGGCGGCTTCGTGTTCGTTGTCGTCTACCCCGGCTCTGGCACTGATGCTGGGGCTCGACGCCGCACTCGGGCTTGTCGTCATGGTGGGGGGGACGCTGTTGCTGCCGTTCACGCTGCCGCTGGTGGCCGTCGAACTGCTGGGCCTCGACGTGGCGGTCGACGCTTTCGGGCTCTGGCTCAGGCTGGCCGGGCTGATCGGCGGCGGTGCCGTGGCCGCCGTCGCCATCCGCCGCATCGTCGGCCGCCGGCGCTTGGCCGAGCACGGCCAAGTGGTCGACGGGCTTATCGTGCTGGCGCTCATTGTCTTCGCCATCGCCATCGTCGACGGCCTGACGCCACGCCTGCTGGCCGATCCGGCCTTTATCCTGGGCCTGGCGGGGCTCACCTTCGCCGTCAGTTTCGTTCACCTGGCGGCCGGCACGCTGGCTTTCGCCTGGGCCGGCTGGCAACAGGCGCTGACCTGCGGCTACGTGCTCGGCAACCGCAATCTCGGCGTGCTGCTGGCCGTGCTGCCGGCCGGGGCGCATCCCGACATCTTCCTCTATTTCGTCGTCGGCCAGTTGCCGATCTATCTCTGGCCGGCCATTCTGGCACCCGTCTATCGGAGGCTTTTGCAAAAATGAAGATCACCATCGATTATCGCCTGGCGCCCGAGCTGGAAAGCCGCCTGGTGGCGCTCGGCGACCAGGGCCTCGAGGTGCGGGCCGGGCGCACGGACGCCGAGCTGGCGGCTCTGGCCCCCGACACCGAGGTTCTCTGGCACGTGCTCAAGCCTGTGACGGCCGAATTCATTGCCGCCGCGAGCGGCTTGAAACTGATCCAGAAATTCGGCATCGGCGTCAACACCATCGACCTCGAGGCGGCCGGGGCGCGCTCGATTCCGGTTTGCAACATGCCCGGCAGCAACAGCCGCGCCGTGGCCGAATTGGCGCTGGGCCTGATGATCGCCGTGCTGCGCCGGATCGTGCGCTTCGACGGCGCCATGCGCCGTGGCGCCGGCTGGGATTCGATTCCCGAGCTGCAGGCCGGGGCCGGCGAGATCGGCGGCCGCACGGTGGGGTTGCTGGGCTACGGCGCCGTGGCGGCCGTTCTCGCCCCTGTGCTGGCGGCGCTGGGCGCCCGGGTCATCTACCATGACATTGTAGAGCCGCCCGAGGCGGCGGCCGAGCGGGTGGAGCTGGACGAGCTTTTGGCCCGGTCCGACATTCTTTCGCTGCACATCCCGCTGACGCCCGAGAGCGACGGCCTGATCGATGCCCGGGCGCTCTCGCTCATGAAACCGGGCGCGCTACTGATCAACACGGCGCGCGGCGAACTGGTGGATCAGGCGGCGTTGCTGGCGGCGCTCAGCGAAGGCCGCCTGGCCGGTGCCGGCCTCGACGTCTTCGCCGCCGAGCCCATAGCCGACGACAATCCGCTGCTGGGCCTGGAAAACGTTGTGCTGACGCCTCACGTGGCCTGGCTCACCGGCGAGACCTTCGGCCGCGGCCTGGAAGTGGCGATCGAGAACGGCCGCCGCCTGGTGGCCGGCGAGGCGTTGCTCAACCGCGTGGTCTGAGGGACGGCATGAGCACCGCCGCGGCAAAACCCCTGGTTCGGTTCCTGGACGACTTGCGCCAAGCGGGCGGGCTTCGGGGCGTCGACGTCGCCAACATTGCCGGCGTTTCCAGGGCCACAGCGTCGTGCTGGGCGAAGGGGCAGAAAACGCCAAATCCCCCTACCCAACTGGTGCTTTCCCGCTTGCACTACGTGGTAATGTGCTTGCGCGAATACTACGATCCAGGAGAGATCCGCGCCTGGCTCTACGCCCGCCATCCGCAGTTGCAAGGCGAACGCGCCGTCAATTTCATCCGTGGCGATCGTTCGCATGAGGTGCTCGCAATCCTCGACCGGCTCGACGCCGAGGTTTATCTCTGAAGCTGTCGGTCCACCTCGCGGCGAGTGCCTTGGAATCCGGGGTCGCTATTCGAGGTCGGGGTGGAATTTTCCCAGCGTGGCACCATGCCGCCCGTCGGCGGGGACCATCTTTTTCTCGACATGATGTATCATCATGATACAGATACGCGATGTGCCCCCATGCGCCTGAACCGTGGACGCCGGCCCACGCCACCACCAGGATTCGTGAAAAGATCGGGCCTGATCTGAAGCTTGGCTGGACCCGGCAGGCCGAGGAGCGAATGGCCGGCCTTCGTCGCGGTCGTCATCCCGTCGGCGGCGAACAATATCAAGGTGGTCACTGTGATGTGGCAGGACGAGGACCGGCGGTCCGGTTGAGAGGCGAGGTGGAATCCATGGCAGACTATCGCTACACGGAATGTGGGCTGGACAACGTCACCATCCGAAACATGGAGGTTCCGCTCGATGCGGGCGGCGAAGAGGTCTATTCGATTGCCAACATCCTTGGGCTGCACAAGGTCATCGCGCACAGCATCATCAGCGGCGCGCAAGGCATGGGCCCCAAGGAACTTCGTTTCCTGCGCACCGAAATGGGCCTGACGCAAGGTGAACTTGGCGGCATCGTGAAAAAGGAACACCTGACAGTGGGGCGCTGGGAGCGCGGCGAACACCCCATAGACGAAAACGCCGAGGTGGTCATCCGCCTGGTTGCCGCCGAGAAGCTTGGGCTCGACCTTGAGCTGACGGCTGAGGAGATGGCAGCAAGATGCGTGCCCAAGGCGGAATACAAGAGAATTCTTATCGACGGATCCAATCCGGCTCAATACCGTCCGCTGGCCGCCTAAGAACCTGCTTCAGCTCACAGCCAGCGCCGCCGCGATGGCGCCTTCGACCGCGGCTGCAGCGCCGCGGCCCTCGCCGGCCGCCAAGCGCGGTGCCACGTGGGCCTCGAGAATGCCGTCGAAGTTGCGCCGGCCGCGGCGGTAGGTCTCGCCGTAGCCCTTGTGCAGCCTGGCCGTTTCGGCCACCTGCAGGGCGAAATCGGCATCCAAGGCGGCGGCCCGGGTGACGGTCGCGAGCCAGGCCTCGATGCGGGTCTGTTCGTCCCCGAATCGGAAGCTTCGCGGCCGCCACCAGCGCAAGCCGCCAAGCAATCTCAGCAGCACGAACCCGCTGACGCTGGAGGTCGGGATGTGGAGGCCGATGTTGAAGGATTCGAGCCGGCCGGTACGCTCGGCCCAGGCCAACAGCGGCCGGGCGATGGCGGTGGGCAGCAACGAACAAAGTTCCTCGAGGCCGGGTTTGAGGTAATCGACGATGCGCAAGGGCTGGCCGGGCTTGGCGCCGACCTCGGTCCGCACCCGGCGCAGGCGTTCGCTCCGGGTCTTGAGGTCGGCCACGCGGATGACGTCCTGGTAGGACATCCAGGCGGCCAGGTGGCGGGCGACGCTCCGGCTGGTGGCGAGGTCGGGGCTCTGGTCGGCGGCCAACACACCGTCGAGGCGGTCGAGGTAGCGCCCGGCATAGGCGGCGTTCTGGTAATCGGCAAGCCGCGCCACCGCCTCGCCGACGAGTTCGTGAAGCTCGGCCGGACAAGTCTCGCGCAGGCGCTTTTCCAGGGCTGGCAGGTTGGCCGGCGGTGTCGCCGGTGGTGGCGCCGCAGGTTCGGCCATCTGGGGCTCCGGCGTGCCGGCCCGGGCGATATCGAAGCCCGCCGCGAAGCCCTCGAGGTTGGCGGCCACGGCGATGCCGGTCTCGGCCACCGCGGCCTCGTAGGCCTGGCGCGAAAGTGGCAGGACGCCCGAACCGGCGATGGCGCCCAGCAGCACGGCGTTGATGATGCTGCCACTCTCGCGGGCCAGCGCCGCCAGGTCGGCCAGGATGCGCTGGCGGGCCAGTACACGAGCCGCTTCCAGCACGCGTCCGGCCTCGAAACGGCCGTCACCGAGCGCCGCTTTCTCGGTCACCGAATAGACCCGGTGGGTCGAGGCGATCAGCGTCGTGCGGTCCGGGCTGACGAAACCGTTCTGCAGCGCCCGGCCGGCCTCCATCAACTCCGAGGCCACCATCAGGTCGATGCCGCCGGGGCTGGGCACGAGCGTCAGGATCGGCTCCCGGCCGGCCAGTTCGGCCCGTGTCGTGGGGAAGATTTCGATGTAATAGGTGGTCGCTCCGGTGCGCTGGGCGACGCCGGGGATGGCCGTGCGCTGCACTGGAAAGCCCTCGGACTGGGCCGCCCCCACCAGCCAGTCGGCCAGCACCCCGCCACCCTCGCCGCCCAGCGCCGCCACCAGGACGGAGAGCGGACGCTCCGGCAAGGCGCTCATGCCGGCGCTCCGCCGGGCCTGGCCAGCCAGCCGATCAGGCGCCCGCGCAGGGCCGCCACGAAGCGGTCCCAGAGGTTCGGGTTCTGCACGATCTCGGCCCGGTAGAACGATGGGCAGAGGATGGCGGCATGGGCCACCTCGCCACAAAGGCCGCAGCCGACGCAGCCTTGGTCGACACTGGCCACCGGGTCGGGCCTCAGCGGATCCGAGCTCGGCTTGATGGTCAGCGAGGGGCAGCCCGAAAGCCGGATGCAGGAATGATCGCCGGTGCATACCGTGTCATCGATGCCGAAGCGCTCCCGCACCAGGCGCCGGCCGGCTTCCAGTCGGGCGCGGTCGGCGGGCTTCTTGCGCCGCTGCAGGGCCAGCATGCATTCGCCATCGGCAACGATCACCTTGAGGCCGGGATCGCTGGTGGTCATGGCTTGGCGCAGCGTCCGCACCATGGCCGCCACGTCGTAGGTGCGCACTTGGCGCAGCCATTTGACGCCGACGCCACGCAGCGCGCTCGGGATATCCATGCCGCTGGGCTCGCCGCGGGCGTTCTTGCCGCTGCTCGGGATGTACTGGGCGCCGGTGGCCGAGGTGTAGCCGTTCTGGAAGATCAGCAACACCGAATCGTCGCGGTTGAAGACGGCTTTGGCGATGCCGCTGGTCAGGCCGTTGTGCCAAAAGCCGCCGTCGCCCATGGCGCTGATCACGCGTTTGCCGAAAGCCGGCGCCACGCCGCCCGAGGCGGCCAAGCCCAAACCGTAGCCCAGGACGGTGTTGCCCATGTTGAAGGGCGGCAGCGTCGAGAACGTGTGGCAGCCGATGTCAGAGGAAAGGTGCACCGGGCCGGTTTCCTTCTCCAGGATCTTCATGGCGCTGAATACCGGCCGTTCGGGGCAACCGACGCAGAAGCCGGGTGGGCGCAACGGCACCGGCTGGCCGAGAATTTCGGCCGCCCGGTTCTTGTGTGCCAGCAGGGCCTGGGCCCGCGCCGCCACCTCCGTCACCTCGATGCCGGCGGGCCGGCTGGCGGCAATGAATTCGGCCAGGCCCGCCAGCACCACTTCGGCCGTGTATTCGCCGGCCATGGGCAGCACGTCCTTGCCAAAGACGCGGGCTTCCAGGCCGGCTTTGCGCAAGAACACGTTGGCCGCCTGCTCGATGAAATCTGGCTGGCCTTCCTCGATCACCAGCACCGCCTTCTTGTCCCGGCAAAAGGCCGTGAATTCCTCGGCCACCAGCGGATAGGTGACGTTGAGGACGTAGACCGGCAGGCGCGCCTGGCCGAAGGCGTCGGCCAGGCCGAGCTGGGCCAATCCACGCGCCACGGCGTTGTAATGGCCGCCCTGGACGATGATGCCGACGTCTTGGCCGTCGCCGTCAAAAACCTCGTTGAGTTCGTGCCGGCGGATGAAGTCCAAGGCCGCCGGCAGCCGCACCTCGACCTTGTGCTTCTCCTGGGCGTAGGTCGAGGGCGGCAGACAGATGCGTCCGAAGTCGAAGTCGGGCTTCTCCAGCACTTGTTTTCGCGAGAACTCGGGGGCCCGGTTGCTTTGGCATTGGAATTGGCCCCAGACGTGGCAGGCGCGGATGCGCAGCTCCAGCATGACCGGCGTATTGCTGGCTTCCGAAAGCTCGAAGCCCCGTTCCACCATCTTGACGATGGTGGCGAGCTCCGGCCTGGGATCCAGCAGCCAGATTTGCGACTTCATGGCGAAGGCGTGGCTGCGTTCCTGGATGATGGAGGCGCCTTCGCCGTAGTCCTCGCCGATGATGATCAGGGCGCCGCCCTTGACGCCGGCGGAGGAGAGGTTGGAAAGCGCATCCGAGGCGACGTTGGTGCCCACCACCGACTTCCAGGTGACGGCGCCGCGCAGCGGGTAGTTGATCGAGGCGCCCAAGAGCGCCGCGGCGCCGGCCTCGTTGGCCGAGGCCTCGAAATGGATGCCGAGCTCGTCGAGGATGTCCTGGGCGTCGGCCAGCACGTCCATGAGGTGGGAAATCGGAGCCCCCTGGTAGCCGCCGACGTAGCTCACCCCCGATTGCAACAACGCCTTGGTCACCGCCAGGATGCCTTCGCCGTGGAAGGTGCTGTTGGCCCCCAGGCGCAGAAGTTCGACTTCCTTTTTGAATGAACGTTCCATGATTGATTGGGTGCTTTTTTTCACAAGGCGGAAGCGGGCGGAGCTCAAGACCGGCCGACCACGCGGCGCCGCCCTTCGGGCCCCCCGCCGGTCCCCGCTAGCCCCTGGTTGCTCGATAATCTAGTATTATCCTTTGTGCCGGCCAGCCGCAATCTCTGGCGCCTGGTTCCTGGCGGAACTTGCGGCGTCCCGCCGGTCGACGAACGCCACTTGCAAACGAGCCGAGATCCGGGGAAACTTAGGGATTGAGGCACTGTGCCGGAGGTGTGTCCTGGGATTCCCCAGGGACCTTCGCGCGACAGGGGTGTATTGCCGCAAGGTGGCCGAACCCGCAACAGCAACCCGGCAGGGAAGGGTACGAGGCAGTGGCCGATACGACCTACGAAGTCAATATCCGCATGGGCGGCGAGTGGAAGTTCGAGCCCCGCTACGGCGAATTCGAAAAGGACGAGGCTATCGAAGACGCCAAGCGGGTGGCCGATACGCCCGGCGTCGAGGCCGTCAAGGTGATCAAGGAAACTTACGACTCCGGGAGTAACCAGACGCGCGAATCGACGGTTTTTTCGACCTCCAAACTGGCTTCCGTGGGCGAGCAGTACAGCGGCCAGGACTTTAGCAGCATGGAGGTCAAGGTCGACGATGGTCCCGACCTCGCCAACATGGCCGTTGACCTCAACGCCGGCCGTTCGCTCGGCTCCCGAGGCGCTTCCGCCCATAGCACCAGCGATTGGGACCCGGGGACAAGCGTCCGCCCGCCGCCCCGCCGCGCCGGCCAGGGCGGCGGCGTGGTTTTCGTCAAGTTGATCACCATCATCGGCGTCAGCCTGGCCTTCGCCGCCTCTTCGTCATATGTCTACACCAATTTCTTCTATGGCTGAGCGCATGCCCAGACGACGCTCAGGGGCCCCCGCATGAGCCTTCAGGTCCAGACCTGGTTGGTGTTTGGGCTCTCGTTCCTGGCCTGCTTCGTTTCGCTGTCGGCCATCTTCATCTCGCCCTCGGAACGGACGGTGATGCTGACCTGGCTGATGAGCAGCGACAAGGAGGCCGAGGAAGAGGCCAAGGAACTCGGCATCCCTCCCACGGTCAGCATCTGGGATGCCCTGAAGCTGATGTTTTTCCCCGACAAGGAGGGTAGCGAGCTCGAACACGATGCCAAATCGGCGCCCGACCAGGCCGCGGATGGCAAGGACGGTGTGGAGGGCGAGGGCGGCGAGGAAGACGACGAGGGTGTCGACGAAGCAGCAACCAAGACCGAGAGCTTCCGTTCCGCCCGCACCTCCGTGATGAAGTTCCTCGAGGGATCCTTGGCCTCGATGATGAAGGCTGGCTTTCAGCTCGACGCCCTCAACAAGTTCGGCTGCCACCTTTACCTGGCCGGCGCCTGCGAGCGGACTTCGCGGGTCGCCGAGTTGACGCACGAACAGTTCGTCTCGCTGCTCGAGGGCTGCCTATCCGTGCTCGGTTCGGAAAAACGCATCGCCCGGCGCTTTGGCGAAAAATACGAGGAGTACCTGCTGGAGCCGCGCTATGCAGACATGTTCCGGGCCGGCAACGAGGCCATGGAACGTTTCGGCGACGGCGACGACGATGACGGCCAATCGCTCAACGATGCCCTGGAAAGCTGGAACACGCCCTCCGACCAGTACGACCCCGACGCTCCCATCGCCGTCATGTTCACCGACATCGTGGGCTCGACGGCGCTCAACCAGACCCACAGAGACGAGGTGGCGCAGAAGATCGTGCATACTCACAACTCCGTGGTGCGCCAGTCCCTGCAGCGCCATGGCGGCAACGAGGTCAAGCACACCGGCGACGGCATCATGGCGTCCTTCAAGAACATCACCAACGCCGTCAAGAGCGCCGTTGCCATGCAGAAGGCGCTGGTCGAACACAACGCCAAGAAGCCCGATATCCCGCTGCACATCAAAATCGGTGTCAATGCCGGCACGCCGATCGCCGAGGACGGCGACCTCTTCGGTACCACGGTGCAGCTTGCCGCCCGCATCTGCGACAAGGCTGGTGCCGGCGAAATTTGCGCCACCAACCTGGTGCGCGAGCTCTCTCAGGGCAGCGGCGCCGAGTTCCAGAGCATGGGCGACTTTGAGCTCAAAGGCGTCAGCGAGACCACCACCATCTATCAGGTGGTCGCCCCGGGCATGGCCAAGCGCAAGACCGAGGCTGCCTGACGCCGCCTCTCTCTCCTCTATTCGTCGATCACCGGGTTGCTAAGCACGCCGACGCCTTCGATGTCGACTTCGACGACATCGCCGGCCTTCATCCAGACCGGTGGCTTGCGGGTGAAGCCGACGCCTGAGGGCGTGCCGGTGGAGATGACGTCGCCGGGCTCGAGGGCGGTGAAGCTCGATATGTATTTGATCAGCGTGACAATCGGGAAGATCATCAGGTCGGTGTTGGCTTTCTGCATCTCCTGGCCATTGAGCCTGAGCGAGATGGCCAGCTTCTGGGGGTCGGGAATTTCGTCGGCCGTGACCATCCAGGGGCCGAAGGGGCCGGAGCCTACGAAGTTCTTGCCCGGTGTGAATTGCGTGGTGTGGCGCTGCCAGTCGCGGATGCTGACGTCGTTGTAGCAGGCGTATCCGGCAACGTAGTCGAGCGCCTCCGCCTCACCGATATGCCGTCCCGGGCGGCCGATGATGACGGCCAGTTCGGCTTCGTAATCGACCTTGTCGGATACCTTGGGCGCTATGATGGCTTGGCCGTGGCCGATCTGGCTGTTGGCGAAGCGGGTAAAGAGGGTGGGATTGTCGACTTCCTGGGCGCCGCCTTCCTTGCGGTGGTCGTCGTAATTCAAGCCGACGCAAATGATCTTGGCCGGATCAATGATCACCGGTAGGTGGCTGACGTCGTCGAAGCCCAGGTCCGCGGCCTTGCCGGCCGCCGCCGTGGCCAACTCGTCGAGCGCTCCGGCCGCCAGGACCTGGCGCAAGCCGCTGTATTTGCCGCCGAGCTCGCGGCCCACGTCGATGATGCCATCGTCGTTGACGACGCCGTAGCTGTCCCGATCCTGATGTCTGAAACTGGCGACTTTCATTTCTCATGCTCCTGCTGCTGACTGGCTGGCGGCGCGGCGATTCATAGGGGCATCGGCCGCCAATGACAAGTTCGGCCGGCGCCTCAGCGTGCCTGGCCGTGGTATTCCGGGTTGGGGATCATGTCGACGGCCGAGGCCAGGCGGTTGGACATGTTGAAGAAGCCGGCGACCTCGGCGATGTCCCAGATGTCGGCGTCGCTGAAGCCCAAGTCGCGCAAGCGCTGGCGGTCCGCTTCGCCAACGGTGTGGGATTCCAAGGTCAACTTGACGGCGAAGTCGAGCATGGCGCGCTGGCGCGGCTCCAACTCGGCCACCCGGTAGTTCATCACCATCAGTTCGCCCAGCATAGGATCGCCCGAAAGCTCGCGCACCGCGGCGCCGTGGGCCACCTGGCAGTAGTAGCAGCGGTTCGACGACGACACCGCGACCGCAATCATCTCGCGCTCCAGTTTGCTCAGCCCCGATTCGCCGAGCATCAGTCCGTTGTAGAACGATATGAAGGCGCGCAGCTTGTCCGGGTGCCAGGCGTAGGCGCGGATGACGTTGGGCACCAGCCCCAGCTTCTCCATGCATTTGGCGTAGTATTTCTCGATGTCGGCGTCGAGCACCTCGGGCTCCTGGAGATCGAGGGCGGTGATGTGGTCGGGTTGGGACATGAATTTCCTCTGACGGGTTGGAGTGACTCTCTTCAGCCGCACTGGGCGCGCTGGCGCAGCAACTGGTCGGCCAGCACGCAGGCCACCATGGCCTCGCCCACCGGCACGGCGCGGATGCCGACGCAGGGATCGTGGCGGCCGCCGGTCGAGACCTCGACCGCTTTGCCGCTGCGGTCAATGCTGGGCACTGGCGTGGGGATGCTCGAGGTCGGCTTGACGGCGAAGCGCAGCACGATGTCCTGGCCGCTCGAAATGCCGCCCAGGATGCCGCCGGCGTTGTTGCCGAGGAACACGGGGCCACCATCGCCCTCGTCGGCGGGACGCATGGCGTCGGCATTTTCTTCGCCGCGCAGCGTCGCCGCCGCGAATCCGGCACCGATCTCGACGCCCTTGACGGCGTTGATGCTCATGATGGCCGCCGCCAACTCGGCGTCGAGCTTGCCGTAAACGGGCGCCCCCAAGCCGGCCGGCAGGCCGCTGGCCTGGACCTCGATGACGGCGCCCAGCGAAGAGCCGGCCTGGCGCACCTCGTCGAGATAGTCCTCCCAGGCCGCCGCAGCCGCCGCGTCGGGGCACCAGAAGGGGTTCTCCTCCACCGCTGGCCAGGACCAGGCGGCGCGGTCTATCAGCCGCTCACCCATCTGCACCAGGGCGCCGCGCACCACCACGCCATCGCCCAGCACCTTGCGGGCCAGGGCCCCGGCGGCTACGCGCGAGGCCGTCTCGCGGGCCGAAGCGCGGCCCGAGCCGCGCCAGTCGCGGCGGCCGTATTTGGCTTCGTAGGTGAAATCGGCGTGGCCCGGCCGGTAGAGGTCTTTGATGGCCTGGTAATCGGCGCTGCGGGTGTCGGTGTTGTCGATCTGCAACGAAACCGGCGTGCCGGTGGTGCGGCCCTCGAAAACGCCGGACAGGATTCGCACCTGATCGGCCTCGCGGCGCTGGCTGACGAAACGGCTCTGGCCCGGCCGGCGGCGGTCCAGCCAGTGCTGGATGTCGGATTCGTCGAGTTCCAGCCCCGGCGGCATGCCATCGACCACACAGCCGATGGCCGGGCCGTGGCTCTCGCCCCAGGTGGTGACGCGGAATAGGTGGCCGAAGGTGTTATGCGACATGGGTTGGGAGGAGGGCTGAACGAAAATGCCGCCGTGCGGCCCTAGACCTTGGCGATGTCCGGGGCATCGACGGCCTTCATGCCGACCACGTGGTAGCCGCAGTCGACATGATGCACCTCGCCGGTGACGGCGCGGGCCAGGTCGCTGAGCAGGTATACCGCGGCGCCGCCCACGTCCTCGGTGGTGACGTTGCGCCGGAGCGGCGCGTTGAGCGCGTTCCATTTCAGGATATAGCGGAAATCGCCGATGCCCGAGGCCGCCAGGGTCTTGATCGGCCCGGCGGAGATGGCGTTGACGCGGATGCCGCGGGGCCCCAGGTCGCTGGCCAGGTAGCGCACGCTGGCCTCCAATGCCGCCTTGGCCACGCCCATGACGTTGTAGTGCGGCGTCACCCGCTCGGCGCCGACGTAGCTGAGCGTCAAAAGGCTGGCGCTGTCACTGAGCAGGCGCTCGGCGCGCTGGCAGACGGCGGTGAAGGAATAGCAGCTGATGTTCAGCGACATGGCGAAGTTCTGGGGCGTGGTGTCGATGTAGCGGCCGTCGAGCTCGTCGCGGTCGGAATAGGCGATGGCATGGACCAAAAAATCCAGCCGGCCGAGCTTTTCCTCGACCGTCTCCATGGCCGCGTCGATGCTGTCGAGATCGCTGACGTCGCAGGGCATGACGATCTCCGAGCCGGCCTGGGTGGCCAGCGGCACCACCCGCTTTTTCAGGGCCTCGCCCTGGTAGCTGAAGGCCAACTCGGCGCCCTGTTCGGCCAGCGCCCGGGCAATGCCCCAGGCCAGCGAACGTTCGTTGGCGACGCCCATGATCAGGCCCTTCTTGCCGGCCATCAGGGGGACGGAAGCGGACATCGAAACCTCATTCCCAAACGTTGCCAGGATGGTTTTCGAGCATCCTACACCAAACCATGAAGGGCGCAAATCGGGGCCAAACCGCGGTTAGATCTGGTTTTTTTGCCCCTCCGCCGGGCGCCGCGTCTGTTGAATCCTGCGCCCCGCTGTGGAAAATAGCACCATCGCAGCAATTGCCCGGAGAAGAGCCGGGCCCAGAGGGAGCCCCGTGATGCGCGGACTGATCCAGAAACGTCAGCTTCTGATCTCGACTCTGATCGATTACGCCGCCGAATTCCATGGCGATACCGAGATCGTCACCAAGACGGTCGAGGGCCCGATCCACCGCTACACCTACGCCGAATCGCAAAGCCGCGCCAAAAGCCTGGCCAAGGCGCTGGCCAGCCGCGGCGTCAAGCTCGGTGATCGCATCGGCACCCTGGCCTGGAACACGCACCGCCATTTCGAGGTCTATTACGCCACCTCGGGCATGGGCTCGATCTGCCACACCCTCAACCCACGGCTCTTTGCCGAGCAGCTCAGCTACATCGTCAACCACGCCGAGGACAAACTTCTTTTCGTTGACGGCAACCTGGTGCCATTGGTGGAGCAGCTCGCGCCCACTTTCGAAAGCGTCGAGGGCTACATCGTCATGACCGACGAAGCCAACATGCCCGAGACCAGCCTGCCCGGCGCGCTCTGCTACGAGAGCCTGATCAAGGAAAACGATGACGACCTGGAATGGCCGAGCTTCGACGAGATGACGGCGTCCTCGCTGTGTTACACCTCGGGCACCACCGGCAATCCCAAGGGCGTGCTTTATGCCCACCGCTCGACGGTGCTGCACAGTTGGGCCGCCTGCATGACCGACGTTTTGGGCATCAACAGCCGCGATGCCATCCTGCCCGTGGTGCCCATGTTCCACGCCAACGCCTGGGGCATCCCCTACGCCGCCGCCATGGCCGGCGCCAAAATGGTCTTTCCCGGCCCCCACCTGGACGGCGAGAGCGTGTGGAAGCTTCTCGACCAGGAGCGTGTCAGCCTGACCGCCGGCGTGCCCACGGTCTGGCTCATGCTGCTCGCCTACATGCGCGAGACCGGCACCACGCTGGAGCACGTCAAGCGCGTGGTTTCCGGCGGCTCGGCGGTGCCCCGGGCGATGATCGAGGAGTTCGAGGAAAAGCACGATTGCCGCATGATCCACGCCTGGGGCATGACCGAGATGAGCCCGCTGGGCAGTGTCGGTACCTTCAAGGCCGGGATCGAGGATCTGCCGGCAGAGCAGCGCTACGACATCCAGATCAAGCAGGGCCGCGGCATCTACGGCGTCGAAATCAAGATCGTCGACGACGAGGGGGCGGAGCTGCCCCGCGACGGCGTCGCCTTCGGCAACCTTTTGGTGCGCGGGCCCTGGATCTGCGACGGCTACTTCAAGGGCGAAGGCGGCGACGTGCTGGACGGCGACGACTGGTTCGATACCGGCGACGTCTGCACCATCGACACCCAGGGCTACATCCAGATCGTCGACCGCTCCAAGGACGTCATCAAGTCGGGCGGCGAGTGGATCTCGTCGATCGACCTGGAAAACGTCGCCGTCGGCCATCCCGAGGTGGCCGAGGCCTGCGTCATCGGCGTGCCCCATCCGCGCTGGGACGAACGCCCGCTGCTGCTTATCGTACGTGCCGGGGACAGCGAGATCGGCAGGGACGAGATGCTGGCCTATCTCGAGGGCAAGATCGTCAAGTGGTGGATGCCCGACGACGTGGTGGTGGTCGAGGAGTTGCCTCACACCGCCACCGGCAAGCTCTTGAAATCGCAGTTGCGCGAGGAATACGCCGAGCACGAGCTGCCGACGGCGGGTTAGGCGGCGGCGTACGGGGCACTGCCGGTATTTCCGCGCGGCGCCATTTCACCGAGCTCAAACGGATCCTCGACGCCGAGGAGCCGGACTACGCGCAATAGCTGGGCAGCGGACTCGAGGGGGGGGGCGCGAGTTTTGCGCCTATCGGTCCGCGCCGGCGAGGTGGATTGCCAAGAACGCCTGGACCCGCGCCACGGCCGATTAATGTTGCCAGGCAGGCGCGCAAAGGCGTTTGTTTGCTACGCCAAGCGATACTCCCGGTCCAAACCGGCAGCGCCGTCGCACACGGCGCGACCATCCTCGAGCATGTGGATGAGGTGGCTGAGCACGGAACGCGCCGCCGCCGGGTGCAAGCCCTTGTCCACATCGGCATACATGCGGGCGACCATGGCCGGAATGTCGAAAATATCGTCGCCCAGGCAGGCCAGGATCTGCGCCTCGCGTTCATGCCGGTGCGCGATGAAGGCGCGTACGAAGGGTTGGGGATCCTCGATGGGCGGGCCGTGGTTGGGCCAGAAGACACGGTCGTCGCGCCCCAGCAACTTCTCCAGGCTGGCCATGTAGGCCCGCATGTCGCCGTCGGGCGGCGAGACGATGGAGGTCGACCAGCCCATCACGTGGTCGCCGGAGAACAGTGACTGTTCCTGGCGCAGCGCATAGCAGACGTGGTTCGAGGTGTGGCCCGGCGTGTGTACCGCTTCCAGGGTCCAGCCCTCACCCTCGACCAGGTCGCCGTCACGCACCCGGATGTCGGGGTCGAAAGCATCGTCGGCGCCTTCCTCGACTTGGCCCGTGGCCTCGGGCCGGCCCGAGCCGTGGGGGCCGAAGCCCACCGTCGGCGCGCCCGTTACCTCTTTGAGCCTGGCCGCCAAGGGCGAATGGTCGCGATGGGTGTGGCTGACGACGATGTGGCTGACGCTCTCGCCCTCCAGTGCCGCCATGAGCGCCTGGAAATGCTCGTCGATCTCGGGTCCCGGGTCGATCACCGCCACCCGGTCCTGGCCGACGATGAAGGTGCCGGTGCCAAAGATGGTGAAGTTGCCGGGGTTGCGGGCGATGACGCGGCGCACCAGCGGCGTCACCTGGTCGACCACGCCGTATTCGAAGGTGAGGTCGCGTTTGAAGGGGATTTTTGTGGCCATGCGCTGACCATACCGCTGCCCGGGGGAAAGGCAAGATGGCTTGACCGGCGGCGCTTGTGCCGCTTTGGTGGCAGCCCATGGACCTTGCCGACGACCCGGCGGCGCGCCGCCGCGAATGGTTCCGCTACTATTCGGAAAAGCGGATCGGCCACCAATGGTTCCAGGTCCACCTGCTGGCCGGGTTGGACGACGTACAAAAGGTGATCGAGGTGGGGCCGAACCTGGGCTTGGTGACGGCGCTGCTGCTCAACGCCGGGTTCGAGGTGGCGACGCTGGACCGGGTGGCACCCAGGCACGGCCTGGCGGGGGTTCTGCACATCGAGGCCGACTTGCGCGAGGTGGCGCCCGAGACCCTGGCCGGTTTCGATTGCCTGATCTGCTGCGAGACCCTGGAGCACCTGCCTTGGGACGAGGTCGACGGCGTGCTGGCGAAATTTGCCGCCAGCGCCGTGCCGCACTTGTTGCTGTCCGTGCCCTACCAGGGCTTCCAGCTCGACGCCCGGATCTATCTCAACGCCCACCGCCTGCGCCAGTATTTCGCCTGGAAGAAATTCAATTTCCTGCGCCGCTTCCGGCCCGACGACGACCCCCAGGGTCACCACTGGGAGATCGGCTACCGCGGCCACTCACTGGCCGCCTTCGAGGCCAAGCTGGAGAACGCTGGATTGGCCATAGAGCGCCGCGACTTCACCTCGCCGACGCGCCTCGGTCTTCTACCTGCTGGGGCGACGCAGACCACACCCGCCACCCCCCTGGCATTCCTAATCAAGGGGGCGCCCAATCGGAAAAATGCGAAAAATGGTGAAAAATGGTGACAGTCACCATTTTCTCAGCGTCATCCATTCAGCGTGAAACCGGCGATCAGCGCCGGCTTCGCGGAAAAAATTTGGTGACTGTCACCAATTTTGTCACCAATTGGGGGGGAGGGGGACCGCTTCAAGGCTCTTTTCGCGGGCGTCCCCTGCTCCCCGGGCGCAGGCGGCGGCCCAGTTCCCGCTCCAACCTGGCAATAGCCGTCTCGGAGCCCAGCGGCCAGCCGTTGCGCGTATGGCGGCGCAGGGCCTCGTCCTCCTGCGGCTCCTTCGGTCCTTGGAGGTAGGTCTGCCAATCCCCGACCAGGTCCTCCAGCACTCCCGGCGACAGCAGTCCGTCGGCGGACCGGCCAAGATGATGGCGGGCGCTGCTCCAGGGCCAGGCCGCAGCCTCGCCGACCAAACCGGCGCGCACCGGGTTGAGCTCTACATAGCGCACCGCGGCCAGCAGATGCCCCTGGTCCATGGCGGTGGAGTAGAAGCGGCTTTGCCACAGATGTCCGCACCAGTCCCGGCGTCGGTTGGTACGCCAGGCATAGCGGTGGTGGGCGCTGCTGACGCTGCGAGCCAGCGCTACCTGGGACTTTGGTACCAACACCAAGTGCACGTGATTGGGCATCAGGCAATAGGCCCAGATGGCGGCGCCGAACCGCCGGCATCCCTCACCCAGGTACCGAAGATAAGCCTGGTAGTCGCGCTCCCCGAAAAACACCTGTTGGCGGCGGTTGCCGCGCTGGGTGACATGATGCGGCCAACCCGCGACGACGATGCGTGGCTGTCTCGACATGGCTCCCTCCTCCCATGATGTGTTCGCTAAGGGAACCTATGAAAGGTTTAGAGCGACTTTTTCCGGCTCGACCACCGAGAGAGCAAAAAATTGGTGACAGTCACCATTATTTTTGCGCCGGCCGCTCAGGGCGGAACCCGCTGTCACCACGTTCGCAGCCAATAAATGGTGACTGTCACCATTTAAGGACGAAGGGGACGCGGACGAATCTCGTAATTAAGGGGACGCGGACGCTTGGTTAACGAACTGTCGCCACGCACCTTAACATTCCTCAATTAAGGGGACGCGGACGCTTTTCGACCAGAGGCGGGGTTTCGAAAGTGGGGCCCGGGGGCCCTACCAGACGCCGCGGGCGATGAAATCGGCTTTGCGCAGCCGGGTGAAGCTGTCCATGTGGAAGTTGGCCTGTTCGGGGGCGTAGAGGAAATCCTGGCCCTCCGGGCAGGCGCGGCGGGCCTGGCAGCCGCGCTGGATGCAGTCCTCGCCGTCGGGGCCGTCCATGTGGCGGACGCAGGCCAGCAGGTCGAGGCCCTTGCCGGAATGGGCCTCGACCGGGCAGGTCTCGAGGCAGGGCCGGTCAGGGCAGCTGGCGCAGGGGTTGGGGCGGAGATCCCGGGGCGGCACCTCGAAGCGCTGGCCAAAGCCCAAAGCGCCGCGGTAGGCGTGCCAGAGGCCGTAGTCGGGATGGATGAAGGGGCCCAGCGGCGAGGGGTGCACGGCTTCCGCCTTGCGCGCCCAGCGCTGGAAGGGATGGTAGGGCGGGCCGTCGAAGGAATAGATGGGCAGGCAGTCGGGGCTGCCTCCGAAGCGCCGGCTGGCTTCGCTCAGGACCAGCCGCGACCAGTGGTTCAGCGGATGGCCCTTGTCGTCGGCTGCGGTCCAACCGTCGCGCGCCTTGGCAAAGGCCTGGAACATGCCGGGCCCGACGTTGCCGGCCAGCACCAGCGTCGCCACCGGCCGGCCGTCGGGCAGGTCCGGCACGCCGTCCTCGGCCTCGGGGTGAAAGGCGCCGCGCACCGCCAGCCCGACCTCAGCCAAGGCCGCCACCACGGTCTCGTACATCTGCAAGCTCATTTGCTACTCCCTTGCCATCGGCACCAGCATAACCCGCGTGGCCAGGGCGTAAAGCACCAGCGCCGACAGCACCACCGCAGTGAGGCCGAATTCCATTGCCAGCAGCAGCGCCAGCACGGCACCCACTACCGAGGCGCAGCCGTTGACCGCCCAGGCCCAGGGCAGCAGCGCCGGTGCCGTCCGTCCCAAGCGTCCAAGACCCAGCGGCAGGGGCAGCCCCATGGGCAGTGCCAGCGGAGCGATGAGGACCAGCGCGGCGACGGTTTTCCCGCTCTCGGGCAGTGGCGCCAGCAGGGCGAAGAGCGCCGGCCAGGCCAGCAATTCGAGCCCCGCCACCAGGGCGATGGCGGCCACCGCCAGGGTCACGGCGGTGCTTCCGAAGCGCTTTTCCAAGACCCCGGCAAAGCCGCTGCCCAGGCCGGCGAACACCAGGAACCCCGCCAGCACCACGGCGACGGCGCTGATGGGATGGCCGAGCAGCAGCGTGAAGCGCTGCATGTAGGCGATTTCGACGAACAAAAAGGCCAGCCCGACGGCGCCGAAATAGAGCACCAGCGCGGCGCCCGCGCGAGCCCGTCGCACCGGCCGCGAGAGCGCCAGCGGTGCCACCACCAGCAGGGCGCCGAAGACCAGCGCCTGGGCCAGCGTCGCCAGCCCGATGACGTAGCCCCACTCGACCAGCGCCACGGCCCCGGCCGCCGGCAAGGCCAGCACCCCGGGCAGGCTGCGCCAACGGAAGACGTCGTGGAAATAGGGCCGGTCGTCGCTGGCCGGAGTGATGTCGAAGGCGTAGCCGGCCCTGAAGGCGGCGCGCCCAGGCCCCAGCAGCGCCCGGGTGCCGGCGTAGAGGTAGGGCTCCGAAAGCCGGTTGAAGCGGTTGGTTTCGCTCTCCTCGATTCCCGGCAAGTAGGCTAGGTCGAAGCCATGGGCGGCCGCGAAGTGGCGCACGGCGGCAGCCTCGGCGGGGCCGAATTCCTGCTTGCCGAGCAGCAGCGTCACCGTGTCCCAGCCGCGGATCAGGGCCAGGCGGCCGGCCGCTTCCAGGCCCAGGCCCTCGAGCGCCGCGATGGCCGTGGCCACCAGCTTGAGGCTTTGCCGTGGCGGCAGCCGGAGGCGGCCGCCGAGGCTGAGCAGGCCGCCGGGTGCCAGGCGGGCGAGAAGGCTCTGCAAACCCTCGACGGTGTAGAGCGGGCCGGCGTTGAGGGCCAGCAGGCCAGCCGCCCCGGCGCTGAAGGAATCACCGGCCACCACCTGGATGAGGTCGTAGACGGCCCGGCTGGCGGCCACGAAGCTGCGCCCCTCGGCTACGTGCAGGCGGTGCTCGGGCGGGGCGAAGAGGTGGCCGGCGTAGGCCGCGAAGTCCCGGCTCAGCAGCTCGGCGACGCGGCCGTCAAGCTCGACCGCGTCAATGGACCGGGCGCCGTGGTAGCCGGCCAGCAGCACCTCGGCGCCGCCACCAGCCCCGAGCACCAGCACCCTGGGCTTCTCGAGCAGCCGGTAGGCCAGCGCCGCGGGGCGCCGGTCGAGGTAGGTCAGTGTCTGGCGCCGGCCCTGGTAGCGGGCGATCGGGGTCATGGCGGCGCCATCGCTGAAGAGCGCCAGCTGGGTCGCCACGGCGGCCGGTCGGGTCAGGCTCAGCCCCGGCGCGTGGCGCCACGGCACCTCTGTGCTCTCGACCACCGTGATCAGGCCGAGCGGGCTCGAACGCCGCGCCACGATGCGCCTTCCCGGCACCTCGAGGGCCTGGCTGAGCGCCTTGTAGGGGGACGGCATGGGTGCCGTCAGGGCCGGCGGCCAGACGAACGGAGAGGCCAGCCCGGCCAGCAGCAGGAGCCAGCCGGCAGGCCGTTTGGCGGCCAAACAGCATAGTCCCGCCGCCAGCAGCCCGGCGGCCGCGAAGAGCATCAGGCAGACCGCCGGGAACCAGGTATAAAGCGCCGCCATGACGGCGCCGGCGCCCAGCCCGGCCCCCAGCAGGTCGGCCCGGTAGAGGCTGCCGATGCGGCCGGGCCGTTGCGCCAGCGCCAGGCCGATGGCCAGGGCGACGCAGGCGAAAGGCAGTGCCAGCACCAGGTAGATGGCGCCCAGCCGCAACAGCTGGCCGGCCTCCCAGACGATCTCCAGGGGATTGAAGGGGATGCGCTGGGCCAGGCCGAAGGCGGCCACCGAGGTCAGGCTGAAAAGCCCGGCGGCGGTGGCGAAGGCGGTGGTAAAGCGATCCAGCAGCGCCTGGCGCCGCCAGGCCAGCAGGCTGCCGCCGGCGCCGTAGCCCAACAGCGCCAGGCTCACCACCATGGTGGCGAAGTGGTGCCACTGGACGATGGCGAAGAGCCGCATGAGCAGGATTTCGTAGCCCACGGCGCCGGCCGACAAAAGCGCGATGGCTAGGCCCAGCACGGCTCAGCGGCCGGTCAGGGGCACGAAGCGGACGGGCAGGATCTGGCGCGTACGAACGTTTCCGTGGCGGTCTTTTTCCACCAGCACCAGTTGCTGGGTGAGGAAACGCGGACCCACCGGGATGATCAGGCGTCCGCCGGGCTTGAGTTGGGCCACCAGGGGCGGCGGGATGTGGTCGGCGGCGGCGGTGACGATGATGCCGTCGAAGGGTGCCATCTCGGGCCAGCCGTCGTAGCCGTCGGCCTGGCGCGCCGTGACGTTGTCATAGCCCAACTGGGCCAGCCGGGCCTTGGCCTGGCGGGCCAGCGGTTCGATGATCTCGAGGCTGAGCACCCGGGCCACCAGGCCGGCCAGCACCGCCGCCTGGTAGCCCGAACCGGTGCCCACCTCGAGCACCACGTGGTCGGGCTCGACTTCCAGCAGGTCGGTCATCAGGGCCACGATGTAGGGCTGCGAGATGGTCTGGCCGTGGCTGATGGGCAGCGGCCGGTTGAGGTAGGCGAAGGGCCGCGCCAGGGCCGGCACGAAGCGATGGCGGGGTACCTGAGCCAAGGCCGCCAGCACCTTGGGGGCAAATCGCGGCCGGCCGGTAAAGGCGGCTGTCATCTTGCCATCGGCGACGATCTCAGCCAGCAACTCGCGCCGTGCCGAAGCAAAGGTGTCCTCCGCGGCAGCCCCCGGTGCCGCCGCCAGCACAAGAAATATGGCCGCTGCAGCGCGCTTCATAGCGCTCCCCGTCGCCGCGGACCCTGCCTTATAGCATTGCCGCCAGCCGTGGCCCGGTGAGAAATGCGGGCCTAGATGGCATGCAGCGACGGCGCAAACGTGAAAGAATGGGCCTGCCATGGGGATCGAACGGGCAGGCGGGGGATGGCGAACGCGGTGGGCGGGCACCCTCATGCTGGCCGCCCTGTTGTTCGCCCCGGCGCCGACCGCCACGGTCGCCGCGACCGCTGATCCGGCAGGCCGGGCCGGGGCCGTGCTGGGTCTGGCCGGGCAGCTTTTGATTGCCGCCCCGCACCTGGGCGACCCGCGCTTTCGCCAGAGCGTCATCTACATCGTCAGCCACGACGCCGGCGGCGCCTTGGGCATCATCATCAACCGCTTGCTTGGCAAGGGCCCCATCGCCAAATTGCTGCAAGGCCTGGAACTGGAACTGGACCAGCCGCCGGCCATCGCCGAGGTGCCCATCCACTACGGCGGACCGGTCGAGATCAACCGCTTTTTCGTATTGCACAGCCGTGACTACGTTTCCCCACACAGCCGTGATGCCGTCGGCCCGGCGCTGCTTAGCTCGAATGCCGAGATCGTGCGCGCCATCGCCTCGGGCCGGGGTCCCCGCTTCAGCCTGTTTGCCATGGGCTACGCCGGCTGGGCGCCGGGCCAGCTCGAAGGCGAGCTGGCGCGCGACGATTGGGTGGTGGCGCCGGCCGAGGAATCGTTCGTATTCGGAAGCGATATCGAGGAGATGTGGAAGCGTGCCTATGAGCGCCGCCGGCTCGAGCTCTGAGTTGGGGCCGCGGCCGGACTTGCTTTCCTCGGCCCCGCGCCAATATCCCTTGGCCAATGGCCCGCTTCCTACCAGCTTCACGGTGCCGCCCCCGGCGGGCGTCGGCTGCTGCCGTGACATTGGGCGCCAGGCCAGTCAACACGGCGTTGCGCGCCTGGTCCTATGTCGTGGTGGCGTTGGGGCTGGGGTTTGGCCAGCTGCTGGGGCACGACTCGGGCTGGCAGGGCAGCCGCGAGTTGCACACCCTGATGGAGACGGTGGCCACGTTGCTGGCGCTGGGCGTCGGCGCCATGGCGCTGGTGCGCTACTACAGCCGCAAATCGAACACTTTCCTGTTCATCGGCGCCGGCTTTCTCGGCACTACCTTCCTCGATGGCTACCATGCCGTGGTGACGTCGGCTTTTTTCCAGCCTTTCATGCCCTCGGACCTGCCCTCGCTGATTCCCTGGAGCTGGGTCGCCTCGCGCCAGTTCCTGGCAGTCTTCATGCTGCTGAGCTGGCTGGCGTGGTCACGCCAGGCCCGGCTTGGCGATGCCGGGCGTATTGGCGAGGGCACGGTATACGCCTTCAGCGCCGCCTTCACCCTGGCCAGCTTTTTGTTCTTCGCCTTCGCGCCGCTGCCCGCGGCCTACTATCCGGAATTCGTCTTTCACCGGCCCGAGGAATTCGCACCGGCGCTGTTTTTCTGCTGGCGCTGATCGGCTACCTGCGCAAGGGCGCCTGGCGAGACGATCCCTTCGAGCACTGGCTGGTGCTGTCGCTGGTCGTCGGCCTGGTCGGGCAGGTCGTCTTCATGTCCCATTCGGGCCGGCTTTTCGACTACGAATTCGACGTCGCCCACAGCCTCAAGAAGGTGAGCTATCTCTGCGTGCTGAGCGGCCTTCTGATCAGCATGTATGCCACCTTTCGGCGCGAGGAGGAAAGCGCCGAGCGAGTGCGGGCCATCGTCGATACCCTGGTCGACGGCGTTATCGTGATCAATGAGCGCGGGCTGATCCTGACCGCCAACCCGGCCACCGAGCAGATCTTCGGCCATGGCATCGAGGATCTGATCGGACGCAACGTCAAGATTTTGGCCGCCGCTCCCTACGCCGCCGAGCACGACCAGTACCTGGAGAACTATCTCACCACGGGCCAGCCTCGAGTCATTGGGCTGCGCCGCGAGGTCGAGGGCCGTCACCGCGACGGCAGCACCGTGCCGATCGAGCTGGCGGTGGCCGAGATGCGGCTGCCGGGCGAGCGCCTGTTCGTCGGCATCCTGCGCGACATCACGGAGAGGCGCCGGGTCGATCGCCTGAAGAACGAATTCGTCTCCACCGTCAGCCACGAGCTGCGCACGCCGCTGACCTCGATCAGCGGCTCGCTGGGCCTGCTGGCCGGCGGCATCGGTGGCGAGATGAGCACAGAGGCCATGAACCTGGTCGACATCGCGCGCAACAACAGCGAACGCCTGGTGCGCCTGATCAACGACATCCTCGACATCGAGAAGATCGAATCGGGCCGCATGGTGTTCAACATGGAACCCCTCGATCTCTTGCCCCTGGTCGAGCAATCGCTCAGCGACAACGCCGCCTACGGGACCCAGTTCGGCGTCGAATTCGAATTGGTTCCGGGGGCCCCAGGGTTGGCCACGGCCAAGATCATCGGCGATGGCGACCGCTTGACCCAGGTCATGACCAATCTGCTCTCCAATGCCGCCAAGTTCTCTCCCGAGGGCGGCACCGTGCGTGTCACCCTGGAACGCCAGGATCATCTTCTGCGTGTCTCGGTGGCAGACCAGGGCCCCGGTATTCCCGAGGAGGAGCGCGGCCGCATTTTCGAGCGTTTCGTCCAGGCCGATTCCTCCGACAGCCGCAGCCGCGGCGGCACCGGGCTGGGCCTGAACATCTGCAAGGCCATCGTCGAGCGCCACAACGGCATCATCGATTTCGCCACCGCGACCGGCGGCGCCAGCGGCACCACCTTTCACCTGCGCTTGCCGGAATAGCGGGCCGGCGAGGCCACGCTGTCGCCGGTCCGCGGGCCGCTGCCGCGAATCCTGGTCTGCGAAGACGACGGTGACACCGCCCACCTGTTGCAAGGCATTCTCGAAGGCGGCGGCCTGGCGGCCGATATCGCGCGCGATGCCGAAGCCGCCAAACGCATGCTGGCTGAACGCGACTACCTGGCCATGACGTTGGACATCGCGCTGCCGGGGCAAAGCGGCATCGAACTGATCCGTGAGTTGCGCCAACAGGACGGCACCCGCGAGCTGCCCATCGTCGTGGTGTCGGCCCACATCGGCGAGAGTCGTGACGAACTCAGCGGCGACGCCTTTCCGGTGGTCGACTGGCTCGACAAGCCGATCGACCACGAGCGCCTGGCGGCGGCCGTGCAGTCCGCCATGCGGCGGCACCCAGGCGACACCCGGCCCGACGCCCGACCCTCAATCTTGCATGTCGAGGACGATGCCGACGTGCGCCAGGTGGTGGCCACCCTGTTGGGGCAGACGGCCGAAGTGATGGCGGCGGCCAGCGTCGGCGAGGCGCGGCAAAAACTGGCGGAGCGCACGTACGACCTGCTGGTTCTCGACCTCAGTTTACCCGACGGCTCGGGATTGACGTTGCTGCCCGACCTGCGCCGCCATATGCCGCTGGTGCCGGTGCTGGTCTTTTCGGCCCACGAGAGCGGTGCCGAAGTGGCCCGCGAGGTGGCCCAGGTGCTGGTCAAGTCGCGCACCAGCAACGACCAGTTGCTGGCCGCCATCAAGACCCTGATCGGCGGCGGATGAAGTCCTGGGGCTGGCGCCAGCCATGGTGGCCGGCCTGCCAGGCCGCCTCGCCCATGTAGCCGCGCACCCAGTTGGTCGGCGTCGTGACGGTCTGGCGGCCGGCCGCCGTGGCGATCGAAGCCTCGGTCTGTTGGCGCTCCGAGCGCACCACCCGGCCCAGGTAGTTGAGGCCTTCAAAACGAATATCGATCAGGGCTCCGGGCAGCCAGACCTGGGCGTAGGGCCCGTCATGGATGGCGAAATGCAGATGCGCCACGTAGCCACCGTTCTCCCAGGTGTAAGTGCGGCCGATGACGCCGACTTTGCCGCCCTTTTGCACCGCCTGGCCGGTGCCGAGCGCCACGAAGGGGCCGAGGTGGGCGTAGAGCGAGCAGAAGATCTCGTCCGGCCCGCGGGCGCCCTGCAGGCGGTGCTCGATGATCACCATGTAGCCCCAGGTGGCGGAGCAGCCGACGTAGCGCACCAGGCCGTCGCCGATGGCCACGACGGTGGCCTGGCCTTGGTTCCAGGCCACGTCGTCGGCGACGTGGACCATGCCGCCGAAGCCTTCTATGGCGGTATGGTCCTGCTGCTTGCCGAAGGTGCGGCGATCGGCGTCGAAGAAATCGCGCAGCGGTGCCATCAATTGGTTGCCCGGGGGCACCGTGTTGGGGCCGTCGTGGCGTTCTTCCCGGGGCCCGCGACCCGGCATGGCGAACAGTTTGGCCAGCCGCTCGAAGCGGGCTTTGCGGCCCGTTATGAAGCTTTCGTCGGCGCTTTGGCCGCGGTAGGCCCAGTGCGGCTCGAAGGGCTCGGTCTGGGCCAGGTCGGCCAGCTCGCGCGCCCTTTTGGCGGGCTCGAGGCGGCCCCGCCGGCGGCGCGAGATGGCGCTCTCGGCGTGGCGCATGGCGGCCGCGGCAAAAGCGTCGTCTTCGCCGGCCAGTGCCGCCGCCAGGGCTGGCTGTTCGGCCGCCGAGCCGTGCCAGGAGAGGTATTCGGCGGCGAACTCGCGGCTCGCCGGATCGCTGTCGGCAAGCCGGGCGGCGAGCCGCTCGCGGATCTGGGTGTCGGCCGCGTTCTGGTGCACGAGCGCCGCCATGGCGGCCCGGGATTCCTCCGCCTCGCCCTCTGCCAGCATGCCGAGCGTGTCGGGCGTCAGCGCCGCCGTGCGGTAGCGCAGCAAGTGCTTGCGCAAATGGGGCCAAAAACGGCGTTGGGGCAGCAAGCGGCGGGTGCGACCCAGGTCCGGCGCCTCGCCCTCCAGGTTCTGCAGGGCAAAGCCGGCGACGCCGGGGCGCGGGTCTTTCAGCAGCGGCTGGCTGGCGCGGGCCAGGGCCTCGAAGCCCTGGCCCCGCACCAGCGCAATGGCGGCCATCTTGCGCAGTTCCTCGTCATCGTCGGCCAGCAGCGCCGCCACCGGCTCCGCCGCCGCCGCCGTCCAGCAATGTTGCAGAGCGAAAAGCGCGATGGAGCGGCGGGCGAAATCGGCCACCGAGAGGTGCTGGCAGAGCCTGGCCGTGGCGGCGGGACCGAGGCGCTTGAACTCAGCCGTGGCGGCCTCGACCTGGCGCCGCGCCAAAAGATCGTCGACGATGGCGTCGACGTGGCCGTCGAGGGATTGGGGATCGGACATGGTTGCCAGGGTGGCTGTTGCGCGAGCCCGAATCAACGCCCTCAAGCCGGCATTTCTCACCCTGGTTGACCGCCAGCACCCGACGGTGACAGTATCGCAGTCTTCGCAGCTATGGCGGCAGAGTGGTCTGGCAGGGCCCGCGACGCAGCCCGAAGTTTGTGACCCATGTTGTCTGGAAGCAGAATTCTGTTCGTATGGCTAGTCCTCGCCATCGCCATCGCCACCGGCTTGCCGCTGGCGCTGCCGACGGCCCAGGCAGCCGAGGGGCTGGCGATCGGCCGCATGCGGGTGATGATCTGGCCCGAGCATGATGATGCCGGCGTTCTGGTGGTGCACGACGGCCGCTTTACCGACGATACGCGCTTTCCCACCACCACCCGCTTTCTCATTCCCAAGGGCGTGGTCATCAACGACGTCTGCAGCCTGTCGCCGGGGGGCCAGCATTTCTGCCAGCTCTACGAGGTCTTCAGCGGCGAGACCATGGACGAGGCTGTGTTGTCGCTGCCCTTTTCCAACTTTTACCTTAGCTACCACCTGCCGCCCCTCGACTTGGCCAAGGAGCGCCGCCAAATCGAGTTCACGCTACGTGCCAACCACCCCATCGAAAAGCTGGAGATCGACATCAAGCAACCGCTGTGCTCGAGCGAATTCAGCATCACGCCGGCCGGCAGCGTGCCTTCGCAAAAGAAAGGCAGCAATCATTTTGCCTTTCGCCAAGAAAAGCTGGAGCGCGGCGATGAGCGGCTGTTCCGCATTGGCTACCTCAAGCCCGACCGCCTGCCCTCGGTCGAAATCAAGTTTTCCAACATGACGGGACCGCGCATCTGGGGCTCGCCCTACGATACCCAACGCCAGGCCAAAACCATGATCTATGCGCTCTTCGGCAGCGGTCTGGCGGTGGCCGGGGCCGGGGTCGGCTGGCTGTTTTGGCAGCGCCGTCGGCGCCGGGTCTGACATGGCGCGCATGCTCACGTCGCTGCTTGCACCGGCCCTGCTGCTGGGGCTGCTGGCCTGTTTGCCATCCGTTCTGAGGCCCGGTTCGGCCGCAGCCCATCAACAGCGAAGGCCGGAACGGGCCGGTGGTGCAGAATAGTCTCCGGCGCCGGTGGGCGGTGATTCCAATCGGGCGGAGATCACCGGCTAACCGGCCAACGTTCTCCACGCTAAGCTGGCAAAGGTGCCGGTAGAATGCCAGAGAGCTAGTTTTCTTCCGCCCGTCGCTGGAGCATATGATGCAGGTGATCATCGCGGATCTGAACGGATTCAACCCTGTGCGACACTGGCTTGCGCCGGCGCGGGGAGACGAAGCGGCCCGCCAGGAGCAGGCCCAGACCGATCGCAATCACAAGCCACGCAATCGACGTGTTGGGAATCATCAAATGGGGAAAGTCCATGGGTCTTTTCCTGTGAAAAAAGAAAATGCCGGCCAGCGCTCTGCCAGCCATCTTCTTCTCAGTACACCAAAGAGATGAATATTTTATTAAGACTACGGCTTGATAAGTTAGTCACCAGGCACGCCTCGAACTTCTTCATGTAGCGCTCTTTGTCCCAGTCCATGGCGGCGAACTCGACATGGGCCACGAAGGGCCAAGGTCATCAACGGTGTCAGATTCCGCGATGGCATCCAAGTGACCGGACTCAACCAATTCGCCGCCGCCTAATCATGCCATCACCCAAAATCGATCAAAGCTCTGCAGCGCCGCCCGCCAACGTTTACGATTTTGCCTTTCTGGCGCCCTGCTGCGACCACTTCACAACCGAGGAAACCGAAACCCCAAACCGCTTGGCAACAACACGACAGCTCTCGCCAGATAAGACCGAGGAAACCACACGTTCACGCAGATCATTCGAATAAGGTCGTGGCATGGATGCTGGCCTCCTTACCCAGCATCCATCTTGAATCACATCTAGAACGATATGGGAATCCCCTGCGATTCGATTTAAGCCTGAAACGCTCTAGTACCCGGCACGAAACAGCACGCCGCCACTTATCGGTCGGGTCACGCCGGGTGTCGTCGGCAGACTCAACGGTAGACCAGAGAGAGATCTCAGCGCCAGGTAAGCGAAGGCCTTGGCCGCTTCGCCGTCACTACGCATCAC
>PVBE012459204.1_pt1 | contig 43344 bp, 42 predicted proteins | sample 1631181 | NCBI WGS metagenome assembly PVBE01 (sample SAMN08397723, study PRJNA350692) | Marine metagenome, whole genome shotgun sequencing project. | isolation source: water | place: Pacific Ocean | collected 2012-04
CCCTCGGGTACCGCCCGCCGGCACCTGAGGCTATCCTTGCCGATGACCTGCTTTCAGTACTGGCGGGACTACCATAGCGTCTGGTACAACCATTGGGGGCAGGTCAGGTGGTTAACCATCTTCCAGAATGGGTGCAGGGCACGCCCTGCCTACCCCACCCGAAGGGTCTCCGCCGCCGCCCGGAGCCGCGCCAGGCAGCGCTCGCGCCCCAGGACATTCATCGTCTCGAAGAGGGGCGGCGCGGCCGTGCGGCCCGTGACCGCCACGCGGATCGCCCCAAAGAGCTGGCCGGCCTTGAGTCCCAACTCCTCCGCCAGCGGGCGAAGCGCCGCTTCCAGCGGGGCCTCCTCCCAGGCCGGCAGCGCCTCGCAGCGGGCGAGGGTCGCGTCAAGGGCGTCGCGTGCCTGGTCCGGGGTCACGCCCTTGAGCGACCGCAGATCATCGTAGGAGCGAGGGTCAGCGAAGAAGAAGTCAAGCACGCCGGCGGCTTCCGCGAGGGTCTTCAGCCGTTCTTGCACCAGCGGGACGGCGCGGAGCAGGTCGGCGCGGTCCACGGGCCTCGTCACGTCGTCGGGAAGGCCGCCCTCGCTTTCGGGCCGCTCCAGGTAGGGGGAGAGCCGGTCGGCCAGATCGGCGGCTGGGAGCGTGCGGATGTAGACGCCGTTCATCCACGCCAGCTTCTCCGCGTTGAAAATCGCTCCGGCCTTGGTGACCCGCTCCAGGGTGAAATGGCGGACCAAGTCATCGCTGGAGAAGATCTCCGTGTGGTCGTCCAGCGACCAGCCGAGCAGGACCAGGAAGTTGAGCATCGTCTGCGGCAGATACCCCTGGCTCCGGTACTCGAGCGTGGAGACCGCCCCGTGACGCTTCGACAGCTTGGAGCGGTCTTCGCCGAGGATCATGGGGAGGTGAGCGAACGCCGGCGGCGTCCACCCGAGGGCATCGTAGAGGAGCAGGTGGCGGGGCGTGCTGGAGAGCCATTCCTCGGCTCGCAGCACGTGGGTGATCTCCATGTGGTGGTCGTCCACCACGTTGGCCAAGTGGTACGTGGGGAAGCCGTCTGATTTCAGCGCCACGAAGTCGTCCAACAGCTGGTTCTCCCACGTGACAACGCCTCGGATCAGGTCATCCACCCACGTGGTCTCCGGCTCCTCGGGCACGCGGAAGCGGAGCACGTGCGCCTCCCCCGCGTCGCGACGGGCTCGACGCTCTTCGTCGGAGAGGGTGCGCAGACAGTGGCGGTCGTAGCCGGTGGGGAGCTTGGCGCGCTGCTGCTCGCGGCGCATCTCGTCGAGGCGCTCCGGCAGGCAGAAGCAGGGGTAGAGCGCGTCTTTGGCCAGCATCTCCTCAGCGTGGCGATGGTAGAGATCCAGGCGTCGCGACTGGAAATACGGGCCGTAGGGGCCGACGCCCTCGTCAGTCTCGCTCACGGGACCCTCGTCCCACTCGAGCCCGAGCCATCGGAGCGATTCTAGGGTGGACTGCACGGACCCTGGGACCAGGCGCGTCTGGTCCGTGTCCTCGATGCGCAGCACGAACGTGCCGCCGTGGTGCCTGGCGAACAGCCAGTTGAACAGGGCGGTGCGGGTGTTCCCCACGTGGGGTTCTCCAGTGGGGCTGGGCGCGAAGCGGACGCGGACCGGACCAGGCACGGGACAGACCTCCGAAGGTGTTGTGACGGGCGACGATATTCTAGCAGGCCACCGGGCGTGGGCATACCCAGGCGCGCCGGGGCGATCACTCGCCTGCGATGGCATCCGCCGCTCGCCGCACCGTGTCGCCGTCGGGGCCGACCACGAGCCAGACATCCGTGCCGGCGACTGCCAAGGCCACGGCCTCGTCGTCGGCGCGCCACGACCCGCGCTCGTCGTCGCGCTCCGAACTGGACCACGCTCGGCGTTCGTCCGTGAACGACGCGTACGCCGCGAAGAACGCCTCGGCCTCCGCCACGTCCTCCCAGGCTGAACGGAAGGCCAGCAGCTTCCCCTGGGGACCTTGCAGAAGGGCGTATCGGTCCCCGGCCCATCCCCCCGCGCCCGCCGCGGCCTCCAACCCTGGGATTGCGCTCCCCAGGTAGATTCGCAGCCGGAACTCCCCCAACACCCCTTCCGAGTCCGCGGACCAACCCGGCCCCAGCGCCCCGGCCAGGTCCGGCAGGGAGACGGGCGTGGGCGCGAACCCCTGTAGGTACTTGAGCGGGTGGAGCACCTCGGTCGCCGAGAGTGGCGGGCGCTCGTAGGCGCTGTTCACTCCTTCCCACCCGCCGGCCCCCTGGAGGCCGACCACGAAATCGGCGCCGAAGGTGTACGGGAACAGAAAGAGCTGCTGGACAACGAAGGGAGCGGAATCGAGCACGCGGGTTTCCACGCCGCCCGCCACCTCCTCCGGCCCGACCGTGGGGAAGCGGTTCGCGCCGTAAAGGGTCATCGACAGCGAAGCGTCGCCGATCGAGAGGGCGTCCAGGGCAAGGCGACGGTCGCTCTCGATGGCTGCGTCGTCCAGGAGCGCCGACAGCCCAAAGTAGCGTTCCTGGAGGAGAAAGCTGTAGGCGTAGGCCAGCAGGAGCGCCTCACGCACGCCGGTGGTTTCCGAAGTGGGGACGACCTGGATCTCGTTGCTGCTCGGCAGGTGCCATGCGGGGGACTGCTCGGCGGCAATGTCCAGCTGGAGCTGGTACAGGTCCAGGTCGTCCGGGATCAGCCCCAGGAATGCGTACAGTCGCTGCTCAGCGGCGAATCGTACCCGCGAGCCCTGGCCCGTGAAACGGCGGTCCAGCAGCCTCCTCGCCTCCGTGCCGGTGATCTCCCGCACCCGTGGCGGCTCTGCCGGGGGCTCCAGTCGCCGGACGTTGTAGAGGAACCAGCCCATCTCTTCAAGAAGCTGGCTCATCACCGACGGAGTCGGGGTCGGCGCCGGTGTTGGCGTAGGGGACGGCGTGGGTGTTGGGACCGTCGCCGCGGTGGCCGTGGGCGCGGGCGTAGGGGTCCCCTGAGACGAGCAGGACGCCGCCACGGCAACCGAAATAAGCAGCCCGGCTGCCAGCAGGACCGGCCGGTGATTGTCGCGAGGCGGCCGGGGCTTGGCAACGAGGCGGATCGGGGTCGGATACGGACGGCAGCGCAAGGTCGGCACCCCTTCACTGAGCTTCGATTATTCTAGCAGAACCCCCGTCCGGTGTGGGGCGCGGGCAGGCTGCGAGGGTTGCGCGCGATGGCCCGCGATGGTAGACTTGGCGTGGTTAACTCCTCAGGCGCTTTTTGAAAGTGGGCTCAGTCCCACTTTCTTTGTTAGAGGGGGGTGGCCGCTACGGAGGGTGCTGGCACATGAAGAGCGATTTTCTCATCGCAGTGACGCAGCTGATGGCCGAGCGGGGCCTTCCCCAGACCAAGGTGATGGCCGCCGTTGAGGACGCCCTGGTGTCCGCGTACAAGAAGGAAGGCGCCACCGGCGGCCACGACATCACCGTGCGCCTCAACCCCGCCAGCGGCACGGTGGACGTCTACATTCTCAAGTCCGTCGTTGAAGAAGTCACGGACGATAAGCGCGAGATGACGTTGGCCCAGGCGAAGAAGGTGCGGTCGGACGCCGCCCTTGAGGATGTGCTCGAGCTTCCCGCCCCCTTCCAGACCATGGGGCGGATCGCCGCCCAGACCGCCAAGCAGGTGGTCCTGCAGCGGCTGCGGGAGGCGGAGCGGGAGCTGATCCTGGAGGAGTACGTCAACCGCGTGGGCGAGATACTGCCGGGCCGGATCGACCGGGCAGAGCCCCAGCACCTTGTCGTGAACCTGGGCAAGACCGAAGCGATCATGCCCAGGGAAGAGCAGGTCTCCATGGAGCGGTTCCGCCCTGGGGTCACCATGCAGTTCTACCTGGTGGAAATCGCGCAGACCATCCGCGGGCCGGACCTCATTGTGTCCCGCGCCCACCGCAACCTGGTGCGGCGGCTCTTCGAGCGGGAGGTCCCGGAGATATTCAAGGGGATCGTGGAGATCATGGCGATCGCCCGCGAGCCCGGCTCTCGGACCAAGGTCGCCGTCGTCGCCCGGCAGGAAGGCGTGGACCCGGTTGGCTCTTGCGTGGGCCTTCGCGGCTTCCGCATCCAGACCATCGTCAACGAGCTCCAGGGCGAGAAGATCGATATCGTCCAGTGGAGCGAGAACGCGGCGACGTTCCTGGCCAGCGCTCTCAGCCCGGCCCAGGTCCTGCACGTGGAGCTCAACGAGACCGAGCGTGTCGCGACCATCGTCGTTCCCGACCGCCAGCTATCCCTTGCCATCGGCAAGGAGGGCCAGAACGCGCGACTGACGGCCCGCCTCACCGGATGGAAGATCGAGATCAGGAGCCAGACGGAGTACGAGGAGCGGCCCATCGAGCCTCCGCAGCCCGTGGAGGCGGCCGAGCCGGAAGCGGCGGTCGCCGAGGTGGAGACGCCGGAGCCGGTCGCGGTCGTGGAGGCCGTGGCGGCGCCCCAGGCGGAGCCCTCGGAGGAGTCCGCCGAGCCGGTCCTCGAGCCCGCCGTGGCCGAGGTTCCCGTGGAGGCGCCTGTCGCCGAGCCCACGCCCGCGCAGGTCGCCGAGGCGGCTGCCCTAGCGGAGGCGACGGAGGCCGCGGAGCTGGCCGAGCTCCAGGCACTTGAGGAATTGGAAGCCAAGGAAGCGGCGGAGCGGGCGCAGCCAGAGGAAGTGGCAGGCATCTCGCTCGACGACGACTCCTTGTGGGTTGTCCCGGACAACGTGCGGGAGCCCTCCGTCCTCCGATTCGCCGAGGACATCATGCCCGAGCGGGGCCGCAGGCAGGAAACCCGCACCAAGAGCACCGAAGACGCCCCGCGCACCGCGGCCAAGAGCAAGAGCGGCAAGCGCTCCCGGGCTCCCGCCCAGCCGGGCGGCGGCCGGTAGGCGCGCGCTCAAGGACAAACGAATGGCGGTCCGGCACGTACCGCAGCGAACCTGCTCCGGCTGCGGACGAAAGGCCGGCAAACGAGAGTTCGTACGCGTGGTGCGAACGGGCTCCGGCGACGTGCTTGTCGATGTCACTGGGAAGAGGGCGGGCCGCGGCGCGTACCTCTGCCAGGACCCCGCGTGTTGGGAGAGCAGCCTGAAGCGGGGTCGCCTGGAGCATACCCTACGCACCCGCATCACGGCCGAAAGCCGGGACGCCCTGAGAGCCCAGGCCGACCGAATGACGACCGCAATCAGCAAAGAAGAGGCGACACATGGCTAGACGACCGGGCGGATACCGACCTCGCAGGCGTGGACGCAAGGGTCGGGCCTCTGGTGCGCCCACGGCGGTGGCTGAGCGTCCGACAGACCAGGTGCTGGAACTGCCGGCCGCGATCGTGGTGGGGACCCTGGCGGAGGCGATGAAGGCCGATCCGGTCGAAGTCATCAAGCAGCTCATGCGCGTTGGCATCATGGCCACTGTCAACAACGTCATCGACTTTGAGACGGCGGCGACGGCGGCTACTACGATGGGCTATCGCGTCCGTCGCCGGGACGCCGGAGAGGCCGACGCCGACGGGTCCGCGGGCGACGCGGGGACCGAAGAGTCCCGCGAGAACTACCAGCCCAGGCCCCCGGTAGCCACCATCCTGGGTCACGTGGACCACGGGAAGACCACCCTTCTCGACGCCATTCGTGAGACCAACGTCGTTGGTCAAGAGGTCGGCGGGATCACGCAGCACATCGGCGCCTACCAGGTCGAGTACAGCGACCACCCCATCACGTTCCTGGACACGCCGGGTCACGAGGCGTTCACCGCAATGCGGGCCCGAGGCGCGCAGGCGACGGACGTTGCCATCCTTGTCGTGGCGGCCGATGACGGCGTCATGCCGCAGACCCGGGAGGCGATCGACCACGCCAAGGCCGCCGGAGTTCCCATCATTGTCGCGGTCAACAAGATGGACATGCCGGACGCCGATCCGGAGCGCGTCAAGCGGCAGCTTACGGAGCACGGGCTGGTGGCGGAGGACTGGGGCGGCGACATCATCGTGGTCCCCGTTTCCGCGAAAACCGGCACGGGCATCGATGATCTCCTGCAGAACCTGCTGGTGACCTCGGAGGTGTTGGAGCTCGCGGCGGACCCGGACCGACCGGCCGCGGGAGTGGTGATCGAGGCGCGACTGGACAAGAGCCGCGGGCCCATGGCCACCGTCCTGGTCCAGCAGGGGACCCTGCGCGTGGGCGACAGCCTGGTCGCGGGGGATTCTTGGGGCCGCATCAAGGCGATGCTCAACGACGCCGGTCGTCGGGTGCGCGAGGCTCCACCGGCGACCCCCGTGGCGATCCTGGGTCTGAGCCAGCTGCCAGAGGCGGGCGATCCGTTCATGGCCGTGCAGGACGAGCGGGACGCCAAGGCCCTGGTGGAGGCGCGGCGGCGTCGCAACGAGCCCCTGGGCAGCGCGGCCGTTTCCCTGGAGGCGGCGTCCAGCCGCATTCAGTCCGGGGAGGCCAAGGACCTCCGCATCGTCCTCAAATGTGACGTGCAGGGGAGCATCGACGCGGTCAAGAGCGTGCTCGCCAGCGTGTCCTCGGAACAGACGCAGGTTCAGATTCTCCACGCCGCCGCCGGGACCATCACGGACGGCGATATCCTGCTGGCCACAGCTTCCCAGGCCGTTGTCGTTGGGTTCAACACGCGAGTGGAGCCGGGGGCCAGAGCGCTGGCTGAGCAGCACCACATCCAGGTGCGCCTGTACGACATCATCTACCAGCTCTCGGAAGACATCGAGCGGGCGCTCCACGGCATGTTGGAGCCAGTGGAGCGCGAGGTCGCGGACGGACGTGCGATCGTACGGGCGATCTTCTCCATCGGGCGGCGGGTGAAGATTGCCGGATGTCAGGTCACCGACGGTCGGATTCTCCGCGCCTCGCACCTCAGAGTGCGGCGCAATGATGAGCTACTCCACACGGGTCCGATCACCAGCCTCAAGCGCTTCAAGGACGACGTGCGAGAGGTCGGAACGGGCTTTGAGTGCGGCATCGCCATGGAAGGGTTCGCCGACTTCCTAGAGGACGACACCCTGGAAGCCTTCCATATGGAGATCGGCTAGATCACGGCCCGCCGCTTCGCCGGACGTCCCGATCCGGGACGTCCTCTTCCCGCGGTCGGTCGCGTCCGAGTGCGCCCGCCGGGGGTACTGGAGGTTAGGCTTCCATGACCCGCCAGATGGGCCGCGTCAACGAGACGCTGAGGGATGCGCTGGGCGTGGTGATCTTGCGCGAGCTGCGAGACCCGCGAGTGGCGCCTCTCACGAGCATCACCTCCGTCGCCACGTCGCCGGACCTCCAGCGTGCCCGGGTGTTCGTCAGTGTTCTTGGCTCGCCGGAGGAGCAGACCGCGACCGTCGCGGCGCTCCAGGCCGCCTCCGGGTTTCTCCGTCGCACCCTCTTTGACCGGCTCAGGATCCGTCGCATGCCGGAACTCGTCTTCCACCTCGATACTTCCATCGATGAGAGTGAGCGGCTGTCTGACATCATCGAGCGGGCCGCTGGGGCGGCGACTGCGGAAGGTGGTTCCTCGTGACGGTCGATGGGTTCCTCGTCATCGCCAAGCCCCCCGGGGGGACCTCCATGGACGTGGTTCGGGCCGTCAAGCGCCTGACCCGAGAGAAGAAGGTCGGCCACGGAGGGACGCTGGATCCCATCGCGGAGGGGGTGCTGCCGATCTGCCTGGGGCAGGCGACGCGGCTCATGGAGTCGCTGGTTGACGGCACCAAGCGGTACACGGCGCGGCTCCGGCTGGGCGTCACCACGGACACATACGACTCCACCGGGAACGCCGTGAAGACGGCGGACCCCTCGGGGGTCACGCGGGAGGCGGTGGAGTCCGCGCTGGGGCAGTTCCGGGGCGTAATCGCCCAGGTGCCCCCCCGGTTCAGCGCGCTGAAGCAGGGCGGCGAGCGGCTCTATGACCTGGCGCGGGCCGGAATCACCGTGGAGCCCGAGGCGCGGACCGTGAAAGTGTTCAGCATGGAGCTCCGCGGGTGGTCCCCACCGGAGCTGGAGTTGGACACGGAGTGCGGGCGTGGGTTCTACGTACGCTCCCTGGCCCACGACTTGGGCGAGGCCCTGGGGTGCGGTGGACATCTGGTCCAGCTCACGCGCATGCGCACGGGCCCCTTCGCCCTGGATGACGCCGTCACCCTTGAACAGCTTGCCGAGGCCGTTGAGGCGGGCACGTGGCGAGACCTCCTTCACCCGATGGACTCGGTGGTCTCCGGGCTCAAGGCCGCCGTCATCGACAAGGTCTCCGAGGCACAGATCATGCAGGGGCGGTCGCTCATCCTGGGTCGCCGGACGGGCCCGCCCACGGAGCACGGGGAGCGGTGCCGCCTCTACAGCGTGGACGGCCGATTCCTGGCCCTGGCGCGCTTCGACCGGCCCCTGGGCCAGTGGCGTCCCGAGAAGGTGTTCGGCGCCGACTCCGGCTCGCGGAAAGAGCGCGCGGGCTCGTTTCGGCGCCCGCCGCGCCGGCCTCAGGGACGTCGGCCCGCGTAGCGCCGGGGAGCCGCCCGTTCCCTTCTTCAGAGCCCTCTCCTATTCTCCATTGATGCACCTGCATCAGCCGACAACCCCTTCTACGCCTGCCACGCGACCTGTAGGCTACGCGTGGGTGGGCGGCGCGCAAGTCGCCCGGTATCTCCGGTGTCGCGCGAGGGGCGTGGCCGATCCCAAGCAGCGGACCCGGAACGCCGCGCACGTGCCGACGATGGGAGGTGAGCCGTGGGGTTTCAGCAGCGCATGATGGGCATGATGATGGGGAGGAAGAGCCCGGGAGATACCCGCCGGATGATGGCGGAGATGATGCCCCAGATGATGGCCAAGATGGGCCCAGAGGGCATGGCCGGCATGATGCCGGACATGATGGGGACGATGGGCGCGGAACACGTCGAGAGAATGATGCTGGACATGATGCCCGGGATGATGGACTCGTGCTTCTCTGGGATGGACATGGAGCGGCGCCAGTTCATGCTGACCCACTGCCGCGGCATGTTGGATGCGATGGAGGCGAAGTACGTGAGCCCCTCTCAGCCCGTGTAGCTCGCTCGGTCCAGCGGACAATACTCCGTAAAGGCGGCGCGGTGGAGGAGTGCGTGTAGCCCTGGGTCGAGCCTTCGGACCGTCCGGTGGGCGCCGCTCGACCCCACCGGCCACCGCAGCGCGCGGCAGGCCGCCGCCCACGATGCGGTATCGACCGGGGCGAGGCCGTGGGCCGCGAGCTGACGGACCAGCGACCTCAACGTCGTCAGCTCGCCCGCTCGTGCCTCGTATTCCCCCTGGAGCCCCACCAACCGCCGTTCCAGCGCGTCCAGGGACCGTTCCATGCCCTCGATGCGCTTCCCCACTCCCCCGGCCTTCGGAGCGGAGCGCGTCACGGCAGCAGGATGTTGTCGATCAGCCTCGTCGCGCCGATGTGCACCGCCAACGAGACAAGGGCTGGCCGATCCATGGCTTCAAGCTCCTCCAGGGTCTCCGCGTTGGCGATGCTGACGTAGTCGGCGCGGGCCCGGGGCTCGGCGTCGAGGCAGGCCCGCATGGCGTCGCGGCAAGCGGCCGCGTCGAGCTCGCCCGACTCGAACCGCTCGCGGGCCTGGGAGAGGGCACGGTAGAGGACCAGGGACGCCACTCGCTCGTCTGGGTCCAGACGGGCGTTGCGACTGGACATTGCCAGGCCGTCCGGCTCCCGCAGCGTGGGGGCCGTCACCACCTGGACCGGCACATCCAGGTCGCGGACCATGAGGCGTACCGCCAGGACCTGCTGCGCGTCCTTCTGACCGAAGTAGGTGCGGTCCGGGCCCAGGATGTTCAGGAGCTTCAGGACCACCGTGCAGACGCCGCGGAAGTGGCCTGGGCGGAACTCGCCCTCCAGCCGATGGGTGACGGCTCCCGCCTCGACCCAAGTGTCGAACCCTGGGGGGTACACCTCCGTCGCGGCGGGAGTGAAGACCACGTCGACCCCCGCGCGCTCGAACATGGCGAGGTCGCGTTCGAGTTCGCGGGGGTAGCTGGACAAGTCTTCGTTGGCGCCAAACTGGGTGGGGTTCACGAAGACGGTGGCAACGACGGTGGCATTCTCCGCACGGGCTTGGCGCACCAGGGACAGGTGGCCCTCATGCACGTACCCCATCGTGAGTACGGCGCCGAGGGGCCGCGCGGTGCCCCGCAGCGCCTCTCGAACGCCTGCGACGGTGTCAACGACCTGCATCGTCTAGCCCGCCGCTCAAAGGGTGCGCCAACATGCTGTCGCCGCCGGGCTAGGCGGACAGGACCTCGAACCGACTCTTGCGCGACGGCTTCGGCAGGAGCGACTCATCCATCGTCGAGCTGTGCTGGCTGGTCGGGAAGGCCTCGCTCTGCACCTCGTCCACGTATCGTTCGACGGCCCCCCGCATCGCGTCGGCCGCCTCGGCGTAGCGCTTCGCATGCCTCGGCCGGAACTCGGTTGTCAGCCCCACCATGTCGTGAAAGACCTGAACCTGGCCGTCGCACCCTGCCCCAGCGCCGATGCCGATGGTGGGCACTCGAAGTTGCTGCGTGATGAGCGACGCAAGGGGGGCGGGCACGAGCTCCAGCACGATGGCGAAGGCCCCCGCCGCCTCCAGGTCCAACGCGTCCTCCAGCAGCCGCGCCGCCTCCCGGGACGTCTTGCCCCGCACCCGGTAGCCGCCGATCTGGTTGACCGATTGGGGCGTGAGGCCGATGTGTCCCATCACGGGGATCCCAGCCTCCACGATGCGCCGGACGGTGGAAGCCACCCTGGTGCCGCCCTCCAGCTTCACTGCCTGAGCGCCAGCCTCCTGGAGCATCCGGCCGGCGTTGCGCATGGCCTGCTGTCGGTCCACCTGGTAGCTCATGAAGGGGAGGTCCGCTACCACAAGCGCGCGGCTGGTGGACCGGACCACGGCTTTCGTGTGATGGAGCATGTCCTCCATCGTCACTGGCACCGTGGAGTCGTAGCCCAGGATCACCTGGCCCAGGCTGTCCCCCACCAGGATCAGAGGCACGCCCGCCTCCTCCACTATTCGCGCGGAAGTATAGTCGTATGCGGTTACCATGGGGATCTTCTTCCCTTGCCGCTTCATCTCCCGGATATCCCGGATGGTGACGCGCATGGTCTCCTCCTTCTATTCGGCGGGCCTAGCATCGCCGGACCCGTGCCGGCTCAGGCCGTCGCCAACAAGTCCCCTCTTCTCCCACAACGGGTCCCGGTCAGCGCGCCCAGCCACCAGTGGGGCGCACCGTTCGCGTCAGGAAACACCCACCGGCTCCAGAGCTTCCTGAAGCAGCGATTCCATCTCTCGTTCCCGATCAGGGTCGAGGCCCCCCTTCGCTCGCGCCAGGGGCAGCGCGGCCAGGGCTAGGTGGCAGTACAGACGCCGGAACTCTGAGTCCGCCGTCTCAAGGGCCTCAAGGTGCCGCCGTACCGTCCCGACGTCCCCACGCGCCATCGGTCCGGTCATGGCCTCGGGGAGACCCCGCCGACCGATGCTCTCAAGCGTGTGACGGGCCAGCGGCAGGAGCGCCCTCAGTCCCTGGTCGGCGCCTCCCGACCCGGTTCCTTCAAAGCGGTCCCACAGCTCGGCGGAGGCCCGCATCAGCGTCGTGACGAACCCGCACACGGCAACCGCGCTGACATGGTACAGGGCGCGGTCCCGGCCATCCAGCTCGATGGGCCACCCGCCCAGGGCTCGCGCCATGTTCTGGAGCTTCTCCAGCAGGGCCGCCGGCGCTTCCACGGCGAAAGCGATCCCTTCCAGGACGGAGGGGGGTTGATCGGTTCCCGCGAACGTCTGGAGGGGATGGAAGGCGCCGATCAGCGCGCCGCATTGGGCCGCCGGCTCGAGGGCCGACAGGGGAGTGGCCCCGGAGCAGTGGACCACCGCCTGGCCCGGCCTCCACTGGACGGAGGACGCGACCTCGGCGATGGCATCGTCCGGCACGGTCAGCAGCGCCAGGTCGCACCGATCGGCGACGGCCTGTGCGGTCTCGACGGCCAAGCACCCCGGGACGCCCGAGGCGAGCCGTTGGGCGGACGCCGGGGTCCGGCTGGTCACGGCTGCCACCGGGTGGCCGGCGGCGGTCAGCGCGCGCGCCAGTGTGGCGCCCACGACGCCAGCGCCCACGATGCCAATCCTGCTCGTGACCCGCTCGCTCACCGCGTCACCTTCGTGTCCCCCGTCTGCCTCTGGCCCGTGCCTACCACCTCGACTCGGGCGGGGATTCCGCCGAGGCCCGTGGCGTGCGTCACAGCGTTCACTATCGCCCTGGACACCGCACGTGCGGCGGCGGCCCCCAGCCGGTTCATGTTGGCGGGGGCGTCCAATCCCCCTGTCGCCAGCGCGAAGAACAGGTCGCCGTCACCCATGGCGTGGGAGGGGCGGACCGCCTGCGCCAGGCCGTCCTGGGCGTGGAGGGCCAGCTTGTTCGCTTGCTCCTTGGTGAGCCGGGCATTGGTGGCGACCACCCCGATGGTGGTGTTGGTGGCGAGGGACGCGGCCCGTTCCGGCACAAGGCCGCGCACCAGGAGGTCTTCGCTATCCTCGAAGCCGTCACCCGATTCGGTTCTAGGCCCCGCCAGGACCTCCCCGGTTCTCGGGTCCACCACGCCGCCGTAGGCGTTGACGGCGACCAGTGCGCTGACGATGGCGCCTCCCGCCAGCTCCACGCTGGCGGCGCCGATGCCGCCTTTGGTGGCCCGGCCCGGGCCCAGCGCCTTGCCGATGGTTGCCCCCGTGCCGGCGCCCACGGTGCCCTGGGCGACCGGCCCGCTATCGGCGTCCACGCAAGCGCGGTAGCCCGCGTCCGGGCCGGGACGCGCCGTGTGGGTCACGAGCCCCAGGTCGAACAGGATGGCTGCGGGAACGATTGGAACCACCGCGGGCCCGATGTTGAACCCGATGCCGCGCTCCTCCAGGTATTCCATCACCCCTGCGGCGGCGTTCAGCCCGTAGGCGCTGCCACCGCTCAGCAGGATCGCGTGGGCCTCCTGCACCATGTTCATGGGCCGCAGCAGATCTGTTTCGCGTGTGCCGGGAGCGGAGCCCCGCACGTCCACTCCCCCCACCGCGCCCTCTGTGCAGAGCACCACCGTGCAGCCCGTGGCGCCGTCCAGGTCGGTGTAGTGGCCCACGCGGATGCCGGGGATGTCGGTGATGGAGTCGTGCATGATTTCACAGACTCCCGAATGCAGAGCGGCCCGCCCAGACTGACCTGGGAAGGCCGCTCGAAACGTCGATTGTCACTAGGACTGCCGTCGCGGTCATTTCCGATCCCCGCGGCTTTTTGAGGTACCCAGGACACCGCTCATCACCGGCTCGGGTTGATGGCGGCTCCATAATACCACGAATGGGTGCCCAGTCAATGGCGATTCGCCTCTTCCCGCGGGCTCAGGCGCGCCACGGCGAGAGGAGCTCCCAAGCAATGTGGAGGTCGGGCACGGTGACGAGGCCGGAGATACTCGACGGCGGTGCCCAGCGAGCCTCCGTGTTCTCCCAGTTCAGCCGCACTCGAGACGGGTCGCGAGTGCGGAACAGCATCGGGTGGATGAGCCACGTCCGTGCGCTGTCTCGCACGAGCATGGGCGGGCCGCGCCGCACGAACGCGACCTGGTCCCGCGCCAGGCCCACCTCCTCGGAGATCTCCTGGTACGCCTGCTCCAGCGGCGAGGTCCCCGGCGGTATCGAGCCACTGACCGCCGCCCATCGCCCGCCGAAGCTCCGCACCAGAGGGCTTCGGCGGAGCAAGAGGATGCGGCCGTTGTGCTCCAGGAACGCCGTGACCACCTGGCGCGTCGGCGCGCCCTCGCGCGGGCCTGCGTCCGTCTCGATCACCATGGTCGCCCCCAGTCCGGCGTCCGCCCTCTCCGCACGGCCAGGATAGCACGCGTCGTGCGGCGGGGACGCTCGCTCTGGTACAATTCCCGCACTTGGTCCCTAGGATGGTGAGGCGCCCATGGCCAGATTGCGTATCGCTGCCGAGGTCCCAGCTCCGCGCGAGGAAGTGTACCGATTCGTCACGGCCTGGGGGCCGGATGGGCCGGAGGACGAGGATGCGTTCGTGGAGAAGTACGGCGAGATCCTCGAGCGTACCGAGGGCGCGATCGTGACGCAGGAGACTGGCGACGACGACACGCTAACGTGGCGGTGCACGTTCGACTACCCGGCGCGGCGAGTGGTGGAGGCGGTGGACTCGACCTGGTCCGACCGGGAGGATGACTTCTGGGAAGTCTCCGAGGGCACTCGCTGGGTCGTCACCTTCGTGAGCAAGCGCGGAGGACTCGTGGGCGTCATGCAATGGATCTTTTTTCGACTGATGACTCGACGCAACGTCCGCCGCGTCATCGTGGGCCCCGTTCTGGCGCATTTCCGCGAGGGCCACGACGTGGGCGCGTAGCCCCTCGTCCGTGCCGGGTCCATCCGAGGGCCCACGCCCCGCGCCAATTGGCGACCGCACCCTCTCCGCGGAAGTGGATGCGATGGTCGGTGGGTTCGGGGCCACGCTCAATGACCAGGGAGAAGGCGGCCACGGAGGGGGGGCCTCCGTGGGGAGGTAGCGGAGGCCGCTACCCGGACTCGCGGGCCTGTCGCCAACTCTCGCTCACCTCTGCCTGACGGGCCCGCTGGCTGCTGGTCCAGCTGGTCTTGATGTATGCCAGGATGATCCGCACCTCCTCTTCCGAGAGGCTTCCCTCGAAGGAAGGCATCGCGCGACCGGGGTAGTCATAGCTGCCCAGCACGATGCCGACGAGCATCCCGTCTGGATGGTGCCAGGTGTGGCCACTTGGTCCGTGGACCGGCGCCGCAGGCGCGCCAGGCAGCGCGTTGGCGCCCGTGGCGGCGTCGCCGTGGCAGCTCTGGCATTGCCTCCCGTACAGCTCCATCCCCAGATCCACCTGCCTCGCGTCAACCACGCCCCCCGATGCGCCGCCGCTGGAACACGCGGCGAGCACGAAGACGAGCGCGACGACGGCGATCCGAAGCCCGGTCACCGACACGAGGCTTCTGGCTCGGCCGTGAGTCCCGTGCTCGTTGGACAGGCTCGACTGGACCTTCAAGCGACCCTCAGGCATTGGACGCTCCCACCCCGTGGAGATCGCGGTGCGTTGCGGCGAAGCGTCGGCATCGGTGCATCGCCGAGCGCAAGAAGGTCCCGGAGCTACCGCGCAGGCGCTCAGCGGAGGTCCGGAACACCAATCGCCAGGAGATCCCTGACGCTACATGTCCATCCGCTTCTCACCGGACAAGTAGGCGTTCGGGTCCTTGGAGAAGGCTACCCAGCATCCCGGACCACAGAAGTAGTAGGTCTGCCCCTGGTGCTCCGTCTTGCCCCCGGGCGGGTTCGCCTCGTCCACCTGCATCTTGCACACCGGGTCCGTTGCCACTGCGTTCCTCCTTCGTTCTTGGCTACGGGGCCAAGTCGCCGCGGAGCTGTTCGAACTCGTCGCGGCTGATCTCGCCCCTTGCGTACCTCTCGCGAACGATCTCCAGGGCCGATGGGCGCTCCCCGGGTCCCGCCTGGGGTCCGCCGGTTGTACGTCGGACCACCCATACCACCGTCCAGATGACCGCGCCCCAGAAGAGGACCATCGTGAGCCAGCCCATGCCTATCCAGGCCCACCCCCAAGTCGGCATGCCGCCGTCACCCCACCACATCACGGCGAGCTCCTTGCCGCCCGCTACGGCGCCCGGAATCGGCGCAGCCGGAGCGAGTTCGTGACCACGCTGACGGAGCTGGTGGCCATTGCCAGGGCGGCGAGCATGGGGTTCAGGAATCCGAGCTCGCCGAAGAAGAACTCGAGGTTCTCCGGGACCCCCCCCTCCAAGGCGCCGAAGAGCGGGTACAGGACCCCGGCCGCGATCGGGATGAGGGCGGTGTTGTAGAAGAACGCCCAGAAGAGGTTCTGTTTGATGGTGCGGATGGTCGCGCGGCTCAGGCTGAGCGCCGTCAGCACGCCCCGCAGGTCCCCGCGCATCAGCGTGACCCCCGCGGACTCCATCGCCACGTCGGCGCCGGTGCCCATGGCGATCCCGACATCGGCCTGGGCGAGCGCGGGAGCGTCGTTGATCCCATCGCCGACCATCGCCACCACCTTGCCCTCCGCCTGGAGCGCCTTGACCGTGGCGGCCTTGTCCTGTGGGAACACTTCCGATATTACGCGGTCGATTTCAAGCTGGCGGGCGATGGCCTCCGCGGTGCGGCGGTTGTCGCCCGTGAGCATGACCACCTCGAGCCCCATGGCTCGCAAGCGTGAAGTCACCTCGGCCGCTTCGGGCTTGAGGGTGTCCGCGATGGCGACTACCCCCGCCAGAGTGCCGTCGAAGGCGACGAAGACCGGCGTCTTGCCCTCGGCGGCCAGGTCGGCGGACTGGTCGAGCGCGCCGTCCAGGGCCACGTGGCGGGCCTCCATGAGGGCCTGGTTGCCGATGGCAACCGCGCGTCCATCGACTCGAGCCGCGATTCCTTGACCCGGGGCCGCCTCGAATCGCTCCGGCGAGAGCAGATCGATGCCGCGCTCTCGGGCCGCCGCCACCAGCGCTTCGCCAAGCGCGTGCTCGGAGCCCCGCTCCGCGGATGCGGCCAGCCGCAGCAGCTCGTCCTCCGTGGCGCCGATGGCCACCACGTCCGTGACTTTGGGCTGGCCCAGCGTCAGCGTGCCGGTCTTGTCCAGGACGATGGCGCGAGCCTTGTGCGCCCGCTCCAGCGCGTCGGCGTTGCGGATGAGGACGCCGTTCTGCGCGCCGATGCCGGTGCCCACCATGATGGCGGTGGGGGTTGCCAGGCCCAGCGCGCAGGGGCAGGCGATGATCAGCACTGCTACGAAGGTGAGGAGGGAGTAGGTCAGGGACGGCGACGGGCCGAGGAAGAACCAGAGTAGGAACGACAGGGCCGCGACACCGATCACCACGGGCACGAAGTAGGAAGCCACGGTGTCCGCGAGCCGCTGGATGGGGGCCTTGGAGCCCTGGGCCTCCTCCACCAGCCGGATCACCTGGGCGAGCACGGTGTCCCGGCCCACCTTGGTGGCCCGGAAGGTGAAACTGCCCGTCTTGTTCATGGTGGCGCCGTACACCTGGTCGCCGGAGAGCTTGTCGACCGGGAGGCTCTCGCCCGTGAGCATCGACTCGTCGACGGAGGACGCTCCGTCCGTCACCTCGCCGTCCACGGGGACGAGCTCTCCGGGCCGAACCACCACCAGGTCGCCCACAGCCACCTGCTCGATGGGGATGTCCTGCTCCTGGCCGTCGCGGAGAACGCGGGCGGTCTTTGCTTGGAGGCCCATGAGCCTTCGGATGGCGTCCGAGGTCTGCCCCTTCGCACGAGCCTCCAGGTAGCGGCCCAGCAGGATTAGGCCGATGATCATGGCGGCGGTATCGAAGTAGACGGCGGCCTCCACACCCTGGGCCTCGAAGAAGCCCGGCGTCACGGTCATGGCGATGCTGAATACGTACGCGGTGCTGGTCCCCAGGGCGATGAGCGTGTGCATGTTGAAGGTGCCGTGGCGGAGCGCCCCGAAGCCCGACTTGTAGAAGCCCCACCCGGCCCAGAACTGGACCGGGGTCGCCAATGCCCATAGCACGTACCAGTTCTGGAGGAACGCAGGCACCCAGGGCAGAAGCTCCTTCATCGTGCCCGCCATGATGAGCACGCCGAGCCCAATGGCGAAGATAAACCGGTTGCGGAGGGCGCGGATCTCCTGGGTCTTGGCGAGCCGCTCCACCTCGCTCCGTCCGCCCTCGTCCTCCCCCGCGATGCCCTCAACCGAGTACCCGGCGTCGCCCACGGCCTCCCGCAGGTCGTCGATGGTGACCAGGCCCGGCGCGATCTCGACCGTGGCCCGTTCGGTGGCCAGGTTCACGCGGACCTCGCGGACGCCTGGGACGTCCTTGAGGGCGTGCTCGACGTGCATGACGCAGGAGGCGCAGGTCATCCCGCCGATGTTGAGACCCACCTTCTCCAGCCCGATCCCGTAGCCGGCGGCCTCCACGGCCTCCATCAGCATGTCCAGGGTCGGCGGCCGGTCCTGCGACAGGGCCAGGGAGGCTTGCTCCGTGGCCAGATCCACCCGCACGTCCTCGACACCCGGCACACCCTTGAGGGCGCCCTCCACGTCGGCTACAGAGTCGTCGATGGTCATCCCCTTGATGGGGAGCAGCAGGGTCTCGCGTGATGGCGCGGTCGTCATGGTGGCTCCTTGTTGGTCGCGTGCCCGGCCCAATTGGCCTCTCCGGCCGTCGGGGCTACCGGTTCGCCAGGGTGTAGAGCTCAAGGAGCTCCTGGATCACGTCGTCCTGGCGTCCGTCCTTGATGCCCTCGATAACGCAACTGTGCAGGTGGCCGTCCAGCAGCGTCGCCTCCAGCTTCTCCACGGCCCGCCTGACCGCGAAGAGCTGCTTGAGAATATCGACGCAATACTTCTCGTCCTGGACCATCTTGCGCACGCCCTCCAGGTGCCCCTGGATGTAGTTCAGGCGTTTGAGCGCGTCCTGGTTCGTCTCCGGTATCATTCCGCTTCCTCCGTCCAGACCCATACCCCCTGGGTGGGGGTCTTACACACGGTAGACTACCAGCGCATCGCGGCGGCGTCAAGGCGCGCTTCGAGTTGGGGCGCGAGGGTCGGACCGCCTTCGCGCATGGTCCCTGGGTGGCTGCGACCGCGTCTAGGGCGCTCGCCCTTCGACAGGCTGTGGCTGGGCGGATACAATGCCGTTCATGCTGAACCTGCGAGACCGGCCACCGGGGATCGCGCCACGGGCCGGAGGTCCGTTCGTGGTGAGCCTGTGGAGCCGCGGCTCGCCGTACGATACTACGACCTCTTGGCGACAGTCGCTCCCCAGCCAGGGTCAAGGGCGTGCCCTTGTGGGTCCAGGGTGAACCCTGGTGGCCCTCGCTAGGACCCTCATCCTGCGCGCCGTTACCTTGGTGGGCGTGTTGCTCGTCGTGCTCGTGCTGCTCGTCGTCACGCTTGGCGCAACGGGGTTCTCCGACCGCATTCTCACCGCCGTGGTCTCCGAGGAGATCCGGGGGCTCCGCACCGGCCTGGCTGCCACCATCCGCGACCCGGACGAGCTGGAGCGCGCCCTGGAGGCTCGGCGCGAGGACCTGGCCCAGTTCTACGGGCTGGACAGTGCCTGGTACTCTCGGCTCCCCGCCACCGTGCTGCGGGTCATCACGCTGGACCTGGGGGAGGCTCGCACGCTCCGCAGCTTCAAGGGGAGCCCCCGCGTGGGCGACATCGTGCTCGAGCGGCTGCCCAACACAATGATTCTGCTCACGACGTCGCTCTTTATCACTGCGATCATCGGGCTGGCGCTCGGGGTCAAGATGGCGACGCAGGTGGGGAGCAAGACCGACCGGACCGTGTCCTTCGCCTCCGCCGTCTCCTTCGCCCTGCCCGCCTGGTGGTCTGGCATCGTGCTGATCCTGGTGCTCTCGTTCTACCTGGGCTGGCTGCCGAGCGGCGGGATGTACAGCACGCCGCCGCCGCTAGGCGGCTTCGACCGGTTCACGGACCTTCTGTGGCACGCGGCCCTGCCCATCATCACGCTCGTGCTGGTCAGCGTGGGTCCGTACCTGTACTCGGTCCGCACCATGACGCTCAACGTGGCCCAGGAGGACCACGTGGCGGTGGCGCGGGCGAAGGGGATCCCGGAGGGCGCGGTGATGCGACGCCACATCTTGCGCGTGGCCGCGCCGCCCATCGTGACCGGGCTGATCTTCAGCCTGGTGGGCTCGCTCAGCGGGTCCATCCTGGTGGAGACGGTGTTCAGCTGGCAGGGGATGGGAAGCCTCTACTTCGAGGCGGTGGCGGGCTCTCCGGACGAGGGTGTCATCGTGGCGCTCACATTCATCTTCACGCTCCTGTACGTGGTCGCCCGATTCCTACTGGAGGTCCTCTATCTGCTGCTGGACCCGCGCGTGAGATACGCATGACCGTCCGGTTCGGCGACGCGCTTCGTGTCCTGGCCTCCAGCGCCACGGGGAAGGCGGGCATCGCCCTGCTCCTGGCGCTCGCGGCGATCTCCGCCTACGTGCTCGTCGCGTACCCGCTCGATTTCGGGACGCAGCGGTGGAGCAACCCGGCCGTGTGGGCGGACAACCCTAAGGCCGTCCCGCCGGCGTGGGTCGACCTGTTCACAACGCGGAGTCGCGCGGCGACCTCGACGCTCATCGCGACGTCGCCCACGGACGTGGTTCAAGCGGGCACGGCCAGGTTGATGACCTACCGGATGCCTTTCGACCACCCGTATGACGAGTTTCCACAGTTCCTCTCGTTCACCCTAACCGACGTCACCTTCCAGGGTCGTCCGCCCCTGGTGACGCTGTCGCTGGCCCGCCCGGATGGCGAGACCGTGCGGCTGCTGCGGCACGTGGTGCCGGGCGCACGGTCGGGCGAGGAGGCGCCTATCGCTCGCTATTCCGAGACGCCGCTACGCCTACTCCTCAATACCGACTCGTCAGTGCTGGGCGCGCTGGCCGACTTCCACACCGAGCGGTCCGGCGCGCGCGTGACCGAGCGCGATCTTAGGGGCATGGGGGGGGAGCAGGCGGCCTTCGGCGTTCTCGCGACTGGGGAGGACGACCTGAGGTTCGACCTGCTGCGAGGCGAATACACGTTCGTCGTGGACGTGACGGTTGCCTCGGAGGGGGACTCGGTGGGGTCGGTGCAGGCGGTGGTCGGGGGTCGGGTGTTCGGGGTGATGGGGTCGGATGAGCAGGGGCGGGACCTGGCCGTCGGGCTGCTCTTCGGCTTCCCGGTGGCGCTGTTCATCGGGCTGCTGGCGTCCACGTTGACCACGGCCATCGGCACGGCGCTGGGGGTCATCAGCGGCTACTCGGGCGGATGGGTGGACAGCGTCATCCAGCGGCTCACGGACATCGTCGCCAACGTCCCGCTACTGCCCATCCTGATCTTCATGGTGTTCGTGCTCGGCCCCAACCTGCTGCTCATCATCCTGATGCTCGTCGCCTTCAGCTGGCCGGGGCTGACCATCCTGGTCCGCAGCATGGTGCTCCAGCTCCGGTCCGGCCAGCTCGTCGAGGCAACCGTCGCGCTGGGGGCGTCGCGCTGGCGCATCATGTTCCGCCACATCTTTCCGCAGACGGCGCCCTACGTCTTCGCCCAGATGATCTTCTTCACCCCTGCGGCGATCCTGGCGGAGGCGGGGCTGAGCTTCCTGGGCCTCGGTGACCCCTCGATCCCGACGTGGGGGCAGATCCTGGAGCAGGGGTTCCGCACGGGGGCGGTGTACGTGGGCTACTGGTGGTGGGTGCTGCCTCCGGGGCTGCTCATCGTGCTGACGGCGATGGCGTTCGTGCTGCTGGCGCTGGGGCTGGAGCCGGTGGTGAACCCGCGCCTACGCTCCATGCGCTAGCACCAGGGCACGCCCTGGACCCACAAGGGCTTGCCCTTGACCCAGCCTGGGGAGCGTGAGCTGCTGAGCGGGTCCTTGGCATCGTCCAGCGGGACGGGGAGGATCGGCGCCCCCCCCGGGGGTCTGGGGGGAACCCCCAGATTCGCCCGGGCGGGCGGGTGGGAAGAGCGTGCGTCCTCAACTGTGCTAGAGTCCACCAGTGGCCCCAGGGACGGCGCCTGGAAAGATCCGGAACTCAGCTGACGGGCGATGGAGACACCAATACAGAATCGAATGCTTGAAGTTCGGGACCTCCACGTCGCCTACCGGTCCGAGCGGGGCCTGGTGCGTGCCGTGGACGGTGCGTCGTTCACTCTGGAGGCGGGCGAGGCCCTGGGGCTCGTCGGGGAGTCGGGCAGCGGCAAGAGCAGCCTCGCCCTCGCCCTCATGCGGATGCTCCCGCGCAACGCCGAGCCCCTCTGGGGGAGCGTGCGGCTCAGCGGCAAGGATGTCCCTGAGCCGCTGTACGGGTGGGACGAGGAAGAGGAAAACGAGCACGGGGAGCAGGAAGAGGAGAGAGCGGGCGACCTTGGCCCCATCGGTCCAGAGGAGGTCCTGGGGCTGAGTGAAGAGGAGTTTCGGCGCCGGTTCCGGGGCAACGTGATCTCGATGGCCTTCCAGGGCGCCATGAACTCGCTGAACCCGGTGCTGCGCGTGGGTCACCAGGTCACGGAGGCGCTGCTGCTGGACCGCGGGGTGGGCAGGCGCGGGGCGCACCGGAAGGTGGTGGGGCTGTTCGAGATGGTGGGGCTGGCGCCGGAGGTGTTCCAGCGCTACCCTCACGAGCTGAGCGGCGGCATGAAGCAGCGGGTCGTGATCGCGATGGCGCTGATCCGCGACCCCAAGCTCGTCATCCTGGACGAGCCGACGTCCGCCCTCGATGTCAGCGTGCAGGCCCAGATCATGAACCTGCTCAAGCGCCTCAAGCGCGACCTGGGCCTCTCGCTCATCTTCATCACACACGACATCGCCCTGGCGAGCGACGTCTGCGACCGGCTGGCGGTGGTCTACGCGGGGCAGACGATGGAGCTCGGGGGCATCGAGGACGTGCTGATCCGGCCCGCTCACCCCTACACGGAGAGGTTGCTGGCGAGCATCCCACGGCTGCACGCCTCGGCTCGGCCCGAGTTCATCCCCGGCGCGCCCCCGGACCTGGCGGACCCGCCGTCGGGGTGTCGATTCCACCCTCGTTGCCCATATGCGTTCGATCGGTGCTCGGCGGAGGCGCCGCCGTCGTTCGAGGTTCGCGCGGGGCACGTGGCGCGGTGCTGGCTGCGCGAGCCGGGGCAAGCCGAGCTTCCTAGCTGAGCATCTGATGTCTGACGCCGTGCCCGGGCCGACGGAGAGGGTCGGCGTCACGTGCCGCCCCCGCTTCCCAGCCCCGGCGTGCCAGGCGAGCGGGTGCGCGGACGGAGGGTGGGTTATGAGCCAGGAGAGCCGCCAACGGGAAGAGCCGGGCCCATTGCCGCGGGTGATGTTTGCGATGCTTCGGTGGGTTCGTCCGAGAATCATCACGCCCATTCACATCCGCCTCTACCAACTGCTGGGCGGTCGGTTGGTCGGTCGCGACAATCTGCTTCTCACCACGACGGGGCGTCGCAGCGGCCGGCCGCGCACGGTGATGGTGGATGGTCTGCGAGACGGCGACGACTTGATCGTACATGATGTTCCCCTTGCGAAGGCATCCTTTCCGCCGCGGGTACTCAACCTGCGTGCTCATCTGGAGGCGGAGGTTCGGCTTGGCCGCGAACAGTATCAGGTACGAGCAGAGTCCGTCGAGGGAGGAGATCGGGCGACCCAATGGAATCGGCTGGTGGCTGCTACTCCAGCCCTCGCAAACCTCCAGCGACTCGCTGGCAGACAGACCGCTATCATGCGACTGAACAGAATTGGGGAGTTATCCGGGTAGCCATTACAGGGAGCCGAAAGCGTGGGAGTTGGGTCTCAGCGTGAATTGGACGAGTTCGGAATGTGCAAGCACATCATGCTGCTACGGGGGCCTTCGGAGTGATGATCGAGATCGGCAGCCCGGACCGGGTGCACTGGGGTCCCGTGGTGCGCCGTCAGCTCTTTGAGTGCTGGCTGCGCTGGTCGCCTGAGGTTTGCGCTTGAGCCATCGGCATCACGCGTCCCCATCCCCGTACAGGTGGCACGCCACCAGGCGGTCCGGCCGCGCCTCCGCCAGCTCTGGCTCCGCGACATCGCACACCCCCGGCATGAAGCGAGGGCAGCGCGGGTGAAAGCGGCACCCGGGCGGCACGTTGACCGGGCTGGGCGGCTCCCCCGGCACCACGTCCCTTTCCCGCAGCCGGTTCGTCGGGTCAGCCTCCGGCACGGCGGCGATCAGCGCCTGCGTGTACGGGTGCAGCGGGTCGTCCAGGACGGAGGCCGGGGTGGCCTGCTCGGCGATCCGCCCCAGGTACATGACCGCCATCCGGTCCGAGAAGTACCGCGCCGTCGCGATGTCGTGGGTGACATAAAGAAACGCGATCCGGTACCGTGCTTGGAGCTCGCGCAGAAGCTCCAGAATCTCGACGCGGCTCGAGGCGTCGATCATCGACACGGGCTCGTCCGCCACTATGTAGTCGGGCCGCAAGATCAGCGCCCGCGCGATCCCTACCCGCTGTCGCTGGCCCCCGGAGAGCATGTGGGGGTACTTCTCGGCGAACTCGTCCACGGGGGTGAGCCGCACGTCCTGGAGCACGTCGTGGACCCGCTCCAGGCGATCCCCTAGCCCGTGGACGGCCAGTGGCTCCTCCAGGATCTGCTGGACGCTCATGAACGGGTCTAGGCTCGAGTAGGGGTCCTGGAAGACGGCCTGGGCCCGCCGGCGAAACCACAGCAGCCTGGAATCCCGGTTGCAGCTCAGCTCCCGGCCATCGAAGACCAGGCGGCCCTCGGCGAGGGGCACGAGCCGGAGCGAGGCGCGTCCGAGGGTGGTCTTGCCGCTGCCGGACTCGCCCACGAGCGATAGCGTCTCTCCGGGTTCGAGGGCCAGTGAAACGCCGTCCACCGCCCGCACCAGGTCCGACCGGAAGAGGCCTCTGCGTGTCGCGAACTGGACCTTCACGTCTTGCATCAGGACCAGCGGCGGCATCCCGCTCCACTCCCTTCGCCGGGGCCTTGCGCCGCGCGTGGCAGCGCTCGAGTATTCACGGTTGACGGAGTGCTATGCTACCATAGATCGACATTTGCCAGGGTTCGGAGGCGCACCCATGGTCCGAGGCATCATCGTGGGGCTGGCGGTCGCGGTGGCGGCGGTTATCGGCTATGGCGTCGGCAATTCGGTGCTCCGACCGCAGGTCGAGTCGCTCGAGGAAGCGCGCGCGGGACAGACCCAGGAGATCGTGGCGCTTCAGACGCGGGTCCGTGACGGACAGGCCCGAGTGGAGGCCCTGCTGGTCCAGATCGGTGACGCGGGCGTGGACCGGACGGGTCTGCAGGCGCGGCTCGACACGGCCACTGCCTCCCTTGCCGAAGCCACCGAGGCCGCCGACGCATCGAGCGCGGCTCAGAGCGCGGTCCAGGCCTCTCTCGACGCATCGCTCGCGACCATCCTCGAGCAACGGTCGTCGTTGGATGCCGCAGAGGCGCAGGGCGTCGATCTCGCCGACCGGCTGCGGGAGGCCGAGGCGTCCCAGGAGACCATAGGCGCCACCCTCAAGCTCCAGGCGGAGCTCCTGGCGGTCATCGGCGACGAGCTCAACCCCAACCTGGGCGATGGATCGCTCCTGGCCGAACAGGGGAGCAGGGCGGCGCTCAACCTGATCTACGATGCGGCGGCGGCCTACTTCTCGGCATCGAGCGAGGCCTTCGGCGTGGCCAAGGAGCAGGCCGAGGATGCGGCATCCAGGAGCAAATCGCTCTCCGTGATCGTTCCCGAGCGCCTGCGCGCGCCCTTCGCTACGACCCACAAGCAATCCGAGGCCACCGCACGGGCCGCCGGCGCCCAGGAGCTCGAGTACCAGGCCGCAGCCTCCATGTACACCATCATCGACGAGTGGGTGGAGGCCGAGGCCGTGGGGAGCAACGAGCAGATCGCGGCGTGGACGGAGTCGGCGAACGGGGCCGACGACCGCCTCGAGCAAGCGCTGGCTCTCCTGGATGAAGCCGACGAGTGGGCACCAGACCTCTGGCGGCAGTACGAGGCGATCCGGATCCAGATCCGGGACCAGCAGGACCTGCTGGCCTCCATCCGGTTCATCATCCTGGAGGAGTTCTAGAGCCGGCAGGGTGTGCCCTGCACCGACTCTGGGGCGGGCTGCCGGCAGCCGTGCATCAGCGGGACCGAGCCTCCGGAACGGGCGTCGCCCCCTCAAGCAGCCGCTCGGTTTCCTCCGGCCCGGCCCAGCGCAGAGCTACGCCCCACTCGTGAGCCAGGGCCCCCGCGACCTCTTGGCCGACCCGCCCCAGGTCAACCTTCCCGCCCAGCTCCCTGGCGACCGACGTGACCTCGAGCCCCTCGATGCCGCATGCCACGATGTGCTGAAAGTAGCTCAGGTCCGTGTTGACGTTCAGCGCGAACCCGTGGCTGCTGACGCCCCGGGTGATCCGCACGCCGATGGCGCCGATCTTCCGGTCCGCGCGCCCGGCCCCGCCCCTCACCCAGACGCCGGTGAGCCCAGGCAGCGTGCAGGCCGGCACCCCGAGCGACCCCAGCGCGGCCACGAGCGCAGCCTCAAGCGAGCGCACGTACGCCACCGGCCCTCCGGACTCCCGCAGGTCCAGCACCGGGTACGCCACCAGCTGGCCCGGACCGTGGTAGGTCACTTCGCCGCCACGGTCCGTCTCGACCAGTGGGACGCCCAACTTCGCAAGCGCTTCCGGCGACAGGAGCACGTCCGAGTGCTTGCCCCGCCGCCCAAGCGTGTACACATGGGGGTGCTCCAACAGCAGCAGCGCGTCGCCGATGGCCCCCTCCGCGCGAAGCGCCACCAGGTGACGTTGCAGGTCCAGAGCGCGGGGATACGGGACCCGTCCCAGGGAATGCACGGTACACGTGCGCTGCGTCATCTGCCACCCCTCCGGCGGGGGTTCTCGGTGTCATTGGTTCGCAGGGGCCGCTCACCCAGAGCCTGTCGAAGGGGGAACGGGGAAGGGCCGTTCGGAGTGAGTCCCCGGCAGGTCGTGGCCTGGCTTTCGAACCACGATTGGGCGGACCGTGTGGCATGTCCCCAGCTTGGGTGCGGGGCACGCCCTGCCCGGTCATCGTCCCTTGAACGCGACCGGCCGCTTCTCCAGGAAGGACTGGGCTCCCTCCTTGCGGTCCTCCGTGGTGCCGCACACGCTGGCGCCCCATGCCTCGTAGCTGAGCTGCGTGTCGAACGTATTGTCGAGGCTCGCCTTGATGAGCTTCTTCGTCAGCTCGATCGCTACCGACGGCCCGCTGGCCAGCCGGCTCGCGAGCTCCAGGGCCGCAGGCATGAGCTGGTCCGGCTCGACGACGCGGTTGACCAGCCCAATCGCCAGCGCCTCTTCCGCCTCGACGAAATCGCCGGTCCACGACATCTCCATCGCCCTAGCGCTGCCGATGAGCCTGGGCAGGTAGAAGCTGGTGCCGGTGTCCGGGTTGAGGCCACGCCTGATGAAGATGGCCGAGAAGCGCGCCTCCGTAGATACGATCCGCATGTCGCACCCCAGGCTGATGGACAGCCCGCCTCCAGCGGCTATCCCGTTCACCGCCGCAATCACGGGGATGCGGCAGCGGGCCAGGGCTTGGGGCATGACCGCGTAGGCTCCAATGGGCGATGCGGTGAACCGGCGCCGGTCCTGGCGGCCGAGCTCCTCGAACATGTCCTCGCGCGTGCTCCGCTGGTCCGCGCCACTACAGAACCCGCGCCCGGTCCCGGTGATCACCAGGACCTTCACGGCGTCGTTCCGCTCGATGGTGTCGAACACGTCCATCATCTCGTGGAGCATCCGCTGGCTGATCGCGTTCAGCGTGTCGGGGCGGTTGAACGTCATCACCCCGACCCCGTCGTCCCGAAGCTCCCAGAGGATGTGCTGGTACTCCATGCTGTCGGCTCCTCGCTCTGCGCCCTCTGCCTACGGTCCGATTGTCGTCGTCCACGCCTCGCTCCGCCGGTTCACCCCGGTACGAGCGCCAGCCGCCCGAAGCTCCCCTTCGCCCGCATCAGGGCGTATGCCTCCGATGCCTGCTCCAGAGGGAACGTCTGGGAGATGACGGGCTGCACCAGGCCCGCGGCGGCCATGTTGGCGACCGCTCGGACCTGTGCTCGGGATGCGCCGGAGACGCCGATGAGGCTCGCGTCCTTGAATAGCAGCTCCGCCGGGGAGAGCGGCACCTGGCCGCCCCGAATATCCCCCACCAGCACCATGCGCCCGTACTGGCCCATCGCGGTCCAGCACCCCTCGAAGCCGATGGCCCCCAGCGTGTTGATCGCGACCTCCGCGCCCAGGTCCTCCGTCAGCGCGAGCACGATCTCACCGAACTCCAGGTCCGGCGCGACGATGACCACGTGGGCGCCCACCTCCCGGAGTCGCTCTTCTTTCTCCTCGGAAGTCGTGATGGCGAATACCCGCGCGCCGAGGGCTCGTGCAAGCTGCACCGTATGGACACCCAGGCCGCCGCCCGCGCCTGTCACGACGACGCTCTCCCCCGGTCGGAGCCCCGCCGCTTCCAGGGAGTGGAGGGCCACGCCCATCGGGCAGGCGTAGACGCATGCCGCGACCGTGTCGGCCCCCAGGGGCAGCTTGACCAGGCTCGCCTCGCTCACCCGCACGTACTCCGCGAAGGCCCCGTCCGCGCCGTGGCCGATGCCCTCGCCGTTCAGGCAGCGGTGCTCCTGGCCCTGCGCGCAGCGTACGCACGCCCCGCAGGCGCTCGTGAGGATGGACACCACCTGGTCGCCCGGGAAGACCGTCGAGACCAGGGCGCCGCACTCCTCCACCTCCCCGGCGAACTCGTGGCCGAGGACCACCTTGGGCTTCACGCCGCGGCGCAGCACACCTCGCATCACCAGGATGTCGTGGTAGCACACCCCGGCCGCGGCCACCTTCACCAGCACGTCGCGCGCGCCGATGACGGGGGTCGGCACGTCCCTCACGGCCAGCTCCGGCGTGTCTCCCGGCTCTTCCAGAATGAGCGCCTTCATCGTGGCTCCTCCACACGGGCTCCTGCGCCCGCATTCTACCAACCCCACGACGAGATGGCTATCCACTATAATGTGCGCGCCGCCGCCCGAGGCATGGGCGTTGGTGGCCGAAGGGTGGGGGAATGCCCGAGCGTCGATACTGGCTGTTCAAGTCGGAGCCCAGCGCCTACTCGTTCGATGACCTGGCGAACGAGCCCGGCGCGACTGCGGAATAGGACGGGGTGCGCAACTACACCGCCCGCAACTACCTCAGGGACGAGATCGGGGCCGGAGACGGCGTGCTGTTCTACCACAGCGGCGCGAAGTCCGTCGCGGTCGTCGGCACGGCCGTAGTGACGCGGGCCGGGTACGCCGACGCCACCGCCCTCGACGCGGCGTTCCCCAAGTTCGACGCGAAGAGCACCCCCAACCAGCCCCGGTGGTATGTGGTGGACATCCGGGCGGATGGCGCCTTCCACCGGCCGGTCACGCTGGCGGAGATACGCGGGGCGCCCGGCCTGGAATCGATGGTCCTCGTCTCGGCCCGGGGCGGCCGGCTCTCGGTCCAGCCGGTGACCGTGGAGGAGTGGGAGATCGTCGTGCGGCTGGGGTCGGGGTAGCCGCCGTGGCGCTTTGCAGGATCCAAGGAAACTCCCTCACACAGATTCCGGCAACTCAGTACGCTCTGGAAGACCTAAAGGAGCGGGCTGATCTCCAGGCACTTCTGAGAGACCACCCGGAAGCGATAGAACTAGGTCTGTTTGTGATCGCTGAAGAGTATGGCGAGTGGGAGGAAAGCCGCAGACGGATCGACCTTCTGGCCCTGGACTCCGAGGGCCAGATTGTGGTTATTGAACTCAAACGCACCGATGATGGAGGCTTCATGGACCTCCAGGCCGTGCGGTACGCCGCAATGGTGGCTGGCATGACTTTCGATGACATGGTGCGCGCCCATGACGCATACGTCAAAGCGCGACATATCGATGAAGAAGCCAAGAACAGGCTGCTCTCGTTCCTTGGAACAGACGAGGAGAGCGTCGCTGGGGTTATTGGCGGCGGCTCTCCTAGGATCATCCTGATGTCAGCAGGGTTTTCAAGAGAGCTGACAACTGCGGTTCTCTGGTTGATCGACAAGGGGATCGACATCAGATGTGTGGAGATGAGGCCGTACAAATTGGGCGATGATGTTTTGATCGATATGACGCAAGTCATACCCCTTGCCCAAGCCTCTGACTATCAGGTGAGGATCCGCCGCCAGGCTGCTGCCGCTGTGGGAGTAGCGCGGGAGGCGACAAGGCGCGAACGGACTGTCCGCATACTGTGGCGGAACAACGTCATCAAGGGAGGAGATGTCATCAGGTTGATCCTCCCCTACATTGGTCTTGATGAGACCGGCTCGGATGATCCGATGTTCAGGGCTCGTTTCGCCGGTGACCCTCTCAACCAGTAGAACGTCATCTGGGAGAAAGATGGCCAACCATATTCCTTGTCCAGACTTTGTGAACATATGCGCGTTGAGTACAGCATCCCATTTCCGAGTGGGGGTCTGAACGGATACGGTTTCTGGGCACTTGAGGGTTCGTCGCAGTCGCTCTGGGATGTGGCGGAAGAGGTTCGTCGCCAATCGGGAGAGTAATCCAGAACAGTCCCAGAGACTGGAAGGGGGGTTCCCTGAAGATCGGCGCGCACGTTTCCGGCGCAGGGGGGCTGGACAAGGCCATCGACCGTGCCCAGGAGATCGGCGCCGAGGCCGTGCAGCTCTTCTGCTCGCCCCCTCGGCGCTGGACCGGGAAGCCGGTGTTGGAGCAGGTCGTGGCCGCCTTCCGGCAGAGGAGCGAGGAGACCGGCATCGTCCCCGCCTTCCTCCACGGGACCTACCTGATGAACTTCGGCAGCCCGGACGCGGCCCTGCTCGAGCGCTCCATCGGCGCGCTCGCCGCCTCCATGGAATGCGCGGCGCGGATCGGAGCGCTGGGCGTAATTTTCCACAGCGGTAGTCACATGGGGGCGGGCTACGAAGCGGTCATGGACCAGGAGGTCGCCGCCCTCGTCCAGGTGCTGGAGCGATCTCCCTCGGGGCCGTGGCTGGTCATCGAAAACGCCGCTGGCATGGGCAACCACATCGGTGCCGGATTCGCGGAGATCGGCCGAATCATGAAGGGCGTCGGCGACCCCCGCGTGAAGGTCTGCCTTGACACCGCTCACACCCTCGCCGCCGGGTACGACATCGCCCACCCCGACGGCCTCGAGAGGACCGTGGAGGAGTTCGATCGCGAGATCGGCCTTGCGAACCTGGTGGCGTTCCATGCCAACGACTCTAAGATTCCCCTGGGCGGCGGCGTGGACCGCCACGAGAACATCGGGGAGGGGCATATTGGCACTGAGGGCTTTGGGACGTTGCTGTCGCACCCGGCCTTCCGCGACGTGCCGTTCCTGCTGGAGGTCCCCGGCTTCGAGGGCAACGGCCCAGACCGGGAGAACGTCGAGCGGCTCAAGGCGATCCGCGCAAGAGTAGGGGCGGGGTAACCAGTGGCCGTCCGTCTGACCCCCCGCAGGTTCGAGCGACTGGTGGCGAGCGCCGTGGACGCGCTCCCGGTGGACGTACTGGCTGTCCTGGAGAACGTGGCCGTCATGGTGCAGGAATGGCCGTCGCGCGACCAGCTCGAATACACCGAAGAAGGGGACCGCTACGGGCTGCTGGGTCTCTACGAGGGCGTTCCCCAGACTGAACGCGATGGCTACAACATGGCGCTGCCCGACCGAATAACCCTCTTCCAGAGGCCACTGGAGGCCGTCTGCGGCACTCGGGACGAGCTGGCGGAGGAGGTCCGGGTGACCGTGGTGCACGAGATCGCCCACCACCTGGGATGGACCGATGCCGACCTGGAGCGCCTAGGATACGACTGAGGCCGGGCAGGGCGTGCCCTGCACCCACTCTGGGGAAAGGCTGCCAGCATCAGGGGTTGCGTGGTTCGATCCTTCCGTGGAAGGACTCACCACGAACGGCCGCGGCGTGCCATGCACTCATCCCGAGCGCGCGCTGACCGGTCGCGGCCCTTCCCCCCGCTCACCCTGAGCCGGCGCCAAGTCCTTCCCCCTGGGAAGGATCGAAGGGGCGAGCGGGCAGGGCGCGCCCTGCGCCCAGGCTTGGGGCGGCGTCAGTCCAGGGTGATCGCCACTCCGTTCCCTGTCCGCGCCGACTCCACGGCGGCGTCCAGCACCTGCTGGCACCGGTAGCCGTCCTCGAAGCTCGGCGAGTGGGAAGCGCCATCTCGGACACCGCGCACGAACTCTCGGACCATCAGTCGGAAGGCCATCAAGCGGCCGTCGCGGTCGTCGTCGAAGGGGCGGAAGCGCTCGGGCATCGGAAGCTCCTGACGGTCCGCGTCGCCCAGGCGCGCGCCGTGGACCCGGCCGTCGGGGGGAGTGTTGAAGCCGGGCGCTGGCTGCGGCGTCGATAGTGAGCCCTCGTCACCGAAAACCTCGGTGGACGCCCCCTGGCCGAATGGAGCGGCGCTGCTGCCGGTCAGGACGCCCCAGCCGCCCTCCTCGAACTCCAGCATGAGCCCGGAGGCGTCGTCGGTCTCTGTCCGGCGGATGGCCTGGGTGGTCGGGTCTATTCGCTCGGGCACGTGGGAGCGCATCGTCGCCTGCACGTGGACGATGTCGCCGAACCAATGGCGGAACGCGTCGATGTAGTGGGAGCCGAGGCCCCACAGGAACCCCCCGTGGCGGCCCAGGTCCGGCTCCAGCATGGGGCGAGGGTCGCCGGCCGCCCTGCGCGGCCCGACGAACAGGCTGGCGTGGGCGAACCGGAGCCTGCCGATGTATCCTTGGTCCAGCAGCTCCCGCACGTAGGATCGCTGGGGCGCCCAGCGGAACTCGTGGGCGATCATGGCGGTTAGGCCGCTCTGGCGCGCCGCGTCCCGCATTGAGCGGGCCTCCTCCACGTTGACGGCAAACGGCTTCTCGCAAATGATGTGCTTCCCGGCAGCCAGCGCCGCCTCCGCCATCTCCCGGTGGAGGGCATGGGGCGCGACCACGCTGACCGCGTCCACGTCGTCCATTTCCAGGAGCCGCCGGTAGTCGGTGAGCGCGCGGGGGATGCCGAAGCGATGGGCGGCTTCCCGGGCCCGCTCTTCTCGACGGGCACGCACGGCCACCACCTCAAGGCCCTCGGACTGGAACGCCGGTATCTGCACCTGCGTGCCAAACCCGACCCCGATCACACCGATCCTGAGGGGTCCGTCCGCCATGTCACAACCTCCACTCGGAATGGGTCGCGGGAACCGTCAAGGGCGGCTGGATACCATTGGTTCCCGGTACGCCGCGCTCGTGGCTGGTCCAGGAAGGTGGCGCTGGGTCGTGGCGGGAGGGCGAGCCGGACGCTGCGACGCCGGTCGGCGAGGGCGGGCGCCCTACAGGTCGCGGGTGGCGAAGACGCGGACCGCCACGATGGGCAGCACCACCAGCGCCACGACCCCCATTGCGATGATCGTCGAAACCTCGATGGTGAGCGACTTTCCTTGCAGCACCAGCGGGAGCCCGCCCAGGATGCCGTGCTGGTCCAGCGAACCGGCGTAGCGCCACGCCAGGGCCGCCAGTGACCCGTACCACATGACCGCCAGGACCACGACTCCCACCAGCGTGTTGGAGAAGAGGACGCTGAAGGTGATCCCCAGGAACACCAGGACCGTCAGCATGAACGACCAGTAGGCCATGGCAACCAGGATGCCCGAGGCCACCATGTCGTTGTTGAGCGCCTGGCCCTGCATGAGGAACGCTGTCGGGCCGGCGACCACCAGGAACATCGCCAGGACCGCAAGCGCGCGGGCCACCAGCTTCGCAAGAACGTACGGCGTGGGTGCGATGCCGCGGCTGAGGACCGCGTCGCCGAGAAATGGAAGCTCCACCGAGATGGCGCTGGTGCTGATCACCAAGACCACGAAGCCGCCCAGGGCGGCGTACATCACGAGCGCCCACGACATCAGGAAAGAGGTCTGGTCGAAGTAATAGGTGGAGACCACGACCGCCACAATGCCGCCAACCACCGTGAGGGCGAACCAGAAGCGGACGACCCAGGAGCGCGCCAGCACCTCGAAGTCGTACTGGAGGAGAACCAGGAACGGGCTCAAGGCTGAATCTCCGCCTTGGCGGCTTCCACTGGCTCCGTGGGTCCCGCCTCGGAGGCCGGCTCTGAGAGCTGCTCCAGGGGGTAATCCATTGGCGACTGCTTCAATTCGAACGCGCGGGCAAAGCCCCGCAGCCGGTCCTCCGCCAGCCGCCTGAGGAATGCGTCCTCCATCTCGCCCGCGGGGTGGACGGCGGTGAGGGTGATACCGTGCTGGGAGAACGCTTCCAGGACCCGGCCCAGCTCCACGCCGAAGTCCGACTTGTGGTCGAACGAGACGCGGAGCCGCTGCGAATCGGGGCGCTCGAAGTGGAGCTCGTTGTGCTGCGCGCTCAAGCTGTTGACCACTGGCGCCACGTCCCCATCCACCGTCAGCTCCACGGTGTTCAGGTAGGCCAGGTTCTTCATGTCCTGAACGGAGCCGCTGAATACCAGCTTGCCGTGGTTGATCACCCCCACGTAGTCGCACGCCTGGTCGGCGTCGGGGAGGATGTGGGTGGAGACGATGACGGACTTGCCGTGGGACCGTAGCTCCTTGAGGAGCGCGATCGTGTAGTTCCGGCCTTCGGGGTCCAGACCGATCGTCGGCTCGTCCAGCAGCAGGAGGTCGGGGTCGTTCATCAGCGACGCTGCAAGGCCCAGCCGGGTTCTCTGTCCGGTGGACAGGTGCTCGATGCGCTGCGACGACGCTTGAAGCAGGTCGACCGCGTGCAGGAGGGCGGACAGGCGGGGCTTTCGAGTATCCGCGGATACGCCCAAGAGCCGCCCCGTGAGGTCCAAGTAGGTTATGGGCGTCATGTCGGGCGGGTACCGTCCGCTCTGGGAGAGGAAGCCGATCTTGCTGCGGAGGGCCCCGGAGGAAATCAGCATGGGTCGTTCGAACACCGTGACGGTGCCGGCGGTCGGCTTCTGAAGACCGAGGATGAGCCGCAACGCTGTGGTCTTGCCAGCCCCGTTCGGCCCGATGAGTCCGTAGATGGACCCCTGCGGAACCTGGAGCGTGACCCCGTTCAGCGCGATCTGGCGCGACTCGTATATCTTGGTCAGGTTCTGGGTATCGACGACATTCACGACCCACTCCCCGACGCAGTCAGCCACCATGTTGCCATAAACACCTGTATTCGGCAAGACCCGTCCGCGAAGCCGGCTTGCCGGCCCGCGCCCGTTATTAGTGGTTCGACAAGCTCACCACGAGCGGGCATCTTCCGTTCGGCCTGAGCCTGTCGAAGGCCGGAGTCCGTACTTCGACCAGCCCACCATGAGCGGGAGCGGGCACCCCAAGCCGCGCCGACCCGCCGACCGCAGAACAGCTTGCAAGCTTGCAGGCGGCCGCTGGCCGCTCACAGGCGCGATAGCACGCCCCCGTCCAGGTAGAGCGTATGGCCGGTGATGAAGTCGGAGGCATCGGAGGCCAGATACACGGCCAACGGCCCAACCTCGTCCGGTTGCCCCATACGCTGCATGGGGATGTAGCGAGCGAGCCGGGAGCGAAGCTCCTCGTTGGCGGACTGCGCCAGCGCATCGCCGTCCATCCAGCCCAGCCCGATGGCGTTGACGCTGATCCCTTGCTTCCCCCATTCCTGTGCCGCGGCCTTCGTGAGCAGCACCACGCCGCCCTTGGCCGCACCGTAGGCGCTGGAGTTCGGCAGGCCGCGCTCCCCAAGCTGGGACGTGACGTTGACGATTTTGCCCTTGCCGCGACGAAGCATGTGCTGGGCCGCGTGCTTGACGGTCAGGAAGACAGACGTGAGGTTCATCGACATGGTCCTGGCCCACTCCTCCGCCGTGGTCTCCACCAGGGGCTTGGCGAAGGGCAAGTCGATGTTGTTCACCAGGATATCGATGGCGCCCAGGCTGGCGACCGCCTCGTCCACCATCCGGTGAACCTCCTGCTCGCTCGTTACGTCGACCGAGAGTACGGCGGCGCGGCAGCCCATGCCCGCCAGCTCCCCCGCGCAAGCCTCGAGCGCCCGTCCCTCGGCGGCGTCCGTAGTGCAGGAGGTGAGCGCTACATCGGCGCCGGCCTCGGCCAGAGCCAGGGAGATGGCGCGGCCCACCTGAGAGCCGGCCCCCACCATCAGGGCCTTCTTCCCACTCAGGTCAAACCCGCTTACGACCATCGTGCCCTCCTTCTTCGGTCGGCGAGCGTCGGATCACAGCGGGACGTTGGGGGCGAGCTGGATCGGCGCGATCGCTCCCTGGAGCCCGCCGCCGTCGATGACGAAGCTTTGCCCCGTGGTGTAGCTGGAGGCGTCGGAGGCGAGCAGCACCGCCAGAGGACCAAGCTCCGAGGCGTAGCCGATGCGCCCCACGGGCACGAACCGCCCCCGCTCCCGCAGCCGCTGCCAGTCCTCGTCGCTCTCCGGGTCGTTCTGCGCGACGAAGCCGGGCACTATGCAATGAACCCGTATGTTGTCTCCCACCAGCGAGAGGGCAAGCGACTTGGTGAAGGTGATGGTTCCCGCCTTGGCGGAGTTGTACATGAAGCTGTTTGGAGCGCCGCGCATCCCGTGGCCCGAGGCAATGTTGATGATCGAGCCGCTCTTCCGCTCGACCATGTGGGCGGCGGCGGCGCGGGAGCAGTAGAATGCGCCGGTCAGGTTGGTGTCGATGCCCTTGCGCCAGTCCTCGTCGGTGATGTCGAAGAGCGTACGATCCGGAGCCGCGCCCCCGCCGCCGCCAGCGTTGTTGACCAGGATATCGATCTTGCCGAACTCCGCCATCACTCGCTCCACCATCGCTTGGACCTGGGAGGAGTCCGTCACGTCGGTCTGGATGGCCATGCCGCGCCGCCCCGTGGCCGCGATCTGCTCCGCGACCGCCTCGATCGGCGCTTCCCGTCGCGCGGACACGATGACGTCTGCGCCCGCTCCGGCCATGGCAAGCGCCATTGCCTTCCCGAGACCCGTGCCGCCTCCCGTCACGATGGCAACCTTGCCGTCGAGCCTCAGCCTCTCCAGAACCATGCCTGCCTCCCTGTGGTCCCAGGCTGCCTCGGGGAATCCCGAGCGGTGTGACCATGCTACCACGGCGCGGGCGGCTCCGCCTATTCACGGGCGCGGGCGGCTCCGCCTATTCGCGCGCCAGAGCGCCGGCGTTGGCGCTTCCCCCGGCGTGAGGGATGGTGCTATCCTACGAATTCCCCTGGCGCCAAGGCGCGGGAGGCCCACCTGCTCAGGAGACGAGGCGTGCCCCACCCGACCCTGCTGGACAACGTTGGCGGAACGCCGCTTGTCGAATTGACGCGCATGAGCCACGTGCCGGGGGTCCGCCTGTTCGCCAAGCTGGAAGGGAACAACCCGACGGGCAGCGTGAAGGATCGCGTGGCGGCCTATATGGTCCGGTACGCGGAGGAAGGCGGGGCTCTGAGACCGGGCCAGACCATAGTGGAGGCCAGCACGGGGAACACAGCGATCGCGCTCGCGGCGGTGGCCAAGCAGCGAGGCTACAAGGTTCGGGCAGTGGTGCCGGAGCAGATCGCGCCGGGCGTGGCGGACCTGCTGACGCTCTTTGGGGTGGGGATCGAGTGGGCGCAGCCCAGGGCGGGCATGAAGGGTCCCATCGAGATCGCCCAGCGGTTGGCCGCGGAAAACGGGTGGTGGTTCGCCGGGCAGTTCTCCAGCGCCGCCAACGTACGCGTCCATTACGAGACCACCGGGCCAGAGATACTGCGCGACCTGCCGCAGGTGGACGCCTTCGTGGCGGGGATCGGGACGGGGGGCACGGTGACTGGGGTGGGCCGCCGGCTCAAGGAGCGGAATCCCAAGACGCGGATCGTGGGCGTGGAGCCACGCTTCGGCGACCAGCTCCAGGGGATCCGCAGCCTGGATGAGGGCTACGTCCCGCCGCTGCTGGACATGGGGCTCATGGACGGACGGATGCTGGTGGGCAGCGAGGCGGCCTTCGACTGCGTGCGCACGCTGGTGGAGCGCGAGGGCCTGTTCGCCGGCATCTCGTCTGGAGCCACGCTCCACGCCGCGCTGCGCCTTGCGACGCAGATGGAGCGGGGGAACATCGTGGTCATGTTCGCGGACAGCGGCTGGAAGTACCTCCACGCACTACCCTGGGTGACCCCGCCTCAGAGGCCGCGCGGCCCCTCGGACGACGTTGCGTGGTGGTAGGCGGGCGGCGCGCTCGCGGACAGCCGTGGTATCATGCAGCCTGCGAAGCTCGGGCAGACTCGACATAAGACAGACGGCGGGGCCTTGGCCCCCAAGCTCAGCCTCCAGGAGGCCTCATGTACCCGGTCGACCTCAGCGGCAAGAACGCCCTGATCTTTGGAGTGGCGAACCACCGGAGCATCGCGTGGGCCATCACGCAGGCGCTTCATCGCGCGGGCGCGGGCGTCGGCCTCGTGTACCAGAACGAGCGGCTGCGGGAGCCCGTCGCGCAGCTTGCCGAGGGCCTTGGCGACGTCTCGCTCTTCGAGTGCGATGTCACCGACGACGCTCAGCTTGAGGCGCTCTACCAGCAGGTGGCGGAGAAGATGGGATCACTGGCGGTGGTCGTCCACAGCATCGCATTCGCACAGCGGGATGACCTGGGGGGCGACTACTCGCTCACCGGCCGAGAGGGGTTCCGGGTGGCGTTGGAGGTCAGCGCGTACTCGCTGCTGCCGATAGTGCGCCACGCCGCGCCGCTGATGGCGGAGGGCGGCGCCGTGTTGACGATGAGCTTCCTGGCGGCGGAGCGGGTCTTCCCCGGCTACAACGTCATGGGCACCGCCAAGGCGGCGCTGGAGAACGCCGTGAGGCAGCTCGCCGCCGAGTACGGTCCGCGCAACATCCGCGTGAACGCGATCTCGGCGGGGCCGCTGGACACGCTGTCTTCGCGGGTCATCTCGGGCTACCGGGACATGAAGCGCATCCACGGGGAGCGCGCGGCGATGGGGCGGGTAATCACGCTCGACGACGTGGCGGGCAGCGCGCTCTACCTGTGCACAGATCTGTCGTCGGGGGTGACGGGGGCGGTGATCCCGGTGGACGCGGGCTACAGCATCATGGGAGTGTGAGCATTTCCAAATGGGACGCTCTCCGGTGCAGTGGCGTGTCGCTCCGCCACGCTCCGGCGCTAGAGAACCAGGCTCACAGGGCTCTCCAGTAGACGCTTGATCTCCCCGATGAAGCGTGCCCCCCCCGCGCCGTCGTTAGAGCGGTGGTCAACCGATAGCGTGATCTTCATCATCTGCGCCACCGTGATCTGGCCGTCCCGGACCACCGGGTGCGGCTGCACCGACCCCACCGCCAGGATGGCGCAGTTGGGGGGCGCGATGATCGCCGTGAAGCTGTCCACATCGAACATTCCCAGGTTGCTCACGGTGAACGTGGACTGGGTGTACTCGTCGGTGCGCAGGCGGTTCTCTCGCGCCCGCTGCGCCAGGTCGCGGCTTGCCCGCGCGATGTCCGGCAGTGAGCGGGCTTCGCAGTTCAAGATGGCGGGCTGGATCAGCCCCTCCCCACCCATGTCGATGGCCACCCCGATGTTGACGGCGGCGTGGACCTCTATCCGGTCCCCGTGAAAAGTGGCGTTGAAATTGGGGTGCTGCTGGAGGGCCAGAGCACACGCCTTGATGATGAAGTCGTTGACGCTGACCCGCCCGCCCTGGGCCTCCAGGGACTCGTTCATCTGCCGGCGCAACGCCATGGCCGCTCCCATGTCCACCTCCGAGACAATGTAGAAGTGGGGGGCTTCCTGGGCGCTGCGGGCCGTGGTGCGGGCGACAGCCTGCCGCATCCGAGTGAGCTCGACGATGCGGGTCTCTCCGTCGGCCGTCGGCGTGGTGGGCGCGGTGGGGGCCGACGGCGCCACGGGCTCGGGGGAAGGCTGGTAGGAGCGGACATCGCGCTCCGTGATGCGGCCGCCGGGGCCGGACCCGGTTACCACGCCCAGGTCGACTCCAAGCTCGGCGGCGAGCCGACGGGCGACCGGCGATGCTTTAACCTCGGCTGGGGGCGTCGCGGCGGCAGGTGCGGGCGCGACCGCCTCGGCGGGGCGTGGAGTGGATGCCGCTTCGGCGGGGGGCGCAGCGGGAGGGAGCTCGGCGGTGATCTCCTCGTCGCCGCCTCCGACGATGCCGATGGGCTGGCCCACGGGCACCATGTCGCCCTCGGCCGCCAGAACCCGGCGGAGGACGCCCTCCGCAGAGGCGGGCATGGGCACCACCGCCTTGTCCGTCTCGATCTCCGCGATGTCCTCGCCCCGCGCCACGGGGTCGCCTTCCTGCTTGAGCCACTTGACGAGGCGGCCCTCCTGCATGTCGTAGCCCATCTGAGGCATGACGATCGTGCTAGCCATGGAGCCCTCCGTGAAGATTGTCTGTCGACCGTCGCGCTGCGTCGGGGCTCGGTCGGACTAGAGTCCGAACTCGTCCGCGACTGCCTGGAGCACGGTCGCCTCGCTCGGTATCGAGATCTGTTCGAGGTTGCGGGCATAGGGGGCCGGGACATCGACGCCGCCAATGTGGATGACGGGGGCGTCCAGGTCGTCGAAGGCCTCGCGCTGCACTCGATAGGCGACGTACGCGCCGAAGGCGCCGGTGGCCCACGCCTCCTCCACCACCAGGCAGCGGTGCGTCTTGCGCACGGATTCCACAACGGTGTCCACGTCCAGCGGCCGAAGGTACCGCAGGTCCACCACTTCGGCCTCCACCCCGCGCGCCGATAGCTCTTCCGCGGCGCGGAGCGCTACGTGGGCCATGCGCCCGTAGGCGACCAGGGTCACGTCAGTGCCGAGGCGCTGGACGTTGGCCTTCCCCAGGGGGACCTCGTAGTACTCGTCAGGCACCTCGCCGCGAACCCCGTAGAGGAGCGCATGCTCGGCGAACAGGATGGGGTTGCCATCGTTGAAGCAGCTGCGGAGCAGCCCCAAGGCGTCGTAGGGCGTGGAGGGGGTGACTACCTTCAGGCCGGGGATGGTGGCGTACCATCCCTCAAAGCTCTGGGAGTGGGTGGCCGCGAGCCCCGCGCCTCCCCCGGTGACCGTCCGGACGATGAGCGGCGACGCGTACTGGCCGCCGGACATGTAGTGGATCTTGGCGGCGTGGTTGACGATCTGGTCCGAGGCCAGGAGGCTGAAGTTGATGGTCATAACCTCCACCACCGGTTTGAGGCCGCCCATGGCCGCCCCAAGTCCGGCGCCGACGAACCCGGCCTCGGAGATTGGCGTGTCCATAATGCGGTCCGGTCCGTACTCGGCCAGGAACCCGCGGGTGACGGCGTACGCGCCGCCGTAGGCTCCTACGTCCTCGCCCATAATCAGTACGCGCGGGTCACGGTCCAGGGCCTCCCGCAGCCCCAGGGCGATTGCTTCTCGAACAGTCAGCTGCGCCAACGTTCCCTCCGTGGTGCCGGCGCCCCAGGTGAGGTGCCGAGGGTTGTTGCTTCGGCCGTTGGATCGGGTCTCAAGCGTAGATGTGGTCGAAGATCGACTCGGGGTCCGGCTCGGGGCTGGACTCCGCGAACTGGACCGCGTCCTCAACCGTCAGGGCGATCTCTTCGTCGAGGCGCTTGAGCGTCTCGTCCGTGGCCACGCCCGCTTTCAGGAGATGGGCTCGGACCTGCGCGATGGGGTCTTTGGGCCGCCATTCGTCAACCTCAGCCCGCTCCCTGTAGGACACCGGGTCGGCCATCGAGTGGCCCTGGAACCGATAGCACACGGCTTCCAGGAAGAACGGCCCCGCCCCGCCGCGGATCTGTCCCAAAGCGTCCGCCACGGCTTCCTTCACCTCCACCACGTCCATGCCGTCGATGCGACGCGTGGCCATCCGGTAGTGGTCCGCGGCCCGGTACACCTCCCGGCCTCCCGCGAACGTCCGGTCGATGTGGCTGCCCATCCCATAGAAGTTGTTCTCCAGGACAAAGAGGACCGGAAGCTTCCACACGGCCGCCAGGTTCATCGACTCGTGGAACTCGCCCTCGTTGATGGCGCCGTCGCCGAAGAAGACGACGATGACGCGGTCCTCGCCAAGCTGCTTGGACGCGAGCGCCAGACCTGTGGCCATGGGCAGGTGGCCGCCCACGATGGCATGTCCGCCCGCGAAGTTGCGAGACGCATCGAAGAGGTGCATGGACCCGCCGCGGCCTAGGCTGACCCCAGTGGCCTTGCCGAACAGCTCCGCCATTATGGCGCGTGGCTCCAGGCCACGCGCGAGGGCGTGGCCGTGGTCACGGTAGTGGGTGACGATGTAGTCCTGCGGCGCCAGCGCCGCCGCCACGCCAACCGCGATGGCCTCCTCGCCGATGTACAGGTGGAGGAAGCCGCGAATCTTTCCAGCCATGTACATCTCGCCGCTCCGCTCCTCGAAGAGGCGGATCAGTTGCATCTGCCGATAGTATTGGACCAGTTCGCTGGCCTGGGTCTTGCTCTCTTCCTTGACCTGCACGGGCGTTCCTTTCATCGAGCACACATGTGGGGCGGGGGGACCCGGTCGGAGGGACGGCCCGCTACAGGTGGATCGGCTGGCCCCTGGCGGCCAGGGCCGCTTCCTTCAAGGCTTCAGATAGTGACGGGTGCGCGTGCACCATCGCCCCCAGCTCATCCGCGGTGCCCTCTAGGGCGCGCGTCATGGAGAGCTCCGCCAGCAGCTCCGTGACGTCCGGGCCGATGAGGTGAGCGCCGAGGATCGCCCCGTAGCGCGCATCCACCACCAGCTTCACCGACCCCTGGGGCTCGCCCAGCCCGAGTGCCTTTCCGTTGGCGGTGAAGGGGAACCTGCCGACCTGGATCTCGTGGCCGGCCTCCCTCGCCGCTTCTTCGGACAGCCCCCAGCTTGCGACCTGGGGCTGGCAGTAGACGGCTCGAGGCACTATGCCGTAATCCAGCGGCGCGGTGTCCAGGCCCGCCAGGGCCTCGACCACGGCCACGCCCTGGGCGGAGGCGACGTGGGCCAGCGGGAGCTTGCCGGTCACGTCACCGATGGCGAAGATCGACGGCACGTTGGTCCGCATCCCCTCGTCGATGACGATGAATCCGCGCTCGGTGGCTACGCCCGCCGCCTCCAGCCCTATGTCCTCCGTGTTGCCTTGAATCCCGACCGCCTCGAGGGCCGCGGCCGCGGTCAGTGACTCGTTGCCCGATGGCGTCTCGAGGTTGACGGCGATGCCGTCGGCGCCGTTCGAGGCCTCGTAGCCGACGATCTTCGTTCCAGTGAGCACGGTTATGCCCTGGACGCGAAAGGCCCGCTCGAGCTGCTGGCTCACCTCCGGGTCCTCCAACGGCAGAAGGCGCGGCAAGAGCTCTATGACGGTGACCCGCACCCCATAGGCGTTGTACAAGTACGCGAACTCGCAGCCGATGGCGCCTCCGCCGACGATGACCACCGACTCCGGAAGGTCCTTCCGTTCCAGGGCCTCGCGGCTGGTCATCACCAGCCTGCCGTCCACGGGGAGGTTCGGGAGGGTTCGGGGTCGTGCGCCGGTGGCGACGATCACGCTGCTGGCCTCGATCACCTGTCCCGTGCCCTTGACCTCCACCTGGCCGGGGCCGCGGAGCACGCCCTCTCCGACGATGTGCTCCACGCCGTTCTTGCGGAAGAGGTACGTCACCCCGCGGGTGAGGCGGGTGGCTACTTTCCGACTCCGGTCGATGGCTGCCCCAAAGTCATGGGTCAGCCCGTCCACGTGGATGCCGAACTCCTCCGCCCGGCGGAAGAGTCCGAGCACCTCCGCATTGCGCAACAGTGACTTGGTTGGAATGCAGCCCCAGTTGAG
>PVBE010131084.1_pt1 | contig 43334 bp, 18 predicted proteins | sample 1631181 | NCBI WGS metagenome assembly PVBE01 (sample SAMN08397723, study PRJNA350692) | Marine metagenome, whole genome shotgun sequencing project. | isolation source: water | place: Pacific Ocean | collected 2012-04
CCGACGAGCAGGTCGAACAGGTTTACCAGGCGAGCATCCACGTGGCGCACTGCTGGTACCTGCAAGGCCACACCCAGAACATGCTCGAAGCCTACCAGTGGATCGTGCGGAACTTCCCTAACTCGCACAAACACGCCGCCGAAGCTCGATACTGGGTGCTGATCGACACGCTCAAGGGAAAAGCGGGCAAAGAACCGCAAACCAGGCAAAAAGTCGCCGATAACCTCTGGACCCAACTGGTCCATCCGACATTTGACTTCGGAAGTCGGAAGTTCGCCGGCAGCTATCACCCATGGGTCCGCGACGAACAGACCGAACGATACGTAAAAACCGCAATCCTGAAATCCGGTGAGCTGTACAGTGAATTGCGCCAGCACGAGCGGGCGGCGAATATTTTCGGAGCCTATCTGGCGTTGTATTCTCCGTCGTCATCACGTTCGCGCAGAGGCCGCCCCAGCTACAAAGCCGACGACATGTTCCGCATCGCACGATACGCACAGGGAAGAGAGTACATCGCCCTTGGAGACATCCCGGCGATGATCAGTTGCTTCGGTGCGTATATCGACAGCGCACGCGACGATCGGTTTCGCGGCTCGGCGCTGCACTTGCTGGCCCATCACGCAGCCAAGATGGGCGATCCGGCGGCGGTTGACGCATATGCGACGCTTCTTGACGAATACGGAACTAACGAAAAGGATTCTGAGGGCAAGATCATACCCGTGCCGAGAGACCAGTGGATCCGTCAGTCCAAGAGTTCGCGATCCCGACCGAAATGGGACGGAGTGCGCATTGAGCCTCCCAAGGGTCTGGACCTCAGCAAGGTAAGGTTCGCACTGGCGCTGTACTACTGGAACAAGAAGGACTTTGGACACTGCGCCCGCGTACTGGCCCCGTTCAGCGACGACCCTCGCCTGTTCGAAAGCAAGGTCCGCGACAAGGCGCTCTACATGGCCGGGCGGAGCTACTTCAACATCAAGGACTTCCCGCGAAGCAGCAAGGCCCTTACGCGGCTGATCCGCGACCACGGAAGTTTCGGTTCGTTGGAGGAAGTTTACGTTTTCGCCGCCCAGGCGGCCCTGGCGGGAAGCAACTGGCCGGAGGTCACACGGCTGTACGAGGCGTTCAACAAGAAATGGAAGCGATCGCCGAACCGACCTCACATGGACCTTTGTTCGGCGGTCGCCGCTCTGGGCCAAGGGAACACCGCCGTGGGCGTTAAACGCCTGCAGTCGATCGCCTCAAGCGACACCTACCAGGACGTTAAGGGTTCCGCCGAAGCTCATCTGGCCGAATACTGCATGACCTTGAAACCTCCGGACCACCAGGCCGCTCTGAAGCACTACAATGCGAGCCTGGCTCTGTATCCGAGACTCCACCACTGTCTGGCTGCAGCCAAATGCTGCATCGCCTTGAAGCAGTGGAAGAACGCTCGCGATCTGCTTGTAAGAGCGACTCGCGAATTCCCCAGCGGCAACCGCAAGGTGCTCTACGAAGCCCAGCGACTGCTGCCGGACGTAATGAAGAAGCTGGCTAACTAGTCTTGCGGCCCGAAGCGGCCTGGAAAACCAAACTGGAGACGTACATGGACAGATGGATAAAAACACTGGTGATCGTAATGGTCTGTGGGTTGGCTGCGACCGCGGCGATTGCGGTCGAGGATGACCCCGATTTCGATTCGCTCATAGAAGACAAAGACGAAGTCCTCAAGGGCGAGATGGCTGAAGCTGCGCCCGGCGACAACAAGGAGTTCTCCGTTGTCACCGATGATGATGTCAGCACGCTTGAACTCGGCGACATATACAAGAACAACAGCACGTTTTTCAAGGTCACGCAGATCCACTCCAAAGGCTCCAAGGGAGGTGCGTTTGTGGTCGAACGCACAAACGGAAAGCGGGAGCCCGGCCGCAAGTGGAGCAGAGTTTCCGGGCTCGGGCCCATCAGCATCGACAGCCGCGAAACCCTGCTCGACAGGTTCTTCAGCGGCGGATTCCTGATGTGGCCTATCGCGTTTCTCCTGCTGCTGTTGATCGTGATAGCACTCAACAGCGCATGGGTATATCGACGCGGAAAACAGGCTCCTCAGAGTTTTGTGGACGCTTCTCAACGAGCTCTCGAAGAAGGCGATATAAAACGCTTCGGCCAGCTTGCCTCCGACTCCAAGGGCCTGTTCGCAAGCGTCTGCTGCGCCATGGTCAACAAGTTCGACACCTCGACCACCGAAGACATCCAGATCCGCTGTCAGGCCGAAGCCAAGAGACAGATAAGTCTGCTCCGCGTGCCGCTGAAGGGTCTGAACTTCATCGCCGCAATCGCACCGCTGCTGGGACTGCTCGGTACGGTTATCGGAATGATAATCTGCTTCGACAGCCTCTCTGAAGACGCCGCCAGCGCCGCCAAGGCCCAGGCGATGGCCGGCGGAATCAAAGTGGCGCTGCTGACCACGGCGGCGGGACTCAGCGTCGCAGCTCCGGCGCTGCTTGCGTTCTTCATATTCAACCAGAGGCTCAACCTGACGATTTCGTACTGCGAAACGCTGGCCGGAGATTTCGTTCACGAACTGGCTGTCGTCAAGCGAAAGATGCATCCTTCCCAGAATGGCGGCGCACCGGTCGCTGAAGCCGCTGGCAAGGAGGACTTGTCATGAACTTTACAGACGTCGAAGAAGAACAGGCGATCAAGATGAACCTCGATCCGATGATCGACTGCGTGTTCCTGCTGATAATATTCTTCCTGGTCACGACTTCGTTCATCAAGCTCGAACAGGACCTTACGATTAATCTGCCCGTCCAGAGCCGACAGCTCAAGACCAAGGCGCCCCCGCCCCGTCCGATAGTCGTAAAGGTCAAGTACCTCCCGGGCGGCAAGGCCTATTACCATCTGGAGAACGAGCGAATGTCAATGTCGTCGCTGCGCGTCAGGCTAAGCAGGGCGCGGGTGCGATCCAAAGACCAGACCGCCGTCGTGATCCGCGGAGACCGGCGGGTCAAGTGGGAGCACGTCGCCGGCGTAATGAGCTGCTGCGCGCAGGCGGGCATAACGAAAGTCTCGGCCACAGTCGAAGTAAGCGACACGCAAGGATAATCCCGATGCCAGGCAAAACCGACAATATCGACAACCCGGATCAGCCAATGTTTGACTGGCGCCCGCGATCGGTGGAAGTTGTAAACAAGCGAGCGGTAGTTGTCGGCGCGATGGTGTTTGCGCTGCTGGTGGGAATCTCGGTGTTCTGGAAGCTGTACCCCGCCGCGGACACCAAAGCCAAACTCAAGGAGTTCCAGTTCTCCGTAGATGAACCGGCTGTGGAGAAATTCGAACTCAGCGATCCGAAACGCGATCTGATCATGGAGCAGCCCGAAGAGTTCGCAGACGAAACCGATATCGACGAACGACCCGACATACGCATGACGATCACCGAAACCGACGTGGTGATAACCGAGGAGTTCGTCCAGACGCGGAATATCGAGGTCGATACGCCGGAGATATCGCTCGACGCGGCGGAAGTGGACATCGACGCGCCAGAAGAGATAACCGAGGAGTCCGAAACCGTCGCATTCGCCCTGAACCCGATCGCCGCAACGGTCTCAACGCCTGCGGACATCTTCAAATACAAAGATCCCAAACCGGCGCCGGACAACAAGGTCGAACTGCACTGGATCAATCGGGCTCCCAAGCCCAGCCGCGACGTAAAAGCCCTGCCGAAAACCTTCGGCCGACAAGACGCCGAACCGGCGATAGGAAAGCTCGGACCGGCGAATCTCGCGTTGTTCGGAACGGGCGATTTCTTCCGGACCATGACGCGTTTCGGAGGCGTCAAAGCCAAGGCCTCGGTCGACGGCGCCCTGGCGTGGCTTGCCAGACACCAGGAGCCCGACGGGCACTGGGACGCCAAGAAATACGGCGGCGCCGAGAACGCCGACGTCGGCGTAACGGGCATGGCGCTGCTGGCGCTCATGGGAGGAGGAAACACCACCCGCAAAGGCGAGTACAGACGCAATGTCCTTCGCGGACTGCAGGCTCTGATTCGCATGCAGAACAAAGCCGGACTGGTCGCCTCGGGCAAGTCAAAAGGCAACATGTACAACCACTCGATAGCGACGATCGCGTTGTGCGAAGCTTACGGCCGCGCCAGGGACGAACGGGTGGGTCTGGCCGCCAGAATGTCGGTCGACTTCCTTGTAAAAGCGGTGAACCCCGACGGGGGTTGGCGATACACGCCTAATTGCGGAGAAAGCGACATGTCCGTAACCGCCTGGTGCATCCAGGCGCTCAAGACCGCCAAGCTGGCGAGGATCAAGTTCGATCACGCACTCTACTCCAGATCGCTTTCATACGTTGACAGCGTGACCGACAAGGGTGCATCGAGCGAATCGAGCGGAGCCGTGGGCTACATGTACTCCGAGGCCGACTCGGTGGGCGGGCATCCGGCGCTGACCGCCGCTGCGGTGCTGGTCAGGCAGTTCAGCGGAACGGGCGTCAAGTCGCATCTGCTGGTCAAGGGCGCGGCGCTAACGCGAAAACGGGCTCCAAGCTGGAAGAGTCAGGACTTCTATCTCTGGTACTACGCCACCTACGCCATGCACAATATGGGCGGAGAGAACCGCGTATGGTGGAACCGCAGAATCAGGGACGTCCTGGTCGAGAACCAGTGCAAGACCGGCGACAACGAAGGCAGTTGGGATTATGAAAACGCCAAGTGGGGCAAGCGAGCCGGACGCGTATACACCACTTCTCTGGGAGCACTTTGCCTGGAAGTCTACTATCGCTACTCGGCGGCGATGAACAGCTTCGGCGTTGCGCCGGACCTGGACGACCTGTTCCTGCAATAATCGCCAATCCGCATCTTATTGGTCGGCATGCGTGGGCTCACGAGCCGCGAAGTCGGCGGACGTATCGGCCGTGAGCGAACTGACAAGACACTCGATCGATAACCCTGCCGGGCATTGCCAACGCCCCGCCGCCGTGCTATCCTCTGGCTTGGGAAAAGGGCGGCCGGCAGATGTCGCCCACATTTGGGCGTCGTTACTGGCAAGGAGATATTGACGATGGGGATATTCGATAGATTGCGAAGTGTCTTTGGCGGGGGCAATCAGCCCAGAAACGAATCAACTGGATCAACCGAAGCTGCCGGTGCGACTGATGCACACAGCGCAACAGAACCGCCGAATCCGACGGTCAGCGTGGAAAAACCGAGAGGAGCGACCAAGCACTTCTCGCCGGGAATAAACGAGAATGTGAAGGAGTTTTACGGTCGGCCTGTACGTGATTTTGACCCCGGCGCCGATAGTATCGACCCCGCGCAATTCATATACCGCCTGGCCCTGGATTGGGATGCCGTAGAAAAGGGCGCCAAATTCGATGATATTTTCCAAGCCTACATGAACCAGCCCAATGCATCGGACTCGGTTGGACTGGTGATAGGCGATTGGGGCCATGCCGCCGAGGAAAGCGCCAAAGGCGTGATCACGTCGATTGTGTCGGCCGGAGACAAACTCGCGGGTCTCAAGGCCCTGTTCCTGGGCGACATAACGCCTGAGGAATGTGAGATCTCGTGGATATGCCAGACGGACATTTCGCCATTGTGGCAGGCGTTGCCCGAATTGGAGGAGCTCCGCGTTCGCGGATCGACCGGGTATCAGAGCGAGGGGCTTTCGCTTGGCGATATCAGTCACCAGCAGCTCAAGACTATCGTGATCCAGACCGGCGGTCTGCCGGCCAGGGTATTGCGTTCACTCGCCGCGGCGGACCTGCCGCAACTGGAGCACCTGCAGCTTTGGCTTGGCGAGGAAGAATATGGTTGGGACGGTTCAGTGGATGACATCGAAGCCCTGCTCGGATCGGGCAAGCTCCCGGCGATGAAGTACCTGGGCCTTTGCAACAGCCAGATCGCCAACGAGATCGCCAAAGTCGTCGCCCAGGCTCCGATGCTGGAGCAACTGGACGTCCTGGACCTGTCCATGGGCGCGCTGGGAGATGAAGGAGCCCTCGCGCTGGCGGAGTCCGAACTGGTCAAGACACTCAACCTCCTGGATATTACGCACCATTACGTCACCGCCGAAGGCCTTGCGGCGATGAACAAATTGGGCATTCAGGTCAACGCCGCCTACCCCCAGCAAGAAGACGTGTTCGATGATGGCGAAGTGTACAGGTACATTGCAGTTTCCGAGTAGCGCAGGCGCTGCGGCGTTGCGGGACCATACATTCGTTGTCCTTGCCGATCGCCGCGACCGGCGCGTCGCGCTCTACCAACAGGCCCTGGAACGGTTCGGCGCAACCCGCTTTTGCGTGGTGGATTATCGCCAGTTGATCTCGAATCCCGATCGCTTAACTCAGGCCGCAAGCGGGCCCAGCGTCATTCGCATAGAAAGCCCGGGACGCGATCCGGAAGTCTGTCGCGCGCTGCTGTCTCGAGGGGCACAAGCCGCTTTGAACCAGGGAGCAGCGTTCATCGAACCGGAGCGTTTGGCCCGGTTGCCGCTGGACAAAGGACGCATCCTCTATCCGCGCCAGTGGTATCTGGGCTTCTGCGCCGTATTGGGAGATATCGAGAGTCAACTGGCCGGCTGCTCTGACGTCGTGCTAACCAGCCAACCGCGGGACATAGCCTCCCTGTTCGACAAGCGCCGCTGCAACGCACTGTTCGCCCGGGCCGGGGCGCCGGTTCCCCAAGCACTGCCGCACGTTACTTGCTTCGACGAACTGCGCAGTGAAATGCATCGCCACGGTTTACCGCGGGTATTCATCAAGCTCAACAACGGATCGTCGGCCTTCGGCGTGGGGGCGTACGAAACTTCGCGCGGGCGACAGCAACTCCGTACAACAGTGGAAATGGTCCGCAGTGCGGGCCAAACCATCCTGTACAACTCGCGGCGTCTGCAGCGATACGCCAACCCGTCCGACATCGCCGCACTTATCGACGCGCTGTGCGAACACGACGTTCACGCCGAAGCCTGGATTCCCAAAGCCGGCCTCGACGGACACACGATCGACTTGCGAGTCGTAACCATCCGACAGGAGCCCCGGCACGCCGTTGTGCGAATGAGCAAGGGACCGATCACGAATCTCCACTTGCTCAACCGGCGCGCCGACCCGTCAGCACTTCGGAGTCGCATGGACCCGGATGCGTGGAACAGCCTGCTGAACTCCTGCCGAACAGTCGCCAGCCAGTTCCCCGATACGCTGCATGTCGGCGTGGACGTCGCCGTTGGACCCAGACTGGCGAAGCATGCTGTTATCGAGGCAAACGCCTTCGGCGACTTGCTCCACGATGTAACTGACCGGAACATGACTACGCACGAGGCCGAGGTTGCGGCCCTGGCGGCCGACTGGAGCAAGCGATATGCTGCGGGCAATCCTGTTTGACCTGGACGACACTCTCGTCGATTGGTCTGGAGCTGCAGCCATGGGCGCCGAGGATATCGGCGACACGGAGTTCCGGCCGGAGCAATTGCTGGAGTACGTATCCGTAGACCAGCGCGTATGTGCGATGCTGCGTGAACTCGGCCGGCGATATTTGCTGGCGGTGGTGTCCAACGGCTCGGCCCGGATGCAGCGCGGTAAGATTCTCCGCGCGGGTCTGTGCGGCCTGTTCGACGGAGTCTTCATATCCGGCGAGATGGGCGTTCGAAAACCCGACGCCGACATCTTCCGGCGGGCGCTGGCCGCCCTGGACTGCCCGCCCGATGAAGCGCTGTTCGTGGGCGACGATCCGGTAACGGACATCGCCGGTGCAAAGTCCGCCGGAATGCAAACCTGCTGGATCAGCCGAGGCCGCACCCTGCCGCCCGATACGCCTGAGGCTCACTGGCGATGCGAAACTGTTCTGGACCTTCCAAAGGCGCCGCTATGCTTAACGCCAATAAATTGATAGGCACGCATGACGTGCTGCTGATAACGCTGGACACGCTGCGATACGACGTGGCCTGCGACTGCCTGCAGCGCGGAGTTACGCCTAATCTCCAGGCCGTAATTCCCGACGGCCGCTGGCTTAGACGCCATTCGCCGGGAAGCTTCACCTATTCGGCTCACCACGCATTCTTCGCCGGGTTCCTGCCCACCCCCGATAGTCCCGGGCTCCATACGCGACTTTTCGCAACGGCGTTTCCCGGCAGCGAAACGACCTCGCAGCGAACTTGCGTATTTAACGAGTCGAACATCGTGGCCGGACTGGCCGGACGAGGGTATCACACCGTCTGCATCGGAGGGGTGGGATTCTTCAACAAACTCTCGCCGCTGGGCCGGGTGTTCCCCGACATGTTCGCCGAAAGCCACTGGTCCGAAGACCTCGGCGTGACAAGCCCCGACTCAACGGAGAACCAGGTCGACCTGGCCGAAAGCATCCTGGAGACGCTCGATCCAGAGCAGCGGATGATGCTGTTCCTGAACGTCTCGGCGATCCACCAGCCGAACTGCATTTTCCTGGACGGAGCCGACGACGACAGCCCCGCCGCACAGGCGGCCGCCCTGGCTTACGCAGACCCGCACCTCGGTCGATTGTTCGAGGCAATGCGGCGCCGGGGCCCGTCCCTGTGCGTCATCTGCTCAGATCACGGAACGCTCTACGGAGAGGACGGGCGCCGCGGATATCGCACCGGTCATCCGATTGTCTGGACCGTACCCTACGCCGAGTTCATCCTGCCGGCGACGGAGGGGCCGGCATGAGTGCGACGCCTGTGCAGAGTATTTCCGGCCGAACGATCTATGACGGATACGCCTACTCATATCCGCACAAGACAACCTACCGCCGGTTGGACCCCCCCGCCGCACTGGATGAACTGTGGGCCGCGGAGAATCGCGACGCCCTGTTTCTCTACATCCACATACCGTTCTGCCGCTCGCGGTGCGGATACTGCAATCTGCTGGCCGCACCGAATCCGGACGATGAGATTATCGGTCGATACCTCACGGCGCTGACCGGTCAGGCCCGGCGCGTCAGGGAATGCCTCGGCGATGCGTCCTTCACGAGACTAGCCGTCGGCGGAGGGACCCCCTCCTGTCTGAATGCGAATCAACTGACCGAACTGTTTGGCGTAATCACAAACGTAATGGGCGCGGACTTACGCGCTGCGCCAACATCGTTTGAAGCCTCGCCGACAACATTGACGCCGGAATTGATGGACGTCCTGAGCTCGGTCGGCGTCGACCGCCTGAGCGTCGGCGTGCAGTCATTTTCGCAACGGGAGTGCAAGACGCTCCAGCGCATGCAGAGCCCCCAGGACGTGCGCCGGGGGCTGCAGCTGGCCCGCCGGGCAGGTCCGCCGACCCTGAATATCGATCTGATGTACGGCGTACCGGGCCAGAGTTCCGCAAGTTGGCTGGCGTCAATCCGGCAGGCTCTGGACTACGAACCGCAGGAGTTGTACCTTTACCCGCTCTACACCCGCCCGCTTACGCCAATGTTCCCGCAGGGCCCGCAATCCGACAGTGTGAGACTGAAAGCCTACCGCAACGCCCGAAGCCTCCTGCTCGAAGCCGGATACGAGCAGATGTCGATGCGCATGTTCAAAACGCCCGACCGAACCGACGCCGAGGGACCGGCTTACTCCTGCCAGAACGACGGTATGATCGGCCTGGGCTGCGGACCGCGATCGTATACGCGAGAACTGCATTACTCCGTCCCTATGCTGTCGAACGATCGCGCGTCAGGGATATCCTGGCGGGGTATCTCACCACAAGTGATGAATCTTTCGGCGTCGCGGACTACGGGATACGGTTGGAACGGGAAGATCAGCGAAGAAGATATGTAATCCAGTCGATTCTCCAGTGCAGCGGACTTGACCGGGCCGACTATCGAAATCGATTCGACAGTGAAGTCATCTCTGATCTGCCCGAGCTGACCGGCCTGGTCGATGAGGGTCTTGCGGAGATAAACGCCGAAACAATCCGCCTGACCGAAACGGGCCTCGAGCAGTCCGACGCGATCGGACCGTGGCTGTATTCGGCCAGAGTGCGCCGATTGATGGAGGAATACCGGTGGCGATGAAGACGGTCCTGGTTTACCGAGGTCCGCTTGCCGGCTGCAACTACGCTTGCGGGTACTGTCCCTTCGCCAGGCAGGCGGCCGGGCCGGAGAATCTGCAGGAAGACCGGCAGGCCACGGCGCGATTCGTTGGTTGGCTGGCACAGTGCGGATTGAGCGACATGGGAGTGCAGTTCACCCCCAGGGGCGAAGCGCTGATTCGCCCGTGGCGCCAGGATGCGGTCGTTGATATAAGCCGCATTCCCAGCGTGAGCAAAGTCGCAATCCAGACAAACCTATCGTGTGATCTGTCGTGGCTGGAGCGTTGCGACCTCTCTCGCGTCGGGCTGTGGTGCACCTATCACCCACGCCAGGTCTCGCGACAGAACTTTCTGGACCAATGCCGCACGCTCGATCGTTTGGGCGTCCGATACAGTGTGGGCGTTGTCGGGCTTCGGGAACAGTTCGGAGAAATCGCGGCGATGAGGGCCCATCTGCCCCGCAGAGTTTATCTGTGGATAAACGCATTCAAGTCGCAAGGCCCCTACTATGAGCCCGGGGAGATCCGGGATCTGACAAAGATCGATCCGCTGTTTTCGCTCAGCACCCATCGGCATGCAAGCAAAGGTAAACCGTGCCAGTGCGGGCAGAATATCTTCGCTGTCGATGGCGACGGAACGGTCCGCCGATGCCATTTCGTCTCTGGAGCGATCGGGAATCTCTATACCGACGACCTGGCTCAACTCGCCACGCCGCAACCGTGTCCAAATGAAACTTGCGGCTGCCACATCGGGTACATCCACATGCCTGAACTTAACGGCCCGGAACTGTTCGGAGACGGAATACTGGAACGCATTCCCCGTTCCCAGGTATAGCCATAAGCCCCGCTGGGCCGACTACGAACGCAACGAGGCGATCACCAGGCGCTGGGGTATCGGCTAGAGTCCGGTCGGCTTGCAGAGATTGCTCTTGGACGCGGCCGACCGTCCGCATTTCCGGCAGAAGTACTTCGCGTCCTCAATAAGTTTGCGAAACTTCTTCTGATCTTTTTCGATATCGTCGCTTTTCCACTTACACAGCGTCTTCTTGTCCGATGCCATCTTAACGTTTTCTCCGCGGGAGGAAGGTAATTCCAGCGTTCCTTTCCACAGTATAGCGCCCAATGGCGAATCTTCATCTCCGCGGACCATTTAACACCAATATCGCCGCGGCGGCTCGATATCAAGGTCCGGATATCTGCGGTGATTTTTTTCTATTTTTTTCGATTTCTCCGCGGCCGAAAACGTTTGAATTTTCAGGTGGATTGCCCGGCGACGGAGTTATACACTCAAAGCCCCTAAAATCAAGAGATCACAGGAGTGACCCGATGAACCCCAGACTGACCTGTATCGCAACGTTCGTAACTATCGCATTTGCGGCCGTGCTGACCTGCGGCGCGGCGGAACCTGAAGCCAAGAAGCTGACATCCGGCTGGCCGCAGTGGCACGGAATCAATCGCGACGGTAAGTCGCTGGACACCGGCCTGCTGAAGAACTGGCCCAAGGAAGGTCCCAAGCTGCTGTGGAAGGCCACGAACATGGGCCAGGGTTACTCGACGGTCTCCATCGGCGGCGGACTGGTCTACACCACCGGTCGGAAGCAAAAGGGCAATCCCGGCAACCCGCCGTCTGAGGAGGGAATCGTGGACAAGCGCCCGGGCCTTCGCATGTTCATGATGGCCATGGACATGAACGGAAAGGTCAAGTGGGACAAGGACATCGGCGAAGCCTTCTACGGTCACCACGTATACACCGGCTCGCGCGCCACACCGACGTACGACGACGGAGATCTCTATCTGATAACCGGGCTCGGCCTGCTGGGACGCTACGACGCCAAGACCGGGGAAACCAAGTGGACGATGGACGTCCAGAAGAAGTTCAAGCCGATCAAGATACGCTGGGCGTTCTCCGAGTCGCTGCTGATCATCGGCGATCTGCTGATAGTCACCGTCGGCAGCGAAGATCACTTCATGGTCGCCCTGGACAAGAAAACCGGCAAGACCGTCTGGAAGTCCGGCGGATTCGGAGGAGCGCACTACAGCTCGCCGATCTACGCCGAGTACAAAGGCGTGCCGATGATCATCAACGGCGGCGGCGACGGGATCGTAGGCGTGCACGCCAAGACAGGGAAGATCCTCTGGGGCAATAACTTCGCCAAAGGCAACATGGCCAACGTTCCCACACCATCGTTCCAGGACGGATATGTGCTCTGGTCCGTCGGATACGGCAAGGGCTCGATATGCCTGAAGCTGTCGGTGATCGGAAAGAGAGTCAAAGCCAAAGTCGCCTGGAAGAGCATGGACATCCGCACCCAATACGGCGGATGGATCATCCACGACGGACACATCTACGCAAACAACATGTACGAGTGGTCCTGCGTAGAACTCAAGACCGGCAAGACGATCTGGATAGCCGAAGGCGTTAAGAAGGGGTCCATCGCCTACGCCGATGGAATGCTGTACCTGCACGGAATAACAAAGGGACGAGTCGCCCTGGCTGAAGCGACGACGAAGGGGCTGAAACTCGTCGGTGAATTCCACGTAGACGGAAGAGGAACGAGTCGAGCACATCCCGTTATCACAGGCGGAAGAATGTACATCCGCTACGACGACAACCTCTACTGCTTCGACGTCAAGGCAAAGTAAGCGGCGACGGCTTTTTTCCACCACGGATGGCACGGATAGCACGGATTTAGTTACGGCAACGGCTGACGGCAAACGGCATGTGACGGCGGATAATACGGATACGGCGACGACCAACGGCGATGGCTGATAGCAGCGGATAGGACGGGTGTGGTTGGGGGTTTATAGGATTAGGCGTTCTATTGCGGCTTTGGGGTGCGATCCGAAGTTAATCAGGAATCCTAGGCGGAAATTGGCGGCTTTCATGTAATTGAGCAGTTGTGCGCGGTGTTCGTCGGAGATGGTGGTTACGGCTTTCAGTTCGACGGCTATTTGATCGTAGCAGATCAGGTCAGGTTTGTAGACTTGTTTGAGGGGGCGGCCTTTGTAGAAGAGTGTTAGTTCTTTCTGCGAGTCAAACCGAATGCCGCGGGTTTCCAATTCGGTCTCCAGGCACTCCTGATACACGGCTTCAAGAAAACCGCATCCCATCTCACGATGAACCTCAATCGCAGCCCCTCGTATCGCATAACTTTCGTCGGCAAACAACAACTCCGCCATTCCCAACCCTTTCATAACAGAAGAGTTCTTCAGCTTCTTCCCATATCCGTACTATCCGCCGTCATCGGCCGTTTGCCGTCAGCCGTTGCCGTTGCCGTAACCACATCAGTGCTATCCGTGCCATCCGTGGTGGAAAAAGCCGTTCGTCGTTGTCGTCGCCTATTTTCCCGCGACGGGCAGCGGGCGGAACTTGGGGTCGTCTTTCCATCTGAGGTTCTTCTTGCCCTCGTGTGTTCCGTAATAAGGCGCGTTGGCGTCGATCCAGGTTACGATCCTGATGAATTCCTCGCGGGTGATCTTCGATTTGCACGGGGCTTTCTGGATCTGCTTGACCAGTATGCTGCGGTGTGAGCCGAACGACAGCGGCGGCTCGGCCGGCACGTTAGCGCTTCCGAATCCGCCCTCAAGATAGCTTACGAGTCTCTTCTTCTTTTTTGTCAGGGCTTCGTAGGACTTGCTGAACTTGGTGGTCAGCACGCCGGTGAGATTCAGTTCGCCCTTGGGCTCTTTTCCACTATGGCATCCGAGGCAGTACTTGTCCAAAATAGGCTGGATGTCGGCGGCGTAGTGAACCGTGCGGGGGCCTTTGTCGCCGGGCTGAGGGCCGGGATTCTGGACCGGGAATTTCATCGCGATCGGACGGACGGGTTTCAGTCCCGGCGCGTTGCGGCGGAACTCGTGACAACCGATGCAGGAGCGAGACTCGCCGGGCCGGAGGTTAATGAACGTCCGCATGCGGTGCAGTTCCATGTAGTTTTCATCCAGCGCCTGGAAGAATACGTTCCTGTTGGCCGGCACCCTGAAGAACGCCGACCCGTCTTCGTGGAGCTTGACAATCCCGTAGATCTTCTTGATCGAGACGTCGCCGCCGCCGCTTACGGCCGAGGCTTCCATGCCGGCTCCGTCGCCCTGCTGACCGGCCCGCACGGCGTCGCGCCAGGAAAGGTTCATCGCGGCCATCACGCGAACGTACTTGACCCTTCCGCGCTTGATCCCGGGCAGACCGCGGTAGACGTCCTGGAGGAACATAGTAGCCAGCCCTTTGGATTTCGTGTAGGCGGTGTGGACGGCGTTGGTGTCGTCTACCGGCGTGATGTTGATCGGTATCTTGCGTGTGCGCAGCGGTACGGGCTGGTGGCAGGCGATGTCCGGATCGCGGTACAGTTCGGCCCGGTTGCCCCAGCTATCCAGCACGTAGATGGCGTGTCCGGCGCCAGTCTTGTGCGATCCGCCGGGTGCGTGGGAGACCATGAAGAATTCCTCGCTGAACGGGTACGGTTCGGCGAATCCGCCTTTGTCGCCCGTTCTGGGATAGAGGCCCGGATACTCGATCTCCGGGGTAATGTTCGTCATCGCGTCGGCGGTGCGCCTGTTTCGGCGAGTGTCAAGCACTACCATCGGACCGGCCAGTCCGCCGTGGTGTCCGATCGCGATCGCCGCGAACTTGCGGCTGTTGGGGATGCTGCATGCGTTTATCATCGCGCCGGGGCAGACAACCATGTTCTTGTACAGGTGATCCGGCCCGCTGCCGTCGGGACGGACCGTCCAGAGGCTCTGGACATTTCCGAAACCCTTGTCGATGTATTCCCATCGCGTGTAAGCGATGCGACCGTCATCCAGGAGGATCGGCGACAGCTCATTGACCTGGGCGCCGGAGATGCATCGAATGTTCTTGCCGGCGGTGTCCATCACGTGCAGCGTAGTCGAGGTCTGCGGGGCGCACAGCACCGAGCGTCGGCTGCGGGAAGAGGCGAACATGATCCTGCCGTCGGGCAGGTAGATCGGGTCCATATCGTTGTACCCGTCCCGGCCGTACTTGCCGCCGTAAGGCTCGTTTTCCAGGATCGCATTGAATGTAAGCTGGCGTAGCGGCGTGCCCTTGGCCCTGAGCCCGGTCGCCGGATCGATCTGAATTTCGTAGATTCGGTACTGCTCGCAGCCCTCTTTGGATTTGGTGTAGTTGAACACAACCTTAGTGGCGTCGAATGAAAGGTCGAACCGCCCGAACACGCCGCCAGTCAGTTCCGGAACGAGTTCGGTGACCTTGCCGTCGGCGCGCACCGGCGAAAGAATGCAAAGATTGCCGCCCGGATTGCCCCAGTTTCTATGCCCGGTGTAAACGCTGGCGTGGCGGGTGAACCGCTTGACGAAGATGAGCTTGTCGAACTTCAGCGCCGGATGGTCCAGCATAATCCGTTTGCGGAGTGCGTCCCACTCATCAGCCAGCTCCTGCCACTGCTCCGGTCCGCCTTCTGATTCGAAAGTTTTCTGTTTGGCTTCCAACTCCGCCAGTTGCTTAAGGTGCTTCGGGCCGTTGGTATAGCCCGGGCCGAACGTCTTGATCTTGTCGAGAATCGTCAACCGCAGAGTCGCCGGGACAACGCTGTCGGCCGGCAGGAAATGACGCCGGTTCATCGGCGGGATCCGGTCCAGGTCCAGCTTGCGCGTGATCGATGACTTCCAGCCTTTGGGGTATTTCTCCTTGGTCTCCAGGCGTATCTCGATCAGGTTCGACGGGGCGCCGTTCCGCGTGAACTTCAGCGTTCGCTTTCCGGCTTGGAGTTTGAACTCGAACGAGTCCTCCCACTGGGCCCCGTGCAGATGCCACGTGCGTTTGGGCAGACCTTCGTACACGTTGGGATGGCGGTCCATATAAGGCGGAGCGTTGTCGGTCTTCTCGTCGCAGCACGTTCCGACCTTCTTACCGTCGATCATTACATCCAACGGATAGGCGTCCGCCGAAGCGTAACGCACGCGAAGCTTCCACGTTCCAGTTACCGGAACGTCCAGGTCGTATTCGACGCTGAACGGAGCCTTGCCCGATCCGGCCATCATGAGTCCCGGAGCCTTGTCGCGGTAATCGCCGTATCGGCCGGGATTAACGACGACCTTCGCGTTGCCGCGATCGTACTCCCAACATTGCAGCCGAATGGATCCTGCCTGTGCGCGTCCGGCGGACATCGCGAATAACCCGGCCAGAACTAATGTCAACGATAGATACGTCTTGATTCTCATCTCAACTCTCCATGACACAAGAAGCGATTGTTCTTCCATTGTATCGAATATTGGCGCTGGATATCATTATAAGTCTAACGCGGGATTGCAGAAAGAATTTCTCCTGTTCTGCAATTCTCGTATACCGTAAACGTATATAAGGTCATATCCTCAAGCAGGAGCAGCATAATGACAAAACACAAGTTCGCAGCCTTTCTTACTCTGTGCATCCTATCGACTGTCGTAGGCGCCGAAGAATACGACTTCTACAAACATCTGCGATACCCGTCCAAACTCGTACCCGGCGTGGGCGTAGACAAGATCGACCAGGAAGGCGGCGCCGCCGCGGCGGGCTACAAACGACGCTCCGTCGAGTGGTGGCCCCGCAAAGGTCAGGATATCGTAGATATTCCCAAAGGCGCCCCGCTGCGCACCTGGACCCGCAACAAGGGACAGATCGACGCCGAAGCTCTGGCCGGCGTATGTCGCACCTGGACGGCAGCGGATCCCGAAACGTTCAAGGCGCACCTGATAGGGTTCAGGAGTTTCGGCACGTCAACCCACTTTTCCGACGATCCGACGAGCGTGCACATTCCCGAAGCGGTCCTGCGCCTCGAAGACGGTAGGATCCGGGCGATCGTTAACTACGCGCCATTCAGCCTTATGGTCAGCGGCGAAGACCACACGTTCATTCACAAGACATGGGAGAAGGCCTACCCGAAACTCTACGCCAAAGTCACCCAGGGCGATCTGCCGCAGATGTCCAAGCTCGAGTTGAAACGCCTGAAAGACATATCCCCGACATTCAACGGGATCGAGCCGGCTCCGGATGCGAAGTATCCGCTGGTGGGCACGGCTCCGGACACCATAGAAATCGAGACCCCGCACTTTCACACCATCGCCCACCCCAAAGCCTGGGGCAAGCCCGCCGGCTGGTGCAACGACAATATCCAGCGACGAAACCTCTGGCGAAAGCATGTCCTGGAATTCATCGAGAATTTCTGGACGTACGTCGAGGCCTCCGGAGCGTCCATGCCCTATTGGCGCCGCCCCGGTGAGAACCATAAATATCAGATCCACATATGGCGGTCCAGATGCGCCGGCGGATGGGGCCACTGCGGGATCGGGGACTGCAATCCAGTGGCGCTGGGACACGAATTCTACCACGGACAACCCATGGGCGGTTACCCCGGCGGCGAGACCATGTGCAACGCAGGACAGCACACGATGATGCCCGCCGAACTGCAGATGTTCAACGGAAACTTCCGCTATCCGTGGCGAAACGCAAACTACATGGCCTACCAATCGTCGTTGCCGTTTTTCGTTCTGGGCGACGATCCGAACTGGGGCCAGGCCGCGGCGATCGTGCTGGGATGCCTGGCCAGTCGCGAAGACCACACCTACTATCACACGATCGCCAGACTCGGGCAGAAAAAGGGAGTATGGAAGAACGGTGTGAGAGGAGTCGGCGACTTCTTCGGCCAGTACGCCGCACGAATGGTCACCTGCGACTTCGTCGAACAGTTCTCCATCAGGAGCAAATACGGAATGCCCGAAGGCAGCTATCTGTATCCCATCTACGGACAAGAGAACCGCTGGCGGATCTCAAACGCCGAGGCGCCGAGATGGGGAGGATTCAACATCATCCGCCTGAATGTCGACGACGGCGCCGACCAGATCGCAGTCGATTTCGCCGGCGATCACGACCCGGCGCTGCATTCGGACTGGCGGGCGTGCATAGTCGCCGTAGACGCCTCCGGGCGGGCGCGATACAGCCCGCTGTGGAACAAGGGCAAGATGAACTTCCCGCTGAAGTCTACCGACAAGCATCTGTGGCTTAGCGTCTCGGCATGCCCCAGCGCGTTTCCGGTGCAGAAGGATTCAGACGGGCGACACAACAGTTACGTAAGCATGTTCCTGACCGGCCCGCGCGCGCCGCGCTTTCCGTGGGCCGTGTCGTTCAGCGGATGCAAACCCGGAACGCCGCACCGCAAACAGGGCGATATCGAGAACTTCGACGAACTGTTCGGGCGATGCGATTCGGGAAACACCTACCTCAACTACGCAGTCAAGCATGAAGTCCCGATCCCGCTTACCGACAAAGACGGCAAGCTCGCACAGTCCAAACTCACCGAGATGCTGCCCCGACTCAAGGCGTCGGCCGACGCGCTGGAAGCCAAGGTCCAGGCCGGCAAGCTCAACAAGGGCTACTTCTGGTCCAAGCGGAACATGATGCACATTGACATGGCCAGGCGCATGAAGCTCCTGCAGGACAACGCCAAAGGCAAACCGCATCCCAACGGCGGCGGATTCGTCTCCGATAATGCAAAAGTGGCGAAGACCGCTTATGTCGGGCCGAACGCGATGGTCTTTGATTCAGCGACGGTGAAAGACAACGCGTGCATCAAGGATTTCGCCGTCGTGTTCGGGTCGAAAACCGTCATCGCAGGAAACGCCAAGATCGGCGGTCGGGCATGGGTCACCGGCGATCTGAAGGTCAGCGGAAACGCACGAATCCTCGAGGCCGCCACGGTCACGACGCTGCTTCGAACCCCGCGCACGCCGTCGGTTCGCTACGAAGGCAAAGCCGAAATCACCGGCAGTGCGGTCATCAAGGGCGAATGCTACCAGCACCTGTGCTACGCCGACGACGTTACGCTCACCGGCGGAGTAGTGCTGGACTACGAAGCGGCCGTCGAAGCCCGCGCAAGCGGCGTCTACTCCAACGGACGATTCTACAGATGGTCCGATCGCAGGGTCCCGGCGTTCAGCACGGGCGCGGCCGACGAAGGAGCGATATTCGCCGACTGGCGGTTCGATCAGCCGAAATCCATACTGCTCGAAGACTCGTACGTAAACAATAACGGAACGCTGCACGGAGCCCCGACATTCGCCAGCGACGGCCCGCGAAAGTCGATCGTATTCAACGGGACAAACCAGTACGCCCTGGCGCCGCCGAGCGTAGCCGACTTCGGCGAACTGACTGTCGACATGGCGATCAACCGCTCCGGCTCCGGTTGCCTCTTTGACTTCGGCACGGGCGACGACGAATACTTCGCCCTGACGATCACCGGCGACGGGAAACTGACTCTCACCGCCAAACACGCAGGCAAGATGCATTCCGTCAACTCGGCGGCGGCGGTTCCCGCAGGCAAATGGGCGACGGTGCGCCTAGAGATGGATGGCAAGACCGCGGCGATATTCGTCGACGGGAAGTCAGTGGCCAGGAAGGCGATGGCGTTCAGCCCGCGAGAAGTGTTCATCGGCGATCGGGCCGAAGGCAACTTCATCGCATGCCGACGAAACAGGAAGGATTTCTTCAAGGGCAAGATCGATCACTTCCGCATCTACCGCAAGATCCGCGCCGACTTCGAAGCGTTGGGACCGCCTCCCGGCACGCTGACTCAAACACCCCTTTGGTCGCCCGAAGACCAGAAGCTCCACGACGACTGGGCCGGACGAAGATCGGCGGCCGAAGGCGAACTGACCGCCGGCAAGTACGGACAACTGCAGGATCAGATCAAGCAGTTGAGCCGCCAGAAATCGGACCTCTACAAGGTCAAATCCGCCAAGCTCAAGGACCTCGAAGCCCGAGCCAAACAGGCCTCGGATGGCAAGAGAACTCTCGATCGGAAGATGCAGGACGAGTACAAGAACCTTCCCGAGCGGGCCGCGAGCGAAAAGGAAATCCAGGAACTGCGAAAGAAGATCGACGCGATCAGACGTGAGATCAGGGAAAGCGCCCAGTGCGCCGGGATCCAAAAAGAGATCAAAACCTGCGAGACCCGCCGAAGAGAGATCGAAAACGAAATTCGCCAAAGCCCCGAACTCAAAGCGCTCGACGCGAAGCGCGATGCGGCCGGTAAGGCCCGCCAGGAAGCCGAAGAGGCGATCGCCCAGCTTGCGGAGGTCAAGAAGCTCAAGGACCAGGCCGCCAAGGAAAAGGACCACAAGACCAGGAGAGCGTTTCAGGATCAGCACAAACGCCTGATCGACGCCAAGAGGCGGTCCGATCCGAAATGGCAAAAGGCGAGCAGGATTCAGCAGGACATGAGCAACTCGTCCTGCAAACTGCTGCAAAACAAGATCAACTCCAGCCCCGAGCGCAAGAAGAACGAGGCCCGAATCGGACAACTCCGCAAGGATCTGCGTGACACGACTGCCAAGCTTGAGAAGTCGCACCCGCAACTCGGCGGCCTGGATAAGTCCGCACGCCAAAAGCAGGACGTCCTGGGCGCAAAAAGGAAGCAGATCGAAGATCGCCACCGCTCAGCCGAGGCCTACAAAAACGCTGAAGCCAAACGACTCGCCACGGACAAGGCCGTCAGGGAAGCCCGTGACGAAGACCGCAAACGCATCGAAGCCGGCAAGGAGTTCAAAAACTTCGAAGTCCATATCGCAAAGCTGCATGCCGAAGCAAACGCCGTGCGAACCGCCGGGCTCAAGCGAGCCGGCGTGTTCGGGGCGAATCCGTATCCCGGCTCGCGAGCAGCCGAGGCTCAGGCCGCGCTGAAGAAGTACGTCTATCGCCCCACCGCCGACTGGTCCCACGATGTACTCGGCGACAACAGAGGCGGTGAAGCCCAGGCGCCGGCCAAGATGATCCGCTGGCTGAAGGAAGTCCGAGGATTCTAGGACCAGGCGAGCCCGGCACTGCAGGCCAGGCGACCGATTCGACAGTCCGGACCCAGGTGTTAGGCTTTTTCACGCCAACGAGATGCACGTACCTCTGGTCGGGCTTGGCCATGGCGGTCTGGTGGTACCATGCATACTCGCCGAGCTTCTTTTCGCCGATATCGTCGCCATAGCAGTAACGCGTCGTGCTACCGGCGCGGCAGGCGTACTCCCACTGGGCTTCGGTCGGGAGGCTGTAAGACCTGCCGTCTTTGGCGGCGAGCTTGGCGCAGAACGCCACAGCGTCGTTCCAACACATATGATTGGCTGCGTGGTCGGGGTTCTCCTTCGCGGCGCGCTGGCCTTTCCACGGGGTTGTGCCCATCGCCGCTTTCCACTGTCCCTGCGTTGTCTGGTGAATCGATATGTAGAAAGCTTTGGGGATCTTAACTTTGTGCTGAGGGCCTTCCTCCTTGTATCTGCCCAGTTCGTCATCGCCGCTTCCCATCATGAACTCACCGGCAGGGACCAGCACAAACTTGACGCCAGCGGAGTTGACGAAGGCGACGGGGACGCCCAGCTTCTTCGCCTCGGCGATCTGCTCTTTGGACACCTTCGCCCACGCGGGGGTCGTGGTCTTACGCTCGGCGCCAAGACCGCCAACTAAACAACAGAACACCGCGAGTCCGACAAGGCCGATCTTCTTCATGCTTGTTCTCTTTCACGTCAGGTTACTTCTTCTGAGCTAACGGCAGCGGTCGGAAGTCCGGATCGTCTTTCCACTTGAGGTTCTTCTTGCCCTCGTGCGTTCCGTAGTATGGCGCGTTGGAATCGATCCAGGTTACAATCCTTATCAGCTCGTTCCGAGTTAGATTCGCCTTGCACGGCGCCTTGCGGATCTGCTGGATCAGCTTGCTGCGGTGCGATCCGAACGCCAGGGGCGGGGTGTTGCGAACGTTGGAGGCGCCGTATCCGCCGTTTAAGTGGCTGATCAATCGCTTCTCAGCCAGGTTCTCGTACGAACGATTCCACAACTTTGTAAGTGCGCCGGTCAGATCCAGATTCCCCTTGGGTTTGGCGCCGCTGTGGCAACCGATGCAGCGGCGGTTAAAGATCGGCTGGACGTCGCGAGCGTAGTGCACCATGCGCGGCCCGGTGTCGCCCGGTTGGGGATAGAGCCTCTCTGCGGCCCGGTTCATCGCCTTGGGACGAACGCTCAGGTTGGGCGCCTTGCGGCGCAGTTCGTGACATCCGATGCAGGACCTCTTCTCGCCCGGCATCAAGTTCACCGACGTCCGCATGCGCTGCAGTTCCATATAATCGGCGTCAAGCGCCTGGAAGAAGAGATTTTTGTTCGGCTCGACAGTGAACAGCGCCGACCCGTCGTCGTGGACGGTGGCGATTCCGTGGATCTTCTTGAGATGTACATCGCTCTTGTGCCCGACCGCCGAGGCCTGCAGTCCGGCTCCGTCGCCCTGCTTGCCCGAGCGGTACCCGGCGTCCCAGGATATGCCGATGGCCTCCATCACCCGCACGTATTTTACCCGTCCTCGTTCGATGCCTTCCATCCCCTCGTAGACGTCCTGCATGAACAGCATCGCCGGTCTGTTCTGTTTGTCGGCGATCCCTTCAAGCGAGGCTATCGCGATCGGTTTTCGGCGCGGTCGAAGTGGGATCGGCTGAAAACATGCTATATCCCGGTCGCGATAAAGTTCAGTGCGGTTTCCCCAGGCGTCCAGCAGGTATAACCCGTATCCCTTCGGAGCCGAGATCGCCGCGGTGGGATTGTGTGAGACGAGGAATAGCTTCTCCGACAGCGGGAACGGCTCCTTGAAGAAGCTCCTGGTCCGTTTGGCCGAGAACATGGACGGGTACCCGACCTCGGGCGTAATGTTGGTCATCGCATTACCGGTGCGGCGGTCGGCGCGATTATCGATAAGCACGACCGGCCCGACCGACATCGTACAGTGCGGGGCGCCGACGGCTACGAGTAACTGGCTGTTCGGAATACTGCGAGCGTCGACCAGGCCGGCGGGGAGGACAACGTCGTTCTTGTACACGTGGGACGGGTGACTGCCGTCGGGATGCATCGACCAGAGACTCTGCACGTTGCCGAAACCCTTGTCCACGTACTCCCATCGCATGTAGATCACGCGCCCGTCGTTCATAACGCATGGGTTCAGCTCGGTCAGAGGGTTGCCCGAAAGATTGCGAATGTTCTTTCCATCGGCGTCCATCACGTACAGAGACGTAGCCGAGATCGGAAAACAGAATACCGACCGCTGAGATCGCGTCGAGGAGAATATGATCTTCCCGTTAGGCAGGTAACACGGTTCGACGTCGTCATAACCCAGCCCGTGACAACTGCCCTTGTAGCGTTGAATCGTGTCGGCCTCGTCCTGGCCGTCAAAGGTCAATTGCCTGAGGCCCTTGCCGTCAACTCCGATCTCGTAGAGACGGTACGGATCCTTGACGCTTTTCTTGTAGGCGAACACGACCTTCTTAGCATCGAACGAAAGATCAAACCGCCCGAACAGTCCGCCGTCCAACTCAGGCGCTATGTTGGTCACCTTGCCTTCGGGGCTCACAGGGCTGAGTATGCAGAGATTGCCTCCCATCTTGCGGCTGCCGTCTGCAAAGTCGCTATAGATATGGCTCGATCCGTAAGTCAGCCGCTTGACGAACAGGAGCTTGTCGAAGTCGAGCAGCGGGTGGTCAGCCATTACCTGGCGGCACAGCGTGGTCGACGCATCGTGAAACTCCTGCCACTCCTCCGGCCCGCCGCCCTGAACGGTCCTCTGTCGGGCTTCCAACTCCCCAAGTCGCTTCAGGAGTCGCGAACCGTTGGGGTATTGCGGCCCGAAGCTCTTGATCGTATCTTCCAGCGCTGCCCGCAAGGTCTTAAGATCAACCGAATGCGGGGGTAGAGACGGATCAGGTTTCGCCGCCCGGGCGACAGGCGCCCCGACGGACCCAACCAGGAGCAGAGCGGCCAGCGCCGTGGTCAGTATTGACCGTCGAGACCGCAGCGACAGACACAAGCTGATCTTCATATCCAGTCTCCTGAAAGGACGCCGCAGCGTTCTTTACTCTTGAACGGGTGGTTTGTCTATTTTTCGCTCATGGCCATCTTGCCGTACAGCGGCGGCGGTCGGAAATTGGGATCGTCTTTGTATTTGATCTCCCGCTTGCCGCGATAGGTTCCGTAGAACGGGGCGTTGGCGTCCATCCAGGTGACCATGCGGATGAACTCTTGGCGCGAGAGTTTTCCCTTGCACGGATCTTTTTGCATCTTGGCGACCATCCTGCTGAGATGCGACCCGTAGCTAAGCGGCGGCTGGGGCACGTATTGCGATCGACCGAATCCGCAGTTCCGTACGCTTACCAGCCCCTTACCGACGATCTGTTCGTATGATTTGCACCAGTCGTTTGTCGGCTCGCCGGTAAGGACCAGGCGTCCCTTGGGCTTGTCGCCGGAGTGGCATTTGATGCAATGCTTGTCGAGCGTCGCCTGAATGTCCGTAGCGTAGTGGACCATGTACGGACCTTTAGTTCCCGGTTGAGGCATGATCGACTGGATCGGATGTGCGGTCGCCATCGGGCGCTTTCGCGTGGCGCGCGGGGCCTGCTTGCGATGCTCGTGGCATCCGACACAGGATCGCTTCTCGCCGGGACGCATGTTGATGAACGTGGGCATGTGCTGAAGCTGCATGTAATTTTCATCGAGGGCCTGGAACAGGATGTTCTGCATGGCGGGCACTTTGAAGTGCGCCGATCCGTCTTCGTGGACCTTCACCACGCCGTAGACCTTCTTGCGATGGACCGCGCCGGCCATCCCGATCCGGAATATCCCGCGCTGGTCCCAAGGCCAGGGCAGCACGCCCATCACGCGTATGTACTTTACTCTGCCCTTTTCGATGCCGGTCATTCCGTCGTAGACGTCCTGGACGAACATGGTGCAGGTCTTGTCGAGCTTCTTGCCGACTTTCGCCAGCTCGACCGGAGCGACGTTCACCGGCTTTGATCGCGGCCGGAGCGGCATGGGCTGGAAGCATGAGATTTCCGGATCGCCGTAGAGCATCGCCCGGTTGCCCCAGGCGTCCAGCGCGTAGATACCGTACCTGGACTTGTCCTTCTTATACCGCGCGCCCGGCACGTGGGAGACTAAGAAGAACTTCTCCGAAAACGGGTAAGGCGTAAGGAAGTAGCCCATGTGCCATATCGAATGGTACATGCACGGGTACGCGAGTTCCGGCGTGATCGAGGTCATCGCCTCGGTGGTTCGGCGCGTCGTGCGATTGTCGATGAGTATCACCGCACCGCCCTGCCGGCCGCAATGCGGATTGGCCACGGTCACGATCCGCCGGCTGTTGGGAATGCTGCGCGGGTGGATCATGCCCGAAGGGCGCATCGTGGAGTTCTTGTAAACGTGGTCCACGCCGCTTCCATCGGGACGCACTGACCAGAGGGCCTGGCCGTTTCCCAAGCCCTTGTCGAGATACTCCCATCGTGTGTAAACGATCCGCCCGTCACCCATAACCGACGGGCCCATCTCGGTAAGCGGGCCCTGCGAGATGCAGCGTATGTTCTTGCCATCGCCGTCCATCACGTGCAGGCTGCTGACCGTGGTGCCGAAACAGAACACGTTTCGCTGCGAACGGGCCGACATGAACGCGATGTTCCCGTTGGGCAGGTAGACCGGATCAGTGTCGTGGAAGCCCTGTCCCACGACTCCGCGTCCGCCGCCGTTGGCGTGGATGTCGAAGTGTTTCTTTATCGCGGCGACCTCGTCGGCGCCATCGAACGTAAGCTGTCTCAAAGAACCCGAAACCGTCACGCCGGTCTTCGGATCCAGGCGAATCTCGTATATGCGGAACGGGTTGTGCGCATTGTGTTTGGACTTCTTGTTCTTGGGGTCGATTTTCGGAGGATTCTTCTTGTAGCAGAAGACGACCTTCGTCGCGTCGTAGGACAGGTCGAACCGGCCGAACAAACCGCCGTCGAGCTGGGGAACCAGACTGGTGACCTTACCGTTCGAACGCACCGGGGAAAGCATGCAGAGACTTCCGCCCATTTTCGAATTGTGCTGATCTTCGTAGATGTGCCCGTTGTAGGGATGGCGTTTGATGAACAGGAGTTTGTCGAACTTCAGCAGCGGATGGGCCAGCAGCGCATCAGACCGGATCGTCTTCAGCGCCTTATCGGTCTTGCTGGGCTCCTCGGCCGGCAGGTTCTCTTCGCCGGACCAGATGCGGGCGCCCTTGAAACCCTTGCCCGCCAGCGCCATAGTAATCGTACGGGGTTTCGCCGCCAGCGCCGCCAGGCGTTTGAGGTAGTCCTGTCCGCCGGGGTATTTGGCGCCGTAGAAGCCGATCGTATCTTCAATCGCAAGCTTCAACGCGCCGATGTTCACACCGTCGGGAGGCAGAAAAACGCTTTGGTCCTTTACCGGCACTTTGGCCAGATGCCTGATCTGCCGATCGGGCTGCTTGAAGCCCTTTTCAAACCCCTCAGATGAATCGAGCCTCAGCGCCGAGAGGTTGGGAAAGGCTCCGTCGCGGGTGAGCTTCAGGGTGTGCTTGCCCTTGGGCGCCGGCATTGTCACCAGATCGTCGGTGCACCATACAGCCTCCCAGCTTTCGCCGGTTGTCACGACCGGGCGAACCCTCGGCGGTGACAGGAATGTTACGCCGTTGCACGTCCCCCCGGCGTACTTTCCGTCCAGGAAGACCTCCAGCGGTCTAGCCTGCGGCGAGGCGTATCTGAGGTGCAGCGTGTAGTCGCCTGCAACGGGGAAGTCGATGTCGTATTCGACGGTAGTCCGGCCGGTCGACCCGTCCGCCGAGCCTATGATCGGTCCGGCGTTGGCGTATTTGTCCGGGCTGGCGTAGATCACCACGTTGCCCCGATCGAACGTGCAGGCGGGGATATTCAGCTTGGCCTTGGGCCGGGGTCGCGCTGCGAGCTTAACCGCCTTTCGCATATCCTCGACGCTCATATCGCTGGGATTCTTCAACAGACCGCGGAACTTCGCCGGGATGCTGTCGATATCGCGCGCTTTATACTTCGGCGGCGTCCAGTCGGCGGGGAACTCTTTGGGCGATTCGATACGCAGTGCGATAATGTTCGGCAGCGCCCGGCGGCTGGCCAGAATGATCGTGTGCTTACCGGCCTTGGCGTCGCCGTTTCTCTTGGGCGACAGCGGATCGGGTCCGCCGAATCGATTGCGGAGCAACTCCCACCTGCCGCTGCTGCTTCTGGCGGTCGCAGGACCGGGCTTACCAGGCGAACCCTTGGACAAGGTCATCCCATTGCAAAACTTGTTGCCCGTGTCGCGCGTGTCGAAAAAGACCTCGACGGGTCGAGCTTCCGTCGACGCGTATTTGACGTAGAGGTAATACTTACCGTCAACCGGGAAGTTAACGTCGTATTCCAGCGTCCAGCCCCAGGGCTTCCGCGCCCCGCCGATTGCGACCGGACCGGCGTCGGCGAATCCGCTGGGGTCTGCGTCGATCTTGACGTTTCCGCGATCGAACGCCCAGGCGGGGATGATAATCGTCCCGGCCTCGGCATAGCTCGACGTGAACATGGCGCTGCAAACGACAAGAAATGCAGCGGCGAGAATCGTCCGCCTCAATAATTCATTCTTCATTGCACATCTCCATGAAGGAGCAGATAACTAATATTCTACCATATCGGACATCACAACAGTCACGACCAACTTGCGTCGGGGAATATTACTATTTGGATTTCACGATCAGCGGCGCTATTCGGAAGTCAGGATGATCTTTGTCTCTGGGGTCCCTGTAGCCCCTGTGCGTGCCATAGTACGGCACGTTGGAGTCGATCCAGGTGACAATTTTGACGAAGTCGGCCTGGGTCAGGTCGGCTTTGCACGGGGCCTTGCGAATCTGCCCGACCAGGCTGCTGCGATGCGAACCGTGCGTCAGCGGCGGGACTGCGGGGAAACCGGCCTGTCCGTAGCGCCCGTCGCGGTAGTTGACCAGTTCCTTGCCGATGATATTCTCGTAAGAGCGGTTGTACTTCTGGGTCAATACGTCGGTCAGGTCGAGGCGGCCTTTGGGTTTGGCGCCGCTGTGGCAGGAGATGCATTTCTTGTTCAGGATCGGCTGGACGTCCGTGGCGTAATGGACCATACGAACGCCTTTGTCGCCCGGTTGCGGGGCGATAGTCTGGGGCTTTTGGGTTATCGCAATCGGTCTGGTCCTAAGCGCAGGGGCCTTCCTTCGCAGCTCGTGGCAGCCGATGCAGGACCGGTGCTCACCGGGCATGAGATTTATGAACGTGGGCATGTGCTGCAGCGACATGTAGTCCTTGTCCAGCGCCTGGAAGAAGATGTTCTTTTTCGCCGGCGCGTTGAAGTACGCCGATCCGTCCTTGTGGACTTTGACCACGCCGTAGACGCGCTTGCGATGGACGTCGACATTCATGCCCATACCGCCGTTTCTGTCAGTCCAGGGCCAGGCCAGGGCGCCCATCACGCGGACGTATTTCACCCGGCCGCGCTCGATGCCGGTCATACCCTCGTAAATGTCCTGGATGAATACCGTGCCTGTGGTCTTGGGCTTCTTGTGGTTTGCTTCGATCGCGGCGATCTGTCCGGGCTTTATGCGGGAAAGCAGCGGGACGGGTTGGTAACAGTTGAACTCCGGATCGCTGTAGATCCTGGCTCGATTGCCCCAGGAGTCCAGCGCATACAGCCCGTAGCGTGAGGCCCTGCTGAGCTGGTGGGAGACCAGGAAGAATTTTTCCGAGAACGGGAACGGGTCCATGAAGACCCCATGCCTGCTGGAGGGGTATCCCATCGAGTGCGGATATCCGACGGCCGGCGTAATGCAGTTCATCGCCTCGGTTGTCCGCCGATTGCGGCGCGAGTCGACGAGAACCACCGAACCGACTGCGTTGAAGTGATGCCCGCCGCCGATGGTTACGATGCGCTTCGAACCGGGTATCTCTCGCGAACCGCTCATCCCCGCCGGCCAGACCGTGTTGTTCTTGTATATGTGTTCTACGCCGGTTCCGTCGGGCCGAATCGCCCAGATTCCGGCTCCGTTGCCCAGGCCCTTGTCGACGTACTCCCATCGGGTATAGAGCACCCGGCCGTCGGACAGGATCGTGGGAGAGGTTTCATTCACCGGGCTCTTGGACAGCTGTCGAACGTTCTTGCCGTCGGCATCCATTATGTACAGCGTCGAAACTCCCGACGCCGCAGCACAGAAGACGTTGTGCATCGCACGGGTCGAAGTGAACATTATCTTGCCGTTAGGCAGGTAGCACGGGTCCATATCGTCAAAGAAACGGGCTCCTTTCCGCACAACGTCGCACCGCCTGGCCTCATCCTCGGCGGTGCTGGTGAAAGTGAGCTGGGTCAGCGAGCCGGGGACCATCTTCCCCGCGGCGGGATCGATCTTGATTTCGTACAGGCGGAAGGCGTCGTCGGGCTTCTTCCTGTAGGCAAAGATCAGCCGCCTGGCGTCGAACGACAGGTCGAACCGATCGAACAGTCCGCCTTGGAGCTCCGGCACGAGATTGGTGACCTTGCCTTCAGCGCTGACCGGCGACAGGACGCAGATGGCGCCGCCCATTTCCCTGGCGCCCTGGTCGTTATAGGTATGACCGTAGTGATTCTTGTCGGGGCGCTTGAGGAACAGCAGTTTCTTGCAGTCGAACTTCAGCGCCGGATGGCTCAGCATGGCGCCGCGGCGCATGTCGGTAAGCGTATCGTGCATCTGCTGAAGCTCTTCAGGACCGCCTTCGGCGTTGACCTTCGCCTGGGTGCTCTCAAGTTTCGAGAGTTGTTTGAGCCACTCGACGCCGCCGGAATACCGCGCGCCGTAATTCGCCGCGGTATCGGCGATCGCCATACGCAGCGTTGCGATGTTGACCGCACCCGGGGCCAGGAAAACGTTGCGATAGCGCGGCTCGACCCGGGTCAGATCCACCTTGCGCAGCGGCGGGCTCCATCCGGCCGGGAGCTTTTCCGGCGAGTCAAGCCGCAACTCGGCCAGGTTGGGCAGCGGTCCGCTCCGGGCGAACTTCAGCGTGTGCTTGCCCTTGGCGATCGACACCTTCAAAGGCGGCGCCCACAGCGCGTATCTGCTGGACCACGTCGTAAGGATCGGATTCTCGAACGGAGCTGAGCCGAACGTTACGCCATAGCAGCATTTGCCCAGATTCCTGTTGTCCAGGAACACGTCGACCGGGCGGGCCTTGGCTGCGGCGTATTTAACGTTAAGCAAATACTCGCCGCTGAGGGGAACGCTGATGTCGTATTCGACGAACACCTGCTTCGCCCCGGCCGGTCCGCCGCCGGCAAGCGTACCGTAATCGGCGTAATGGTCGGGATTTGAGTAGATCTCGGCGTTTCCGCGATCGAACGTGCAGGCGTCGATCGTAATCGATCCGGCGGGCCGAGGTTTGCGTCTTGGCGGAAGCTGGGCTGGGACGCGCATCGCCGCAACGTCGACATTGCTCGGCGTGGCCAGCGCCTTGCGGAACTTCGCCGGGATGCTGTCAATGTCGCGCACCTTGAACTTCGGCGGACTCCAGGACTCTGGAAACTCTTCATCAGTTTCCAGGCGCAGCGCCACGAGGTTCGGCAGCGGTCCGCGACGGGTGAGTTTGATCGTCTTGACGCCTTTAGTCGTCTTGAGAATGACGGGGTCCGATTTCCTGCACACCCGTTCCCAGCGAGCAGCGCTGGACGCGGCGCTGAGCTTGCCGGACTTCGGCCCGAACGTAACGCCGATGCACGACTTGGTCTCATTTCTGGCGTCGAAGAACACCTCGAGCGGTTTGGCCTCAGTCGCCGCATAACGGATATGGATCGTGTACTGCCCGTCGACGGGAATGTCGACGTCATATTCGACCGTCCAGCCCCAGGGCTCCTTCGCCCCGCCGACGACAATCGGTCCGGCGTCGGCAAGCTGGCTCGGATCGGCGTCAATACGCACATTGCCCCGAGCAAACGACCAGGCGGGAATAATGAGCGTTCCACCGTAGGACCGAATCGTCGGGAACACGACGCATCCGACAACCAGCAGCGTCAACCATCGCAATTTGATCGTTAGCATCACGAGTTTCCATGGAGCAAGAGGATAGTTCTTTGTCAATCGTGCTAAACGTAATTATAGGCGTATGTAATGCGTACAAGAAGGTTTTTTCGACGCCTGTCGCGGCGGTCTTACAACCTAATCACAAGCCGCGATTCAGCCAGTATGTCGACCAGCAAATCGTCGGGGCTTTCGACCGGCTCGTCATCACCAGCCGGTGCGCTGTACGGCGTGGTGGTTTCCGACAGGCCGAATGATACCGGCGTCGGGTCAGAGACGCTGTATTCAGGTATCGATGGCGCCGACGGCATATCGATAGCAGGCGCCGGTGCGGGCGACGCAACGTGAGTATCGCTGTCACCGTCATCGGCGGCGATCGGTTCATCGAAAACGACGGCGGCGGGAGCCGGAGCAGGAGCCGGGTGCGGGGTAAGGATATCGCCGAAGCGGCTTCGCACAATCGCGAAGTCCGCCAGAGAGACTCGCCCATCGCCGTCTATGTCGCCCGACAGTCCGGTTCCGGTCATTCCGAACTGGCTGACCAGGATGTCGTAGTCGTCGTCATCGACCACACCGTTGACATCGGCGTCACCGGCCAGCACAGGCGGATCGGACAACTCGCTTCCATAGCAGTCGCGCATTATCACAAAGTCGACCAGGCTGGCTCGCCCGTCCCTGTTGAAATCGGTCGCCAGGTTGCTTCCGCTCTGCCCGAACTCGCTGAAGAACAGCTCACGATCGCCGGCGCCCACGACCCGGTCTCCGTAGGCCTCTCCCACGAGATTGCCGAAGTAGAACAGATCGTCAGCTTCAAGATTAATCCCGCCGTCGGACCTTACGGTGATCTCCAGCCACTTATCGACAATCGCCCCGTCAGCCCAGATCAGCGTCACGCGATCCGACCCGCCGACGCCGGCTCCCGGTCGCACGGTGATGGTCGGCTCCGGGGCGGTGGTCCAGTTCGACCAGTCCGAATCGGGTCCGACCATGAATATGAAATCGCCTGCGACCGGATCGAAAGCCAGGTTCTCTATGTCGATCATCACGCCGTTAATACCGCTCGTGTAGCTGGTGACGTTTGCCAAGGTGGCCGCCCGGCCGGGAAGCAGGGCCCGCTTGGACGCGTCGATGGCGCCGTCGTCGTAGACGTCGGCTGACGGACCGTTATTGTCACCGGCCGAGTTGTTGTAGAACACGTGACGTGCGACGATCACGGCCGGTTCGAGCGAAACCGTCCACTGCTCAACAGCGTCATCGCCAATCGGGTGGTTCAGAGCGTCTTCGATCCCCGAACCGCCGGCGATAAGCATGAGCGTATAGTCGCCCACATCGCCGGTGAGCGAACCGAGATTACTCAGCGTCCAGGTGACATTGTCGCCGGTGGTCAGCGTCTGCGATCCGCTCAGCAGATTCGCTCCGCCGTCAAAGGCCAGCGAAAGGTCGCTGATATCCAGACCGGTGACCGCCTCATTGAATACGATATCGATTTCGTCAACCGGACCGTTATGCGGGTCGGGGCTTATGTCGATTATGTCGGCGATCGGTCCGCTGGTGTCGATAACCCACGTATCGGACGCGTCGCCCGAAAGCGGGTTGCCCGCCAGGTCGGCGACGCCCGATCCGTCGGCGACAAGCTGCAATACGTAGAGGCCTTCGGTCCCGTTGGCGGCGACTTCCTCGAGTCTCAACGCCGCAAGCCCGTAACCCTTGGATCCGCCGACCGAGCTGCCGGAGCCCACGCCCGGAGTCGGGCCGGAGTATTGCTGTGAGACTATCGTAAAGGCGCCGTCCGGACCGGGATCGATATTGGTCCACCCGGCGACGAATCCCTGGTTTGCGGCGCTGTTGTGTCCGACCCATATCGCGACCTGATTGTCCGCCAGACCCGCGGTAACCACGCCGATACCGCTGCTGTGGTCGGCGGTGAACCCGTCGGCCCCTATGAGCATTACAGTCGTCCAGCGATTGGTGTAATTCGCCTTGCCGCGAATCGCCGTACCGTGGAAGTTGTATGTCGTAGCTCCTCCGGAATCCAGGCCGGAGAACGCATGGGTATAGTGATCGGCGCCCCTGATCTCGAGACTGGCTCCGTTGGCTGCGCTGAAATCAATATATCCGTTGAAGATATCGTGTGCGTCGGTTTCCGCCGTCGGCGGGGAGCTGTTGCCGGCGTACTTTATCCCGGCGCTGGTGACAGTAAGCGTCACGCCCGTTCCCAGAGCGGTTGTTATGTCCTTCAACTGGCCCGACGCCGTGGAGTTGCCGGCGTAACTGGTGGCGTTTGCGTGCGTCGCTACGCCCGCGATATGGTCGTTAAACGCGACGAATCCTTCACCTCCGGCCTGGCCGGTCAGTCCGCTCAAACCGCCAAGCGTCCAGGTGATGTTGTCTGTGGTCGTAAGCGTTTCGCTTCCGGTCAGGATGTTCGCCCCGCCGTCGCGCGTGAGGACGAGATCGCTTACTTCCAGTCCGGTCACCGGTTCGTCGAAAACGATATCGATGCTCTGGACCGCATCCTGGCGCGGATCGGGGGTAACGCCTGCGATATCGACTGTCGGGGCTTGCAGGTCAACCGTCCATACGTCCGAGGCGTCGGTCTGCAGCGGCGTCAACACCGCGTTTTCAATTCCCGCTCCGGTAGCGTTAAGCGTAAGGGTGTACGCTCCGACCGCTCCGGTCAGCGAAGTCAGACCGCCAAGCGTCCAGGTGACATTATCGCTGGTGGTAAGCGTCTGGGCTCCGCCCAGCAGGTCCGCCCCGCCGTCCAGCACGAGCGTAAGGTCACCGATGTCGAAGCCCGTCACCGCTTCGGTGAAGACAATGTCGATCTGGTCGACCGCGTCGGTCCGCGGGTCCGGGGCCACGTTGATTATGTTCGCCATCGGCGGAATGGCGCCAGCGACCGTGATCGAAACATCGTCGAAGAACACTGTGGTTGCTTCGTCGCCGGCGGTGGCCTGGTTGTTGTAGGCTCCGATCGTGAGAGTGTGCAGCCCCGCGGTTACGGGGATCTCGAAAGAAGCCTGGAGCCAGCCCGTGTCGGTCGTCGGGTTCGATCCGTCGGAGTGAACCAGACTGTCGCTCACATCGCCGCCGTATCGCACGCCGTCTATTTCCAGGATCACCTGTCCGTGTTCTTCGGGCTCGTATCCCGGAGCCATTACCATGCGATATCGCAGAGAGACGTTTGCGGTCGTGTCGATCGGCGCGACAAAGTGTCTCGACCATCCGCCCGACATTCCCCCGTTTACCGCACCGGGTCCGAGATAGACTCTAAGCCCGCCGCCTGCGAAACCGCCGGCCGGATCGTGTGTACCTTCGGCCTGGTTCGGATTGGTCGTGTTGTTGAACGTATCGTCGGCGTATGTGAAGCCGTCTGCATTCGCGTCGAACCCCCAGACGTCTGAGTACCCAAACTCCATACTCTCACCGAGCATCACGGGCGTGCCGGTCGCATCGACGATATTCTGGACCACCAGCGTATAACCGACATCCTTGACCAGCGAACCGTCAAGAGTCAGCAGCACCATGTCGGGCGAACCTGCATCCCACTGGGCCGAACTGATCGCAATTGACCCGGCGACCCCGAAGTTTATCGTGTAGTTGCCGGCCAGCTCGGCGGCGGTCTGCATGACCGGTTCGCCGAACACCACGACAACTTCCGTGTCGCTGGACGCCACTACCGACGCCAGGCTCGGAGGCGGACTCACAAGATCCGCCGCGCCCGAAGCGCCCTGGAGTCCGTCGCCATTGATCGCCGCTGCGCTGTAAACGTATGTCTGGGTCTGGTCGGCAGTTGTGTCTGAATACTGCAGTGTCGTCTCGTCGGGGGTCACGCCCAGGACCGCCCCGTCGCGATAGATCACGTAATGGTCGATCCCCGTCTCGCCGTCGAACGATGCGGTCCACGCCACGTCGACCTGAGTGCTGCTCGCCGCCGTGGCGGTCACCGCTCCGGGAGTGCTGGGCGGAGTAATATCGTTGCTGCTGACAAACGGAGAGAGCCTGATGCCCGGGACAGGTCCTTCGAACGTCCCGTCGGGCAGTTCCCAGGCCACGGACAGATTGTCGCCGCCGCCGCCTTCTATGTGAATAGCTTCGATGTAGTATTTCTGACCGGCGACGAGGGGTATCTCCACCGACTTCTGCGATGCGTTGTTGAACCACTGACGCGAGGGAGTCCAACCGGTCACCTCGGCGATCTTGACCGCATTTGCCGGGCTCTCGTTAGTCGACAGGAACAGTTGGCTCGCGTCGTCGCTGGCGATCCAGAACGTGTAGTTACCGGTGTCGGGCGGGAAAATGTACCCGCGCATCCGCGTACCGTAACCATCGTTCCAGTTGGTCGGAGCTTCGAAGATCGTCAGCAGATCCCAGTCGGTGGGACTGTTCGGATAGTTGGGGTTGTTGAGCAGTCCGGCCAGTCCGCCGCCGATTCCGTTCCAGTATTCCCACAGGATAAACCCGTCGCCGATCGGCGAATAGACAAGCTGCACTTGCGTGTTGGGGGTTATTGCATCGCCCAGGAGGTCTTCGACGTTGCTGATCGACAGGGTGTAGGTTTGCCCGTCAGTCATCGAATCGGAGAGCACCAGTTGCACCGTCCGCAGATCGCCGGCGAGAGTCGCCGACGTTACGCTCAACCCGCCGTCGAATACGTAGTTCCCCGGCGTCTCGGCGACGGTCTGGTCCAGAACGGCGCTGAACAGCAGTTCGACGTGCGTGCTGTCGACTACGTCAGTCGACAGTATCCGCACCTTCTGCACCACTGAGAGGCTGACTGTCGCCGGCGTTCCGTATTTTTCGCCGTCGTAGGCGCGGTAGGTGAAGCTGTCGGGTCCTTCGTATCCCGGCGTCGGGGTGTAAACGAACGAACCGTCGGCATTCAACGCCAGGGTTCCGTGATCGACGTCGGAGACCAGATCGGCGGTGATCGCAGCCGGGCCGGGGTCGGGATCGAAATCGTTCAGAAGCACGCCGCTGCCGGTAACAGTAAGCGTGCGATCGATGATCGCCTCGTAGCTGTCGTTAACCGCCAGCGGGCGCGGATCAACAATCGACATTACCTCGGTCTGCGAAAGCGCATCTCCATAGATCCGCACATCGTCGAGCAGACCCGACCAGGACCCTCCGCTGTCGCGCGGTCCGCGGCCCAGAAGCAGTCGATCGGTGCTCCTTATCGTTCCGGTCACGGTCGCCCCGATCCATCCGGGGGTCTGAAGGAACCCGTTGAAGTAGACTTCGATGTTCTGACCCGAGGCCCACGTCATGGCGACGTGCACCCACTCGGTGCTCTCTGCGTTGGGGGGCGACTCCCAGTGCTGGGTCCCGCCGGTGGCGCGAACACCGGTTCGATATCCGTTGGATTGGTTGCTCTGGTTCTGGAGCTGGGCATCGTGTCGGAAACCGTATTCGTCGTTCGTGTTGGGCCAGCGGAACGAATATATCCCCCTGTCGCCGCCGAGCTGGTCGGCTTTGATCCAGGCGGCGAATGTGAATGCGTCCAGCCCGTTGATATAGTTCTCCGCGTCGTCATCGAACAGGAAGTCGTTCGACGATCCGTTGAACTGGTAAGCGCCGCCGCGGCGTCCTGAAGCGGTCCACTGCGCCCCGGAGACCGTCATGTCGCGATTGTTGTCGGTAAGATCGTGTGAGGTTTGTCCGCTGTCGACGTCGAAGGTCCACCAGGCCAGCAGGTCGGCGTCCAGACCGCCGTAAGTAAACTGCATCTCGGCGCCCGGTTCGATCGTCTGACCGATAGTGTCTTCAACGTTTACCACCGAGACCGAGTAGATGGTGTTGGCCCCGAGAGGCTGCCCGAGCGTCAGGGTTACTTCGTTGGGATTAGCCCCGTTCCAGACCGCCGAGACAACGCTGACCGGAATGCCTCCGAACTCCTCGACCGTATAGTTGCCCAAGATCTCGGCGGTAGCCTGGGTGACATTCTTTCCGAACGTCACCAGCAGTTGGGTGGCGCTGATTGTAGAGGCGTCCTGTATGCTCGTCAACGGCGTAACCGCGGACGCCGCGGAGCCTGAGCCCTCGAAATCGTCTCCGTTGACCGCCGATACCGAATAGAGGTAGCTCTGGGTCTCGCTGCGGCCGGTGTCGGTGAAGGTCGGTGTCGACGACGTGCCGACCTCGAAGCCATCGCGATAGATAACGTAGTACGCCACGCCGGATTCGGTGTCTGTCGCGGCGTCCCACGAGATGTCGACCTTGGTGCTGCTGATCGGCGCGGCGACAACTCCGGCGGGGGCTGCGGGAGGCGTGTTGTCTTCTGCGGTGATGCGGTAAGGCGAGAGGTACGTCCCGTCGATCGGGCCGGTCCAGGCTCCGGCGTCGAGCTTCCAGGCGACAGACAGGTGATCGTCGCCGTTGCGTTCCTTCTGGACCGCTTCGATGTAATACGCCCGCCCGGCCGACAGGTAGACCGGATCGGACTGCTGGGGCGATTGGGCGGTCCAGTTTCGCCAACCGGTAGATCCGGTGACGTGGGCGATCTTCGAAGTATTCGCCGGATCGGCGTCGGAAGACAGGTACAGCTCGCTGGAATCGTCGCTGGCGATCGAAAACGAGTACATGCCGGAGACCGTCGGGTGGAAGTACCCTCGCATGCGCGTTCCGTAGTTGTCGGTCCAGTTCGTCGGGGCCTCGAAAACACTCGGGTAGTTGCGGCGCGACGGGTTGTCGGGATAGTCTCCGTTGTTCGTCAGGTCGGTAATAAACGACCCGCCGATACCGGTCCAGTATTCCCGAAGTATACTTCCCTCGGCCAGACGGTACTCGAATATAACCTGCTGGGCGTCGGGCATGAGCAGCCCGGAAACAGTCGCAATCCCGTCGGTGGTCACAGTGTAGGCCTGACCCAGCGCCAGCGCGCCAACAGTAAGCTCGACGGTGTCCGGGGCGGTCAAGACCGCCTGCGAAATCGGCCCGCCGCTGAATACGTAGTTGCCCAGATCTTCGGCCGACGCCTCGACCAGCGCCTCGGTGAAGATCAACCGAACCGTAGTCCCATCGGGTATCTCAGCCAGCGCCGGACCGGGGATAGTAATATCCGCCCCCGCCGACAGCACGCTGGCGAACTGGTCGCGATTAACCGCTGAAACCTGGTACGAATACAGAGTAACGGGCAATACGTTTGTGTCGATGTAGCTCGTGGTCGCCGAGGTTCCGATCTCCGCTCCGTCACGATAGATCACGTAATGGTCAACGTTGCTGTCGAGATCGGACGACGCCGACCAGACCAGGGAAATCTGCGCGCCCGGATTTAGCGTCACCAGCGGGGCCAGGCCCGTGGGGGTCGTGGGAGGAGTCGGATCGATAAGTGCGTTAACCAGGCCCGGGGTTCCGAAGTGCGCTCCGGCGGACCAACTGGCCGGATCGTTTCCGTACAGCTCGCCGGGTCCGGGACGCAGGCGAACAATCGAATAGCCCGCCCCGTCACCCTCGATCGGCCAGGGCGCCGTGTCGTTGTAGTCGGCGTGGTCGATGCGATAGAACGGAATGAAGTAGTTGCCCGCGGCGCCCTCGGGCGAGCCCGAACGCATCAGGCGAATCTGATCGCCGTTGTTGGAAAGGCTCCCGGTGTACTCGCCGAGCACGGCTCCGGCCGGTGCGCTGTAGCGGAGGTTGAACGCATCGCGGTTGCGAACGATCACTTTATACTCGCCCGGTCCGATCGTGGGCGATCCGTTGGACTCATGCCACGAGTCCAGCACCGGATCGGAGACTTCTTCGGTGTGCGAGGCGCTTACGAATTTCAGCTCGGCGACAACGGTCCAGTTGTCCGGATTTCTCGTGCCGCGCGCCATGACGACCTGACCCGAGCCGTCGAACGTATACGATCCCAGCGAAACCCATCCCTGCGGGTCCATGTAGAACGGGCTGGCCGGGTCGGGCTCGAACTGGTCGACGACCAGCGGCGCCGTTGAGCCGCCGTCATGCGTGATAACATATGCGGCCCGCCCGTCGAGGTTGCGTTCGTCACCGAGTCCGTCGAGCATGTTCCATCTTACCAGGACTTCGTATGTGTCCGGTCCCGCCGGCAGGGTCGCGGTCCAGGTCGCATTAGCGCCCGGTTCGCGCGTTCGCCATTCGTCGTGCCCCGGGTCAACGTCCGAAGCGATCCATCCGGGCGAGAACCCGATCCCGCCGCTGAAGTAGTAGTCGTCCAGATCGTAAGTCTCGGTGGCGGAGGTATTGTAGATTTCGATGAACTCGAAATCGTTTTCGTTGATGAACCCGGCGTCGATCTCGGCCTGGGTCGGATCGAACGGGTGGTACAGCACCTCGTTGATAACCAGGCCCTCTGAATACGGATATGCGTTGGCGGATCCGAAGCTGTGGGCTCCCAGCAGCGTGAAATCCGTCCCGCCGTCGCTGTTTGTATGCAATCCGAACGAAACGTTCCGCGGCGAGGCGCCAAAGTCCACGTGCCTGCGATATCCGCCCGCGGCGCCGGCGGCGTTCGACGAAAGATAGACGTCGTTGCCGTGCTCGCTGAGCAGGAAACTCCCCGCGAAATCCGTATCGGCGTAGAACACCGCGTATCCGCCGGCGGGGATCGGGGCCATCGCGGGAATCTCGTAGCTGGTCAGATCCAGCGACGAATCGCTGAGGAACCATCCGCTTATGTCGACGTCCGAGCCAGACATGTTGTACAGCTCAATAGTGTCGGAGTACGGAGCGTCGCTGTGGGCCAGGACCTCGTTGATGATGATCGATCCGGGATCGGTCAGCACGTCGTCGTAGCCGGGAGTTCCGCCAATCGCGGCGCTGGCGCGCCAACCGATCTTCTGGTCCCACAGTTCAGACGCGCCTTGCGGGTCGCGTATCGTCAGCGAGAAACCTTCTCCGTCGGTGTGATCGTACCATCCGTCGCCGTACTCAAAGTCGTGAATGATCCCGCCGATAGGCGAATCGAGCCGGAGCTGCTCGCCAGCGTTGTTCAATGTGGTGTCTACAAACCCGCCGACAACCGTTCCGCCGAAACCGCTGTAGCGATGCTGGAATGCTGACGGATTGGCCGCGACGATTACGTATTCCCCAGGCGCGATCGAAACGTTCCCAAACGTGTATCTCACGCCGTCGGTCAACCGCAGCCCGCCCAGCGGCAGGGTCTCGGTCGCCGAGATGTTCTTGATCTCGATGTACTCGAAGTCGTCGGCGTCGGCGTATCCGGCATCAATCTCGCCCTGCGTCGGAGGCGCGGGATTGTACATGATCTCGGTTATGCGAATGTCCGGAGCCAGGTCGATATAGAACGTCGCTTCGTTCAGGGCGCTCCAGGTGCTCGATCCGGTATCGTAGGCCCTGGCCCTGACAAAGGCTCCGGAGTTCATGGTTATCTCGCCGCCGTAGATCAGCGCGGTCGGCGATATTCCGCCGCCGACCAGTCGCGGATCGCTTCCGTCCAGCGTGTAGTAGATGGTTCCCCAGGGGGCCTGGATGTCCAGTTCATCGCCCACGTCGAACACTCCGCCATGCTGGGCGACGCCCTCGATCTTGAATGTCGGCGCGTCGATATTCGGATAGAGCCCGGCGTTCTTTAGCTGCTGCAGCACGCTGGACGATGCGCCCGAGGTCACGCTCGATCGAGCAGGGAAATACGAATTGCGGAGCCAACTGATTCGCGGCGTCCAGTGATCGTCGCGGGTTCGCGGACTACTGGTGTCGTTGTATCCGTCGCCCCACCTGGCCGATTCGCCCACGATTCCCTCGAAAAGCCTGTCTTCGGCCTCGTCGAGCCATGCGAGATTCGGCGCCAGCGTAAGAGGCCCGTCGTTGAACAGCAGACGGTGCGCCCGGTCGGCGTATACCGATCGGAACTCCGGTACGGCGCGAAGTTTCCAGTACATGTCTCCCAACGTCCCGCCATGCTGGTCCACGCGATTTCCGTTGATGTCCCTGAGGCACCCCTCGGCGTCCCACGAGTGGAAACGCCACTTACCGTTGCCCTCGCGGTTGTAGGTGGCCCACCAGTTATTCTGGGGCCAGTCCCAGTTCCCGCCGTACTGGTTGATGATGAAGTAGTCGCAGAACGCCGGTATGTCGAGCATCCCTTCGATCTGAGCGTAGTTGGCGGTCGCATCGTTAAGGAGTGATCGCAACTGGTTCCATGCAGAGGAGGTCCCGGCGTTGAGGCCTTCGATGTTGTACGCGTCGTAATCCTCCTTCTCGCCGCCCTGGTAACTGGCCGAGAACGCGTCATCGGGGCGTTCGACCGGGTTGTAGAGCCCCCAGTACAGACCGTCGACATACAGGTGTACGAAGTTTCCGTGCGAGGCCAGCCCGCCGGCGTCCAGTTGCCTCTCGGCGGCCCAGCGGTCCTGCAAATAGGTTGAATTACCGTTCGTCCAGCGATCGTTGAAACCCGCACGGAGCGTTATCGTGTTGAATTCGTCTACGGCGTCATCCCCGAAAACAGGATATCGGAGCATCGTCGGACCGTATTCGTCCTTGAACACCAGGCGGAACGAGTGCTTCTTGTTGCCTGCGCTTCGGCTGGCTCCGCCGACAATCTGCACGCCGCCGTTAACCTGGAAGAAAGTCGTACCGTCAGGATTGATCCACTCGATAGAAGCGGGCTTCTCCCATGCCGTTCCGCGAGAACCGGGGTTGGCGTATATACCGCTGGGCCCGAACATGTCCTCAACGGTGGTCACCAGCGAGAGCGTCGGAATCGCCTGCATGTCGTCGGCAATCTCTTCGGCGTAAACCGGATGATTAACGATGTCCGGGTCGACCTGGTAGTTGGCGGCAATACCGTTCCAACTGGTCGGGAAACCAGCCGGATTGGTAGGTTGGTTCAGTACGTCGTCCATGAAGAAGTAACTGTGAGTATCTACGTTGGTAGGCGCGTAATTGGTCCTGAAGGCTATCGCTCGTACGACCGTGGTCGAGTCTATTGTGATGGGAGAAGTGTACAGCGTACCGTTGCTTTGGCTCGGCTCGGAACCGTCGAACGTGTAGTAGATCTGGGCCCCGAGAGTGTCGCTGGATATTTCGAGATCGAACGGTTCAGAGTGGTAACCGCGATCGTGGCTGAACGTGGTGTCTTCAACGTACAGCCAGTAATCCGACGTGTTGGCCTCGCCAGGCGTTCCAATGGCGAGAAAATGCTCGCCCAGACCGCTGGTTACTATCTCGATAAGCTCCGGCAGGACGAGGAAGTCTCCATCTGACGTCGCGTAGTTCAGACCGTGTATCGCAAGGACATTCTCGCCGACAACCAGCTGGTCGATGTACTCGGTAAGATTGACATTCTCCCAGATCATGGCCTGGGCGTCGCTGCGCTCGGCGGTGGCGGTTGAATCCCACACTGGGTTGACCGGCGTGTTCTGCTGGGCGACCTTCACTCCGTTTAAGTACGTGACGTAACCGTCGTCGTACTTCATCCGCAGCGTCAGCGACGAGATAGCGCCCGGCAGGACGTCGGCTGCGGTCAGTTCGAACGGGACGCGTGCAAACAGCGAAGCGTTGATCCCCTTCATCTCATCTTCAACATCCGTAGCAATCAGTTCCGGGAAGCCCGCCGAGCCGCCGGCGCCGCCGATGGGAATGCTCGTAACGGCCAGTCCGCCGTTGGCGGTGTCGCCGACGAGGCGGAACGTCGCATTAAAGCCGCCATGTGCGCCCTCGGCGGCGAACAGTTCGCCGGCCGAGCCGACTCCGCCCTCGAACTGCACCAGGCGGATGTTGTACACGCCGGCGGTGGTGATGTTGAACGTGCTTAACGTGTCGGCCGGTCCGCGAGGGCCCGAAAACTCCATGTAGAAGTTGTCAGTTCCGTTGTCCAGCTCCAGCGAGAACCCATCGTCGCTGTTGACGCCGAAGGTCCACTGACCGGCCGTCGGGATCGTAACAAAGCCGCGAGCGTCTATGACGAAATTGTCCTGTACGCTGGTGAAACCGGGATAGTCGGTCTGGTCGGCTGTGAAATGACCGCCGCCGCCGGAGTTGACAAAGTCTATGAACGGAACCGTCGCCGAATAGGTCCACGCCTGCATGCCGGGCGTCGAGATCACCTGGAGCGCCGTAGCCAGAGATCCCAGCGCAACGGTAGACCGGTAGTTGGTCACCGCAAAGCCCGGAACGGTGTCGGAAAATCCGATGCCGGTCTCGCCGAGGCTCCACGTGCTGTCGTCATAGGCAGTGGAAATCCAGTCGCCCGGATCGGAGCCTGGAATCAGATACCCGCCCGTATCGCCCTCGACGACAAAATCGGTAGTCACGACATCCTGGGCCAGGCCGTAGGAAATGTCGGCGTTCTGGGAGGGATACTCGTCGTATTCGTGCACCACGGCGCCGGTTTCATCGAACAGCCCGAGGTATTCGCCCGAGCCGCTGAGCTTGAAATTCGTGTGCATGTAACCGGCCGGGTCCAGATACGGATCGACCGGCGAGGCCACAGTTTCGCGCCCATTTGAGGCGAAAAGCACAACATACTGGCCCACGCCGAGCGACATGCTCG
>PVBE010783775.1_pt1 | contig 43329 bp, 39 predicted proteins | sample 1631181 | NCBI WGS metagenome assembly PVBE01 (sample SAMN08397723, study PRJNA350692) | Marine metagenome, whole genome shotgun sequencing project. | isolation source: water | place: Pacific Ocean | collected 2012-04
GCCCGGCCAGGCCGCCGTCGAGGCCGTCAGCAACCGCTGCGACCACCCGGTCGAACTGCCGTTCATTGGCGTCGAGGGTCGCCCGCAACACCGCCAACTCGACGCCGAGACCAGCCGCGCTCCTGTGCAACGACCGGGCGTCCTTCGGAAGGCAGGATCCCCCCCACCCGGGCCCGGGCTCGAAATACGACTTCCCGATCCTCGGATCTGCCCCGACGCCGTCTGTGATGTCTGTGATGTCGGCGCCGACGGCGCCGCCGAGGGCGGTCATCTCGTTGATGAAGCTCAGGCGAACCGACAGGTAAGCGTTGCTGGCGAGCTTCACCAACTCCGCCGAGACCGTGTCGGTCCTGATGACCGGAGCCTCGAGCGACTCGTACAGGTGTACAACGCGATCCGCCGACTCCTCGCTCTCAGCACCCACCACGATCCTGCTCGGCGACAACATCCTGGCCACGGCGTCCCCGGCCTGGAGGAACTCGGGGTTCGACACGACCCCTACGCCGAACCGTGCGACCTCGTCGGCGAGTCGCCGACACGTGCCGATCGGAACGGTGGACTTCACGACGATCAGCGAGCCAGCCGCAAGGTGTGGAGCCGCCTCGGCAACCGCTGCCTCCACCATCGACAGGTCGGTGTTGCCCCCGCCGTCGTCGGGCGTCGGAACGCACACGAAGTGGAACTCCGCCCCGTTGACGGCCTCGGCAACGGATGTCGTGAATCGAAGCGTCCCCTTCGCCACTCCTTCGGCCACGAGTTCGGCAAGGCCGGGCTCGCTGACCGGAAGCCGGGCTGCGTGCAGGTCCTCGATGCGGGATGCATCGACATCGACGATCGTGACCTCGTGCCCGAGGTGCGCCACGCAGGCGCCGGTCGTCAAACCCACGTACCCGGCGCCGGCAATCGCCACGACGGCACCGCTGGATGTCTCATCCACCGCCAGACCCCCTTCCGGACCGGGCGACAAACCTACTCGGGATCCGGTCGGCTCCGACGATCACCGTCCTCCCTGCGCCGGCCTCATGCATCGGCACGTAGCCCCGTCACGAGGTTGCTGACGAGGTCGAGCGGACGCTCGGGACCCTCCAGTCGGAGGTGGTGCCGAAGGAACGACCCGGCCGCCTCGCGGACCGCTATGGGGGGAGACGCCTCCGTGCGGAGCGCCTCGGCCAGTTCTTCGACAGTGTGCGAGGTTGCGAATGCCCCATCGGGTCGGGCAAAGGTCGGCACGGCCTCACCATGCGGGTTGTGGTACACGACGCCGACGCCGAGGAGCAGCGACTCGAGGATGAGGGTGCTGAACCGACTCACGAGGACCGACGACCGTTCGAGGAGTTCGAGCGCCGACTCAAAGGACTCGCGTGTGCGGCCGATGATTCCGCGATCGGCCGGGTGTCGCGACACGACCACGTCGATTCCGGCCAGACGGCCGGCCGCGAGTGCCCCACGGACCCAGTCGCTGCGATGGTCGACCTGGACGCCGTATGAGAAGTTGACGTTGAGCATTGCCCTGGGCTGAAAAGTCATCGTCCGCGGGCGCTCCCACAATCGACGGAGCCGCTCACTGCCCACAATCACGCGCTCGACGCCGGCGAGTTGAGCGTGGTCCCATTCCCCGAGGCACATCACCAAGTCGGCCGTGCGGTAGGGACGGCGCCTTCGACCGGTGTCCACGTCGTCGAAGTCCTGGACGCCCTCGACCCAGGCAGCGGTCGGAATGCCGAGGCGGCCGGCCTCGACGACGAGGTCACGGGGAACGCCCCAGTCGTTCATGACCACCAGTGCGCCGGCCGAAGCCACCACCGGCTCGACCTCGATCACCGGTCCAGCGACCCACCCCCGCTCCTTTGCCGAGGCGAGGGCGCGACGGTGGCGTCGAACGCCCGGACGCAGGTGGTTCAGCGGTCGCTTCGGTGGCTCGGGAACCACCAGGTCGACGGGAATCCCGTCGTCCCGCAGCCGGGACGCGAGGGGTGCGAGTTCCTCGAACTGGTGCTCGGTCTGCGGGACGAGCACCACGGGCCGGGGTCCGTCCGGGACCGGACCGAGGCGTCGGATCAGTTCCATGTCTCCGCCCAAGTTCCGAGGACGGGGATCGGGCTCCCCCGAACCCCCGGCTCGACGACGTAAAGGTCTCCGGCGCCATCGGCTCCACCGGCGTCGAGGGAGGCAGTGGTGACCACCAGCAGGGAGAGGTCGTCGCCCACGAAGGCGGGACAGGTCACGAGCGGGGTCGGCACCTCGACCACCGCGTCCAGCACGCCGTCCAGGTACCGGTGGACCGCACAGCCCCCCCAGAGTGCGATCCACAGGCCGCCCTCCTCGTCGATGCACATGCCGTCGGGCGCCCCTACTACGGGGTCCACGACGACATGAGGTCGCGGAGACCCAACCGTTCCGGCCTCGATGTCGTGGTCGAAGGCGACGACCTGCTGCGTCGGGGTGTCGATGAAGTACATCACGCTGCCGTCCGACGACCAGGCGAGGCCGTTCGAGATCGTCGTGTCGGCGACGAGGACCGACGGTTGGCCGTGGCCGAAGGCCCAGAGCGAGCCGGCACCCAGTTCGGGCTCCCCCACACTCATCGTCCCGACGACGAAACGCCCACCGGGTGCGGCCTTGCCATCATTGGCACGCAGGTCTGCCCGACACTCGGGGAATCTGGCGACATGGGGGGCGCCGTCCCGATCGAGGCGGCGGAGGCCGGTCGGCGTGGCGCCAACGAGGCCACCGTCGGCGGTGGCCGCGAGTGAGCCGACGGGTTCGCCAATCGACGACCTCCGCAGGTCGGCAGCGGACAGACGAGTCCGGAGCACCTGCTCGGCCATGATGTCCACCCACACCACATCACCGTTGGCCTGGTCCCACAGTGGGCCCTCGCCCAGTCGGGCGCCGGCCGACACCAGGACCTCGGATCGGATCATTCAGTACTGAGGCGCAACGACGCCCCACCGTCGACGACGATCGACTGGCCCGTGAGGTAGCCGGAACGGGTTCCGTCGGCCAGGTGGAGGACAGTCGGCACGATCTCGTCCGGTTCGGCGACGCGGCCGAGGGGGGTACGCGCGGCGAGTTCCCCCAGTCCCCTGGATGCGCCTTCTGGATCCGACCGTCGAACCAGGCCGTCGAGCAGCATCGGGGTGACGACCGCTCCGGGCAGGACCGCATTGCAGCGGACGCCGGTCGGCGCCAGTTCGAGGGCGGCCGTGCGGGTCAGCGCCACGAGGGCGCCCTTCGACACCGCGTACGCGGCCACGTTCGGCGAGGTGGCGACCGCGTGCACCGAACCGATGTTGACGATGGCGCCGCGCGTCGCGGCCAACCGTGGCGCCGACCAGCGGATCAGCCGGAAGGCGGCGTCCAGGTTGACCCGGAACACCTCACTCCACACTTCATCGTCGGTGTCCACCAGCGGTCGGTTCACCTGGAGCGCCGCATTGTTCACCAGCGCGTCGAGGCGGTCGATGGGTCCGAGCGCCTCGAGAAGTCCGGCGACGCCGCCCCCGGTGGCCAGGTCGGCGACCTCGTACCGGTCGAGTCCCTCCACCGCAGCGTGATCGTGGCGGTCGGTGCCGAGCACCGACCAGCCCTCGGCGGCGAACCCGGCGACGAGTGCCCGACCGATGCCACCGTCGCAGCCTGTCACCAGCACGGTGCGCCGCCCGCTCACTTCAGACGCACCTCGACGCCGAGGCACGAAGCCAGGTTGGCAATGGCCCGACGATGGACGCGATCCGAGGCCTCCAGTGTGTTGGACGCATTGTGCGAACCGAAGACCACACCGTCGAAGCGTCGCAGCGGGTGGTCAGGCCCCGGTGGCTCGTCCTCGAGGACATCGAGGGCGGCACCGGCGATCGTGCCGCTCTCGAGCGCATCGACCAGCGCCGCCGTGTCCACCACCGGGCCACGGCCGGTGTTCACGAGCAGGGTCCCCGGTCGCATTCGGCCGAAGGCGTCATGACCCACCAAGTGGTGCGTGGAGTCGTTGTGGGGGGCCGTGACCGCGAGGATGTTGCTGCCACCGAAGAGGTCGTCGGTTTCGACCACCTCGACGCCGAGTCGTCTTGCGGCATCGGCACCCATCGGCGACGGATCGGATCCGAGCACGCGCATGCCGAGGAAGAGGCCCCGGGAGGCGACCGCGCGCCCGATGCTGCCGAGGCCGAGGATGCCGAGTCTGAGCGAGGCGAGCGATCGACCGGCGGGCTTGGGCCAGCCTCCGGCACGGACCCCCCGGTCGATCAGGTGCAGGCCGCGTGCGAGCATCACCACATAGGCGAGCGTGACGTCGGCGACCTCCTCGGCGAACTCACCGGGCGTGTTGGTCACCTCGATCCCTAGGCGCTCGGCGGCATCGAAGTCAATGCCGTCGACGCCAATGCCCCACTTGGCGATCGCACGAAGCCCGGGCAGTCGCTCGAGGACGTCGGCGGTGAACCGGTCGTCGCCGGCGACCACTCCGTCACACCCCGCCAGAGCCTCGACGAGGGCGTCACCAGCCAGGAACTGGCCGGGAATCACCGGAACGACCACCTCGAGGCCCGCCTCCTCGAGTGCCGGCCGGAAGCCCTCGAGATCCCGAATCAGCTGGATGCAGGTGACGCCGACCCTCATGCGGGGCCGATTCTGCCAAGAAGGCCGGGTTTCCCGATGCTCACAGCCGTCCCTCCCGCTGCAACCGGTGGAGTGACTCGGCGAGCAGGAAGTCCGCCTCCTCGTCGATATCGACGGCCTCCAGGGGGTCGATCTCGAACAGGAGGGGGCGATCGCCGAACCGGCGACCCTCGGCGATCTGCTCCCGGGAGAACACGTACAGGCCCGAGTTCTCCTCGTAGACCGGAGGCAGGTCCTGGGTCCGCAACAGGACGGAGGGATCGTGGTTCATGGGGCGCCAGTCGGAATCGAAGAGCCGGCTCTGGAGCCGGGTCACCGAGAAGAGCGAGTCGAACTCGTCGAGTCGGGACCCGAGTTCGGCGAGCGCCGCCGACACGGTGGAACTCCGCAGGAGGGGACTCGTCGAGTGGGTCTGGAGGTACCAGTCGGCGTCCACGAGGCTGGCGTCATGCCGCAGGATCTCGGTCATCGGCACCTCGCCGCCAAGCAGGTGGTCGGGCCGGCCGATGACGAACACGTCGGGGAAGTGCTCGGCACACTGCTCGGCGACGGTCGGGCTGTCGGTGTCGATCACGATCCTCTCCACCTCGGGGCATGCGAGGAGAGTGGCTGCGATGTGGTGGAACAGGGGCCGACCGTCGAACTCCCGGTAGTTCTTCCCCGGCACCCGTTCACTCTGGTGCCGTATCGGCACGAACGCCACGACCTTCATCTGCGGTCGACCACCGATGTGTCCGTCCCGTCCCAAGTGGACCGGGAGGGCAGCCCACGGGGGTAGTAGAACCGCCGCTTGAGGTCGGCATCGACCTCGCCACGCTGGCGGGAGCCCGTCCACGACCCCCAGAACTGGGCGAGCCGGAATCGGGGAATGCCCAGAAGGTTGGTCGTGAAGCACCGACTCGCCACGGCCGCGATGTAGTCCCTGGCGACATTGCCGAAGAACAGCCATGCCGCCTCGAGCACTCCCAGGTACACACCTGATCCGATTCGCTGATGGGCGATCGCCTCGCGTCGATAGCGGTTGAGCGTCTGGCGGAATCTCTCCTCATGGACGTGGACTACGACCGCATCGGCCTGGTAGGCCAACCGATGCCCGGCCGCCTGCGCCCGGGTCGCCCAGTCGAGATCCTCGAGCCCGGTGAGCGTCTCGTCATACCGCAGGCGCTCCCAGGCCGACCGGAGCACGGCACAGTTGGCGTTGTTGCAGAACGGGTTCCGCTGGTCGTCGTCAGAGTCCTCGGGAAACCACCGACGGAGGACCTGTGACTCGGAGAACTGCGTCCTATGATCGCCGGTCTGACGACCGTACGACAGCGCGACACCCTCGTCGAACGGTTGGACGAGGCGTTCCAACCAATGTTCGTCCAGCGGGTACACGTGGGCGCTCACGAACACCAGCACCTCCCCTGTCGCATGTGAGCACCCGAGGTTGAGCGCCCTTCCGAACGAGAATTGCTCCGGGGCGATGCACGCGATCTTGGCGCCGTGCGCCTCGGCGATCGCCACGGTGTCGTCAGAGGAACCCGAGTCGACGAGGACGACCTGTTCGGGCCGGCGGGTGCCGGCCGCGATCCCCTCTAGGAGTGCGGGAAGGTGCTCTGCCTCGTTCAGTGCACGGATGACGACGGACACGGTGGACATGGCCCGACAATGCTACCGACTTGGGATCAGGAGACCGGCGAGGATGGCCGACCGACATTGGCTTGATCTTGTACGTTGCTGTGGGAGTCACGCCCGGAAGTCACTAGGTTTGGTCGGGTTGGGCGACGAGAACTCGGAGCGGTGTCGATGCGAATCGTGGTGACAGGTGGGGCCGGGTTCATCGGTTCCTCGCTGGTCGATGCGCTGCTCGGTCTCGGCCACGAGGTGGTCGCCGCCGACAACCTCGTCACCGGACGTCTGGAGTTCCTCGAGTCGGCTCGCTCGTCCGACCTGTTCACGTTGGTCGAAGGCGACCTGCGCGATGTCTCGACCGTCGAACAGGCGGTGGACGGGGCTGATGCCGTCGTCCACCTGGCCGCCAATGCCGACGTCCGCTTCGGCTGGGACGAACCTCGCCTGGACCTCGAACAGAACGTCGTCGTGACCCAGAACGTGCTCGAGTCAATGCGAAGGACTGGCGTGCGCCGTCTCCTGTTCTCCTCGACCGGTTCGGTCTACGGGGAGTCGACCACCATCCCCACCCCGGAAGATGCCCCGTTTCCTCTACAGACCTCCCTCTACGCCGCTTCGAAGGTCGCCGCCGAGGGTTACGTTTCGGCATACGCTGAAGTTGGACACGTCGATGCCAGCATCTTCCGATTCGTCTCGATACTTGGCCCGCGCTACACCCACGGCCACGTGATCGACTTCGTCGCCAAGTTGCGGATGGACCCTTCTCGGCTCGAGATCCTCGGAGACGGCACCCAGCGCAAGAGTTACCTTCACGTCGACGACTGTGTCGCCGCCCTGCTCAATCGGCTTGAAGCGGACATCCGGCTCGAGGTGCTGAATCTCGGTCGTGCCGACTACTGCACCGTGACATGTTCGGCGGGCTGGATCTGTGAGGCCCTAGGCGTCGAACCCGAAGTCACCTACACCGGTGGCGACCGAGGGTGGATCGGCGACAATCCCTTCATCCTTCTCGACACCTCCCGCATGCGCTCCCTCGACTGGGAACCCACCTACGGCATACGCGACTCGGTCGTCTCGACCGTCGACTGGTTGCTCGACAACATTGACGTCCTCGAAGTCGCCGTCACCTGACGACTCGGCGACAACGGATAGCATCTGATCCGTTCAGGCCCCTACGGCGGACCTTCGATGACCTTCACCGACCACTTCCTCACCGACACCGTCGAGATCCTCCGACAACTCGACGTCTCCGATGTCGAGTCCGTTGTCGCAACAATCGCGGCCACCCGTGAGCGGGGAGGTCGTCTCTTCTTCTGCGGTTCCGGCGGCGGCGCCGGACACGCCTCACATGCGGCCTGCGATTTCCGCAAGTTGGCCGGCATCGAGTCCTACTGCGTGTCCGACAACGTGTCGGAGTTGACGGCCCGGGTCAACGACGACGGCTGGGACACCGCCTACGCCGAATGGCTGCGTGTGTCCGGGATTCGCGGGGACGACTGCCTTTTCGTCTTCTCGGTTGGCGGCGGCTGCACCGACCCTCCGGTCAGCGTGAACCTCGTCAACGCGGTCCGGTTGGCCGTCGACGTGGGTGCGTACGTGGTCGGGGTGGTAGGCCGCGACGGTGGTGCCCTTCGTGAGATGGCGACGGCATCCATCCTGGTCCCGACCGTCGATCCGAAGCTGGTCACACCCCAAACCGAGGGCCTCCAGGCGCTCTTCTGGCATCTCGTTGTGTCCCATCCGGACCTGGCCACCAACATCGCCAAGTGGGAGGGTCTCGACGCATCGTCGGGCACCTGACGGCGCGGCATTCAGCTGATGGCCGACCCCTCTCCGAACACCGCAATCGTCACGGGCGCCAGCCGAGGGCTCGGGGCGGCGATCGCCTCCCACTTCGCCCGGCGCGGCTGGTCCCTCGGACTCTGCGCCCGCGGGCGTAGCGACCTCGAGTCAACCGCCGAACGCGTCCGCAGGGCTGGGGCCTCCGCCGTCTTTGCCGACGCCATCGACATCGTCGACGCTGAAGGTGTCGCCGAGTTCGCCCACGCCGTCGAGGCATCGATCGGGCCCGTACGACTCGTCGTCAACAACGCCGCCGTCTTCGGCCCCGTCGGACCGCTCGCAGACATCAACCTCCAGCATTGGCACAACACAATGGCGACTGGAGCCGGCGGAACCGCCAACGTCATCGCCGCGTTCTGGCCCCAGTTGGACCGCGTAGGCAACGGTCGCATCGTCAACCTCTCGGGTGGCGGCCTCGGTGGCCCCGGTCTCGTGGGCAATGCCTCGGCATACGCAGCCTCCAAGGCGGCGGTGGTCGTCCTGACCGAGGCGCTGGCCCCCGAGGTGGCCGGCATCGGTGCGACGATCAATGCTGTCGCCCCGGGAGCACTGCCCACTGGCTTCATGGACGAGGCGCTCGCTGCCGGGCCGGACCGGGCCGGCCACGATCTCTACGAGTCGGCGGAAGCGCTTCGACGGCGGGATGAAGGAGTCGAACCCCCCGACAGGCTGGTCGCCCTGATCGAATTCCTCCTCGAACCCGCGAATTCGTGGTTGAACGGCTGTGTGCTTTCTGCCCGCTGGGACACCCCTGAACGACTCCTGGAGCAGCGGAAGAACATCGAGGCCGGTGACCGCTGCCGGCTTCGTCGGATTGACGGTGACCTCTATACCGAGGTCGATCGACGTGCGTGACGCCTTCGGACATCGATGCCCGATGTCGAGATGCGACGCTCCGACCGGGGAGCGGTGCTGAAGCCATGGCCGATTCGACGGATCCACTCGGCGTCGCCCTCATCGGCTGTGGCCTCATCGGACACAAGCGTGCAGCGGCGCTCCCCAAGGGTTCCCGTCTCGTCACGGCGACCGACCTAGTGGAGGAGCATGCCCGAAATCTCGTCGACAACCTGTGGCCCGACGCCGCCGTTGTCGCCGATCCCGTCGCCGCTATCGAACACCCCGAGGTGAACCTCGTCATCGTCGCCACGACGCACGACCAGTTGCCGCTGCTCGGTGGCCTCGCCGTCGACCGTGGTCGCCATCTCCTGCTCGAGAAACCCGGCGCCAATTGCCTCCCACCACTCGTCGACCTGGCGCGACGAGCGGCCGACGCCGGAGTCGTCGTCCGCGTCGGATACAACCACCGCTTCCATCCAGGACTGCGCCGGCTCCATGAACTCGCCACATCCGGCGATTACGGACCGCTCTTATGGCTGCGCGGTCGCTATGGCCACGGAGGCCGGGTCGGCTACGAGAGGGAATGGCGCGCCGACCCGGCCCGATCCGGCGGTGGTGAGTTGATCGATCAGGGCAGCCACCTCATCGATCTCGTGCGGTGGCTCGCCGGAGACGTCGACCTCGCCCACGCCGAGACACGCACCGCGTTCTGGGACATGTCCGTTGACGACAACGCCTTCTTCGCACTTCGGCCGCGCTCCGGAGGCTACGCCTGGATGCATGCCTCCTGGACCGAGTGGAAGAACACGTTCCACTTCGAGGCCACGTATGCGACAGCCAAGATCGAGGTCGACGGTCTCGGCGGCAGCTACGGAACCGAGCGCCTGACCCTGCACGAGATGTCGCCCCGAATGGGGCCCCCTGACACGACCGTCTGGGAGTTCACGGAACCAGACCACTCGTGGGCACTCGAGACCGCCGACGTCGTGTCATCGGTCCGCGGAGGCGCGGGACTCGGTGCCGACATCGACGACGCGCTCGCCGTCCTCCGACTCATCGACGAGGTATACATGAAATGATCATCACCAGGACACCCCTCCGCATCACCCTCGGCGGCGGAGGCACCGACCTCCCGTCCTACTACCGCCGATCTGGCCATGGCTTCCTGATCGCGGCCGCCATCACGAAGTACGTGTTCATTGCGGTCAACCGCAACTTCGACGACGACATCCTGCTGAAGTACAGCGCGGTCGAACGCGTCCACACCGGTGACGAGATCGACCATCCGCTACTGCGCGAGTGCCTCCGCGCTGTCGGCTCCCCAACCGGGCTCGAGATCTCCTCGATGGCCGACATCCCCGCCGGGACCGGCCTCGGAAGTTCCGGTGCATTCACCGTGGGCACCCTGCACGCCCTGCGCATGTACCAGCACGAGCAGGTCACCAACATCGACCTCGCCAGCGAGGCGTGTGACATCGAGATCGGCCGCCTGGCCGAGCCCGTCGGTAAGCAGGACCAGTTCATCGCTGCCTTGGGCGGTGTCTCTGCTTTCACTTTCCGCGACGACGAGTCGGTCAGCGTCGAGCGCCTCGAGTTCAACGAGGCCACACGGTCCGACCTCGAGGACAACCTCCTGCTCTTCTACACGGGTGTGCGTCGATCGGCTTCGGAGGTCCTCGGGAGCGAGCAGGCCAACGCCACATCTTCCACCGATCCGGGCTCCGGCGAGGGCCTGTCCGACAACCTCGACCGCACCCGGGCCATCGGTTACGAGACACGCGACGCCCTACTGGACGGCGACCTCGGGGCCTTCGCCGGACTCCTGACCCGACAGTGGCACCTCAAGTACGAGCGCCAACCGGGCCAGATGCACGACACGGTCGACGAGTGGATCGAGGCCGCACTCGGGGCGGGGGCGTTGGGGGGCAAGTTGGTCGGAGCTGGCGGGGGTGGATTCCTGCTCGTCTACGCGGAGGAAAAGGCCGGAGTACGCCAGGCGATGGCTGCCCGCGGGCTCGAGGAGGTCCGCTTCGACATCGACTACGAGGGCACCACGGCGCTCGTAGCCCGATGAGCATCCGGCACGCCGCCTGTCTGCCTGTCGCACCATGAACACCTCCCATGCCGTCGTCCTGGCGGGCGGATTGGGCAACCGGCTGCGGTCCATGACCGGGGATCGCGTTCCCAAGGTGATGATCGAGGTCGGGGGCAGGCCGTTCCTCGACTACAAGTTGCTTGGACTGGCTCGACTAGGCATCAGCGACGTCCACCTCCTGATCGGGCACCACGCCGACCAGGTCCGCGACCACGTGGGCAACGGAAGCAGGTATGGGCTGTGCGTCGCCTGCGTCGAGGACGGGCCCATGCTCCTCGGAACGGGAGGTGCGGTCCGTCGAATCCTCGATGCGCTTCCCGACGCCTTCTGGCTCACCTACGGCGACACCCACGTCGTCGCCCCCCTCGCCGAGGTCGAGAACCTGCTCAGCGACGGTACGGACGGAGTCATGACCGTCATCGAGAACGCCGACCGGTGGGAACAGAGCAATGTCTCGCTCGAGGGCGACCGGGTCGCCACCTATGCGAAGGGAGATCCGCCGGGCACCCACCGCTGGCTCGATTATGGACTCCTCCTGCTCAGACGAACTGCCTTCGAGCCGTTCGGGGAGGGTGAAGTCGTCGATCTACGCGACGTGATCGATCGACTCGTGGCAGCCGACCGACTGGCGGCCTGGCCGGTCACGGAGCGCTTCTGGGACATCGGTACGCCCGAGGTGCTCGCCGCCACCGAGCAGCACTTCGCCGATACGCGACTCTGGGAACGGCTACAGGCGTGACTCTCTTGGCGAACAGCGCCGTCTACCTCGACCGGGACGGCGTGCTCAACGAGGTCCGGATGGACGGGGCAACAGTCGCCTCGCCCCACACCTTTGTCGAGTTCACCCTGCTCCCGGGCGTGGTCGATGCGGTCGGACGCCTCCTCCACCGGGGAGTACCGGTGATCGTGGTCACCAATCAACCCGACCTGGCACGCGGCACGCTCGAGCCCATCCACCTCGATGCCATGCACGACCTCCTCCTCGACGCTGTTGGTGTCACAGCCGTCGAGGTCTGTCCCCACACTGCTGCAGACGGTTGCACCTGTCGCAAGCCCGCTCCCGGTCTCCTGGTGCGAAGCGCCGAGCGCCTCGGCACCGAACTGGCCGCAAGTTGGATGGTCGGTGATCGCTGGGTCGACATCGCTGCCGGTCGGGACGCCGGCACCCGGACCGTGCTCGTGGATCAGCCGTGGAGTTGGGCGGCCACCTCGTCGGGTGCACCGCCCGACGGCCTCGTTGCCGACCACCGGGTCCGGGACCTCGCCGAAGCGGTCGAGTTGATCCTCACGAATTGAGTCCGGAATGCAGAACAGGGGACGATCCCGTCCGGGGCAATGGTCGCTACTATCGTGGCAATTCGAGAGCGGACGGAGCAGCGAGTGGACCCGACCAACCTGAGAGTCAAGATCTTTGGCGATGGAGCCGACATGGCGGGGATCATCGACCTCGCGCAGAATCCCCTGATCCGGGGATTCACCACCAATCCCACCCTCATGCGCCAGGCGGGCGTCGACGACTACGAGGCCTTCGCCCACGAGGTGCTCGCCCACGTCACCGATCGACCGATCTCCTTCGAGGTCTTCTCGGACGAGTTCGACGACATGGCGAGGCAGGCAAAAAAGATCGCCTCATGGGCCGACAACGTCTACGTCAAGATCCCGGTCACGAACACGCGGGGAGAGTCCGCCAACTCCCTCGTCAAGGAACTCAGCCACGACGGGGTCAAGGTGAATGTCACCGCAATGTTCACCGTCGAGCAGGTGGTCGACACGGTCGCCGCGCTGCAAGGCGGCGCACCGGCCTACGTATCGGTCTTCGCCGGACGCATTGCCGACGCCGGCGTCGATCCCATCCCAGCCATGACCAGCACGCTCGAGGTCCTCGCCCCCCATCCCCAGATCGAGTTGATCTGGGCCAGCCCACGGGAGATCCTCAACATCGTCCAGGCCGACGAGATCGGCTGCCATGTCATCACCGTCACCCACGACCTCCTGAAGAAACTCCCGAGCCTCGGCAAGGACCTCGACGAGTTCTCACTCGACACGGTCAAGATGTTCGCGAACGACGCCGCGGCCGCCGGCTACTCGCTCTGATCGCCATCGGAAACCGGACGCCATGAACAACGAGGCGGTCGAACTCTCGGTCGTGGTGCCCGTATACAACGAGTCGGACAACATCCCCGAGTTCCTCGCCCGGATGGTCCCGGTGCTCGAGGCCAGCGTGGACTCCTACGAGATCGTCTTCTCGATGGATCCCGGAACCGACGACAGCGAACAGTTGGTCGTCGACGCGGCCGCGGCGAATCCCGCGGTCAAGATGCTCGTGTTCTCCCGGCGGTTCGGCCAACCCACGGCAACCCTCGCCGGCCTCGAGCACAGTTCGGGCCGGGCAGCGGTCGTCATCGACGTCGACCTGCAGGATCCTCCCGACCTGATCCCGGAGATGCTGGAACGGTGGCGGGCCGGATTCGACGTCGTCTACGCACAGCGCGGCAACCGTGATGGCGAGACCCTGGTGAAGAAGGTGGTTGCCAAACTCGGCTACGGCTTCCTCAACCGCTTCTCCGACGTCGAAATCCCACGCGACACAGGCGACTTCCGGCTCATCGACCGACGGGTGATCGACCAGTTGGAGCGCTTCCCGGAGGCGCACGGATTCCTCAGGGGTCTGGTCGCCCTCATCGGCTACGACCAGACCTCGGTCGCCTACGACCGGGCGGCTCGCCACTCGGGGCGGGGCAACTACAACCGCTTCCTCGGGTCACTCCGCATCGGTTTCAACGGCGTCGTGGCCTTCTCGAACGCTCTGCTGAACCTGAGTACCATCCTCGGCTTCCTGGCCGCCGGCGCATCGTTCGTGACGGGGCTCGTGTACCTCGGCCTCAAGTTGAGCGGTGCCGACTTCCCACTGGGCAACCCAACCATCGTGATCCTGATCCTGCTGCTTGGAGGCTTCCAACTCATCTGCCTGGGCGTACTAGGCCAGTACATCGGCAGGATCTACGACGAAGCCAAACGGCGGCCCCGCTACATCGTCGACCGGGCGGTCGGTCTGGACATCCGGTAGCAGGACGGCCAGGGAATCGGCCACCAGCGGGATCAGTCGAAACGCCCCCGGGCGTCGTCCTCGATCATCGAGATCACCGACCGCCGGAGGGCCTCGGCCGAGGAGTGTGCGCACCGCCAACCGGTCGCCGCCAACCGGTCGCTACTGAGTCGCACGACCGGAACGTCGCCCTTCCAGCCTCGATCGCCACCCGTGTACTCGAAGGCGACCACTCCGGGATCCAGGCCGAGACAGTCGACGGCGATCTCAGCGATCTCAGCGACCGTGATGTAGTCGCCAGTGGCGAGGTTGAAGACCTCGAAGGGCTGTCGCCCACCGAGATCGGCGACGTGCAGGACGCCCCTGACGACGTCATCGACGTGGACGTAGGACTTGCTCTGCCGACCGTCACCCAGTATCACGAGCCTGGTGTGATCGGCGCGCAACCGTCGCACGAAGTCGAAGCCTACGCCGTGGGTCTGTCGGGGGCCGACGACGTTGCCGAACCGGAACACGATCCCCCGGAAGTCGAACATGTGCGCATACGCCGAGATCAGGGACTCGCCGGCCAACTTGCTCGCCGCATAGGTCGACACCGGGACCAGTGGCCCGTACTCCTCGTCGGCCTCGACTTCGCCGATGTCTCCGTAGATGCCGCTCCCGGAGGCGTAGAGGAGCACCTCGACGCCCTCGCTGCGCACCGCCTCGACGACATGATGGGTCAGCAGCGTGCCGTCATCGAAGTCGATCGACGGCTCCGTGACGGCGGCGGCTATATCCGGATTCGAGGCGAGGTGGATGACCGTGCCGTGCCCGCGCACGGCGGCATTGAGGGTGGCCTCGTCGCGGATGTCCCCCTCCACCAGTCGGAAACGCTCATCCTCCAAGTGGTGCGCCACGTGCCATGGCCGGCCAGCCGAGAAGTTGTCAAATGCAGTGACCGCCTCTACGTCGTCCTGCCCGAGCAGCGCATCGACGAAGTGGCTCCCGATGAAGCCCGCCCCACCGATCACGCAGTACCGCTGACCCACCATTGTCCAATCCGTCTAGGGCGCCAAGTGGCCCTCATCTGCTTGGCAGCACGTTCCTTGGAACTCTAACGGCCGGAACCTCCGTCCGAAGCACGCGGGTGGGCGTCAGGCCCTTCGCTGTGCCACTGCCAGCAGGTCGGAACCTCTCAGGGTGGTGGCCGCACGGTCGACGTCGAGCTGGAGGAATCCCCGCAAGAGGTGGGACTCCGAAAGCACGACCCGGGGCACGAGGCCACCCTCGGAGAGGCAAAGGGCAAGCGAGTCTGGCGAGAACATGTGTAGGTGTTCGAGTTTGAGCGAGTGGTAGGAGGTGCCGAACACCCGGTGTTCATCGGCAAGCAGGTTCGGCGTCCGGACGAAGAGCGCCCCACCTGGCACAAGGGCGTCGTGAGCGTCAGCCACGATGGCCACCGGGTCCACGACGTGCTCAAGGAAGTCCCACATCACGATCGCGTCGAACCGACCCGGGGTCGCCGCCGCCACCTCGGCCAACGACTCGAGGCGGGTATCGAACCCGAATAGATCCCTCGCAACGGTCGCCGCATGGCGGCTGACCTCCGTGCCCTCGTGCTCGATGCCGGCCTCGGCTGCTGCCATCCGGAAGAATCCGTAACCCGCTCCGACATCGAGCAGGCGCAGTGCCCTGTCCCCTCGGTCGACGCCGAGAAAGTCGAGGAGGCCCCCCACCTGGCGAACTTGGCGGGCCGCTTTCTCGAGTCGCCAACCAGCCTGTTCGATGTAGTCGCCGTAGCCGACCCCTTCGCGGGCCCCCTCGAAGTAATCCCCTCGTAGTACCCCTCCTCGAGGACCACCGGCGACATCGTTGACCGGTCGACAAGCCATGCGTGTGCCGGCTCGGTCGATCCGACCATGCAGTGTTCGGTGTCCCGACCAATGGCAGGGGCCCAGACCTGTTCGGCGGCCAGAGGGTGTGATCCGCACCGGATTCCCCGAGTAGTTGGCAGTACCTCCAGTCTCCCTCCGGGTAGACCGGCGACTCGCTCCCAGGCCTCTGCCAGAACCTTCAGGTGATCGTCACCGGTACCCTTCCCGACAAGGCCGGGTGCAGCGGCCACGAGGAACGCCTCGGCCTCGGGTCGGGTAATGCCGAGGAGGCGCACGAAGCCGTTCTCGAAGTGATCCGTGGTGTCACTGAACACAACCTCGCCGCCGACCCGCACCCCGATTCGCGCTTCCGTGCGCTCGACCCGCGGCTCAACCATCCCGGCGCCTCCCCGTGAGGGCGGACATCGTCATCGACGTCGTGAACAGGATGAACGAGGCGCTGATCGCGAAGAGGCCCACGAGCGACAGGTGCGAGAGGAATTCAAGTCCCTCGTCGACCTGACGGTCATGCCACCACCAGCCGACGACGAAAGCCGCGTCCATGACAAGGCCGACGCCTGCCAGGATGCTGCAGACGAGCACCGCCCGACCGAAGGACAGTCGCTGCGTCCAACGCTGCGCCGTTCGTGGCTCGGGTTCGTAGATGGTGCGCACCACCAGCCCCGTCCCCACTGCGAACCAACCGAGGATGGCCGTCGCGAGGGCCAGGGTCTGGGTGTGGAGCGTGAGCGTCGCTCCTCCGATCTCGAGGGGGCCGCCGCCCAGCACGAGTACCCCGAAGGTGCCCAGGAGCGCGAAGAAGGCACCCGGCCGGAGGAGCAGGTAGTCGGCGGCGCTGGTGAAGAGGACCCGCAGCGTGTCCCACCCCGCACGAAAGGGCGTCGTCCAACCAGCCCGCTTGACGTTGCTGACCCGGCCGTCGCGGTCGCGGTAGAACGAGATTGGGATCTCGGCTGTGCGCAGTTCGGACCGCACCGAGTTGACGATCATCTCCGAGGCGTACTCCCAGCCCTTGGCCTGGAGTCGGATACCCTTCAGTGCCTCGAGGGGCATGCCCCGCATTCCGCAGTGGATGTCGGTGAAGCGGGTGGCGAAGAGCACGTCGAGGATCACCGTCGTGAGCGGGCTCCCTAAGTAACGGTGGTGCAGCGGCATCGCCCCGCGTTCGATCGTGCCGCGGAATCGTGAGCCGATGACGAACTCGGCACCGTCGCGCATCGCATCGACGAAGGGTCCGATCTCGCGGAAGTCGTAGGTGCAGTCGGCGTCACCCATCACCACGTATCGACCTCGCACGAACGGAATCGCGTCCGTGTAAGCCTGTCCGAGGCCGCGCCGGGGAACGCGCAGCACGCGGGCTCCCGCCGTCAGGGCGAGTTGCGGCGTCGCGTCGGCGGAACTGTCGACGATCAGTACCTCGCCGTTGAGTTCCGCCTTCTCGAAGCCCTCGAGGCACCAGGAGACGAACCGGGAGATCGTGATCTCCTCGTTCATGGCGGGGACGAGGACGGTCACTTCGGGACAGACGGGATCGGCCTCAGGCAGGTGGAGCTCTGGCGACTCAGGGAGGGCATCCAGGCCCACGGCATGCTCCAACGGGTCGGAGGTCAACGGTACGATCGAGAGTAGCCGCTGCACCATGAGGCGATGCTGACCGCGTACTGTCGAACGGATGGAATCGAGGGACGCATGACCAAGGTGGGATTCGTCGGTCTGGGCCTCGTGGGAGCGGAACGCCTCGCTGCGGTCCGTGCGCTTTCGAGCCGCTTTCCCGACGAGCGCATCGAGACGATCGGAGCCATCGACCCCGGCGTTCTGCACCCCTCGGTCACCGATCCCCCGGTTCTGTTCGACGGACTCCCGGACCTGATCGCCGCCGAACCCGACCTGGTGATCGTCTCGGTGCCACACGATGTTGCCGTCGACGTCACGACCAACCTTCTCCGCTCTGGCATGCGAGTACACCTCGAGAAGCCTCTCGGAAGGTCCGGTGACGAAGCCAGGGCGATCACCTCTGCCGCCTCCGACCCGACACGGCTCACCGTCGGATTCAACTACCGCTTCCTGCCGGGAGTCACGGCGCTGTTGGAGGACGTGTCGTCGGGCTGGTTCGGCAAGCAGGTCTCCGTCACCATGACTCTTGGCCACGGTGGCGCACCCGGCGACGAGGACACGTGGAAGCTCGACCCGGTCCGTGCCGGTGGCGGCTGCCTGATCGACCCCGGTGTGCACTTCCTCGACCTTGCGATGCTCCTCACAGACCGCAACCTCGACGTGCTCGGCGGCACGACCTGGTCCGGACACTGGGGCACCGGAATCGAGGAAGAGGCGCACCTCCTGCTCCTTAGCGAGTCTGGTACCACCGTGGCGATCAACCTCTCGGTTGTCCGGTGGCGGAGCATCTTCCGGATCGAGGTAAACGGCACCAACGGCTACGGCGTCGTGAAAGGCCGCAACCGGTCGTACGGGCCCCAGGAGTACCGGCGCGGTCGGCGCTGGGGGTGGCAGTCGGCTTCTTCTCAAGCCGACTCGGAGGAGGTCGTCATCCGATCGGACGCCGACGAGACCTTCACCGACGAGTTGCGATCCCTGCTCGGGCTCGGTGCACCTACCTCCGCCTCGGTCTGCTCGGCCGAGGAAGCGTGCCAAGGAATGGACCTGCTGGACCGTATACGTGCGGGGGTCGGAACCGTTCAGGCGACATGACCGAACCCACCGTCCGAACCGTCGTCCGAACCGTCGCCCGGGACCGACTCCTTGCGACCGCACTCGTCCTCTTCGCCATCGGATCCTTCTTCGGAATCCTGAAGTATTCGGACCTGGACCTGCCGTACTGGGAGTCCGTCCACTACGACGCCACCGAGACCTTCCCGCCGGGCGAGGTCTGGACCGCTCCATCCGGCTACACGTGGGACACGACGCAGTTCGACCCGTTCGCCGGACCGGGCCTGGGCCTCAACGAACTCGTCCTGCTCGCTGTGTTCTACGGATCGACGTTTGTCATTGGCGACCGGATCCTGCGCTCGTTCGAGATAACGGCGAGTTGGTCGCGGCCGCTCCGCCTCGGCGCCGGCTTCCTGGTGGCCTACGTGCCCATCATCGTCGTCGTCCGCCTGGTGACGCTGCGCGTGGACCTCAAACTGGCGCCCTGGCTCTGCTTGGTGTCGATGGGCGTGGTGGCGACACGGATCCTTCTCCAGGACCGCCGCGGCCGAAGCGTCGGAGCCACCACGGGGGTCAGGGCCGCCACGGGGATCGGCGCTGTCACGGCGAGGCGCCGTCGCGCTGCCCTGGGGGTCGTTGCCGCATATGCCGCGATCGCGGTCTGGACCTACCAGTCGGGCCGCAACTTCCTCGTGAGCGACTCGATCATCGGCTTCCTCCGGATCATCCGCGATCAGCCGTTCGAGTACCTGCCGCGGTTCGGGAAGCAGTCCGACGAGTTCCTCTACAACTCGGTGCCCGTGTACGCACTGCGATCCAGCCACACCTACGCCCTCTGGTTCTGGCTGACCAACGCCTTCGGCAAAGCCTCCATGGCCTGCCTCCTCTACGGCACCTCACGGACCCTGTGCCGTGGACGGCGGTTCCCCGCCGTCCTGTCCGTCTGTCTCGTGCTGTTCGCGACTCCGGTAGCCGACCCCCGCTTCTACACAAGCCTCTTCGGCGGCCAGAACCCGACGATCTTCCTCGGCCACATCGGTCGCTTCCTCGGCATCGTGCTCCCCCTACTCGTCGCGGGCGCGCTCACCCGGAAGGGGAGGTGGTCGGTGATGAGCGCCTGCGTCCTCGGCATGGCCGTGGCGACGACGAGCGTCCACCTGCTCGTGTTCGCCGTCTTCACGACTGGCTTCCTCGTCGTCCTCGCGCTGGCGGATCACCGTCTTGCACGTCCGCTCCTGTCTCGGGTCTCGGACCCCGTGACAACACGGCTGATGCTGGTCGCTGTCCTGTCGCCGCTGCTGGCCTACGCGTACATCGGCACGCCGGAAGCCGGTGGTCTCCGGGGGTACCCACTCGTCGCCGGGGGCCTTGCAGCGTTCGCTGCCGCCGCGATGGTCGCCGCAGCGCAGGGGAAGGACAACCCTCCCGGACCCCTGTCCCGACCGGTTCGGACCGCTCCGGTCCTGGGGCTCGGCGTCGGCATCTTGATCGGCGCGGTGGCCGCCGGAGGTTCGACGGACCTGGGCTCGCTCGAACGCCTCGGCCCCTTCGGACGCCTCCTGAATCGGCTGCTCCCGGCGTTCGGAGAAACTGTGCTCTACGAGGACACCCTGTCCATGGATTTCGACCTCTTCAGCGCCACGGACTGTACCCACGGCGTCGCCGTCCACTGTCGCACGTTCGAGGGGTTCGTGGGCTACTACGGCACGACGTTCCTACTGCTCGTACTCATGTGGGCCGCCCTGCGTCGTTCGACCGCCAACCCGCTGATCCAGCGCAGGGACACTCTCCTGTTCCTGTACGGGCTCGCGGCGCTCACGCTCGGCTTCTTCCTCACCGACTTTGTCGGACCCACCGGAACCACCGTGTACTGGACCCTGACGCGGTTCATCGAGGTCGGCTACTACCTGCTACTGGCACTCGCTCCCGTCGTGTTCTGGAACCATCTCGGTGGTCGGGTCAGGGCAACGGCACTCGCCCTGCTGGGCCTCTGGGTCGGCATCCCGTTCGTGAGCCACTCGTTCCTCGCGCAGTGGGCGTGGAACCTGCGCGACCTGGCGACCAACGTTCTGTGAACGCGTCCGGGCCGAGCGGCCGCGGGACGGCTTCCGATCGGCCGGACAGGCCCCGCGTTAGCATGCAGGTCGCATGACCAGGCGACTGACGCGAGGGTATGGCCGCATGGTCCATGCGGATCGGAGGGGTGACACCCCAACACGGCCGGACCACCGACCGCCGCACGGCGACGGCCGGAGGCATCGATGACTGGACCGGCCGTCGAACTCGTCGCCCTCGCGGCCATTTTGTACGCGGGCGCCTGGCTCCTCGGCGCTCCGCTGAACCTGGCGGTCCGAGTCCGCTTCGGAGGGTCCGACGCGCCGACAGCGCTGCTCGGGCTCTCGGTGCTCGCGATCGTCGGCTGGCACGTGCTCGACCGGTCGGACAGCGGGCTCCGTTCGACGCTGCCTTGGCTCACCCTCGCTGCGGCACTCGTCGGCGTCGCCGTCGTCCTAGCCGGACGGCGCACCGGTCCATCCTTCCCCGGCCTCGGTGGCGACCCGCTCGAACGCCGTCGCCGGTGCCGTGCCCTCAGCGCCACGACCGCCATCTCGGTCTTCGTGTTCCTGGTCCACGCCCAGGACCTGCTCCGGCATGGACAACAGACGGTCGGCTCGCTGCAGGGCAGCGACGCCGCGCTGTATGCGGCAGCCGGCAACCACCTGGGCACGCACGGCTTCGCCGATGCAGGAACGATCGCAGGGTTCGACCTCGGTGCGTTCGCTCGCGAAGGCGTCGCGGGCGCCCACATCGCCGTCACCTGGGGGGTGTGGCTGGCCAGGGTCGAGGCGTGGCGCATCGGCACCCCACTGCTCCTGTTCGGCACCGTCCTCGTGGCACAGGCTCTCGCCCTCCTCCTCCTTCGACTGACGCGGCTCCGCGCCGCATCCATCGCCCTCCTCGTCAACGTGGCGGTCGGCACCTTCGTATTCCAATTGGTGACCTGGCGCTTCGGACTCGCCCAACTCTTCGCCATGTCCGCCATCCCCACGTTGCTCGCCCTCGCCATCGAGGCACGGTCGGTGACCACTAGGTTGGGCGCGGCCAGATTGCTTCCGCTCCCTGTGCTGCTGGCCGGCACCGCTGTCACGTTCCCGTACTTAAGCCTGGCCGGTTCCGCCGTCGTGGCTCTCATCATCGGCGTCGACAGTGCAGTGTGTCGAGGCCACATTCGCTCGACACTCCGGTCGCTCGGCCTCCTGGCAGGGAGTCTCGCCTTCGCAGCCGTGCTGGTCCCGACACGCGTCGCCGACGTCGTAGACCAGATCTGCGAACTGTCCACCGGCCTCGGTGGATGGCCGATCGCAGGCATCCTCCCGTCCGGGCTGCTGGGCTTCCAGACGGGGTTCGCCGCCACTGCCGCAGCAGGCGCTCTCTTCGCCTCAGCCTGGGTCGTTGGCGAGTCGCTGAGCGCCATTCTGCACCTGCGCCGAGATCGGTCGGCGACCGACTGGGCGATGCCCGCCGCGGCGACTATCGCTGTCGTACTCGTCTCCTATGCGCTCGTCTACTTCGCCCGCGGCGGCCCGACCCACGAGCAGTTCGTCTGGATCTCCTCATTCCAGCCTCTCCTCGTCGTCGCCCTGTTGGCGCCGTTCACGGTGAGGCTGACCACGGGAACCACCTGTGGGCCATGGAGCCCAGCCGCACTCGTTCCCCTTGCCATACCGCTGTTGTGCCTCGGCGCAGGTCTGGTGAACGGGAGGATGCTCACCCGGGCCTTCGCCGAGATGCCGGACCCCGACGACGTCGCCATCTACGCCGAGGTCGATCCGGAACATCCCCGGTTCGAGGCACGTCGCGTCGATCGATCCCTCGGCGCCCTCGGAGACGCGCCGGCCCTCGTCGACATCGATTCTCTTGATATCAACCTCGCCACGCCCTGGGACACGATGTGGGCCGCAGCGCTGGTTGGCGACCGAAACGTCCACCTGATCAGTTCCTCCGATCTTCCGGCGGCCGGCGCTCGGACTGGAATTCGTCTCGCCGACACCACCGCAGGCGCCCCAGCGCTCGCAGTACCCCTCACCGAGGTCTCCGGACGCTTCACACTGGCTTGTACCGGCCGGATCACCACCGCCGCCGAAACGACCTCCTCGTGCCTGTGCGCCTGGTCCCAGAACGCTGTGCTCGAGGTCTCCTCGTTCATGGTGACACTCCCTGGACACCGTTGGCAGGGGTACGCACCCCTCTGGGTACGAGGGCCGTCGAAGGCCGCCGACATCCTCGGCATCTCATGGGACGGCAGTTACGCGTCGCTCCTGCACGACCACTGGGGCACACCGCCTCAGTTCTCCGGACATCGCCTCCTCGAACCCGGTCTTTTCCACCGCTTCGACGTCGTGATCGACGACGGCCACCTGGCTGTCTTCGTGGACGGCGGCCTCCTCTTGTCGAGCGCGGTGCCGACGTACCCCGAGGGCGAAGTGACGCTCGGGCGGAACGACATCGGCGCGTCGACCGTGTTCGGCATCCTCGACGCCCCGATCGAGTTCGTCCTCGAGGACTCGATGACGTGTGCTGCCAACTGACCGTCCAATGCTAACCGACCCGGCCTGACCGATGTCGGCGTCCACCGGCATCAGCGAACGCCAGCAGGTCCTGCACGGGCTACTCCCCTCCGTCCTGATCGCGGGGGTCCTGGTCGTCTACGTACTCGTGGCGCTCACCGAGGGCAAGTCCTTCCGGGGCGCTACGCATCCGGTCGGCTTCTACGGCGTCGCGGCCGAGGCAATCCTGGACGGGAAACTGGCGGTGCTCGAGACCCCGGAGCGCCTCACGACCCGTCCCGACCCCTACGACCCCAGCCAGAACTACAAGTCCCGGCATGCCGGCTACCACGACTACGCGTACTACGACGGCAAGATCTATTCGCCGTTCGGACCCACGCCTACGCTCCTGAGTCACGTGCCCTACCGGCTCCTCGGCCTCGGCTACCTGAATCCGCTCCTCGCAAGCCTGATCTGGAGCGGCGGAGCGATGATCGCCGCACTCGGTGCCTGGCGGGAGTTGTCCCGACGGTTCCTGACCGTGCGTCCACGGTGGCTCGATCCGGCGGCGGTCCTCGCCCTGGGCCTCGCCGGACCCCTGCCCTGGCTCGTATCCGTCGGTCGCGCCTACGAGGAGGCGATCGCCTGCGGCGCATTCCTCCTGATGGTGGGCACCTGGTGCCTGCTCCGCGGTCTTCGCGACGCAGCGCAGCCTTCCCTAATGCTCCTCGCCACCGCCGGAACCACGTTCGGCCTGGCCGTCGGCGCACGGCCACACCTGCTGTTGGCCGTGGTCTTCCTGGCCGTCGCTGTCGTGGCAGTGTGGCGGGCCGCCACCCGTCGGCGGGCTATCGTCGCCCTGGCGGCGACCTTCGTCCCCTACGTCCTGATCGGCATCGGCATCGCCGCGTTCAACATGGCCCGGTTCGACTCACCGTTCGAGTTCGGACGCACCTGGCAACTGGCGGGCATGCACATGCCCACCTATCCCCTCAACCGACTGGCCCACCTGGGGCCGAACCTCGCCGACTACCTCGCGTCCTGTCCCCGGCTCACCACCACCTGGCCGTTCGTCGACCTGATTCCGAGGACCTTCGGCAACGACCCCACCGTGCACGGCCACGAACCGATCGCCGGGATGCTCACCACGTTTCCCGTCGTGGCGCTCGGCCTGCGTTGCGTCCCCACCGCCATCCGGCGTCTCCGCCAATCTGCCTTCACAGTCACGGTTGCCTCCGCCGCCGTCGTGTCGACCTTGGTCCTGATTGGCGCCTCGCTGCCCTTCAACTCCTCGACGATGCGCTACACCGCCGACTTCGTCCCACTCATGGCGCTCCTCGCGCTCCTTGCGTTCGGGGTCGCCGCATCGACGTCACCGACCCGACGCGGCCACCGGATCCTCGTCGGAACCTGGGGCGTCGCGCTCGCCCTGTCGACCGCAGCGGGCGTCCTGCTCGCACTTCCGCCGTGCTCTGGCTCGTGAGCGTCACGCCCCGCTGACCCACCGACCACATATCATCCAAGCCGATGGACACACCGAATCCGCCCCTCGTCGCCTTCGTCCTCGATGTTGACGGCGTCCTAACCGACGGCGGCTTCTGGTACGACGAGTCCGGGAAGGTCCTGAAGCGCTTCGGCCCCGACGACTCCGACGCCCTGGCGATGCTCCACGACCTGGTCGAGGTCCGCTTCGTATCGGCCGACCACCGGGGGTTTCCCATCACCCGACGGCGCATCGAGGACATGGGGTATCCGCTGGACCTGGTGCCGAGCAGCGAGCGGCTCGACTGGATCGCCGAACGTTGGCCCGTCGAGCAGACGGTGTACATGGGTGACGGGATTCTCGACCCGCCGATCCTGGCCGCGGTCGGCTATGGCATCGTGCCGGCGAACGGGGACGCTGCTGCACGAGCAGTCGCCGACCTGGTCACCGAGCGCGGTGGCGGCGACCGGGCCGTGGCCGAGGCGTGTCTCCACCTGATCGAACGCGTACTCTGAACAACCGATGGTGGAAGGTGAGGTGACGTGACTTGGCAGCAACGGTGAAAGAACTCCGACAGCAGGAGGAGTTGCGTCCCATCACGCAACTAGGCGTGGGTGTCGTCAGCCGCAACGTCGTCGATGCGACGATCGACCTCGCCGTCGAGCACGGCATCTATCTGGTGCTCATCGCCAGTAGACGCCAGGTCGACATGGACGACCTCGGAGCGGGCTACGTCGAGGGCTGGGACGCCGAGCGCCTGGCGGAACACGTCCGCTCACGCGGCGGCGAGGACTATGTCCTGCTCGGCCGCGATCACGGTGGTCCCTGGCAGAACCCTACCGAGAACGACCTAGGCGCCGAGGAAGCGATGGCGTCGAGCATCCGCTCGTTCCATGCGGATATCGACGCCGGCTTCCAGTTCCTCCACATCGACCCGAGCGTGTCACCTGACGGCCAGCCGGACGAGAACATCGTGCTCGACAACATGGCGACGCTGTACCGGGAGTGCTGGGCGTACGCCGCCTCGGTCGGAGCCGACATCGCCTTCGAGGTCGGCCCCGAGGAACAGGCCAACATCCACAGTTCGATGGAACGCCCACGCCGAATGCTCACGATGCTCCGCGACCTCTGTTCCACCGAGGACCTCCCGCCCCCGACCTACGCCGTGGTGCAAACAGGGACGCTCGTCATGGAACGCAGGAACGTGGGCTCGATCGACCTGCCCTATCGGGTTGAGGGCCAGCCCCCTTCGGAGGTGTTCCTCCCCGAGGTGCTCCGGATGCTCGACGAATTCGGAGTCCACCTCAAACAGCACAACACCGACTACCTCTCGACCGAGATTCTCCAATGGCACCCGCTGCTCAGCATCCACGCGGCGAACGTGGCCCCCGAGTACGGCGTGGCCGAGACCCTCACCCTGCTCCAGGTACTCGAGTCCAGGGGGCTCGGCAAGTTGGCCGAGCGCTTCCTCCAACTGGCCTACGACACCCACAAGTGGGAAAAGTGGATGATCGACGGCACCACGGCCTCCGACCGCGAATGTTCGATCATCGCCGGCCACTACGCCTTCTCGCTGCCCGAGGTGCGGGAACTCAAGGACGAGGCCGACCACACCATCGGACGCCTCGACGACACAACGGTCGACGACCTGCTGCAGGCTGGGATCCGTAAGAGCCTGACCCGCCACCTGACCGCCTTCCGGCTCGTAGACGCCTGATCCGATGCGCATCGCCACGGTCATCCTGGGGAGGAACCTGCCCGAGACCACCGACGCCCTCGTCGAGCGGTTCCGCTCACAGGACACGGGGGACAACGACATCTACGTGGTGGAGAGCGGCACCCAACAGGACCGGCTCTCGCGCTACTCGACGTCCTGGGCCAACTGGGACGATGCCCTCAAGAACGGCCTCCGCTTCGCGCGGGGCTTCAATTTCGGGCTCCTCGACCTGATCAGACGCGGCGTCTTCACCGACTACGACTACTTCCTACTCACGCGCAACACGGTCGAGTTCGACGGGCCCCTCGCCTCGATCCTCCTCGACGAGGCCAGTCGGCACCCCGACGTCGGCATCCTCTCGCCCTGCGAGGAACACTGGGCGGAGCGCGAGTACCTCAACGGCCGCTCGACGGTCTACGTGTGGCACGTCAACCACCTGATCTGGCTGGTCAGCCGACCGTTCGTTGAGTCGCTCATGGAACGTCGGGACCCGTCGTACCTCAACCTCCTCTACGACGGGTCGAACTTCCGCGGCTACGGCGCCGACACCGAGTTGGTGATCAAGGGCTACATGAACGAGTTCGCCACGGCGCTGACAACCCGGGCCATCTTCCGAGAGAACACGGACCTGATCCGCAACCACGCCGACCTGATGAGGACCGAGCACTACGACTTCAACCAACAGCTCGTCTTCACCGAAGGCGAGGAGTGGATGCGCCGCAAGTACGGGTTCAATTCCCGGCATCTCCTACAGGCCTACGCCAAGATGGCGTTTGACCGCTTCTTCGAGTTGAACCCCCACCTGGACCACCACCGGCTGAGTTGACCCCTTTGGTTCGCCGAGAATCCGGATCCCCCTGCGTGCCCTCCCAATGAACATTGAACGATCCCGCTGCGTCCTCACGGACAACGACGACCTCGTCCACGTTGCCGGATTCGACGCCTTCCCGGTCTTCATGGGCTGCACCGACCTCCCCGAGGACGAGGATCTGGTCCGGCCCATGCAATGGTGGCAATCGTCGGGAACCGGTGTGCTGCAACTCCGCCCACTCCTTGAGCTCGACCTCGTCTACCTTGCAGCACACAACGCGATGGTCGGCGAGACCTGGGAGGCCCACCACACGGCGCTCGCCGACCTGATCGTCCGGCAGAACCCGAAAAACGTCTTCGAACTGGCCGGTGCCGACGGCGCCCTCGCCATGAAGGTGCTGCCGCAACTCCCCAACTGTCGCTGGACCTGCATCGACACCAACCCGACGATCCACGATGACGACCGGCTGACCGTGGTCACGGGGGTCATCGACGACGGCCTGACCGTCCCCGACGGGACCGACTTCGTCGTCCACAGCCACTTCCTCGAGCACGCGTACCGACCCCGACAACTGCTCGAAGCGCTCGCTCGCGAGATGGCCCCTGGCACTCGGATGGCCTTCTCGGTCCCGAATCAGATCGCACAGTTCGAAGCCGGATACGGAAACGTCCTCAACTTCGAGCACACGTACTTCCTGCGAAAGGAGTACCTCGAGTGGATGCTGGCGGTCACAGGATTCTCAGTCGTTGAGCATTTATCGTTTCGCGACCACAGCCTGCAGTACGTGGTCGAGCGCGAGGACGACGTCTCGCTCCCCGAGGTGGATTGGGACGCACTCCGGAAGGAAAACGTCGGACTGCTCCGACGGTTCGTCGACGGCCTCCACGACGACGCCGCTTCTGTGAACCGGCGCACCGCTGAGATCGACGATCCGCTCTACGTCTTTGGAGCGCACGTGACGAGCCAGTACCTCATCAGCGCCGGACTCGACCTGTCGAGAGTGATCTGCATCCTCGACAACAACGCGGCGAAGCAGGGACGGCGACTGTACGGCTCGACACTCAGGGTCAGCGCCCCCGACGTCATCCACTACGACGAACGCCCACACGTCATCGTGCGGATGGCGAACTACCAGGCCGAGGTCGAGCAACAACTCCGAGATCTCACTGACGGCCGCGTGGTCCTGCTCTGATGGCCGACGCGCCGACCTACGCCATCGTATTGCCGGTCTACAACCTCGCCGCAGTCGTCGGCACCGTGCTCGGCGGTCTTACGGAACCGACCTGGAACCGGATCGACCGGATGATCGTCCTTGACAACCACTCGACGGACGGAACGCCCGATGCCGTCCAGGGTTTCATCAACGCCAACCCGGACATCGCTGACCGTATCGACCTGGTCCGCAACGAACGGAACCTCGGCTACGGGGGCTCCGTGACCAAGGGGCTCCGCCTCGCTATGGAAGTCAGCGGACACGTGGCGATCATGCACGGCGACGACCAGGCCGACTGGGACACGGTGCTGACCGACCTCTATGAGCGCTTCACCTCGGTTCCGGGGTGTGACATCGTGCTTGCTTGTCGGTTCTCTCCCGGATCCGACACCTCCGGGTACGGCCTGGCTCGTCGGTTCGGCAACCACTTCTTCAACCATGCCACGGCGCTACTCACCGGAGTCCGGATGTCGGACGCGGGCACCGCCATGATCCTCGCCCGGACCGACCTGTTCCGCGGTCTCCCGTTGGAGCACCTCGACCAGGGCTACATGTTCCACCCGTACCTGAACCTCCTGCTCTTCGACGGTCCAGACGTGACGACCGCAGAGGTCCCGCTCATGTGGAAGGACGCCTCGGTCGACAACCATTTCCGACTCATCAGGTACGGCCTGGGCCTCCTCAGGGTCCTGACCCTCTACGGATTCCGTCGTCGGATCCTGCGACGCTCCCCCGCTCGTTCCCTGGGGATCGATGTTGATAATCCATCGCACCCATGACACCACCCACATCGGGCAGCGGCGAACTCGTCGTAGTCCTCGCTGCGGGGCGAGGGACCCGGGCCCGGATCTATGGTCCCTGGCTCCACAAGGCGTTGCTCCCATTGGGCAGCAGGTCGGTCCTTTCCCGGTTGCTGGCCCACTTCAGGGCCGACGCCAGGTTCGTCTTCGCGATCGGCCACCTCGGTGACCAAGTCCAAGCGTACGTCGAGTTGGCACACCCCGACCTCAACGCCACGTTCGTGCGGGTCGAGTCGTACACCGGCCCGGGTACAGGTCCGGCGACGTCCTTGCTCGCCTGCCGCGACCACCTCGACCGGCCGTTCACGGTCACGGCCTGTGATGCCGTGTACGACGCACCGCTGCCAGGTCCTGGAGAGAACTGGATCGGCGTAGCGGCCATCGACGACCCAGAGAACTGGTGCACGGTCCAGGTCGACGGAACTCAGGTGACCGGTCTCGCCTACCGCGACCCCCAGGGAACCGGCTTGGCCTACACGGGAACAGCGCATGTCCACGACGTCGAACCCTTCCTCATCGGCCTCGAGTCGACCGTCCAGTCGGGTGAGGTCGTGCTCGATCCCGGGTTCCTGAAGCTGCGACGACACGGACTCGTGGCGAAGGAGGTCGCCTGGCGTGATGCCGGCAACGAGGAGACGTATTCAGCCGTACGGGCCACGTTCGACGACGAGACGACGGTGGCCGGTAAGACCAGCGACCTGACGTACCTCCTCGACGATCGGGTCCTGAAGCTCATGAGCGACTCCGGGACCGCCGAAAATCTCTACGAACGCGGCCGGTCGCTCGCCGGACTGACACCCACGGTGACCGGCTGCGCCGGTGGGGTTCTCGCCACGACGCGAATCCACGACGCTGTCGACCTCGACGCCTTCGAGCCCACGGCAATCCAGCGATGCCTCGAATGGGTAGAGGCCGGCCTGTGGGAGCGAGAGGTCCACGACCACGCGCCGGACGCCGTCGACTCGGCTGTCCGTTCGATGTACGTCGACAAGACCAGCGCCCGGGTCGCCGACCTGTTGGGCCGGCTGCCCGGGTTGGACGACTACAGCGTCGTAAACGGCATCGACTGCCCGCCCATCGCCGAACTCATTGAATCAGTCGCCTCAGACGGCGCCGACGTACTCTCGGGTGCGGTGATCGCGCCGGTGCACGGCGACCTCCACAGCGAGAACGTTCTAATCGACAGCGAGGGTGGCCTCTGGCTCATCGACTGGCGCTCTGACTTCGGTGGACTCACCGACGTCGGCGATGTCACGTACGACCTCGCAAAGATGGTCCACACCCTCGAGTTCTCCACGCCTGTCATGATCAAACACCTGTTCACCATCGAGGATGTCGCCTCCGGCGAAGTCCGGATCACCCACGAAGGCATCAACGAACTGGCAGCGTCACGGGAGGCGTTCTGGGCCTTCGTGGCGTCACGCGTCTACGACGACCACCGCGTCGCCGTCGTTGATGCACTCGTCTTCCTGAGCATGAGCCCGCTGTACGACGAGGCGATCGGTCGATACCTGTTCGTGCTCGGCAAGGTGCTCCTCACCACGGCCCTCGACCCCAGGACGTCCGGTCGCACAGCCTTCGACCAGGTGTTCGGCCGAACGTCCGGCTCGGACGCGTCGTCCGCCGCCCCCTAGCCGTCCACTGAGCGCCCGTAGTCGTCCTCATAGCGACGCACGTCGTCGAGTTCGGGCGTCGAGACCTCGATGTAGCGGATGTCCGTCCGGGCGCTTACGCGATGCTTGCGACCGGCGATGACCGTGAAGGAGTCGCCAGGGCTGACCTCACGCTTCTCGACAGTGCCATCCGGACCCTCGAGTTCGATGAGCGCCTCCCCCTCGAGGATGTAGCACGACTCCAACTTGGCGTCGTGTGACTGCAGGCTCGTGCGTGCGCCGTCGTTGAGGCCGATTTCTTTGAGTGCATACCGGTCGGTAAGCGCGATCAGGAGCTCATAGCCCCAGGGCTTGTCGGTTCGAGTGTGCCCAGCGACCGTCGTCATGCCATCCAATTCTCGTCCTCTTGACCCGTGGTCCTCGAACGCGTGCGGTTCACCTCCGGTTGGTCACAGCGTAGCCCGTCTCCCGCCCGACGGACCGAAGCCCTCGATCACGCGCCGGCAATCCGTTGACTCACCCCTGGAGGTTGACCACCGTGGCGTAGTGGTCGAACCGGTACCAGGAGAACTCGAGGAAGGGTTTCACCCGGTGGTCGAAGGAACCGCGGGTGATGACGACCGCTCGGACGGTGCCCCGCTCCGACTGCTCGGCGAGGAAGGCTGCCAGGTCCCGACCGTTCTGCTGGAGGCCCTCGCCACCCCGCATGGACATAGTCCGGATGTCGAGTCCCGGAAAGAGTTCGCGGGCTCGCGGCATGAAGTAGTTGTTCATGACGCTGTTGTCGATGAGCATCACCGCGAAACTGCCCTGCGAACTGTTGAACATCCCGGTCCGCTCCTCGAAGTCGACGAGGACGTCGACGGGCGAGACCCGGTTGCCACTCAAGTTGGCGGGCTCGTCGAGGACAAGCATGGTCATCGGAGCAGTGAGGATCACCGAGGTCACGCCGAGGACGGCGAGAAACCCTCCACTGGCCCGCTCGAGCAGACCGCCGAGAACGATGGCCAAGAGGACGACCGGCACCGGCACGACACCGAGGTTGACGAGGTTGACGCCGCCCGTGGAGAACCCGACCACGTACGCCGCAGCGACGAACGCGACAGCAAACGCGCCGAAGGCAACGATCGACGGCTCACGGTAGGACAGGGAGTCGATGCCGCGCCGAAGTATGACGAGGAGCACGATGCCGACGACGAACACGACCGTCGTCGGACCGATCGCCCAGGCCACGAACTTCGCCGTAGCCAACGGTCGGAGCCTGAGCGGACCCGTAGGCGTGGCGGCGACGTTGTCCATATGGATAGGGAGAAGCGTGAGGACGAGGGGCAGGGTGCCCAGCATGCCGAAGAACCATGCCATCGCGAACCGGCGATGTACCCGACGAGTGACGACGAACGCGCCGCACAGACCGCCGACGAGCAGGGCGCAGCCGATGAGGAATCCCGCATAGTGCGTCCAAGCCATCAGTGGCGCGAGCACGGCGATGGCGACGAGGCGGGACCGCCGCTCCTCCCCTCTCTGCAACTCCTGGAGCCAGACATCGAGCATCACAACCGCGGCGAAGAACAGTGCGGTCAGCAGCGAATACGGACGCACCTCGGCCCCCAGGTAAGCCGTCACCGGACCGAGGCTGACGATGCCGAACACCAGGGAAATGCCGACACTGGTCCGTAACGGCAGCCCCACGTACCACCAGAACGTCCCACCAATGACCACGAACCACACGAGGACCGAGTACTTCACCTCATCGGGAGACAGCAGTCCGAACGTCCCGAGGTCGACCGCGCGCAGGAACAGGTGGAAAAGGGGCGGATGGATCTCGTAGTTCGTCAACCAGTGCCAGAACTCCGACCACGGCACCTCGACGGAACGATAGATTCCGGCCTCGTCGTTCCAGAAATAGTGCGTGAGCTGATAGCCGATTCGCAACGCCAGACCTGCTGCGAACACGACCACCGCGTAACCCCGCCAGAACCCAGCCGCTATTGGCGCCCGCTTCGTCTCCTCGGTGTCCATGGTCAACTCCGTGCCCTCCAGCGCAATCGGCCCACCGGTCATCAAGCGCCTGCTACTCACCGGACGCTAGTCGCACCTGCGAAACAAGGGGGAACCGGCCCCGAGGTCGACCTACTTCCTAGACTCGCCCCGTGCTCGATGTCTCGGTGATCGTCCTCACCATGGGAAACCGCCCACGAGAACTCGATACCGCCATCCGGTCCGCCCGGCGCCAGGTCGGCGTCAACGTCGAGGTCGTCGTGGTCGGCAACGGCACGTCGGTCGAGGGCGTGGACGCCGACCACCGGGTCGAACTCCCCGAGAACGTCGGCATTCCCGAGGGCCGCAACATCGGGATGGCCGCAGGGCACCACGACTTCGCCTGCTTCCTCGACGACGACGCCGAGTTCATGGGCGACGACGTCCTCGCCCGTGCGTTGGGCCGTCTCGCGAACGACTCGGACCTCGCCATCATCGGACTCCGCCTCGTCGACGAGACCTTGTGCAGCGATCGCCGGCATGACCCGAGGCTGCGAACCGCTTCGCACTCGGTCGACCGGGTCACGTCGTTCCCCGGTGGCGCCTGCGTGGTCAGGGGATCCGCCTTCGACGCCGTCGGCGGCCTCGCCGGCGGCTTCTTCTATGCCCTCGAGGAGACGGACCTCGCCTGGCGCCTGCTCGACGCCGGCTGGGGAATCTGCTACGAGGCCGACCTGCTGGTCCGCCATACGGCTGTCGACCCGCACCGCCACCCGGAATTCGCCCGACGCACCGCCAGGAACCGAGCCTGGTTGGCGCACCGCAACCTGCCCTGGGCCCTTGCCGCGGCATACCTCACCACGTGGACGTTCGTCACGGGGGCGCGATCCGTGCGGCGACCCCGCGATCTGCTCGCCCACTTGGAGGGCCTTGGCGAGGGTCTCCGGCGACCCCTCGGGCCCCGTCGGCCGATGTCCTGGCGGACCGCCCTGCGAATGACGCGCCTCGGACGGCCGCCAATCGTCTGACCGGCATCGTTGCTGGTCAGACGGCTGCCGGCTTGGTCGCCTCCACGAGAACGGTGCCGAAGTGGAAGTAGGGGTCCTTGAGGTTCTCCCACATGTCCTCCTTGTAGCCCCCGTACGCCGTGTAGATGATGTCGAGCGGCTCAAGCAGGACGTGTTCGTGGCGGGAACCGCCCATTGACCAGGCCAACTCCCGGTTGTCCTCGAGTTCGAAGCCGGCTTCCCGGAGTTCGTCGAAGTAGAACCCGACAAGGATCGAGTCGGGGTGCGAGTCGATCGAGTGGACGATCGTGCCACCGGGGGAGGTCACCCGGAACATCTCACGACAGATACCCTCGATCTCGCTCTTCGTCACGTGCTCGAGGACCGAGATGGAGAACACGAGGTCGAAGAAGTCGTCCGGAAGCTCCTCGTTGTCCTCCCCCAGCAGCCCATCGACGAACGTCGTGTGTCGACGCTTCGCCTCGGCCTCGGTGATCCTCGCTGGGTCGTAGAAGCCGGCCTTGTCGATGGCCCAGTAGTCGACGCTGTCACCGAACCACTCGTCGAAGTATGTCGAGAACCCGGCACCCACCTCGAGCATGCTGGTGGGTTGCAGGCGCTCGATGGCGTTGATGCAGAACAGCGTGCCCATCTGCTTGAGACCCCACTGCCCGCTCCCATCGAGGATCCAGTGCTCCCGGTAGCGGGCCTTGAGTTCGATCAGGTCACGGCACCTGGCGAGACGAAACATCACGAACCCCCCCCTGATCATCGGGCACCTCGGTTGGACGGGCCACATCACCCTCCGTCGAACGCGAGAAGGACCCCGATCCGAGCCCCTGCGAACCCGAACCCACCCTAGTGGCCGATTTCGGCACCAACCTCCCCGTGGCAAGGAGACGTTCGGGCACCGATCCGGCGAACAACCAAACGATATGCTGCCGACAGTCGAGGCAGGAGTTCGATCAGATGGCAGTTGCAGGCAGGGACACCCGCATCTTCGTGGCGGGACACAGGGGTCTCGTCGGCTCGGCCATCGTCCGGAACCTGACGGATGCCGGATACGACAACCTCCTGGTCGCCTCACGTCGGGAACTCGACCTGCGCGACCAGTCCGCGGTCAACGCATGGTTCGAGGCCGAACGGCCCGAACTGGTCTACCTGGCCGCGGGGACGGTGGGCGGCATCCTCGCCAACTCCACCAGACCGGCGGAGTTCCTCTACGACAACCTGCTCATCCACAGTTCGGTGATCCACGCCAGCCACCTCTCCGGGGTCGAGAAGTTGCTCTACCTCGGTAGTTCGTGCATCTACCCACGTGACGCCGACCAGCCGATCACCGAGGACGCCCTGCTCACGGGACCGCTGGAACCGACCAACGAGGGCTACGCACTCGCCAAGATCAGCGGCATCCGCCTCTGCGACTTCTACCGACAACAGTACGGCTGCAACTTCATCTCGGTGATGCCGACCAACCTCTACGGGCCGAACGACAACTTCGACCTCGAGAACAGCCACGTCCTCCCCGCCCTGATGCGCAAGTTCCACGAGGCCAGGGAGAAGGGCGAGGAGTCGGTCGAGGTCTGGGGAACCGGATCGGCCCGACGCGAGTTCCTCCACGTCGACGACCTCGCCGACTGCTGCAGGTTCCTCATGGACAACTACTCGCAAGCCGGGCACATCAACGCCGGTACCGGGATCGACCTCACCATCCGCGAACTGGCCGAGACGATCCGTGACGTCATCTACCCCGAGACGGAGTTGACCTTCGACACATCGAAGCCGGACGGTATGCCCCGCAAGGTCCTCGACGTCTCGCGACTCAACGACCTCGGTTGGGTCGCGTCTACCACGCTCGATGAGGGGATTCGCGCCACCTACCGGTGGTACCTCGACAACGTCGATCGGCTGCGCGACGGCGACATCTGATGGGGCGACCGCGGCGGCGGATACTCCGTTTCCTCGCCGTCAGGACCTGGAAGACGCCGATAGTCCGACGGCTCGTACCGTTGTCGGCCGCCCGCCGAATCGACCGGAGACTCTTCGACTACCGTCGCCGGCGCCCCATCGACGCTGCCGTTCCATCCGGACCACTCAACGCTTCCATCAGCGCCGGAACACACGGGTCGGAGGGCCACACCCGGCTCCTGGTGTCGGTGAACCCGAACCTCAAGCGAGAAGACGGTCACTTCCTCGCCATCGACCGGGCACTTGCCTCTTCCGCCACAGGCCGCGACCTGATGTTCGCCACGATCGCCCACCGGTCGTCCCCACACGGCCTTGGCGGCGACCGCTTCCCGGTGATCCCGTGCTTCTCCAACGGATTCGACGAACGTCATCTCGGCGACCCTCGCGTGGCACAAAGCCTGTCGGCATTTCCCGACGAGTTCGCCCGAGGCCTGGCCGAGGCGCGCGGAGTGCTCGACCTTCCGCTGACGACGTTCTGGTACCAGGCAAACCTCGAGTACGTGGCACTCGACGGGCCGTTTGTAGACACCACCGTCGACCACCACCTCCACCTCTTCTTCGCCCACGGTTACGACCTTGACGACCACCGCCAGGTGGACCACATCAAAGGCCTCCTCGGCAGGGCGGCCGAACTCGCGAACGTCAACCTCTCGTTGGGAACCAAGGCGCTGGCTGATCTCTGGGGGGCTCGCCTCGGCGTCGACCTCCCCGTCCTGCCCTCAGCTCCGTCACTACTGCCCACGGCCGCGTTTCGCCCCGCCCGACGCGAATCACTCGTCCTCTGCCCGGGAACGTCGAGCCGAGGCAAGGGCTACGAGGACACACTCGAACTCGTCCGACTCGTCGTCGACGGCGCGCCCGAGGCCAGTGACTGGGAATTGGTGGTTCGCGACGAGTCCTACCGGCTCGGAGCGAAGGAGCGCCGGCTGCTTTCGAGAGCCGGCACACACGCCCAGATCCGACTGCTCGACGGCCCTGTCGACGCTGCCGAACTGGCACACCTCTACGCGACCGCAGGCGCCGTCGTGCTTCCCTACCGGCCCGACCCGTTCGCGCTGCGTTCGTCCGGATCGTTCACCGACGCCGTCGCCTCGGGTGCCCCCCTCGTCGCCGTCGAGGGCACCATCGCCGGCCACGAGGTGTCCACCTACCGGTTCGGCAACACCTACGAGGCTGGTAGCCTCGACGGTCTGGTCCAAGCCATCATCGGAGCAGCGACGAACCCGGACTGCGAAGTCGCTGCGACGCGACGAAAGGAACTCGTCGAGGAGAACTCTGTGGGAGCACTGCTCACAGCGTTGGTCGGCCCGGACCGGACAACCCAGGGTTCCAACCTGGGCGAGCCTAGCGGAGGCGACATGACACGACGGGAGACGGCAACGTGACGAGACTCGCCCTGCTGATGGGCGATACCGGTTCCCCGTCAGGCATCAACCGACTCGTCGGCACGTGCTGGTATCTCGCAGCCGTCCTCGACCGGATCAGTTCACTTGTCGTCTTCAGCGACGCTCATCGGCCTCCCGAGGTTGATGCAGGCCCAAACATGGAGTTCGGCCATGAGGCAGGCCTGAACATCGAGTTCGGCCATGAGGCCCTTGAGGCCTTTCAACAGGTGGTGTCCGTCGCCGAGTGGCGCTGCGCTCCGCTACCCCGCGCTGGAGCAGACCTGCGACGGCTCGAGATCGACCACCTAGTCGTCGGTGTGTCCCGGCCGGACGCGTCGGCCGCACGGATCCTGCCCGTCGGGGACCGCAACGACGTCTACTCCGACTTCCTCACCGAGCGGGGTGCCGCATCCAAACTCGCCTACCTCGTCAACGACATCAGGCATCGAGACGAACCGATTGACCTCACGGCCACCGCACGGGTCCTCAGCCGGATCCGGCGAGAGGTTGCAGGCCGCCCCGCCGCGGTCTTCGGGACCGGCCCCAGCCTCGATCTGGTCGACTGGGCCGACTTCACCGACCACGTGAACATCCTCTGCAACAGCACGGTGGGAAACCCTTCTGTTCTCGCGGCAGCCGATCCGTCTCTGATCGCCGCTGCAGACCCGGTCTTCCATTCAAGTTACGGCACCCACGCGGTCCGCTTTCGTCACGAGCTCGCCACGGCTCTCGCCGCGACCGATGCCTGGTTCATCTGCCCGACCCGAGACGCCCCCCTCTACCGCCACTACCTGCCAAAAGAAGCTGCAGACCGAGTTCTCCCAGTGCCACTCTCGCAACGGGTCGACTTCAACCTCGACCTCTGCTCGGTGCTCGAGGTCAAGTCCACGGCCAACATCTTGACCCTGTTACTCCTGCCACTCGCCTGCACCTTCAGCAGGTCGGTCACCATTGCCGGGTGCGACGGGAAGCCGAGCAGTTCCGACTACTTCTGGACCCATTCCCGGCAGGTGCAGTTCGATGCCGAGCTACAGGAAACCAAGCAGCCCTTCGCCGGGTTCTTCGACATCGACTACGACACCTACTACGAAGAACACCTGGCGATGCTCACGGCACTCGTCGAACAGGCCGATGCCCAGTTGGTGTCATTGGTCAACGCGACGCCTTCGCACATTCCCGTGCTGCAACGCATCACGACACCCGACGCGCTGCATGCGGGGTTGGTCCGAACCGCTCCAAGTCGCTCCACGCTCGGGCCCTTTGGCCGCTCGCAGCGGGTTTCCGTCGATGCCATGCGTGCCGCCTACGACATGGCCGCCCTGACGTGGCCGACGGGGATCAGCGTCGACGCGTCCTGCGGCGAACTAACCCGACGTACTGAACTCGAGCTCGGCATCGTCGAAGGCGCTGACTCGACCATGCGGATCTCAAGGTCGATCGGGCGGGACGGTGGCGAGACCATCACGATCGGACCACAGCCGACGCCTGTCACGACCACCTCGGTCATCTTGACCTGGTACCCGGCCGGCGCCCCCAGGGGAGACCAGGTACCTGCACAGCGCCGGATCTGACGATCCAACATTGCTTCGGTCCGACGGTCCGACGACGAGCACTACCTTCGTGCTGCCGTCCGAGCAGGCTGCTGAGAGATTCCTCCAAGCTCTTGCTGAGCAGGCAGCACGAACGGTTCGGCCGGCCTCGTGGTGAAGCGATTCCTCGAAGACTCTCTCCACCACGTCCAGCACGAGGCCCGCCTCGCGGGATACCGCGTGGCGGTTCAGGGCAGGGACCTCAGCGTCCTACTCACGGAGGCATCGAACCTGACGCCGTGCTTCGCCGATGTAGTCGTCCGCTGGAACCGCCAGGTCAACGGGCCACGCGTACGCGAGGTCCAACTCAGCCCCGCTGAAGGGCCGGACACGGCCTATTCATTCCGGGTAGATCCCCCACGCGACCCCCACATCGCCGCACCGATCAATAGGGACAACGGTCCCTACGCTTGGACCGCGCTGACCCGGCAACCCAACCTTCTTGCCCTTCGTATTGCCGCTTGGCTAGGTCCCGCGTCGATCGCGTTCCTCGGTGGCGGTCCGTCCTCGTTCGAGGACCGATCGGAACGCCGTGCCTGGACGGAGGAAGCGAGGGCCCTCGCCGAGCGCGGCATCCGGATCTCCGACGACCTACCGTTGGGCGATCGACAGCCGGTCGCCTTCCGACCTGCAGAGTCCGTCATCGTCAGCGTGAACCCGAATGCCGAGTCGATGTGGCGTGGCCACTTCGTCGGTTTCGACCGTCGGCTGCGCGAGCAGGCACTCGCCCATGGCAGTGCGCTCCTCCTCCTCGGCCACCAACGACTCGAAAGAGGCGAGGGCTTCGAACCCTGGATGGTCCCGTTGCTCGACCGACGAACTTCGGGCTCACACGTCATCGACCCGACCCAGGTCACACCATTCAACGTCGACACGGTTGAACGTTTGCGATACGTCCTCGACGAAGTCTCCACTCGCTTTGAAGAGGTGACGATCTTCTGGTACCTCGGGGCCGCCGAGTACGTTCCGACGATCGAAACGCTGGCCAGCGAGTATCCGTCAGTGACCTGGCACCTCCACCTCTTCTGGGACTTCCTCGTCGACACGCACGACACGTCGGCGACACGGCGCTTCCGAGAACTCCTTGCCAGGGTCAACCTGCTGCCCTCTGTCAGACTCTCGGTCGGGACCGAGTCGCTCCTCGACGACCTCAACCGAATCCTCCCCGACTCGCCTCTCCTCTTGCTCCCTGACGGGCCGTCGGTCACCATCCCGGACAACGAGGCGCGGTCCATGATCCTGCGGCCGACATCGCCACCGGGCGATGCCCCGTACCGGGTGCTCTGTCCCGGCGGCCACGCTGTCGGCAAGAACTGGACCGTCGGCGCCACCGTCCTCCGGGAGCTCGTCAGGCGGCATGGCGGCGACTACGAGGCGTCGCTCCGGTTCATCGAGGCTCAGGCCACCCGAGAAGAGAAACGGCTCGCTCAGAGCCTTGCCGACGAGGAGCACCTCGAACTCATCCAAGGGCCACTTGGTGCCGACGAGTTGCTCGCGATGTTGGATGGCACCGACGTAACCTTCCTGCCCTACGGTTCCGACCTGTTCGCCCATCGGTCTTCAGGACTCCTGACCGAGGCGATCATCTGCGGAAGCCGAATCGTGTGCTTTGAAGACACCTACCTCGCCTGGGTCGTGGAGAAGCACGGACTCGGTACCGTCGTCCCCGAGCGTGCTGGAATCGAGGTGTGCATCGAGGCGATCATCGAGGAGGCAGCCCGAACGACCTCCAACAGCGCCACGGACGTACATGCACGACTGAACTATCTCGACACGACCTCGTGGCGACGGATCCACTCGGTGATCACTGGAGCAAGGCCATGACGTCGCCCGGTCAGTTCCCCAGAAGGCCGGATCGGACCTGGATCTGGGGCCCCGTCCCTCGCCGGCATGCCAGCATCGACGAGTCTGCGGTCGCACACCGTCTGTTCAAGCGCTGTGGGACCACGGTTTCGACGCCAACCATGGTCGACGTGGGAGCCCACCATGGGAGTTCGTGCATGCGCTTCGCACGAGAAGGTTGGCGGGTTGTCGCCTTCGAGCCCGACCCGATCAACCGAGAGGTCTTCGAGCAGAATCTCCTCGACGACTGGGACGTCGCCGTCGACGTTCGCGCGCTGAGTGATAGGGAGACATCCGACCAGCCGTTCTACCGGTCCGAGATCAGCACCGGCATCAGCGGTCTTCGCGCGTTCCACAAGAGCCACGACTATGCAGGGGTCGTCAACACGACCACGCTCAGTCGGATACTCACCGAGTACGGGATCCACCACGTCGACTTCCTCAAGACGGACACAGAAGGAAACGACCTCGTCGTACTCCGAGGCTACGGGTGGGACGTCGACCGGCCCGACGTGGTCGTCTGCGAGTTCGACGACTCGAAGTGTGAACCGGGGACCGCGTCGCAACAGGCCGAGTTGCTCTTGGGGATGGGTTACGACGTCGTCGTCAGCGAGTGGCACGCGCTCATCCAATTCGGCGTGGCACACGACTTTCGTGGACTCTGGCTCTTCCGGCCGGGCGACCGACTCGAGGACGTCCCCTGGGGCAACCTCATCGCGCTCCGACCCGGGATGCTCGAACACCTCACTGCTTCGACCGACGATATGGTCGACCTCAGAGCGCGGTCGGTCTGGGCGATGATTCGATCGCAGCAGGCGGCCCCGAAGCTCGGCGGCCCGAAGAGTTCGCCAGCTGTATTGCGGGCGCTGCTCCGTCGGTCCCTTGGGCAAAACACCAGGGCCGTCCAACGAGCGGTATGGAAGCGCATTCCTTCGCGCCACCAGCCCCAGGCGCGTCGACTCTGGACCCTGGCTTCATCGCTCCTCCATTCGTACCTGACGCCCTCGGGGCTGGTCCTCTTGGTACTCACCTCACTCCTCGCAGCGGGGTTCCTCGTACATGGACTCTTCGGCGTCGTCGGTGCCGCGCTCCTCAGCATCTTCCTTCTATACCGATTTGCCAGAGAAAAGGGCATCGCCACCCGGACCTCCGGAGCCGCGTTCAACGCGGCTCAGAAGGCCTCCACCGCCGCGCACGCGACCTCTGCATCGCTCGGCGACCGCATGGACGCCATGATGGCCGACATCGCGTCCACGAGGAACCGGCTCACCGCCCTCGCTCGTTCACTTGAGGAGTCGGACAGACGACCGAACGCGACGGGCGACTCGGCGCGCGACCTTGACGCCCGCGTGGACCGAAACTGAGCAGTGGCGACAAACGGCGACCTCCGACCGGTCCTCGCCCGCCCACCGTTGCCCGAGTACCTGCGGGAACTCTGGACGCGGCGCGACTTCATGAGGCTCGTCCCGAGCAACCACCTTCGGGCGGCGAACCTCAACACCGCACTCGGCAACCTGTGGTTCCTCCTGAACCCGATCCTCCAGATCGCCATCTACTTCCTCCTCTTCGGCCTCCTCATCGACGCCGACCGGGGCATCGACAACTACCTCGCCTACCTGACGATCGGCGTGCTCAGCTTCAACCTGGTGTCGCAGAGTTTCCTCGGCGCCTCGCGGTGCATCCCCGTCAACCTCACGCTCATCCGATCCCTGTACTTCCCACGGGCGACCATCCCGATCACCGCCCTCCTCTCGAGCGTCTTCGCCTTCGGACCGGCACTACTGGTCATGGTGACCTGCACCCTGCTCACCGGAGCGTCGCCCACCCTCAGGCTCCTCCTGTTGCCCGTCGTGCTCACCATGTTCCTGTTGATCCTGCTCGGATTCGTCATGGCCATCGCCCGGATCGGCAGTTACTTCGGCGACCTGCACAGCCTCCTTCCCCATCTCGTCCGCATGCTCTTCTACGGGTCCGGAATCCTGTTCGACCCGACCTCGTTCACCTCACACCCGATTGTGCTCCTGGTGTTCCGGGTCAACCCCTTCTACGAGATTCTCGAGCTCATGCGCTGGTGCATCATGGCCCGGCCCGTCCACCCCGGCATCTGGCTGGGCGCTGCCATCTGGGCCGTCCTCAGTTCCATCATCGGCTTCGTGTTCTTCTGGCGGGCCGAGATCTCGTACGGATCCTCCTGATGGCCGACCTCTCGATCGTCGCCGACGGCCTCGACATCGTCTACCGCACCTATCTGGACCCGGCAGCCGGCCTACGCCAACGACTCAAGGGGGCATCCCGCATGCGGCGGCGCCATCGGGACATCCACGCCGTCAAGAAGGTCTCCTTCGAGGTGGCACACGGCGAGAGTGTCGCCATCGTCGGCCACAATGGAGCCGGCAAGTCATCCCTGTTGCTCGGACTGGCCGGACTCGTGCCCCTCACCGGCGGCGAGACCAGGGCAGTCGCCCGACCGGCGCTGCTCGGCGCAGGGGCGATCCTGCAGCCCTCGCTCTCCGGTCAGCACAACATCGAGATGGGTTGTCTCGCCCTCGGCATGTCACGACGCGAGGTGAGTGCCCATATCGACGAATTCCTCGAATTCGCCGGCCTTGCGGACTTCGCCGAAGTACCGCTGCGCGCCTACTCATCGGGGATGCGCGCACGACTCTCCTTCACGATTGCCACCGTCGTGACCCCGGAGATCCTGCTCATCGACGAGGCGCTAGCCGTCGGCGATCGGCAGTTCCACCTGCGGGCCATGGACCGGATCGACACGATCACCCGCAATGCC
>PVBE012142133.1_pt1 | contig 43290 bp, 34 predicted proteins | sample 1631181 | NCBI WGS metagenome assembly PVBE01 (sample SAMN08397723, study PRJNA350692) | Marine metagenome, whole genome shotgun sequencing project. | isolation source: water | place: Pacific Ocean | collected 2012-04
AGACGCTTTACGATATCCGGATGGTCTTTTGATATATCCTGAGTTTCACCCGGATCTTTTTTCAGGTCAAAAAGGACCTTTTTGATTTTTTCTTGGGTGTATCGACCAGGAATTCCATCCTTGCCTACAACCTGTCCCTTCATCGTTCGATAGCCATGTGGGAAAAACAATTTCCATTGACCCTCTCGGACTGCCTGGAGCTCATTAACTTTGTAATAAAATAGATAGACATCAGAATCCGAAGCTCGACGGTTCTTACCAAAAAGAATGTCTAAACGATCATGTCCATCGATTCGTTTCCCGTGAAGTCTACAAGAGCCTGTCTTATCTTCCGCAAGTGGTTTTCCTGTTAGCCGTGCAATTGATGGTAGGATATCGATTGTCATGAGTGGCTCATCACTCACCGTGCCTGCAGGAATACGACCTGGCAGTCGTGCAACAAAAGGCACGCGTACACCTCCTTCAAATGTTGTGCCTTTACCTTCCCGAAGCAAACCTGCTGTCCCGGCATGATTTCCATATGAAAGCCATGGACCATTGTCGCTCGTAAAGAGAATGAGCGTGTCATTGATATGCCCTGTTTTTTCAAGGGCCTCCATCACAGCGCCAACAGATGCATCGATTTCGGATATCACATCGCCATACAATCCGCCAGGATTTTTTCCTTGAAAATCCTGACTGGCAAAGAGTGGCACATGCGGCATCGAATGTGCCAGGTAAAGAAAAAAAGGTTGTCCGTTGGCAGCATTTCCTGCTTTCTCAATAAACTTTACGGCCCTCTCGGTGTACCGCTGAGTGAGTGTCTCCTGATCTGCAGGGGTTACTTCAGCGTCGATGATTTTATCATTTTCTACCAATGGTAATGGTGGATAGGTTCCTGGCTTAGCCTGTGGGTGGTGTGGCCACATATCATTTGAGTATGGCAAACCAAAATACTCGTCAAAGCCATGATGTATTGGAAGGAATTGTGCATGATGGCCAAGATGCCATTTGCCGACGATTCCTGTTCGATATCCACGCTCCTTGAGAAGTTCTGCCAACGTTGTTTCGGAAGCTGCTAAACCATGTAAGCTTTTTGGACCAAGTGCACCGTGAATTCCAAGACGGTTTGGATAGCAGCCGGTGAGAAGTGCTGCCCGTGAAGCAGAGCACACAGGCTGAGCAACATGGAAATCCGTCATACGGATTCCCTCACAAGCCAACCGATCGATATGAGGCGTGGCTGCATATGTTCCACCAAAACAGGCTGGGTCACCGTACCCCATATCGTCCGCGAATATGATGACGACATTGGTCTGTTTCTGGTCGGTGACAGCACGACCCGCACGAGTGTCCAAACTGCCCTTTCCTGAATCCTTCTTTCGCTTTACTGGTCTTTTCTTGGCAGCCTGTGAGAGTTGTCCGTCACTCGCAGCTAACTGCATGCATTCGTTATTAATGGCATTCCATTTTTGCTCAAGCGTGGCGACGGTATGTGGATGCACAGCAGCAAGATCGTGGGTTTCGGTGCGATCGTGGGAAAGGTCATACAATTCCCATGGCTCATCCTTTGCAGCCACAAGCTTCCAATCTCCATGGCGAACTGCTCGATGTCCACCATGGCACCACCACAGACTCTCGTGTGGAGGTGTGGCAACAGGATTTGTGAGGCATTGGGCAAAGCTCTTTCCTTGCATTGGATGCGGCACGTTCCCATCACCGACTGAGCTGATGTCCTGAACACCAGCAAGTTCAAGAACTGTTGGAGCAATATCAATAACATGAACGGGCTGCGTCCGCAGAGCACTCTTTGACGAAATCCCACCTGGCCAGTGTGCGATCCAGCTCGTTGCAATACCTCCTTCGTGAACCCACGTCTTATGACGACGGAATGGGGTGTTCGCACAACTTGAAAAGCCTGGACCAAGACAGAGATAGGTACCTTGTGACCCAGGAGGCAGTGCAGAATCATGCCCCTTACCACGAACCATAATTTCCGCCGAGGCGCCATTATCACTCAGTGCAAGAATGAGGGTATTTTCCATCGCACCCATCACCTCAAGCTGGGAGACGATATTCCCAATTGCACGATCCATCATCTCAATCATTGCTGCATGGATAGCCATTTTTGTAGCCTGAAAATCTTTTTGTCTTGAAGAAAGCTTTTTCCATGGCAATGGTCGATTCACCTCACCTGCACCCAATTGCTTGATAGCTTCAGGAAAGTCATATGGGGGTCCGACATCTGGTTCCAGTGACGATAAGTCCGCCTGAATCATTCCACGCTCAACAAGTCGCTGATACCTTGCCTGCCTCAAGACGTCCCATCCTGCGAGATAACGATCTTTGTACTTGGCGATCACATCCTGAGGAGCATGAAGAGGAAAATGTGGAGATGTGAAAGCCACGTAACTAAAGAATGGTTGATCGGCATGATTGAGAGCATGCTGTCGAAGACATTCGACAGCATGTGCACCAACTTCAGTGGTCACATAAAAATCTTTCGTTTCTCCAATGGGCTCGCCATCAACCGATATACCTTTTGGATCAAAAAAATCATTCTGACCTCCTTCAATCTGCAAGGAATGCTGAAATCCTTGTTGCCGCGGATCGCCATCAATATGCCATTTTCCAGAGTGATATGAGCGATAGCCAGCAGATACCAGTCGTTCTGGAAGCAGCTTCGCCCATGCAGGTCGTTTTCCTCGCCCTCCACCATTAATACCCGGCGATGAATCACGGCGGATTGACTGCGCATAGTAGCCAGTCAAAATCGCTCCCCGCGTTGGCCAACATCTGGCGGTGTTGTAGCCCTGCGTAAATCTAAGACCGTTATGCGCCAAACGATCAAGATTGGGCGTGTCTATTTCTCCACCATAGCATCCGGCATCCGAAAAACCCATATCATCAGCTAAAATAACAATGACGTTGGGTGGCGTGACTGCCTGCGTAGCATGGGAAGAAGATATCCAACACGCGACAACAACACACCACAGGCTTCTTCCGCACTGCATCAAATTCATTTTCTCTTCCTTTTCTTTTCGTCGAATTCGACTAAGGGTCGCAGCAGATCATATGGGCAATCGTCTTGAGGTAGAAGAAATACCCTTGATCATTCTCTCAATGTGTCAATAAATACTTGATAGGCAGGTTTTCGTTTATCCGAATTCATAGAACGAATTTTCAAGAGTGATGGTCGAAGAGTTGTTGACCAATTTGGTTCGTTTCTCATCTTTTCATCTGCCTGAGCTCGTAAGGCATCATGATTGTCACCAAGAGCGATGGCAGCAGCTGGAAGGACACTCCGCACATACTCGTTTGACTGAATCGTTGGATTTGGTTCACTGGGAGCATCAATCTGGCCAAGAGACCAGCGAATACCAGAGTGGATGTGCGACTGAAAAACATCATTTTCCCACGTATCTGGATTGTGCCCAAGATTGGTGTAGAAGACTCGACCTTGTCCGTAGGTACGAATCCATGACACCGGAACATGCCACGGCTCTTGTGGCGAACTTGCTGCCATGTCTATGGACAGTAACACTCGGAGATCTGAAGGATTAAAGCGATCATCATACTGATAAATTTCATCTTTCCAGCGAAAACGCTCTGGAAACATTTCGACAACAGGGTGATCTATCTCATGATTCACAAAACCATGTTCTCCGCCTCCACCCCATGGGTGTCCAGCAAAACTCCCACCTATCATTTCAACATACGCATCGGAAGACTTCAGCGTATCAGTCGCAGCATGCATACCAACAAAAGACTTCCCAGACTGTAGCCATTTAAGAAAACCCTGGAGATCTGGGATAGGAAGATTACCAGTAGTATTAACAAACATGACGCCATCAAAATCGTCTAATGTTGATTTTTGAAAGGCTGTCGCAAATTGATCCTTCAGTGTTTGCTGCCACGGAGCATCCTGCAGCTGAAAAGCTTTTTTTGCCTCGTTATAGTCTTCTTGCTGTTTCGACCACTCTTCATCCGTGGTCGCGGGCTTGCGTTTTGGTGCTCGCGGCCGTGATGGACGGTCTGGAGGGAGACGCAAAAATATAGGATGAAACAGTCCACTTTCACGTCCAATTTTTTCAAGGACCGGCTCAGCTGATTCGATAGAGCCATGTCGAAAACCAGTGGTAACGGTGACCACTAAAAAACGTGCTGGCTTCGATGGCTGTGCACCCTCGAGTGATTGCAGATCCATTGCAAGAACAGCTAGATATACCCACAATAAAAAAAGATTTATCCGCATAGAATTGAGCCTCCGTTTTCTTCAGTGTGTATCAGATAGCTTTACCAATACACCACAAAGCGTCATGGGTGCGAACAAGGATCCTTCCCCCAACGCATACAGGTGTTGCAACAGTCATTTCCTCAATATTCCCAGAACCAAGATCTGTAAACAGTGCTGTCTCATCAGGCGTCTTAGGGAATGCCAGAATCCATGATGAGCCATCCTCACGAGTGACAATGACTTTCTGATCAACAATAATCGGAGATGCACTATAGGCGTTGCGATTTTTAGGAAGATCTTTCTTTGCAATGGTCTTACCAGTCAGTGTTGAAATGCATTCCAGCCTACCCTTGTCCGTACAAACAACTGCGTCAGTTCCTCGAACCGCCGGTGTTGGTACATCTGCACCAAGATCATCACGCTCCCATGCAATATGCGTCTTGGTCACATCTCCACGACCACCACGACGAATTGCTGTAAGCGTTTTGCCACGTGCATAGGGAGCTATGATAAGATCGTTGGCTGCAACGGGCGATGCAATCGAACGAAAGAACTTTTCATTGTTTGGGTTGAATCCACCAACGCGCCAAAGCTCTTGGCCGTTCAATGCATCATGAGCCGTTACATGATCGGCACCCAAAACAACGATTAATTCATCGGGCTCATCAAGTTTTAAGTCTCCAGACAACACGATTGGTGTTGAGTAACTTTGGGCTGCCTCCTCAGGAGCACCAAGATTACGGTCTGCTTTCCAAAGAAGTTCACCGGTTTTCCGCTCAAACGCCACCACATAACTTGGGCCCGTCTGCATCACAGCAACGACAACGGCCTGTTTCGTCAGAACCGGTGACGTGCCCAAGTCCCACCACAGAGTATCTTCCCCAAACCGCTCCTGCAGATTTGTATTCCATATCACCTCACCATCTTCAAGATTGAGACACGCAAGTTCACCACTTTTGTAATATACCCAAACGTGTTGCCCATCAGTTATTGGTGATGAATTACAGCCGGTTGCCTTCTTATGCTTGCCTGGCCGCTCCGGACCAAGCTTACGTTCCCAAATTTTTTGTCCATTGAAATCAAAACAGATTGCCACATTACGCCCATCAACAGCACACGTGATCACAATGTGATTGCCCCATACGGCAGGTGTACTGGCTCCTAGTCCGGGTAACGGAACATGCCAGATGACATTCTGTGTTTGACTCCAAGACGTTGCATACCCTGAACCATGAGCGTGTCCATTGAGTGTTGGACCCCTCCAATTAGGCCAATTGTCTACTGCGTCGTGATGAGGTGTTGTCTTTTTAACTGGGTAAATGCCAGGCTGCACCGATCCTGTTCTTGCCACGAACGTGTTTACCGTGGCCCATCTTTCATCCGTCTCTGAATGCACCTCCGTGGAGGATGAACTCCGATCCTTTTTCTGATCACCATTCTCTGTCAGCGGATGTGCCTGCACACCGCCAACACCGAAGATCAATAGATTGGATAAAACACTTACAACAAAAAAACAATATATTTTTAATGGACTCTTCATAAAAACCCAGCCGTCAGTCTCTCCGGTTAATTTCAAATAGTGATAAAGAGTTTCGCACGGCGCTCTGAACAATACAATCACTCTTATTGTGACACTTTGAGAAGAGAGATGCCAATAAATCCTCACGTTGATGAAGGCAGTGTATTCTCAACATTGCAGTGTGTCTTTGCGTCTACTTCAGGCTGATACGATTTACCATGATGACGTTTTCATGGTCACCGATTATCCGCGGACTTCATGATACGGTACAGATGACCCCTCTCTTCATAACTGGGGATATGGACTATGGCATACCTTCAACCAGATATATCCCGAGAGACGTGGACTCGCAGCAACAACTGGCAGAAAGTTGTGACAAAACCGTGTACGCGCCCATTGGGAATAATGGAGAGCGTCACCACCACTTACCATCAAGCCAGAATCGCCTTGATTGGATCACCTCCGTCACCGATCTTGAACGGACGTCCATTCGGAGCAAAGAATTCCTTATCGTGTGGTAGTCCAGCTGCTATGGCAATCGTTGTATTGAAGTCTTGTATGGTGACCGCATCCTCATCCGGATGGAAGCCACGCTCGTCAGAAGTCCCATAGGTTGTACCACCCTTGATTCCTGCTCCGGCCAGCACACAAGAAAAGACTGCAGGGTGATGATCACGACCAGCATTTTGGTTGATCCCGGGAGATCGCCCAAACTCAGTGCCTAGCACGACAAGGGTTTTTTCAAGCATGCCGCGCTCGGAAAGATCGTCTAGCAAGGCTCCCATCCCAGCATCAAGAGCACCGACATTTCCTGGCAAACTGTCAAAGATGCCACGATGCATATCCCATCCACCAGACTCAACCTCAACACATCGCACACCAGACTCGATTAATCTTCTTGCCAGCATACAGCCCTGGCCAAACTTGGATGTACCGTAGCGGGAACGAATATTTTCTGGCTCTTTTGAAAGATCGAATGCTTCAAGATCAACACTCCCAAGCAATCGCGTCGCATCTTTATACATCTGATCGTACGCCGCAATTTGAGGGCCTTTATGTGTTTTCTTGAAATCCTTATCAATCCGATCTGCTAATGAAAGCCTGTGTTTGAACTGTTTATCGGAGAGATAGGACGGTTGAACTGTATTTTCCAAACCGAGCTTTGGATCAGCGACGGGAACAGGCGTCAGAGATGCATCCAGAAAACCTGCACCTGGATGCTCATTGCCATTGCCAACAAGTACATACCCCGGAAGATCTTTGCCCTTGCTTGTCTTTCCTTTCACATTCAGTGTCCATGAACCCATTGAAGGATGCACAATGCTATTGAGTTCGGAGTAACTCGTACGCATGAGATAGGTTGCCTGTTGATGCGCTCCAGTTTCTGTTGTCATCCCACGAAGCACTGCAAGACGATCGGACATGCCGGCAAGGTTTGGGAGGTATTCACCAAAAAGTACTCCTGGTGTCTTTGTTTTGATGGCCTTTGTTTCACCCTGCTCTTCCCGTCCAGGTTTTGGATCAAATGTATCAAGATGACTCATTGCACCACGCATCTGCAAAAAGATCACACTGATATCACTGGCTGCCACATCAGCTGCCAGGCCAAGCGGGACTCGTCCTCCCACCATGTCGAGCACGCTGACACCGAATGCCGCTCCGGCCATCCGTCCAAATAGTCCGCGACGCGTCAGACTCTGGTCAACGGGATACAAACCTGCCATGTTTACCTCCAATACCCAAGCAAAAACTCTTGATAACTATTGTTATTGAATAAATATGAATTCACGTGTGTTTAAGAGCGCCCAAATCAAATTGCCATATCCAGCTGCCGGAGTTTCGGCTGACTCAATCTCCATACGACCAAGCCGCCGCTCTTCAAGGGTCGGCGGATGAGACAACAAGGACATGAATATCACCGTAATGACTTCGTTGGGACCTTTCGGAACGGCAGCCACTACATTGTCGTAGATAACAGACCCAACTTCCAACATGCTATGGGTAATGGGACCGTTGAACATCGTGAGGATCTGCGGCACCGTTGCCACCGTACGTGACCCCTCAATAACTTCTCGATCACTCTGACCAAACTGTCGTAAAAAATGCCCGAGTGGCAGCGGCGTTGGTATTTCACTTGCGCGAACAAGCAACTGGCCCTTGTAGCCAACCTTTTGGTTGAGCAAACGCATCTGTCTTCCACGACCAAATTCACCGTTAAAGTTTTGGTACTGAGTCGATGCAGACTCGAATGTCGCTTTTGAGAAATCCACTCCAGCGGACTGGGCAATTTCATTCGCCGTAGGCCTCTGCATACCCCATGCGTTATACGCAACGAGAGTCACGATTGAATCCCAGAGCTGCTCAGCAGTCATTCGCCTGAGCGCGGGAGCAGTAAACCGGAATGGTGTTCCTTCCGATGGATCAAACACAACTGCTTCTCTTTGATAGACATCCGTTGAAACAAGAATTCTGACAAACTCACGAAGATCAAAGTCAAGCCGAATCATTTCATCGGTGAGATGTTCAAGAAGTTCTGGAAGAATCGCAACATTTCCATCCTGAAAATCATCGATCGGCTCAACAATGCCAATCCCCATGATTTTCTTCCACATCCGATTCGCAATCATTCGGGCAAATTGTCGGTCACGAACAATCCATGAGGCCAATTGTTCTCGTTTATCTTTATCCTTTGCGTTTGCTGGTATTTCACCCCAGAGCACTTTCGGGCTCACAACCGCTAAGGGTTTCGCATCGTCGTACTGATAATCGTGCGGAAGTTTGAGAGGCGCTTCTTTGAAGCTCACGTTTGTTGTATTCGCTTGTATAAACTGAATAAAACCGGCTGGGCTTTTATTGTTTTTCACAGCGTCTGCCCGAGCTTCCTTGATGAGCTTTTGCGGGCTTCCAGAGCCACTCATGCTCATCATGCTTTTGCCATTACCACCACGCAGTTTGGTTCCAGATAAAAATGCTGCCAGTTCATAAAATTGATGCTGCGTCCAGTCATCAAATGGATGGTCGTGACACTGTGCACATCCAATCTGCTTTCCAAGAAGAACACGAATAGTGTTATCCACATAGGGTAACGGCATGCCCGAATCACGTAATTGAAAACCAACGGCAGGGTTTTCCCACAGAAGACCATCGGCCGTGAGCATCTCGTGGACCCATGTATTGTATGGCTTATTAGAGGCAATCGAGTCCTTGACGTAGAAAAGATATGGCTCAAACACCAGATTCCGTTGTGGTCGTTCCACAAGCCTCAGAATATCTGCCCAAAAGTTGTAGAAATGGCTGACATACGCAGGGCTTTCAAGAAGATAGTCAATCAACTCACCACGATCACGATCACTATCAAGAAACGCCTTGACTTCGTAATAACTTGGGATTCTTCCACCTAACTCAAGAAACACGCGACGAAGAAACTGCTGGTCGCTGAGAGGCGTTGACGGCTTGACCTCTTTGTCCGCCCAGTGAGCAGCTAAGAGTTTATCTATTTTCTTTGCCGCCTTTTGGATGTCAGGACGGGTTGAACGATCAACTGGAGCCACCTCTATCACTTTACTGGATAGTGGGGTGCGCACGGCTTCAGGAAGCTTACTTTTCGGCGGCTGAGGCTTCTTCCATTTCCCTTGGTATTTCTGCGCAGAGGCAATACCACAGGAAAACAGAAGGACAGCCGCCACACAAAGTGTGACGACTGTCTTCATCCTGCTGAAGTATTGAACTGAAACGAAGTGGCTCATCCTCACCTCCAAATGATTGACGCATCGTGACATTGGATCGCTCATTCAACCTTCTCTATGTATGTATGACAAACCAATTATTTCTTCTTTTTCTTGGCTGAAGCAATGGCGGTCTTAAATTCCTCAAGAGAAACCTTGCCATCACCATTTGAGTCCATTCTGTCGAATCGCTTCTCCATACCTTCTTTTTTGTCTCCCTTGACAGCAGACAGAAACTCCTCCTTTGAGAGCGAGCCGTCACCGTCCTTATCCCGTTTTTTGAAAACTTTTTCTGGATCCATCTTTGGCTTTTCATCAGCCGCATAGACGGAAGCAGTTGTGAACAACGAAACGGCCATGGCTGCCATCAGGCAAGAAAATACTGTCTTAATCATAGATCGTTCTTCCTCATAAGTAAAAGAAACCAACAAAATGGCTATCAGGACTGACGCCCCCAGACTGAAGAGCGTATTCTTAAAACGGTATAAAATGCAAAAAGTTGCAGTTTTCTCCTTGGCTTTGATATTAAAAATCTTCTTTCCATGGTTCAGGAGTGACATTTTCTGATGTCATTTACACTGATTGTTTCTCGCCTTAAATACTGATTGTTTCTTACCATTATGCAAAAGGACCCGCAGGTCAGTTGATGGTGTAAAATGAAACGACCCCACTGATCGATTCTTCTTTGGATCCGCGTTTGATGGATTTACCTTTCAGACGGCGATGTGGGTGTTCCCAACAGACTCTTTGGAGTTCCATGGCACCCTCACCCTGGTTTGTCCAAGTAACGGTCCACCGATCATTTTCCCTCTGCATCGAAAGGTTTTCTTATGAACCGAATATTCTGGGTACTGTGTTCTGTTGTGACATGGAGCATGGTGTCGGCCGCTGCGGATGATGGTATCTGGCGGCAACCGCTCGAAAAAATGCCTGTGATTGCTTCAAGCGACACTGATACAACCAACTCTGGTGACAAACCTTCTTTTATCCTTCCAAATGGTTTTGCTGTTGAACGACTCTTTGTCGTTCCACGTGAAGAACTTGGATCTTGGGTATGTCTCACAACGGATCCAAAAGGCCGAGTCTTAGCAAGTGATCAAGGTGGAAAAGGATTAGTACGAATCACCCCGGCTCCCATTGGAACATCCGACCAAACCATTGTTGAAAAAGTTCCTGCAAACATCACAGGCGCCCAAGGAATGTTGTGGGCGTTTGATGCTCTATATGTTGTTTGCAATGGTGGAACAGGCAGTGGACTCTATCGGGTCACTGATACAGATCATGACGACACCCTTGAAACCGTTGAAAAACTTCGTGAATTTCAAGGTGGTGGTGAGCATGGCCCTCACAATATTCTTCTGTCTCCTGACGGCAAACGCTTATTTATTATCTGCGGCAATCACACAAGTATTCCCTTTGATGTCACGGATATTACTGAGCCACAAACAATGGGTGGTATTCGTGACTCTCAGCGACGTGTTTCGCTTGCCTCTGACGGTACAAGTCGGCTCCCGGCCAACTGGGATGAAGACCTCATCATCACACGGATGTGGGATGGAAATGGTCATGCCGCAGGCAGACTTGCACCAGGTGGATTTGTCATCAGTACCGATCCAGAAGGGAACGCATGGGATGTATGGACCGCTGGGTATCGCAACCCATATGACTTTGCTTTCAATGCTGATGGAGAATTGTTTGTATATGACGCCGATATGGAATGGGATTTTGGTACGCCATGGTATCGACCTACTCGCGTCAACCATGCAACCAGTGGGAGTGAACTTGGCTGGCGGAGTGGTACTGGAAAATGGCCTATTGGATATCCGGACAGCTTACCTCCTGTTGTGAATATCGGACCAGGATCTCCGGTTGGTGTTGCTTTTGGCTATGGAACAAAATTTCCTGCTAGGTATCAAAAAGCTCTCTACATTTGCGATTGGACCTTTGGCACGATGTATGCCATTCACTTGGAGCCTGACGGTTCTACCTACAAAGGCACCAAAGAAGAATTCATGACGCGCACGCCACTCCCACTGACTGATATGACTGTGGGAAAAGACGGAGCCATTTATTTCGCTGTCGGTGGACGTGGCGGACAAAGTGAACTCTATCGAGTGATCTACACGGGCTCTGAATCAACCACTCCTGTCGATGCCTCCGATATTCTTCATCGGAAATCGCGAAACGTTCGACACGCACTCGAAGAGTTGCATACGACTGTACGTGATCCTGAAAATGCTGTGTCGTTGGCTATACCACATCTCTCCAATCCAGATCGATTTATCCGCTATGCAGCCCGTGTCGCACTTGAGCACCAACCACTTGAACTGTGGCAAGAAAAATCCCTCGCAAACAAACAACCTCCATTAGCACTCATTGAGGCTGCCATTGCCGTTGCACGTCAAGCTGATCCAAAGGCCCAACAGTCTGTGTTGGAAGCCCTTGGTCGTATTGATCCGACAACACTCGGAGAATCTGAACTCATTGCACTCCTTCGAGCCTATGAACTCGTCATGATTCGACTTGGTCATCCATCACAAACGACGAAGCAACGGATTGCCAAGCGATTTGCACCATTGTTTCCCTCTGGTTCGTTTGATCTTGATCGTGAACTTTCATCCGTGTTGGTTGCAGTGCGTGCTCCGGGCATTGTGACACAACTTGTCAACCAACTTTCACAACCAACAAAAACTGCAGCCTCTACCAACCTCGCACCAAACGAAGACGATCTCCGCAGGCTTACTGAAAGAAATGCTCGTTACGGTGGTGCGGTACGAAGCTCACTGGATAATCGAGGTGACCTCTTACAACTTCATTATGCATATGTTCTTCGCACAGTGAATGAAAAAGAGTTATGGACGAACACTGATCGAAAGCACTACTACGAGTGGTTTGCGAAGGCACGGAACTGGGCCGGAGGAAACAGTTACCGAAAATTTTTGTCAAATATTGAAAATGAGAGCCTTGCTCACCTGACCGATACAGAAAAAATGGCGCTGGAAACACTCGGCGTGCGAAAGCCTTACGTCCCTCCACCGCTTCCAAAACCACAGGGTCCTGGTCAGCCATGGACACTCGAAACTATTCTCACCGCTACCAAGAAAGGCCTTGGGCCGAGAACAAGAGATTTTCAAAAAGGGCAGCGGGCATTTGCGGCTGCTCGATGCATCGTATGCCACCGGTTTGGTGAAGATGGTGGTGCAACTGGTCCTGACTTGACCCAGGCTGGTGGTCGTTTTCAGATCAAAGATATGGTTGAAGCCATTATCGACCCAAGTAAGGTTGTCAGTGATCAGTACAAATCAAGCATTGTTCAAACCGCTGATGGGAAAGTCATTACCGGTCGAATCATTTCTGATAATGATCAACACATTATCATCGTCACAGATCCTGAGGATGCCACAAAGTTTGTAACCATTCAAAAAGATATGATTGAAGAGATCTTTCCGGGCACAGAGTCACTCATGCCAAAAGGTCTTCTCAATCAACTCAATGAAGAAGAAGTGCTTGATCTATTGGCGTACACCCTTTCGAAGGGAAATAAACGAGATGGCCGCTTCCGAAAGAAGAAATAATACATCCCGTATCGTCTGTTGTGCGTGTATGATCACCGTCCTTTTTCAGGGCTGGCACGCAAATGCTTTGGATTTTGTTCATGAAGTAGCCCCTCTCCTGAAGAAGAAATGTGGTGAGTGTCATACAGGCGGTGCCCGCCAAGGTGGCTTTTCTATTAATACACGGGAAGATCTTCTCAGAGGTGGGGACTCCGAAATCCCCGGATTTATCTCAGGTGACTCAGACAACAGTGAGATTATCTCTCGCGTAACCAGCCACGATCCCGATTACCGCATGCCGAGTGACAATGATCCCTTATCACCCCAAGACATAAATCTTCTGAAGACATGGATTAACGAGGGTGCCATCTGGGAAAATGGTTTTGTCTTTGAAACAGACACGTGGGAACCACCTCTGAAACTCCGAGGAATTGTTTTACCTCCCATTCAAAACGGTCGTACGAACCCGGTTGATCGAATCGTTGATCACTATTTTCAAGAAAAACATATTCAGAGACCACCACAAAGTGATGACCGTACATTTCTTCGACGCGTGAGTCTCGATCTCGTTGGACTTCTCCCTCAACCAGATGTCGTGCAATCATTTATTGCAAGCACTAACCGCAACAAACGTCATCGTTTTGTTGAGGAACTCTTGAGTGACTCAACAAAACTGCAGTATGCGGAACACTGGCTTTCATTTTGGAATGATCTTCTTCGCAATGATTACAGTGGCACTGGCTTTATCACAGGCGGCCGCCGACAGATCACAACATGGCTGCACAGATCACTGATGGAAAATAAACCATATGATCAGTTTGTTCGTGAACTTATTGCTCCAACTGATGAGTCGAGAGGTTTTATTGATGGCATCGTTTGGAGAGGAACGGTCAACGCAAGCCAAACTGTCCCTATTCAATTCGCTCAAAATATTGGACAGACTTTTCTTGGAATCAATCTCAAATGTGCCAGTTGTCATGATTCTTTTGTTGACCGCTGGACACTCAAACAAACATACGATCTGGCCGCAATCGTTTCGGACACACCGCTAGAGTTACACCGTTGTGAAAAAGCGACTGGCCGCATAGCACGTCCAAGTTGGCTGTTTGATCAGTTGGGACAGATTGATGCAGATGCGTTACCGTCGGAGAGGCTGATACAGCTCGCTACACTTATAACGCACTCAGATAATGGTTGGTTGTCTCGTAATCTCGTCAACCGACTCTGGGCTCGACTGATGGGACGGGGTCTTGTCCACCCAGTCGATGCTCTTCGAATGCCCCCTTGGAGTGAAGAACTCCTCGAGATACTTGCCCATGAGCTTGTGGATTCTCAGTGGAATATCAAGCACGTGCTCAACATCATTTGTTCATCTGAAATATATGGTGTTGCAACACCCGCGATCCAAAATCTTCCCAAACCTTCTCAATATATTTTTCAGGGTCCTTCGCCACGGCGCATGACTGCTGAGCAGCTGAGCGATGCTATTTGGCAACTTACTGGATCAGCACCCAAAAAATCTGATGCGGTGGTAACACGATTTGAGCCATCTGACACAACGGTCATTGAACCAACATCAAAGTGGATCTGGTCCAATGCATCCGCTTCTGCTCAGTCAGGCGAGAAACGTTCGTTTCGGAAAATAATCGATTTGGAAAAACAACCCGAGCATGCAATTGCTGTCATCGCTACATATAACGAAGGTACTCTCTTCATCAATGGGGAAAAAATTACAGTGAGTCATGATTGGTCTAATGCCTCAATGACGGTGATTACCAATGTGCTGCACCAAGGGAAAAACACTATCCTTGTATCAGCCGCAAATGGTGCGGCAGGTGGTCCTGCTGCACTTCGTGTCGAGATCGCTATAAAAGCTCCAGGCCATACCATTCAGGCCTACGGTACTGATGACACCTGGCAATGGACCACTGTCGCACCCAATAAACGTGGACGGTTTGCAAAGAATAATGATATTGCATGGGCGCCTGCTGTTATTACCAAAACGCAGTCCATATGGAAAACAGGCGAGAAGAGTTTTCGAGCATCTCTGCAATATGTTTTTTCTCCAGACACCATTCCAATGGTGAGAGCCTCACTCATTAAGGCCACTCCGCTTATGTCAGCACTTGGACGCCCAAACCGTGATCAGGTCGTAACAAATCGACCAACACAGCTGACGACACTCGAGGCTCTTCAACTCAGCAATGATGCATCCCTGAACGGCGAATTTCTATCTGGGGCTTCAAAGCTTTTTTCAAAGTATGGTTCAGACTCAAAAGCTATTATTGAGAGAGTATTCTTAACGGCACTCACACGTTTACCAACACCTGCAGAATATGCTGCAGCATCCGATCTTCTAGGAGCAACATGTCGTGAGACAAACATTGCTGATTTGATGTGGGCCATTGTTATGCTTCCAGAATTCCAGCTTATTCGATAAAGAGACTATCGCATGCAAACTCGACGTGACTTGTTATTGAGCCTTGCCAGTGCTGCTTCAACAACACTGGCACTCCCTGAACCAAAATGTCTTGCACAAACAACCAATGGACAAGCAGTGACACATCCTGCCCCAACTGCTGATGCCATCATTGTTCTTTGGATGGCTGGCGGAATGGCCGCTCCTGATACCTTTGACCCAAAGAAATATAAACCGTTTGAACCAGGTTTAGCCGTTCCCGATGTCATTAGCACCTTTCCTGCCATACCAACATCCATTGATGGAGTAACAATCTGCAACGGGCTCCCACACATTGCAGGGATGCTCAACCGAGGAACGCTTATCAGATCGCACGTACAGCCTGACCTCGGAAGTATTCTTCACTCACGACACCAATACCATTGGCATACTGGCTATATCCCTCCGCAAACCGTTGCATGTCCTCATATTGGTTCGTGGATAAGTCGAGTGCTGGGCTCACGAGATGCTGTTATGCCAGCCTTTGTAAACATTGGGCAGCGCCTGGAAGGTATTGGTGAAAATGAAGAGATTAAAGCATTTACGACAGGTGGTTTTTTTGGAAGTGAATTTGGTCCAATGAATCTTCCATATCCAGAGCAAGCTGCTTTAGCTGTTCGTCCGCCAAAGGGCATGGATGGACAGCGTTTTGCTTCCCGCTACCAGCACTTCAAAAAACTACTGCAGTCATCTCCCCACGCTGCCTTCACAAGCGATTACCATCAGCAATCAATGCTCAACAGTCTTGAAAAAGCACATCGACTTCTTGGTTCAAGCGAGCGAGAAGCATTTGACATAACTCGTGAGCCGAAAGACGTTCAAGAGCTTTATGATACTGGCCGATTCGGTCGTGGTTGCCTGCTCGCTCGTCGTCTTGTTGAACAGGGCGTACGCTATGTCGAAGTAACGACGGAATACATACCATTCAAACATTGGGATACCCACGAGCGTGGTCATGAGACACTCATCCGGATGCACAACGAAATTGATCGTCCGATTGCCACGTTGATACAGGATCTTGAAAAACGTGGGTTGCTTGATCGAACCCTTGTTGTCATTGCAAGTGAGTTTAGCCGTGACATGATTACCGAAGGACAGCCTGGATCGACAGCGAATGATCAGGCGCGGTCACCAAAAGATTTTTTGCAGAAGCCAGAACATTATGGTCAACATCGCCATTTCACTGGCGGTTCAAGCGTTGTCCTCTTCGGAGGTGGTATGAAGCAGGGTTGTGTATACGGAAAGACTGCCGATGAACGACCATGCATGGCCATTGAAAATCCTGTCACGATCACTGACCTTCATGCCACGTTGTTTACCGCCATGGGTGTGAGTCCCAAAACAGTCTATGACGTTGAAAGTCGTCCCTTTTATGCAACTGAAGATGGTAAGGGGCAGGCTATCGAGTCTCTCTTCGCCTGAGGCAGAACATCTACCCGTTTTGTTCTCTCATCTCTGCATCCTAGGGAACGGATACTTCTCGAGAAGCCGGTACGACACCAGCATCCTGATCTTTTGCTTTTCGACTCCCTGCACGTGGTCGTGTCAATTCATCAATTTCAGCCTGCGTGAGGGTTGAGGGTGGGAGCGCTTGTCCTTGTGAACGTGGCGTGTTGTGCTGCCCGACGGGAGACTGGCTTGTACCAGCAAGATAATTATCGATCGCGGCTCCACCACGGAGGTGTGTAAAATGCCGGGCCATCTCAATACGTTGTTTCTTCTCAAGAATATCTGCGTGAAGCTCAGCTTTTACTTCATCAAAACTGACATCTGCTGGTTTTGTATAGCCCTCGCAATATAGCACGAGGAATCGATCTGCTACTTGGATAACACCTGATAACTCACCTGTCTGGAGAGAAAATGCTTCTCGATCCAGTGTTGGTTGACCACCGTATCGTTGAATCGGTGGAACCTCTCCACGCAATGTACGACTTGTTGGATCAACCGAATAACGTTCGGCTAAGTCACCAATCATCTCGACGGTGAGGTTTTGTCTCGCGAGTTGCCAAACCTCTTGGGCCCGTCTCTGAGTATCCAAAACTATCATGCGGCAACGTGAACGAGCACCAAATGTCGCCTCGAACGCCCTATCAAGATCCTCACGTGTCACCGGAACAGGACCTAATAATTTTTTGAGTGCAACTGTAGGCCAAACAATATCCTCAATGTAGTAATCAAGAGATGCTTTCTCTTCCTTCGCAACTCTCTCAAGCCACGCTGCGGTATCTGCTGACCCATCAGACTTACGAAAACCCAATGACTCAGCCGCACGAATGATTTCAGCATCAATGTCGCGCTGGGTTACTTTCTTTCGCTGACGTTGCAGTGCCTGATTGACAATGGAGCGCGTAATGAGAATCTCAAGAACCTCCTCGCCATGGCGATCAACACATTCATCTTCTACCGTGCTAATCATAATCGCGACGCCATTGACCAATGCCGCAACACCGGGTTGTTCTGAACGTTTGACCGGATCATTCATAATGTTTTGGATGATGGCAGCATCTTGTTCCTTCCTAAAAACTTCTTTGGAGGCTCGACGACTTTTCTCCTCACGAAGTTCTTCCATAAGTCGTGGGCGCACCTCCGCTAGTGTCACATCCGCCGCAGGGAGTTTTCCTTCGCACTTGAGAAAAATAAATTGATCTGCAACCTGCACAACGTCTGATATCATTCCTTCTTCGAGTTCGAAGGCAGCCTTTTCGAATGTAGTATCACCTGAGTGACGTCGAATGGGCTGGACCCATCCATTTGCGCTGGCACTTCCAACGTCAATCGAATGCTGACGTGCCAGGCCACCAAAGTCATCTGGTGCCGCAATTGCCAATGCTCTTATTTTCTCAGCCGTTTTCTGCGTTGGAAGGACAATGATTCTTGCCTTGATCGCTGCGCCAAAACGATTTTCGAATGCTTTTCCTAATTCTGTATCACTCGGTTCAATCGATGCACGTGCAAGATGCCGCAACGCGAGCATGGGCCATACAATATCTTCGGCATATTGTTGAGGTTCAATTCCTCTCTCTTTTTGAATTAATTCAATCCATTGTTCACGAGGTACATTAAATCGCTGTGCCATAGCAGTTATCTCAGATTGGACATCCTCTGGAGAGACCGATATCTGATGACGTTGACATGCCTGTTCGATAATAGTTCGATTGACAAGTGCCTCTAGAATCGTTTGTCCATAACGACTCACAGCAGCACGGACCAAATCTTCACGAGTAATCTCCACACCGTTGACCATTGCCATAACTGGCTCACGATTGACCTCGCCATTCGTAACCGCGTCTTTATCTGGTGAACGGGCATCAGCCTGCTTACTCGTTGCATACAGCCGCCAACTCAGCACGACTGCAATGACAACAATGAAGCCCCCAATCTCGCGCACTCCGGGTGTATGCTGTTTTGGCTCCCAGCCAAAATGAAATCGTTGTTGCAAGCCTACAAGCATTCCTCGAATCCGACTCATAGCATGCCCTCCTTGGCTGCTGAGAAAGGTTGTGCCGGGAAAATAGAGAAAAGACAGGCTTCAGATCAAGATGAAGTAAAACAGTAGAAAAACACTTGAAAACAAGGCTTTGCACAAAGGACGCTCGCCATCACCTTCTCGCTCTGGCATCAGCAAGAGCTGTTCAGGTTTGGAAATAGGACGTCTGGAGGAGAAACAGTCTGCTCATCAGAGGATTATTCAAGCTCTGGCAAGATTGATTCATCCACAGCAGCCGCTCGCAACTTTTTCAGAGCTTTCGATTCAATTTGACGAACCCGCTCTTTCGTCACCCCAAGAGCACTTCCCACCTCCTTGAGAGTTTGTGGATCCTTATCATGATCAAGTCCGTAGCGTCGGATAATGATTGTTTGTTCACGCTGATCAAGACGGTCCAGAAACTTTTCCACCTGCATAAGGCGGTCGCTGACGGCAAGCCTTCGATGAGATTCATTTTCGCGTCGGTCGGCTGTAGCTTGCAGGAAGTCCATATCAGTGGAACGAAATCGATCACGCTGCTTATGCTCAGTTGGAATAGAACGAGCATAATTTTTCATAATAGCCCATGATGCATATGTGCTAAATTTATTTCCTCGAGCATAGTCAAATTTCTCCACAGCTCGTATGAGTGACATGTTTCCATCACTGACTAAATCAAAAAAATTATCTCCCGAAGAGACACGCTTCTTTGCAATCGAAACAACCAATCTTAAGTTGGCCCGAACGATACGATTTTTGATTCCTACGATATCGTCGTAGAGACGTTCAATTTTGTCCATCAGTCGTGAATTTGGATGTTCCAAATCCACTTCTTCACGGAGCTTACTCGCCTTGTATTTCAGGTAGTTGAATTTACGAAACAACCAGACTTCCTGATCCCGATTGAGCAGAGGGACTTCATAAAGGCTTGCAAGATACGCTGGCAACCCAGCTGGCCTTCGAGCTTTCTTCGAACCTTCGGGGACAACCGGAAATGCTTGATTCACAACCTTTTCAGCACTTTTCCTCGCAAATAATGCATTTGGCATGTAGTCGAGAGGCAACTCCATGATGGCACGACAACGTTCTGAGAGAATAACGCGATAAATACTCGCTTTTGAACGACGGTATCGAGTAGCAATTGACTCGACGGATTCTCCACCAAGGTATTGTTGATAAATCCGGATACAACTATCTGGTCTTAGTCGGCTATTGGTGGCTGCAAAGACGGCATCACTGGGGTGTTCCTGATCATGACGCTTAATAGTGTACCGAACCGTTTCAACACTTCGTCCAAGCTTTGCAGCAATTTTTTTATGGACATCAGCAGCACAGGCGCCTGCAGCAGATAGTCGACGAGCCCATGTAATTATTTTTCCGTGCTCCTCATCAGAAAGCTGGCTGAATTTACTCCCGCGCTCAACCCGCATAGGATTCTTGCGGATAAACTCTTCCACAGTGGTCGCAAGGAAACCAACGCGTCGACGACCATCAACAATGTAACGCTGTGCCACCAGTCCATGTTCTCTCCAACGAGAAATTGTCTTTGTTGACACATTGAATCGCTTTGCCAGTTCTTCAATCGATAGCACCGGTTCATTCACTAAAACGTCCATACCGACGTTTGACTGCGGTACTGATGTTTGCTTATTCATGAAGAATCGCACAAAGGAATTCGAACTGTTGGAACGCATAGCTCTACCCTCAAAAGTCGTTTTGGCGTAATGCTCGGCCATCCGTAGCCCCCACCACGCCGCTTGAGATCACGAGAGTTGTACGAACCGAAATGCGAAAAAGTTCATCGGAGAATCAAAAAACTTGAGCTTTTTTCCGAGAATTAGACAAGTCAACCCAACCCCTCACGTAACCAGAAAGCGCCTAAGTCATTGATATGAAATCACTTACGACACTATCAGAGGACTTGACTTGTTTCACCAGAGACCGAAACGAATGAACTAGTTCTACGAAATAGGCAGTCTGCTCAATTAGACACCTGGTACCGGGACACGGGTAGAAGATCGACCGATTCTAGATGCAGGGTCAGACGTGAGGCTCCCAACAGTGTCCACAACAAAATGCACATGCGAATTCTAAATCAAAACTGTTCTTCTCTGCGATTGGGTGTCTTTGCCTACATATTCATCCTCCCAATGATTGCTTTTGCGCATCAATCGCAAGTCGTTGTCAGTCTCGATGTCGAGGGCGAACTCGTTTCCACAACCGGTCGAGGTGTCGAACCTGTTCGTCAACCAATAAATGTGACTGGCACATTCAATTTCATGGAAACACAAAACAGCCCCTCTGAGACCACCCGTGATTATTCTGAAGCGCATGCTGTCATTGTGGTCGTCAACCAAAGCACCAACATCAAACTGGCAAACGATGCACGCCTGATCACGGTCACCAAAGTTGGAAAAGCAGCTGTCCACTATCTCAATCAAGGTTTTCTGTCCCGGGACGAAAAAGACCTTCTTGATATACCGTTCGATCCTCTTTTGATCGATGCGTTGTTGCCAAAAGAGGCTATACGCGTTGGGGAAAACTGGACCGTACCACCAGACGACTCAGCTGGACTGCTTGCTATAGATATGATCGAACGTGGTCAAGTACAAGTCACATTCGAAGAAGTGATTGATGATAGAGCGCGAGTGCGTTTTCAAGGGCGTCTTGAAGGTGCTGTTGACGGTGTTTCTACAGAGATCGTCGTTGAAGGGCATTTCGAGACAAACATCACTACTTCAGATATGACCACAGCGGGAATCTCAAAAGAATCTTCCAATCGATTTCAGTTGAATAGACCTATTCATACGATCCAATGCTCGATACAGGAAAAAAGGCAAGCGAGCCATGTTGCACCTGGTTTTAACGTGGATGCAAAAATAAACGTTCTTCGAACACCGCTCCCCACTCAGACAACACAAAAGCAGCGTTCCTCTCACAAGGTGAATCCTGCAGCAATGGATGTTTCTGAGACCCCTTCTCAGAGAAGACACGGAGAAGGACGGCCAGACAGGCTTTGGTTCAGAAGTTCAGACGGTCGGTTTGATCTCGTCTATGATGCACGTTGGCGGATTATCGAACGGTCGTCTGAGACCTTAGTGATGCGGCTTGTAGACCAAGGTGCTCTCGTTGCTCAATGCTCGATTACAACCCTTCCACAAACCAGCGTTTCCAACATACCTACGATTCAAGAGGTCCAACGCGATCTTCAACGCTCACTTCAAGAGCAATTTGAAAGCTTTGAAGAGACGTCCGAAGGCATGATTGGTGAATTATCAGTTGTTCGCATCGCCTCCATTGGGACCGCTGATTCCTTGCCCTTCCGCTGGGTCCATTATGTGCTCTCAGACACATCAGGGAGGCGTATGAGTGTTGCCTTCATGATGGAGGAATCGATGACTAAAAGATTCGGCTCTGCTGACAACGAGCTTATTCATAACCTGCGGCTTAATACCGGCCCAGAAAAGGCATTCGGTGACCCTCGTCAGGCACGGCTACGACGAAAAACAGTGACGCCTTGACGCCTCCCGCAACGTGTTGGATTATTGTGTCTCTCTTTCGCCGTATTCTGAATAATCTCAGAACATTGCGGATCATCATTTCGCCCGGAGACTTCGGTCATCGAGAAACAGCATCGTATTAACGAACAAATCCGGATCACACCGGTCCGGGTGATCGGTGCAGACGGCGATCAGCTTGGTGTCATTCCTACAGAGGAAGCTCTCCGGGTGGCCTCTGAAGCTGGTCTCGACCTAGTTGAAGTGGCTTCAGCTGAGAAGCCCCCTGTCTGTCGAATTATGGACTTTGGAAAGTTCAAGTACCAGCAGAAGAAGAAACAGCATAAATCGCATGTGCACCATACAAAAACGAAGGAGATCCGTCTGAGACCAAAAACTGGTCAGCATGACATCGACTTCAAGGTGAATCAGGCAAAGGGTTTTTTGCTTCACAAAGATAAGGTTATTGTTTCCCTCGTCTTTCGTGGTCGTGAAATGGCCCATATTGAAGAGGGGCAACGTGTGATGCAAGGGATTGTGGATCAACTCGAGGAGGTGGCGAAGATTGAATCACCACCGCAGCAATTGGGCCGACGGCTAGTCTGCACCCTTTCCCCACGGTAAAACATTCGTATATAGTTTCATGCACGTGGTAGATGCCACATGAGGAGATAACAAATGCCCAAGCAAAAAACTCACAAGGGAACCAAAAAACGCTTTCGGCTCACGGCCAAAGGGAAGGCAAAACATCGTCGCGCCGGCACCAGCCATCTTCAGGTTCGGCTTTCAAGTAAAAGAAAGCGAAACCTTCGTGGAACAGGTGTTTTGGCAAAGGTAGATACACCTAACATTACAGAAGCTCTTGCAGGCTACAGCTATTAACGAACGCATGCAGATCCCTAGCATGAAAATCATTGACGATTGATGTTTTGAGCTTTGAATCGAATGATTCTTTTTTCATGAGTCTGTCCTTTGTTTTCGACACACCATTTCTAGATTCATTCTCTAGCAATCTCGTGCATCTGGACTCCTGATCCGCTTCTTCCAAACTAATCTGGAGCGATGACAACAGATCCTTCCTCCTATGAATTTGCTGCCTGCCCAGATCGTCAAGGCACCGGTTCTGAAAAATGGGATCGCTGGCCTGAGCAGGATGTACTTCCCATGTGGGTTGCAGACATGGATTTCTGTACACCTCCAGAAGTGCTCGATGCCATTCATCAACGTACCCAACATGGCGTTTTTGGGTACACACATGAACCACCAGGTTTTGCGGATGCATTAGCCAACCATCTGCAGCACCATCACGCATGGAACATTGATCCTTCCTCAGTGATTGCCACCCCTGGCGTTGTCACAGGACTTGCCATAACCGCTCGATTACTTTCGCAGCCAGATGATGAAATTTTGACCTTTACTCCGGTCTATCCACCTTTTCTTTCGCTTCCCGGTATGGCAAACCGACGGTGTGTCCAAATACCCTTCATTCAAAAAGAAACAACGTGGGATATCGACTGGGAAACATTCAAGGCCGCCATTACACCTCGTGCAAAGATCCTCTGGCTTTGTCACCCACATAATCCAACTGGCTCAGTTTTTACGAAAGAAAACCTACTGCAAATAGCTGATATTTGTGAAGAACATCGTATTACAGTTGTGAGTGATGAAATTTGGTCTGATCTTATCGTTGATCCACAATGTACCCACATACCATTTGCAAGCCTTTGTCACGCTGCTGCTAAAAATGCCATAACACTTGTCGCACCCTCAAAAACTTGGAACCTTGCTGGACTTGGTTGTGCTGCTGCAATTCTCCCAAGCCACACAAGTCGTAAACAATGGATAACGAGTGGCGGTGGTCTTGTCCCAATGATCAACCCATTGGGCTACGCTGCCGCAGAGGCAGCATGGAACTACGGTCACGCATGGCGACAGAGACTACTCACTGTTCTACGCATGCACCACATGATGATTCAATCAGCCGTGCATGACATTTCAGGACTCTCATGTATTCCTGCACAGGCTACGTATCTCTCTTGGATCGACTGCCGAGCAACCCATGTACAAAATCCAATGCATGCGTGCATTCGGGCTGGCTTGGGACCATCAGATGGACGTGAGTTTGGGGCTCCGGGTTTTATTCGTCTCAATATCGCTTGCCCAACAGCAAGACTTGAAGACGCTTTAGATCGCCTTAAGCAGGCATTTCATACTCCCTCCCATTCCTAGCTTTCCTTGATTTCCAGAAATGAAAGCGGTCTGGCAATACAAGAAAGAATCTAGCTATGGTTCTTTCAAGACGTTCATTGATCACTTTTCATCGGGAGGATTCTCCATGGCCCATCGCAAGTCCAAGAAAAAAACATACTCGCAGCAAATCGTAGGACTCGCAGCAACAACCATGCCACCTCCAATCCAAAGAATCGCCACATCTCGATGGGGAGCCCGCATCTTGCTTTTCCTCGCACCGGTTCTGGTAGCGACAGGAGTTGTCCATTTCTCGATAAAAGGTGGTCTGCCACAGATTTTCGTGAGTAAAGAGAGAGCTGCAGCAGTTGGCCAGGAACTCGAACAAGATGCGGTGCGCGCTGCTGCCACAATGCGTGAGGAAGAAAAAAAACGCTGGCGATAGTATCCTTGTGTCATGCGACACTCTCCTATTGATCACAATTTATTTATCCAGAATCGTCTTCAACTCGCATCACTATTGCCAAAGGACAGCGTGGCTATCGTGCATGCAACAGACATTCTCCCAACTACGGGCGATGGCACGCTCAAAATTCATCCTTCCGGTGATCTCTTTTGGCTAACGGGAATTGAACAAGAAGAGAGCGTGCTTGTGATGGCTCCACAGGCAGTTGAGCCATCTCATCGTGAAATGCTTTTCATCCGTCAACCCAATGAACAACTTGCCCTTTGGGAAGGAGAAAAGCTGTCAAAGAAAAAGGCTGAAGATATCTCCGGCATCAAAAACATTCGTTGGGTTTCTGAGTTACCGTCGATCCTTCACCTACTCTTGTGTGAAAGCAACAAAGTCTTCCTCAATGCGAATGAGCATGCACGAGCAAGTATTGATGTCTCCCCGCGAGACCTGCGTATGGCTCGGCAAATGATTGCCGATTACCCTCTGCATGATTATCAACGACTGGCTCCATTCTTGAGAAAACTTCGAGCTATCAAAAGCCCCACAGAGGTTGATCTCATTCGGCAAGCAATTGACGTCACAGATGCTGGACTCCGGAAAATGCTAGCGTCATTGCGACCAGGAATCATGGAATATGAGCTTGAGGCTGAGGTTGCCGCAGAGTTTATTCGAAATCGATCAACATTTGGATATGAACCAATCATTGCATCAGGCGCTCATGCCTGTGTACTGCACTACATCGAAAATAGTGCTGAATGTCGAGACGGGGATCTTCTCCTTGTAGACGTTGGTGCGTGTTATGCGAACTACAATGCTGACATTACAAGAACATATCCTGTGAGTGGGAAGTTTAGTGATAGGCAACGATCTGTGTATAACTCCGTACTGAAGGTCCTGAAGAGTTCCATTGCTCGCGCAACGGTTGGCACGACACAACGTGATTGGAAACGAGCCGCACAACTTGAGATGAATGATGAATTAGCCGCGCTAGGACTGCTAACCGACGACGAAATAGCAAACGATTCAGATCAAACACCTGCCTGCAGAAACTACTTTATGCATGGTCTCGGTCACTCACTTGGGCTTGGCGTGCACGATCTTGCACCAGCCGATGGACCATTCGAGGCCGGCTGGGTGATAACTGTCGAACCTGGGATTTATATTCCCGAGGAAGGTATTGGTGTGCGTCTCGAAAATGACATTTTGATCACCGAGCGTGGACCAATTGATTTGAGTAGTGACATCCCTATTGAAGTTGATGACATCGAGTCGATGCTAGCAGATTCAAGCTAGCAGCACGGTGAAAACAACGCACAGAAAGCCCACGCTACTCTGTGCGCCAGTTGGGGATGCGGAAGTCACGCTTTCTAGAAGACGTCCTTATATTGGTTTGTTTTTCATGTATATTAAATTTCTTGATCCTTGAGGAACTTATCGATGAGATTTTTTGTTGCTTTCACACTTGTATGCTTTTTTCTATCACCATTGGAGTTCACTGTGGCTGACGAATCAAAAGACGTGCCCCACCCTTCATTGCCCTCTGGCGCGGGCAAGATCGCTGACAATGCTCCGACATCTTTCACGAAAACCGGCTCCGGTCTGCAATATCGAGTCCTTCGTGGAACAGAAGGAACAAAACCAAAGGCTACGAATACGGTAAAAGTGCATTACCATGGATGGCTTGATGACGGAAACGTTTTTGACAGTTCGTATCAGCGTGGTGAGCCAATTGAATTTCCACTCAATGGTGTCATCCCTGGTTGGACTGAAGGAATGCAGTTGGTTGGTGAGGGTGGAATGATTGAATTACTCATACCAAGTGATCTTGGATATGGAGCTCGTGGTACACCAGGTGGTCCCATCCCGCCAAATGCAACACTCCATTTTCTGGTTGAACTTATCGAAGTGAAATAAGCTGTGGGCGACGTGGATGGGGCTCACTTAAGACCCACCTCAATTTACCTCGACCACGCATCCACAACACCTCTTCGTCCTCAAGTAGAGCGTGTCATGCAGTCTGTTGCTCGCGAAGGATTCGCAAATCCTTCAAGTCAGCACACTGAGGGTCGTCGCGCACGCAGGATTTTGGAAGATTCAAGAGAGAAAATCCTTTCTTTACTTGGTTGCTCAGCGTCAGGCCCAATCCACCACAGACTTCTATTTACCTCAGGAGCCACAGAATCGAACTGGTCTGCCTTATTCGGTTTAGCACACTGTGAAAACGGCACCATTGCAACGAGCGCACGCGATCACGAAAGCCTTCGTTCTGCTGCTCAACGTTTATCTGAAGAGTTTCATTGGGATGTGGAAACCATCCCCTTGAATTCTCATGGTCTGATTGATCAAAACGTGCTGAATGCTTGGTTAGACACGTCCCGTTCATCCCCGCAAAGCATTTTAAGCAATACATTAGTTTGTGGTCAGACAGGAACGATACAGTCCCGTTTTGAAATTGAAAAACGAACTCTTTTACATACGGATATAACACAGGCAATGTCTCTTCTATGTACAGAACGGGACTATTCTGACTGTGCAACGATAACACTTGCACCACATAAGTTTGGTGGACCACGCGGGATCGGTGCACTGCTCATTCGTAGTGACATTGATTTCAAGCCTCGATATTTTGATGGGACACAAGAACAGGGTATGCGGGGTGGAACGGAAGCGGTTGCTTTAGCAGCAGGATTTGCTCATGCACTCGAACTGACTATTCAAGAAAGACACGATATGGATAGCCGCTTGCATTCACTACGAAATACTTTTGAATCTGCTGTGCGTGACATTGCTCTGAGCCGAAATCTGGATGTTGTAATTATTGGAGCACATGAAAAACGTTCTCCTCATATCTCAACAATAGGTTTTTCTCAGCGTGATCGTCAGGCTATAGTGCTCGCAGCCGATCTTGCCGGGTTAGCTTGTTCGAGCGGGACAGCTTGCGCAAGTGGTGCAAGCGAACCTGCTCCCGCACTACTTGCTATGAACCTCCCAAAACAATTAATTCAGGGTGCTGTCCGATTTAGTTTTGGGTACACCACAACTGATTCAGATGTCTATCGGGCAATCGATATATTGAGAGATGTGATTGTATGATATGGGATAACAATGTGTTGATTCTCTGTAGCTTTCAGTGTCTGTTTCTAGCATGCTTCTTTTCGCAACAATAATCAGCACTCTCTCAATATCGAATTTGAGTTCCACCTACCATCGTGCTGGCAGTATCTGACTACGCAACAGACAGCCACGCTATAGGTTTTCGACATAGTTCAGACATAGTTCCAACAATGAAATATTTCATCTGATATGTTTATTTTTAGCTCTAAACAGTCATTTTTCGTGTTTGTTAATCATCGTATGTGGTAGTCTGTACAGTGATATTCTTATTCCCAAGGCGTTACTTCCTTCTCCTGTTCTTTTCTTTAAATATCTTATGAAGAATAAGAGAAAACAGGAGAAATTTAGGAACCAGCAAAGACCCTTAAAAAAGCCAAAAAATAACGTGTTTTAGGCCCATTTCAGTATGCCATAAAACAGGTACAGTAAAGGGTAATAAATAGTAAAAAATTGAGTAAAAAGAGCCGTCTTACAGGGTAGTCAAACACCTGAGGAAGAGGCTCCAGGAAAGGAAATTAATAACAGCAATGAAAATTCGTTGCACAAAAGAACCATTATTAGCAGCATTACAAAATGCAGCTGCAGTTGTCCCATCCCGTTCTCCTAAACCGGTTCTCACAAATGTAAAACTTGAAGCAGGAAAGGGAACGGCTGTACTCTCTGCCACTGACCTTGAGTTAGGCATTAGAACAGAAGTAGAAGGTGTGGAGACATCGGCTGAAGGTGCAGTGCTTCTCCCAAGTAGTCGACTGATGGCTATTGTTCGTGAGAGTGCTTCGGGGACTGTCTTCGATATTGAATCTGATGGAAATGCATCTGTGGTGAAGGCTCCACGAAGTCAGTTTAGACTTCCAGCAGAAGACCCTCTTGAATTTCCATCAGTAGCATCTTTTCCAGAAGAAGCCTGTTTTGACGTTAAGACGCCTCTGGTTCGCGAATTGGTCAAACGTACTGTTTTTTCAACAGATAACGAATCAAGTCGTTATGCACTCGGCGGTGTTCTTGTAGAACTTTCGGCTACGGGAATCATAGCAGTCGGTACCGATGGTCGTCGTCTTGCAAAAATGGAGGGCCCTGCTGAAGCTGTTGGTGGTACGCCTGCTGATGTTCAACCGATTGTCCCTGCTCGGGCAATGACTCTTATTGAACGGTGTCTTGGTAGCGCAGATACATCTGTTCAAATTGCAGTTCATACCAGTGAAATACTTATTAAGACAGGTCTAACAACTATATCAGCTAGGCTTGTTGAAGGTCGTTTTCCTCGTTGGAGAGATGTCTTTCCTGATCGTCCTGAAGCGGTGCATGTCAGCATCGTTGCAGGTCCACTTCTTGCTGCTGTTCGTCAGGCCGCCATCGTAACAAGCGAGCAGTCCAAAGGCGTCGATTTTACTTTTGAAGCAGGGCAGTTGGTACTTTCAGGAAAGTCTGCTGAAAGTGGTGAGAGCCGCATTGAAATGCCTATCGACCATTCTGGTTCTTCAGTGGTTATTAAAATGGATCCCCGCTTTGTTAGTGATTTTCTTCGCGTTCTAGATGGATCAACGTCTATAAACATCGAACTTACGGATGGTCAAAGCGCATGCGTTTGTCGCACCGACGATGGATATGGCTATGTCATTATGCCACTGGCGGCTGACTAATATGCAACAATCTTCACATCGATCTTCATCTGGTCCACGAACTATCAAGACCCTTTTGACAAGGCTGATGGCACGAACCGGATACGACTGTGAACAAGCAACATCTGGACTCTTAGCTGCGTGGCAAGAAGCTGTACCAGAGTCACTACGAGAAAACTCTCAACCAGGCACAATACGCCGAGGTGTTCTTGATGTTTTTGTTACCCACTCTGCTCATGTTCAAGAAATGGGTTTTCATAAAAGTCAGGTGCTTGAACGAATCAACAATCTTCTGCCAGATAAGGAAATTCATGACATTCGCTGTCGAATCGTTGCTGATACCAGCACCCCAACAAGCCATTGATAATCGGAGGTAATGCTTTATGTCCAATGATATGAATAATCCAGACTACACGTCGGCCGACCTCAAACATCTGTCTGACCGAGAGCATGTTCGTGAACGGTTTGGGATGTATATCGGTGACAATACATCTCGAGGATTACATCATCTTGTCTACGAGGTTGTGGACAACTCAATCGATGAATGTATGGCGGGTCACGCAAAGCACATAAGTGTAACGGTCAATAATGATGGTAGCGTGACGGTGGATGATGACGGGCGAGGTATACCAGTCGACCGCCACGATCAGTTGTCCGAGGAAATGGAACGAGAAGTATCGACACTCGAAGGCGTAATGACGGTCTTAAAGTTTGGTGGGAAGTTTGAGAAGGGTGCATACCAGACATCAGGAGGGTTGCACGGTGTTGGTGTAACTGTTGTGAATTTTCTTTCAGAATGGTGTGAGGTCGAAGTTTCCCGTGATGAGCATGCCTGGCAACAGGAGTATCAGCGTGGTGAACCCAGTGGGCCTGTTCACAAGATGGGAACGACTACAAGGAGTGGGACAAAGACAACCTTCAAGCCGGACCCACAGATTTTCCCTCAGACAAAGTTTTCGTGGGACACGTTGTCACGAAGATTGAGGGAATTAGCATTTCTCAACTCTGGTGTTCGGATTACGTTCACTGATGCTGCAAGCGGCTCGAGTGAGGAATATTACTATGAACGAGGTGTGGAAGAATTTGTAGAGCACCTCAATAAGGCAAGTGATCCAATCCACTCTGATGTCATATCTATTAAGGGTGGTGGTGAGGGGGTAACGTGGGATATTGCATTGCAATACACAGGAGAGTTCACGGAAAGCCTTCATAGTTACGTCAATAATATTTCGACTACTGAAGGTGGTACCCATGTTTCTGGTTTTCGTTCAGCATTGACTCGTGCGCTAAACTCATATGGAAGAAAAACGGGTATTTACAAGGATCTTGTGCCCTCGGGTGAAGATATTCGTGAAGGACTGACAGCCGTTATCAGTGTTCGTGTTCCAGAACCGCAGTTTGAGGGACAGACAAAAACAAAGCTTGGGAATGGTGAGGTAGAAGGCATCATCAACTCAGCGGTAGGCGATTTTCTTTCGAAGTATCTCGAAGAACATCCTAAGAGTGCTAAGGCGATTGTTCAAAAAGGTGTCCTGGCGGCAGAAGCACGAGAAGCTGCAAAAAAAGCAAAAGCGTTGCTTCGTGAACGAAAAGGTGCTCTCTCAGGAGGTGGTCTCCCTGGGAAACTACGTGACTGCACGAGCCGCGATGTTGAGAGGTGTGAACTCTATCTTGTTGAGGGCGATTCGGCCGGAGGAAGTGCTGAGGGTGGTCGTCATCGTGAATACCAAGCCATTCTTCCGCTACGGGGCAAGATCATCAATGCCTATAAAAGCCGTGATGATAAGGTTTTGGCCAATGAGGAGGTGCGAAGTGTCATTTCAGCGATTGGAGCTGGGATTGGTGAAGAATCCGATCTTGCGAAGCGTCGTTATGACAAAGTTGTCATCATGACGGACGCAGATGTGGATGGATCACATATACGGACACTGTTGCTTACGTTTTTCTATCGTCAGATGTATCGCTTGGTTGCTGAAGGTCATGTTTACGTTGCGCAACCACCACTGTTTCGAGTTCGTAATAAGAAGAAGGTGTACTATGTTCAGACCGAAGAGGAGATGAAGAATCAACTCCTTGACCAAGGTCTGGGTGAAGGTGTCTTTCTTCCAGGTGATGGACGAGAAATAGCAGGTGAAGAGATGAAAAAACTCTGCCGAACTCTTTCAGGCCTTGAAGATGCATTAGTTGCTCTTGAGAAACGAGGTATTAGCCTTCGTGATCATGCCGAAAGACGAGATGGAACAACAGGCAGGCTACCTATGTACCATGTGTACTATGGTATGGAAGAAAGATGGTTTATAAATCGTGATGATGTCGAAGCGTTTGTGAAGGAACATGAACAAGCAGCCGGGGGTGAACTAGCAGTTGGACGAGCAGAGGAAGCCGAAGCAGTTGGGGATATAACACCTGGAACGGCTCCAGATACAGGTAGTGATCAGCTTATTGTCATTGACCTTCATGAAGTGCGGAGTATCAACGCAGGTATCAAAGAACTCGAAGCAATGGGATTTGGTATTGACTCTCTTCTACCAGAAGATCGAACTGGTCGAGAAGAAGCTCGCTACACTTTGAAGCGAGGAGAGAACAAGATTGGACTTGATGATCTCCGGGGTCTTTTGGCGGCGGTTCGTCGAGCTGGAGAAAAAGGTCTTGCAATCACGCGATTCAAAGGGTTGGGTGAAATGAACGCGGAGGAATTACGTGAGACGACGCTCGATCCATCAAACCGTACATTATTGCGAGTGACGATGGCCGATGCTGCAGCCGCGGATGATCTCTTTCGAGTTTTGATGGGAGAAAAAGTGGAGCCACGACGTGATTTTATTGAGCGGCATGCGCTCGATGTAAAGAATCTCGATGTCTAAGGGGAGTCTCCTAAAAACGGATTGCAAGTCCAGCGTCTGAAAAAAAGTTTGCGGCATCTTGAGTGAGTCCCCAGCCTACTCTGAGACCTATTTCCATATTCTTCCCGAGTACGATATGGGTGCCGGGCGAAAAAAAAGGTCGATTGACATCATCTGCAAGACCGTCTGTAAAGGTTCCAAAATACTCGGTGTGGATCTCCCAACGTTGAGTAATCGGATATCTGATGACAACAGATGGCCCCCAACGACTAAACCATTGTGTTGCATCCTGTGCATAGGCGTATCGAATGGCTGCATCGCACCTCCATTCACCGGGGAATTTCCATCCAAACACGGCAGTTGCAACAGGCTCCGTGCCAAACTCTTCACCATACATAGGGGTCGTTGCTTCCATGATGAAACAGCTTTCAGGAATCATCCCATCTTGTTGAGATGTGGCCAGCTTAAAACCGTAGAGAAAGTTTGATTCATACAATGTATGGCCACCTTCTGGGAGTTCACCTGCTTCAACACTTGTTACCACATTCCCTTGAGAACCAACCGAGTAATTCACACCCAGCCGCCATTCCCAAATCTCACTACGACCAATTCGAACAATCATTTCTGGGTAATTATTCGTTGGTAATCCATTACGGTTCTGAATATAAACATGCGACATTTCTGTCAGTGATGTCCCGGGGTCCACGCAAAAGACAGAAGGCGTGAAAGCATCTCGATCTGTATTAAGCTCAAGCGGTTCTTGAGCATTTACAAGAATGTTTCCTGTTGCGAGAAAGAAGGTCCACGTAAAAATCAGAAAGCTTTCACGATGCTTGAAGAGAGACATACAAAATACGTCGGTGTTTTGAGACCTGTGTAACTTCCTTTAGCGTCAGCATCTGTAAATCCTCACAAATTTACGCATTGGCCTCAAAACACCTATTTTCTCGAAGAACCATCTGACCTGTGATTTGCCGTGCGTTTTTGAAAATGTTGGGGTGAGATACCAGCGACTCTCTTAAATGCTTTGGAAAATTGATAGGGATCTGTGTAGCCAAGTCGCCGGGCTGTCTGCTGAACCTGAAGGCATTCATGAGTAAGATAATCTGCTGCTAAACTCATTCGTTGTCTGAGGAGGTAACGGTATGGGCTTTGTTCTCCAAACCGTTTGAAAAGCCTACAGAGGTATGCGGGAGAAATACCAAATTCATCGGCAGCTAATTCAATCGACGTCAGTCGTTGGCGTTGATCACAAAGAAACGCCTTGAACGCCTCAAAGGTTTTATGGGCTGTAAGATCGATAGACTCTGGAGGAAATGCCCCCTCCGTAATCTTTGTGAGAAGTACCCCAAGAAGCTGTGAACAAAGACTTTGGCTGTGTGATGAAGAACGTATTCCACACTGTTGCATGAGTTCAAAAATAGTACGGACCTCATCAGGTGAAGATACTGTGAGATGACTTCCGGGCTTCAGATGGGCCTTGGATAAAGCGTGAAAAGCAGAGCTACCAACGAAATCAATGTAATATTTTCTCATTCTTTTCTTTTTATTGGTTCGAATGACATGAGGGAGATCAGGTCCATATGAAAAAATTGATCCGGGATTAAGCATCACTGTTCGTCCATTCAGTACAGCAGTCCCGTGACCCGAAGCGACAAATTCAATGCAGTAGTACGGAAATCGATCACGTTGTATGAGATAGTCACTACGAACCAGTTCTTCTCCACCACAAACCACGGTCAGGGGGAGAAGCGTTTGTGGTTGGAGGTCAAGAAAGTACCGCTTTGAAGCAACAACTTGTTGTGAAACAAAGGTTGGTAGCTGACGATTTCGTTTGGTAAGGCTATTTCGTGGGAGTGCCATGAGGTCAAGAATAGCCATCTCACGGTCAAAAATCAGCATTGGTTCGTTAGGCTCGAACGATAGGATGATCGTATGAAAAAACTTCCTCGATTTTCTTTTGGTGTTGGTGATCGCTTTGCTCATGAAGCCGAGGCCCAATTGGCAGCGTTTGAGCAACTGGCTGCAGATGGCGTGCTGGTAGCTCCTGTTTGGAATAAATCAAACAGAGAACATTCATTCATTGGGAGTAAGCCACCGAGCGTGCGAGAAGCTGCTGCGCGGGCAGTCACAGCACAAGGTTGGCAGCATCCTTGGTTTGTCGATGCGGATCATATCAACCTTGAAACGGTTGAGCCTTTTCTTGACTCAAGTGATTTTTTTACGATTGATGTTGCCGACAGTATTGGAAAGCCTGCAGGGGATGAAGACGTGCACAATTTTGTGAAGCGTCACCCTGAGTTAGCAAAGCCACTCTCCCTGCCAGGAATTACAAAAGTGATCAGGCTGTCTGAGGACAGTCTTGCGAAAATAGCTGGCAACTATCTTCTTGCGTGCCAGAAAGCAGGAAAGATTTATCGTCACATTCAAAGTCATCGTGGAGATGATATTGTCGTCGAAGTGAGTATGGATGAAACAGATGACCCTCAAACACCTCCACAGCTTTTGGTCATTCTAGCACTCTTAGCCGAAGAGAAGATACCTCTTCAGACCATCGCACCCAAGTTTACTGGTCGATTTAACAAAGGTGTTGATTATGTAGGTGATCTCACCCAATTTGAGCAGGAGTTCTCAGATGATGTGGCAGTGTGTAGCTTTGCATCGAAGCATTATGGTTTGCCGGATTCATTAAAACTATCTGTCCACTCAGGGAGTGATAAGTTTTCTCTCTATCCGATCATACGACGTATCCTAAGTGCGACGGGCGCTGGAGTGCACCTGAAAACAGCCGGAACAACGTGGCTGGAAGAGATGATTGGCTTAGCGGAGGCAGAGGGAGACGGTTTGAGGCTGGCTCAAGAAATCTATGCGTATGCCCTCGATCACGTCGAAGAATTAAGTGCACCGTATGCATCAGTGATCGATATTGATCAAGCAAAGCTTCCTTCAAAAGAAGTGGTCGGTGGGTGGAGTGGTTCAGAATATGCTTCTGCGATACGCCATGTTCCAGATCATCCGTTGTTTAATCCAAGCCTTCGGCAGTTGCTGCACATTTCTTTTAAGATTGCAGCACAACAAGGGACACGTTACACGGATCTTTTGGAAAAAAATCGTGAAATTGTAGGAAAGCAAGTCACAGAGAATCTTTATGAGCGGCATATGAAACCGCTTTTTCTTTCATGATGAAATCAGCCATTACGATCAGTTTGGTGCCTGAAGCACGGAGGGGACCATTTGTATTTCATGCAAATGAAGGGAAGGCCGATCTTTTTGCGTATTGCAAGATGGCTGCAGAAATGGGTTTTGATGCTGTGGAAATATTTCCTGGATCAGCACAAGAAATACCAGTATCGGAACTCATGGCTTGTTTGGCACCACTGAACCTAGGTGTTGCTGCTGTCGGGACTGGAGCGGGGTGGGTCAAGCAAGGCCTGCACCTATGTGATCCTGATCGTACGAAGCGCGAGCAAGCATGCCAATTCATTTCCGATATTATCGATGTAGCTGGTGAATGTGGTGCTTCAGCAATCATCGGATCCATGCAGGGCCGGAGTAGCCAAGCAGAAACACACGATACGGCTCTGACCATGCTTTCTGATGCACTTGGAAAACTTGGTGAACGTGCTGCCAGTCATGGACAGGTACTGCTGTACGAACCCCTGAACCGTTATGAAACAGACCTCTTTAACACACAGAAACAAGCGGCTACTTTTTTGGAGTCGCAGAAACTGCATTCGGTGCGTCTTTTGTGTGATCTTTTTCATATGAATATAGAAGAAGAGGATGTTGCAGCAGCGTTGGTTTCAGTGGGCAAACACATTGGACACGTTCATTGGGCGGATTCAAATCGTCGTGCAGTTGGAATGGGGCATACGGATCCCCAGCCCATCGTCTCAGCTCTTCAATCTGTAGGCTTCAAGGGTTTCCTTTCTGCAGAGGTTTTTCCGTTGCCAACATCAAACGATGCTGCCAAGCAAACAATAAACAGCCTTCAAAAGTACATCCAATAGAGGTGGCTTTATGCTCAACGGACCACTCTTGCATCCTGATATTCTCAAGTCTCTCGCTCAGGCAGGTCATCACTCAACAGTCTTAATTGCTGATGGAAATTACCCAGCAGCAAATAAAAAAGGTGCTCGAGCAGAACTTATTTCACTCCAGCTTATGCCTGGAATACCAACCGTCGCGCAGGTTTTTGAAGCGGTGCTTGGTGCAGTACAAATTGATGCAGTGAATACGATGGGTGTCGATCGTGCAGATTCTTATGCAGAAGCGACTCCTGGAGATCCTCCCGTATGGGATGTGTATCGGCGTATTCTAGAAAAGGCTTCGTCTTCCTGTGAACTGCAGCCTATTGTCAAATGGGATTTCTATGAAGCTGTGTCATCAGACGACCATGTACTCACTATTCAGACAGCGGATACGGAACCCTGGGCAAATCTCCTCCTTTCTGTCGGATGCAGAACCTTTTAGTCTTCTGTTTCATCACACTGCTGAGTCCAGATGACACAAATATTCTCACGTGAAGGATTGTCTTAGATGAAGACGCGTATGCTTGGAAACACAGGCCTTGAAATTCCTATTTTAGCTTTTGGTGCATCCTCTCTGGGTCAGGAATTCCGTTCAATTACATTTGAAGAAGCTGTTGGAAGTGTTCAGGCCGCCCTTGATTGTGGTATGAATCTCATTGATACCAGTCCATTTTATGGCCGTGGCATGAGTGAAGTGTTACTTGGCATAGTCCTCAAGAATATTCCTCGTGAACGCTATCTGCTTTGCTCAAAACTTGGAAGGTATACACTCGAGCACTTTGATTTTTCTGCAAAACGAGTCGCGGAAAGTGTGGACGTTTCGTTACATCGACTGGGCACAGATCATCTGGATATCATCCTTTGTCATGATATTGAGTTTGTACCTATGCAACAAATTGTTGATGAAACACTGCCAGCATTGCGAAAGATTCAGAAGTCTGGAAAGGTCCGATGTATTGGCTTTAGTGGATATCCACAAAAAGTATTTTCGTTTATTTGTGATCAGGCCGAAGTGGACTGTGTACTCAATTACAATCAATATACGCTTCAAAATACCCGCTTTGCTGACGAAACGATTCCAGCATTAAAGTCTAAAGGCATTGGAATCATGAATGCAGGTCCGTTCAGTGCCCGTTTACTTACAGATGCACCACTGCCGGCATGGCTCAAAGAGCCAGAAGAAGTAAAAAAGGCTGCACGACAAGCCGCTGCGTTGTGTCAGTCACGTGGAAGTTCAATTGCGAAATTGGCAATTCAATTTTCAATAGCAAATCCTGATATCGCGACAACGATTGCCGGGAGTGCTAATCCATTGAATGTACGAGCGTGGGCAGAGTGGGCAGCAGAGCCGATAGATGAGACACTTTTACGTGACGTGCAAGAGATTTTTGAACCCGTGAAGAACATAGGTCACATTGAGGGTCTTCCCGAAAATAACTAGTGTATTTATAGAGGTGGCTGGGGTATTCAGAATGTTCTGTGTTGTGATGAATCGTGTATGGACACGAGGCACACCGACGGGAGCATCGGTAAAGAAACAGACCAGTCGACAAGTTTGACAGTTCCAACTTCAGATAAAACGTGGATGTGACGCCGATGACAACTGAATCAAAGCACGTGCGAATAGACGCCCATCAGCACTTCTGGAAGTATTCTCCATCGGAATATCCGTGGATTGGAAGTGGCATGGAGCGATTGGCCAAGAATTATTTGCCATCAGATTTGCAAGAGATTGCAACACCGTGTGGTATTTCAGGATCGGTTGCTGTGCAGGCCAGGCAATCAATACAAGAAAGTCATTGGCTTCTTGGGTTGGCTGAAAAAACAGATTTTATAAAAGGCGTTGTTGGTTGGGTGGATCTCCGAAGTGAACATGTGGTAAATGATCTCACGGACCTTGCACAACATAAAAAGTTTGTTGGTGTTCGCCATGTTGTGCAGGATGAGCCCGACCCACAGTTCCTACTTGGTGAAGCTTTTGTGAGTGGCTTGAAGCACTTACACAACTGGGGTCTCACGTATGATCTATTGCTCTATCCACCTCAGTTGGTGGTAGCAACACAACTTGTCGGACGAATGCCAGATCAATTATTTGTACTTGATCACCTTGCCAAGCCGCGCATAAAAAAGAATGAAATCAAACAATGGTCGAGTGATCTGAACGCTCTTGCTCGTTATGATAATGTCTACTGCAAGCTCTCGGGTCTCGTGACGGAAGCAGACTGGCAGTCATGGTCCGTAAAGGATCTCAAACCCTATTTGGATGTAGCACTCAAGGCGTTTGGTGCTGAGAGATTGATGTTTGGCAGTGATTGGCCTGTGTGTTTGTTGGCAGGTGAATATGTTGATGTCATTGGGGTGGTTGAAGATTTTCTCAAATCACTTTCACAAGATGAGCAGCAGCGCATTTGGGGTCAGACCGCCAAACATTTTTATGGTTTGTCATAAGAAAAGGCCTTCGCCTGAAAGGAACTCATGCAAGCGTTGTTGTTAGCAAAGCCAAAACAGTTTTTATTCCAAGAGATTCAAGAACCACAGGTACCAGATGCTGATGATGTTTTGGTGCGTGTGTATGCAGTCGGGATCTGCGGCACCGACTACGGTGGGTATCTTGGAAAAATGCCATTTTTTAGTTATCCGCGGATTCCTGGTCATGAACTCGGGGTCGAGGTGGTAGCAGTAGGGAAAAATGTCGAGAACGTGAAGGCAGGTGATCGTTGCTGTGTGGAACCGTATATAAACTGTCAAAAGTGCTATTCATGCAAAAGAGGACTCACAAATTGTTGTGAGCATCATCAGACACTTGGTGTTCATTGTGATGGAGGACTCAGGCCGCTTTTCATAGTCCCAGCACGTAAGCTCCATCTCTCTCCAAACCTGACACATGAACAAAATGCACTTGTTGAAACACTTGCCATTGGGTGTCATGCCGTTGATCGCAGTAGGCTCACGAAGGGAGAAAATGTTCTGATTATCGGTGCTGGTCCTATCGGGTTGTCGGCCCTTGAATTTGCAAAGCTGTCAGGTGCGCGAGTCATTGTTATGGATATGGCTGCAGACAGGCTTACATTTGTGCGAGAAAAGATGGGCATTATGGATACGGTGGTGGCAGAAGGTGCGGAGCACGATGAGAAAAAAATAGCTGCCCTGACAGACAATCAAATGTGCGACGTCGTGATTGATGCAACTGGCAGCAATATCAGTATGGCGAATGCGATGAAGTTTTGCAGTTTTGGTGGCAGACTGGTCTATGTTGGTATCACACAGGCAGATGTTATGTTTCCACATGCACCCATCATGCATCGCCGTGAACTGTCAGTATTGGCAAGTCGGAATGCTCTTTCACGTGATTTCAGCCGAATCATCAAGCTGATTGAAGAAGGAAGTATCAATACACAACCTTGGATCACGCACCACATTCCCTTCAAGGAAACAGACAAGGTTTTTCCATCTCTTCTTGAACCAACAAGTGGTGTTCTCAAGGCTATGGTTACACTAGATTAAAGGAATCAAAGTGGTTTCCATTGATCAAATGTAGCTGCTTGGCCACAAAAGACTCCAGTTGAATCTGTGAGATTCCATACAATTGCTTGTTCAATAAAAAAACGTTTTCCAGTATTTGAAATGCGGATTCCTGAATAATCATCTACAAAACCATATTTTCGAGTGCGGGATAGGAGTTGTGATCGTTCTTCCTGGTGCATGGGTTCAGCAGTCATGCGTGACGGTGTCTGAATGAATGCATTCCACTGCATTTCCCATAACATGAGGGCTGTGTGATTGCCGAAATTAAGCAGAGGGTCGGGTGAGGCGTCATGTGAAATAATCACAAATGCCGCGTTAAAAAGCCGTTCAGCCTGATCTTGAGGAGACCCACTACGAGATATAAGGTCTCGGTCAAGCAGTTGAGCAAAAGAGTTGAGTAGAAGCTGGATATGTTCAATTGGAAGGGGAGGAGTGTTCATTCCGTTGTATTTATGCTCTGCGAAGGATCACGTATGCTTTGAATACTCGGTGACCGGTCAGAAAAAGATAGGATTATAAAAACATTATGAAGGTCTGGCGATGAAACAGGCAGCAATGGTTATCGGTCTTCTACTCATTATGAACGACAGTGTAGAAGCGATTGAAAGCACACGGGAAGTCCCTTTGAAAAACCTCATTTTACCAGGTGAGGTTTTCGAAGTAGATGGGTGGCAAGCCTTCCGTTTTATCCCAGATGAGACACGGAAAACAGTCGATAAGCCATGGGTGCTCTATGCTCCCACGTTACCGGCATATCCGGATAGAGCTGAATTATGGATGCATCAACAACTTGTTTCAGCAGGTGTTGCCGTGGCTGGTATTGATACCGGTGAGTCGTATGGGAGTCCTGAAGCAGTGAGGGCCACCGAGGCGCTTCACAAGGAGATGGTTCGGCGAGGATACTCAGAAAAACCAGTAGTGTTTGGACGAAGTCGGGGTGGTCTTTGGGCGAGTGCGTGGGCTATCACGCATCCAGAATGGACTGCTGGGGTTGGAGGAATCTATCCAGTATTCGACTGGCGAACATATCCCGGTGTTGAAAAGGCAGCAGCGGCTTATGGTCTTCTTCCGGAAGAACTCGATGCGCAGGCATCTGTGCTCTGTCCTATTGAAAAAATAGATGTCCTCGCCAAGGCCGATATTCCCTTCTGCATCATTCACGGTGATGCTGATAAGGTTGTTCCTTTGGAAACCAACTCAGCAGAACTGAAGAAGCGCTATGAATCATTTGGAAAAGGCGCACTTGTTGAGTTGATCATCGCAAATGATCAGGGTCACTCATTCTGGAAAGGTTATTTCCAATGTCAGGCGTTAGTTGATTTTCTTATTGTACGAGCTACAAATCCCCTCCTCCCGAATGCTCTCAAAAAGCCTGTACGCTCCCCATAAGGAAACTCAACAGTTAGGAATCTGTATCAGAGTTCGGAACATTTTTTTCGACTATGAAAAATAGTCTGGCCTTGTAGTCGACTTGCTGGTTTTCAAGGCACCAATGACACGCTGACCCTCGCTCGACCCATATAACAGGCAATACCATGAATCACTTTACGATGCGTCTCTTATGTCTCGTTCCACTTTATCTACACGATTGATTTTGTGTCAGTTGGAGTAATCCCAACATCCATGAATCTGGCCTTGGGAAGTGCAATATATCCACCGGAAAGGTCACGTCCTTCAGCATTCCACCAAGGAGCATCTGTTGTTTCATCGATTGTGAAGCCACTATAGAACTTGGAAACATCCACGACTTCAGTTCGGAATATTTGTGCGGGGTCTGTGACCTTGCAGCAACAAGTTGTTTTGTAGGTACATCTCTGCACGACAACGGGCAATCTGTACTTGGGTCGGTTGCGTTGTCGTCTCATGAACTCCAAGGAGGTTGCATCCGATGAGGCTCACGAGACATGAGATAGCAATGTAGTTTTTCATTTTCATGAGCATGCCGATTGCTTCTACGTTCTATGTGTTTGCGATAGAAAGCGTAGCCAAATTCCAGATAACCTGTGAGGTTGTTGCATCAAAGCCCGCGTTGCATATGGTAAAGAAAGTATTTAACAGAGAACCCATGACGTTCAGTGATAAAAGGAAGAAGCCATGCCGTACGAAGACACGTTAATCGTAGATCATATTAAGCAAACACATAACACGGAGTTACTGAGTGAACGAGAGAAGCATCTAATCGGTTTGGCGGTGACAATGACTCGTGGCTGCCAGGTTTGCACTCGAAATCGGGTTGAAAAGGCCCGGGGTATTGGGTTGACTGACAACGAACTCAATGCGCTGATCGCAGTCACTTCGGCTGTTAATAGTGGCGTGACGGCAGCTACTGCCCGAGTAGCCTTCGGGATGCTTGCAGAGGAGAAAGAGGGCGGGTGTGGTGATACGTGCTCTGCAAATCCGTAGTAGTCATGCACCATTGGATAGTGACGATACCACGGCCAGCGTTATGAGCCACCCTTTGCTTCAGGGTTCTCAACACGCACCATCAAATAGGTTTCAGTACGACCCTCACCGAAATGCACGAGAATCTGAGTCTCATTCATCGTCAGATTCTGAATGCCCGTTTCAATGATTGGCGAACTTTTCCCAGAAAATGTCCAGGCAACGCGTTGTGAATTCTGGTCAACCATTCCCTCCAACGCAGCCGTTTCACCAGATTCTTTATTCTGATAAGTGCCTGCGACCACTCCATCATTTCGAATGGCCAGCTGCATAAACATCGTAGGTGTTACGGATTGTTTTCCTTCCTGAGCAATAGCAAAGACACCCAGCGGGAGCCAATCCTCATCGACCGTATCTGATGAATCAGTTTCTGCATCTGGAATACTGAGCGCGATGTCTTCTGCTTGTTGAGCATACTCGTTGACAGGAATTGCCTCACCATCTGCCATGACAGTTGTTCCGTCGTAATAACTACTGCCCCCAGAACCATAGTCGTAATAACGACCCTCACCCCAGTTCCATGGCATAAGGGCAGACACGGTCCTAAAACCAGCCCAACTCCAGAAGATTGGATTTTTGTCAAAGTAATAATGACCAGTTTGCAGGCCTGACCAGAATTCTTGATGAAGCCCACTAT